>JACKQG010000659.1_pt3 | contig 35905 bp, 30 predicted proteins | sample 8237621 | NCBI WGS metagenome assembly JACKQG01 (sample SAMN15677084, study PRJNA649215) | marine metagenome | biome: marine; feature: Black Sea; material: saline water; isolation source: suspended particulate matter (SPM) from the Black Sea western gyre | collected 2013-06-09/2013-06-10 | depth...
TTTACCACGAGACATGAAACCCTTGATCGGGAATTATATCTTCGTATTTCGGATCAAGGGTTTCATGTCTCGTGGTAAATGGAGGGCAAGACCCTGATCCTGGAGCCCGGAGCCCTGCGTGCCTTTCTCATGGGCCGGGATGAGCGGATCAAGACCCTTGAGATCTCTCTGGCCAGACCCGGGGAGTCGGTCAGGATGATCTGTGTCAAGGATGTGATTGCCCCCTGGTGGAAGATGGGTGATTTCCAATCCGGCGCGGGACGGCTTCAGGTGCTGCGCAACTGTGCTGTGGTCACCTGTGGCCGGATTGTCGGTTTTCAGGAGGGGATCATCGATATGAGCGGACCCGGGGCCCTTTATTCGCCCTTTGCCGGGACCATCAATATCGTCCTTGAGGTTGAGGTGGTTGCGGGCCTGAGTCCCCATGCCCATGAAGAGGTGCTCAGAGAGGCCGGTCTGGCCGCGGCAACATTTGCGGGCCAGCCCCTCAGGGATGTGGAGGCGGATGAGATCCTGACCTGGCCGTCTGAGGCAGACTCGTCAATGTTTTCTCACCTGCCTCGGGTGGCCTATCTCTACCCCCTGCTCAGCCAGGGCCTGTTGCATGACACCTATGTCCTGGGCGAAAACGCCAATGCGGGATTGCCCAGACTCATATCCCCGGCCCAACTCCTGGACGGGGCCATCATCTCGGGTAATTGTGTCTCCGCCTGTGACAAAAACACCACCTATCATCACCAGCACAATCCCATCCTCCACGAGCTCTGCCGTGAGCATGGGCAGAGCCTGAATTTTGTCGGCACGGTCATCACCCATGAGCCCACCCGCCTGGCCGCCAAAGAGGCCGCGGCTGCCGGGGCCAGTGAACTGATTCGCTCCCTGGCCCCGGACGGGGTGATCATCTCCAAGGAGGGCTTCGGTAACCCGGATACGGATCAGATGATGCTGATCCGCACGCTGGAACAGGCCGGGATCAAGACCGTGGCCCTCACCGATGAATATGCGGGTCCGGATGGCTGTTCCCAGTCCCTGGCCGATGTGACGGCTGAAGCCGATGCCATGATCTCGGTGGGCAACGCCAATGAACGAATTGTCCTGCCCCCCATGCAGCGGATATACGGACCGGTCAAGGATTTGAACAAACTGGCCGGTGCCTGTCCCCAGGGTCTGCGTCAGGACGGTAGTCTGGAGATTGAATTGCAGGGGATCATGGGGGCCACCAATCAACTGGGCTTTCAGCCGCTCAGATGCAGGGAGGTGTGATGATGTCGGATCGATACCGGATTATTCATTGCCTGAACCAGTTCTTCGGCGGTCTGGGTGGAGAGACCGAGGCCGGTCTGGCCCCGGTGCTGCAGAAAGGGTCCAGAGGGCCGGGCCAGCTGTTGGAGCGTCTGTTTCCCGGAGCGGAGATTGCGGCCACCCTGATCTGTGGCGATAATTATATGGCCACGAACACTGAGACGGCCCTGGAGGAGGCCCTCTCGCTGCTGGCCCCTTATTTTACCGGGGCTGAGGCCGAGCGTCCCTCTCTCTTAATGGCCGGTCCGGCCTTTGCGGCCGGGCGCTACGGCATAGCCTGCGGGGCCATCTGTCAGGCAATAGCGGAGCGTTTCGGAATTCCGGCCCTGACCGGTATGTTTCCGGAGAATCCGGCGGTTTCCCTGTATCGGAAAGAGGTGCTGATTGTCCGCACGGCCCAGGATGTCATGGGCATGGAGGCGGCCCTGCGGGACATGGCCTCTTTGGCCGGCAAACTCCTGAGGCGGGAGGAGATCCTGCCCGAGCAGGACAACTATCTGGTCCAGGGGCGACGCAGGAATGTTTTTGATCCTGAGACCGGGGCCAGGCGGGCGGTGCGGATGCTCCTGCAAAAGATGAGACACGAGCCCTTTGTGAGCGAGTATGCCATGCCCACTTTTGATCGGGTCACCCCGGCAGCGCCGGTGGCGGATATGGGCAAGGTCAGACTGGCCCTGGTGACTTCAGGCGGAATTGTCCCTCAAGGAAACCCGGATCGGATTCAGGCCGCCAGCGCCCAAAGTTTTGGCACGTATCCCCTGAAGGGACTGAGTGCGCTGAGTTCGGTCACCCATCAGAGTGTCCATGGCGGTTACGATCCCACCTGGGCCAACGCCGATCCCAACAGAGTCCTGCCCCTGGACGCGGTCCGGGAGCTGGAGACGGAAGGGGCCTTTGGCAGCCTGCATGAATTTTATTATGCCACCGTGGGCAATGCCACTTCGGTGGCCATGGCCCGGAGCTTTGGACGGGAGATTGCTCAGCGGCTGCTGGCCGATGGGGTGCAGGCGGTCATCCTCACCTCCACCTGAGGGACCTGTACTCGTTGCGGGGCAACGATGGTCAAAGAGATCGAGCGGGCAGGGATACCGGTGGTCCATGCCTGTTCCATCGTTCCCATTTCCCTGACGGTGGGAAGCAATCGTATCCTCCCCACCATTGCCATCCCCCATCCTTTTGGTGATCCGGAAATGGGTTTGGCCGAAGAAAAGGGTCTGCGCAGAGCCTTGGTGGAGAAAGGGCTCAAGGCCCTGGCTACCGGGATTGAAGGGCAGACCGTTTTTTCCTGACCCTGTCTTTCCTCCAGCGCAATGATCGAGGCCTTATCAGCCCCGGCGGATCTCCTCCATGAGCTGTCTGATCTGCGCCTGTTTTTCATCTTCCAGTTCCAGTTCACACATGCCCATTTCTCTGTCCCAGACCTCGGGCGGGATCTCATCTTTGAGTTCGAGGATGTGATAGCTCTCCAGACCCAGGGCGATCCCGGCCAGGGCCCCGGCAAAACTTGGATCACCCTCCTTGAAGGTCCGGGCCATGATCTGGAGGATGGCCGGCTGGTTGACCCCGAGGACGACCAGCAGTTCATCCCGGCCATATCGTTGGGCCAGGGCCTTGACCTCATCCTGGGCTGTAAGACCTACAGCTCCGGCCGAGGTTCAGACAAAGCAGGCCGTGGATTCGTAGACGATCTCGGCCCCGCCGCTCTCCAGACAGGCGCGGATGGTGCTGCCTGAAATGTCATCCCGTTCGCCAAAGACAATGGCCTTCCTGTTTCGCAACATAGAGATTTCTCCTGATCTGTGGTGATGGATCTTATGGGTACCTTGTGATGAGACAAGAGGCTGAGGGCCCCCTTGGGTCAATGTTTCCCTGCCTCCGTTACCCCGTTTTCTTGATCGGCGGGAGCCTGGGGTTGCGCTCCAGGACGAAGGAGACCCCGTCCAGCAGATCGGTGCAGCGGTTCAGAAACAGGCTGGCCCGGGACAGGAACATGGCCCGCCGGATTTCACCTCGGGCCATGGCTGTCATGGCGTGGCCGATATAGGGCATGGCTGAGGGGATATGTCCCTGGGTGGGGGCAAATCCCACCATGCCGATTCGGCTGATCCAGGAGGCCATATCCCCCTTGTCCAGTTGCCCGGCGCGCACGGCCATGGCACCAATCTTGCGGTAGTTCTTTTGGGCCACATCTCCTGCTCCGGCAAAATCCATGATCTCCGGATTCTGCAGTTCAGCGGCATAGCGGTCAATGTCGGTACAGGTGAGGCCCATGCGTGCCAGCGGTTCCAGGAGATAATAACGGAACACCGCCTCATCCGAGGTCCCGGCCTTGACGGGGACCGTGCCGATGCCCCCGGGAGAGAGGCGGATACAGGGACTTTTCCCGTCATCGGCTGTGACCAGAAAGGCCATGGCCCCCAGACAGTCATCCAGGATGGGCATCTCCTGCTGGACAAAGGACTGGAACTTCATGCCCAGTTTGGCCAGGGAGCCGCCGCCCACCACTGCCACCCGTTGATGGATCCCGGCCTGGACCAGGGCTGCGGCAGTGATGATGCTTGAGGCAGGAGCTGCACAGAAGTTTTTAATATCCATGCCCGAGGCGTTCCGGCAGCCGCACATCTGGCCCATGGCCTTGGCCATCCCGCCCCCGCCCCGCTGATACCGGTCGCCGCAGGCCTCCTCGCCGCAGCTGATGATAAAGTCGATCTCCTCGGGATTAATCGCCTCCCGTCGGCAGAGCCATTTCAGGGCCAGGGCGCCCGAGGCCTTGCTGCACAGGTTTTCCAGCAGGTTGTTAGCCTGGAGATTTTCATCATTTTTCGCTTCGCTACGCTGGTCACCCTGAAAAAACCCCCAGATTGTTTTGCCGCTCTGCAGAGGCCAAACATTTCCCCCTGGCGTTGTCGCAGGGGATTGATCGGTGCCTTCGAGTGATGCAGACGAACTCGATTGAAGGTCAGGGACAAGGTCCTTGCACAGGGGATGAGCTGCCAGTTTCTCACGCAGATTCTCCAGGTTGCTTTCATCGGTCATGATCAAGGGCGGCATCATGATATCCGCAGCCTTGAGTAAACCATAAAAGGTCTCCTGATTCAGTATCTCCCCGAACGGGCCCTGTCTGAGCAGTTCTGTCTGTTCTTCGCTTGCACGCCGTGTATACCAGGGACGCGGCAGGGTGGTTAATTCATCCGGGGTCAGGTTGCCCACAAAGACCTGGTTCGGCGGGTAGCAAACAGCCTGGCTGTATGAGCGGAGATAAGGAGCTATCCTGGCCTCTGTGTCGGGATCTCTGGTGATCTCCCGGCGTGTCTTGGAACCGTAGCGGATGAGATCCGGGGTATGGATGAGGCAGTAGGAAAAGTTTTTAATGACTGGAAAGCGGCTCATGTGCATTCCTTTATTGGAAACGAAGACTCAGGGCTCCCTTGAAAAATTGTCTTTTCACCCAAGATCTGCGTTGCGCTCAAAATTTTATCCTCGGAATATCGACTAGATGCCTGCGGTAAAATTTTTCGCACACCTTGATCTTGAACGAAAACTCTCATTCTTCAAAGGACCCTCAGGCAGTAAATTGGGCTAGGATTTGAAGGACATAATCAATGTCCCTCTCCGTGTGGCTGGCGCTAACCTGAAACCTGATCTCCTCATCACCTTGAGGAACCACCGGATAATTGAGACCGGTAACCAGGACGTTATGCTCAAACAGGTGCCGCACCAGGGCCTTGGTTTTTACTGTATCCCTGAGCATCAAAGGAATGATGGGATGATCACCGCTCAATACCTCGTAGCCTGCATCAAGAAGACCCGCTCTGAAACGCTTGCCCATGTGTCGCATCGTGGCCAGTAGTTCGCGCCCCTCACCACTGTCAAGCAGGGAAAGGGCTGCGGCTGCCGCAGCTGCTTCGGGCGGTGTGATTGGATTGGAGTAGATGTAGAAGGGTGAGGTCTGGCGCAGGTAATTAATTACCGGAGTTGTAGCCACCACATACCCGCCGTTTACCCCCAGAGCCTTGCCCAGAGTTGCCACCAGGATGTCGGCCCGGGCATTACTGTATTCTTCCACTCCACGACCGCTCCGGCCAAAGGCACCCACCCCGTGCGAGTCATCAATAATGGTGGTGATCCCTTCTGCAAAGACCCCCTGGTATTTCCGGCACAACGCTGTCACCTCAGCCAGGGGGACACTGTCACCTCGCATACTGAAGACTCCGTCGCTGATCACCAGCAGTCGTCTGGCCTGGCCTTGGCAGCTTTGTATCTTTTTCTCCAGATCTGCCATGTCCAGGTGCTGGTAGACAATCTTTTGAGCCGGTCTGGCCAGGCGAATACTGTTGATGATGGAGTTGTGATTGAGGGCGTCGCTGAGGACGATGGTCTCCTCATTGATCAGCTGGGGAATCACGCCCATGATTGCGGCATAGGCGGCACTGAAGATCATGGCCTCAGGCCGGCCATGGAACTGGGCCAGTTGTTTTTCGAGCTGGACATGGGGGGCAAGGGTGCCGCTGATGAAGCGCACCGCACCCGGACCGGTTCCAAAGGCTCGGACAGCTTCTTCTTCGGCTTTGATTATCTTGGTATGGAGTGATAAGCCGAGGTATGAATTGGAATTCATGCGCAGGAACTTTCTCCTCCCGTAACCAGCGAGGGAGTAGCGGGGACCCAGGCCGTCCGTGGCCCCATGGATTGCGGTGATCACCTTTTCGCTGCCTTTGTGGATGCCTTTCTGGTCGAGCTGCTGCAGGCTTTCGTGGAGCACCTTGCTGAGCTTGTCTTGGCCCATACCTCTCCTTTTTGGCTGTCGGTGGGTTAAGGATGTACAGTCAGTGGCTTGAAATGAATATCTTTTTGATCATCAATTTGGTTATTCATCGTCCACATAATCCAGTTGTGCCTGATGGGCAAAGTATGGCAATATTGCAGGTTTAAGCCGTTAGTTTTGCAGCAAGTCTGGCCAGCATATCGCTGGTCATTCTCTCCAGATCGTATTGGGATGCCCAACCCCACTGGCTCCTGGCCGCGCTGTCATTCATGTTGTCAGGCCAGGAATCGGCAATGGCCTGGTGGATCGGATCCACCTCGTAGTTGATCGTGAACTCCGGGATCTTCTTTTTGATGGCCGCGGCCAGTTCCATGGGGCTGAAGCTCATGGCCGTGATGTTATAGGCGTTGCGGTGCAGGAGTTTGGTCGAATCTGCCTCCATGATGCGCATCGCCGCCTGAATAGCATCAGGCATGTACATCATGTCCAGTCTGGTGTCTGGTTTGAGAGGGCAGGTGTATTTCCTCTTACGTAAGGCCGCGTAGAATATTTCGACTGCGTAATCGGTGGTGCCGCCGCCGGGCAGAGCGATATGGGAGATCAGCCCTGGGTAGCGGACGCCTCGGGTATCAACTCTGTATCTGGTGTAATAATAATCGCAGAGGAGTTCAGCGGCGACCTTGCTTATTCCGTACATGGTGTTGGGGCGCTGAATGGTCACCTGAGGGGTGTTGATAGGGGGGGTGTCCGGGCCAAAGGCAGCGATGGAGCTGGGGTGGAAGACACCACAACCATGAGAACGGGCTATCTCCAGGACATTTTGCAGGCCGTTCATGTTTACGTCCCAGGCCAGTTGCGGATCTTTTTCTGCCGCTACCGACAGCAGAGCGGCCAGATGATAGATGGTATTGATGTTGAACTTCTGGACGATCTCGGCAAGCGCTGTGTTATCTCTGGCGTCACAGGCAGCATAAGGTCCACCACTTCTGAGTGATTCAGTCGGCATGTTCCGGTGGCCGACGGCCACGACCTGTTCTGCACCGTATCGCTGACGCAGGGCCGGGGTCAGTTCGGAACCGATCTGGCCCGTGGCCCCTGTGACCAGTATTCGCCGCATGCGGTTCTCGTCTCCTTTTCGTCCGAATTGAGAGAGTGCTGGCGGAGCGTAAAAATGTGTTGATCTCTCCGCCCCCATAGCCTGACTGGAAGCAAAAAACTGTATCCTTATGGGAAAAAGCTTATCAGAAAAGGTGAATTTTCTGCAAGGCTGGCAGGGGAAAAATCTGTGCAAATGTGCTGATGACTTGTCTGGGCAGCTTAATCCTTACTGGTGATCAGTTCATCAAAGGTGACAATGGACGAGTACTGATCCGAGTATTTCACTGGCAGTCGTGAACTGGGCTTGGCCACGAAGATCAGGTGGCCCATACCGTATGACCTGGCCGAGTCCAGGACTTTGGTCGTGTCATCGGCCAACAGGGTACGCTTCTTGTCGTAGCCCAGATGCTCTTCAAGTCGCTCCCAGAAGATCGGCTGCTCCTTGGCCTCCCCCATTTCCTCAGCGCAGACGATGCGGTCAAACCAGGGGCCCAGATCGGTCTTGCGCATCTTGATCTCCAGGGTCTTGGAGTGGGCGTTTGTCACCAGGTGCACCTCCTTGCCGATGCCGCGCAGGAATTTCAAAAAATCGATCACATAGGGGTGGACCTGGATCAGGTGATCGATCTTGCACTTGAGTTCAGGGATATCCAGGCCCAGCTGCTCCGACCAGTAGTCGAGGTCACACCATTGCAGGGTCGACTCCACTCGTTTGTAGCGGGCCATGAGCTTTTTGCGGGCCTCGGTGGGGGTGAGATTGTGGGTCTCGGCAAAGACTTTGGGCACGTATTCTTCCCAGAAATGGTCGTCAAAGTACTTGTCAAGCAGGGTGCCGTCCATGTCCAGGAGGACGGTGTCGATGGCATCCCAGGAAAAGTCTGGCTGGATCTGGGCTGTGGTCTCGCGGTTCATTGTTTCGTTGTTCATTATTGTGCCTGGGGGATGAGTTTTTCCAACTGCTGGATGGTCTGTTCAATCACTGTAAAGAGATCGCCACCCTGTTGCTGGTCAAGGCCGATGATCAAACGTCCGTCTTGAGTCAGACGGCAATTCTTTTTCTGTTTATTGGTCATCTTCGCCAGCCAGTCCATGAGCACTTGCGGTTCCAGCGGGGTCTCGTTGAGAAAGGAGAAGACCAGATTGCCCGGGCCTCGCTCCAGCTTGGAAATCCGCAGGCGGATCAGCCCTTTTTTGAGGCTGACGATGTGCAGCAGGTTGCGGGTCTCAGGTGGGATGGGGCCGTAGCGGTCGGCCAACTCGTCCATGAGATCGGCTGCTGCCGCGTCTTCTGCCGTACTCAGGGCGGCGATGCGGCGGTAGCTGATGTAGCGCTGGCTGATATCCGGGATGTAGGTCTCGGGGATGTAGGCTGAGATGTGCAGATTGATCTCCGGGTCCATGTCCTCTGTGGAGACAAAGTCCTCGCCACCTGCTGCCCGGGCCTTGAGATCGGCCACAGTCTTCTGCAGCAGATCCAGATAGAGATCATAGCCGATGGCCGCGATCTGGCCGCTCTGGGAGACACCGAGCAGGTTGCCGCCACCACGTATCTGCAGATCGCTCATGGCCAGTTTGAAGCCACCCCCCAGTTCGCTTGCGTCCATGAGTGAGCGCAGGCGTTCTTTGGCATCCTTGCTTAAAGAGTCCATGGATGGAACCAGAAGATAGGCAAAGGACTGGGTCGAGCTGCGGCCCACCCGGCCCCGGAGCTGATAGATTCCGGCCAGTCCCAGGGTGTCGGCCCGGTTGATGATGATGGTGTTGGCTGAAGGGATGTCCAGCCCTGATTCAATGATGGTGGTGCAGATCAGGACATCGGTCTTGCGGTTGACAAAATCAACCATGATCCCCTCCAGCTCCTTGCCATCCATCTGTCCATGACCCACGGCGATTCGGGCATCGGGTACCAGGCTCTGGATGGTGGCTGCCATCCGGTGGATCGATTTGACCCGGTTGTGGACGAGAAAGACCTGGCCGCCCCGACGGATCTCGCGGGTGATGGCCTCCTTGAGAACCAGCTCATCATAGCGGGCCACAAAGGTCTTCACGGGTCGACGTTCAGCGGGCGGGCTTGAGATGACGGACAGGTCACGAATGCCCAGCAGGGACATCTGCAGGGTCCTCGGGATGGGGGTGGCGGTCAGGGTGAGGACATCCACTTCGGCTTTGATCTTTTTAATCTTTTCCTTGTGGCCGACGCCGAAGCGGTGTTCCTCGTCAACAATCAACAGACCCAGGTTGCGGAAAGTGACATCCTTGGAGAGCAGGCGATGGGTGCCAATGATGATGTCGATCTTGCCCGCAGCCAGATCTTTTGTGATCCGGCGCTGTTCGGCCGGGCTGCGGAAGCGGTTGAGGCATTCCACGGTGACTCCCAGATCCTGCAGGCGTTCCATGAATGTCTTGGCGTGCTGTTCAGCGAGTACTGTGGTGGGTACGAGGATGGCTGTCTGGAATCCGTCTTCCACCACCTTGAAGGCGGCACGGACTGCAACTTCGGTCTTGCCGTAGCCCACATCTCCACAGACCAGGCGATCCATGGGCTTGTCTGAGCACAGGTCTTCAATGGTCTCGGTGATGGCCCGGGCCTGACCGGTTGTTTCATCATAGGGAAATGATTCTTCGAGTTCGTGATACTGGCTGCCGGCTGGGGAAAAACGTCTGCCCTGGCGGAGTTCGCGACGGGCGTAGATTTCCAGCAACTCCTGGGCCACCTTCCACACCTCTTCCTTGACTTTGGTCTTGGCTGTTTTCCAGTTCTGGCTGCCCAGCTTGTCGATGCGGGGTTCCTTGTCTGTCAGTCCTTCGTAGCGGCTGATCAGGTTGAGTCGGTCCACCGGCAGATAGAGGCGGTCCCGGTCCCGATATTCAAGGAGCATGAAGTCGTTGGTGACCCCCTGGATCTCCATGGTTTCAAGACCCCGGTAGATGCCAAGGCCGTGGTCGCGGTGCACCACCACATGACCATCGTTCAATTCAGCAAAACGGATGGCCTCACCCGCCTGGTGTTTGGTCTTTTTGCGGCTCCCCAGCCGCATCTCGCCGAAAAGCTCACTCTCAGAGAGCAGATGCACACCTTCCTGGATCAGGCTGAATCCCTGACTGAAGGACTGGTTGCAGATCAGGAGCGTGTTGCACTCACTGGCGAGGATCTCAGGGATTTGCAGGGGGAGACTGATTGGTTCGATTTGATGCTGGTGTTTGTGGAGCAGGTCGGACAAATTCCGGGCATGCTGTTCGGATCGACAGCAGAGAACGACTCGCTCGCCCAAATTCTGCCAGCGCCTGATCTGGTCACTTAAGGGGGGGAGCAGACCCTGTTTGCGGCGCTGGAGGGCTATTTCTTGCTTGAGGAGCTGGTGGTTGGCCGACGGGATGGTCAGTACCTTGTCATCGGCCTCAGGAAAATCCGTGCACAGGGTCTGTGGGAACCTGGCCATGTCGCGGGTCAGTTTTTCTGAAATGAGGAAGAGCTGCTCCGGAGCCAGTGCCGGGCCTTGTCTGGTTTGAATTTCCAGGTAGTTGGTCTGCACGCGTTCATCAATCAGAGCGGCGGCCTGATCCTGGGCCTGTGGATCCATTGAAAGCAGGCGGGTTTCAGGTGGGAGAAAATCAAGAACAGTGTCTGTTTGCTGTTCTCCGTAAAACAGGGGGAGAAACCCTTCAATCCCTGCAAAACGGTGTCGGCGTCTGACCTGCTCACGCAGGCGGGCGCTCTCTTCATGATTCCAGTTGTTTTGTTCTTCAAGGAGGTAGAGCTGCTCCAGCAGGTGGCTCATCTCTGGGCCGTTTGGGAACAGGACATCGCTGACCGGCAGGAGAATGGCTTCGTCCAGTTCCTGCAGCGAACGTTGACTGTAGGGATCAAAGAGGCGGATGGACTCGATGGTGTCACCGAAAAAATCGAGTCGGAGCGGACCTTCGCTGGTTTGCTGGTCATTGCCGCTGGTAAAAGAGGGTGGGTAAAGGTCGATGATTCCGCCGCGCACTGAAAAGTCACCCGGTGTCTGGACGAGGGAAACTTGTTCGTAGCCGCCTGTGATCAGTTGTGTGATCAATTGATCGCGGTCACAGTCCTCACCGGCCATGATCAGTTCCGTGGTCGTGCTGAGGATGGATTTCGGCATGACCTTGCGCATGAGGGCCTCGGTGGAGATCACCAGGATGAATGGGGCAGTCTGCTCCTGCAGGCGGGAGAGAACTGAGAGGCGGCTGGCCGTGGTCCGTTGATCTGGCGAGAGCGGGGTGTAGGGCGGCGTCTCGTGAGCTGGATAGACAAGGATTTGGCCGGGGTACACAAGGCGCAGGTCTTCTGCAAATTGGGTGGTGAGTTGTTCGTCCGATACGATGCAGCAGCAGGGTTGCTGAGTGGCCAGGGTGGCGGCGAGCAGGGCGTTACTGCTTCCGCGCAGGCCTGTGACAGAGATATCTTCTTTGGGGTCTGGCAGGGTTGATTGAGAAAAAATATTCATTTGGCTGGAAAAAAAGAACCGGCTGCGGAAATACCGCAGCCGGTGAGATTACTGGGAAAGATTTATTCAATCTTAGAACATGCCGCCGATGGAAAAATCCCACAGGGTCTCGGATTCGTGGGGAGCTGGATCCAAATTGTAGCCCCAGATCAGGCGCAGGGGGCCCATGGGGGAAAGCCAGCGGAACTCAAAGCCGGTGGAGTGGTCGATATTTTCCACTGTCCAGTCTTCGTCGTTATCCATGGCTCGGCCAATATCGTAAAATACCACACCCTGGAGCCCGGCTTCTTTGAGCAGGGGAAAGATGTACTCAATATTGGCGTACCACATTTTTACACCACCAATCTGCTCGTTACTGGCCGCGTCAATGGGGCTGGCATCACCGTACTCAAAGCCGCGGATGGTGTTCATGCCGCCCAGGAAGAAGCGTTCGTAGACCGGGAGTTTGTTGCTTTTGTTTTCCCATATTTGCCCGGCTGCGCCTTTGATGTGGAAGACGGTGCTCCAGGGCAAAGGAAAATACCAACCGCTCGAGGCCTCAACCTTGGTGAACTGGGAGTCTCCACCCAGGGGGCCTCCGGCGTATTTGATACTGATCTGATTGCGGGAGCCTTTGGTGGCCGCAGTGAGACGGTCACGGGTGTCCCGGCGGACGGTAAAACTGAGGGCACTGGTGATTTCGAGGTCCAGGGACTGGAGAATGATCCATGAGGCGGTGTCCGAGATCTCAGACAATTTCGAGTTGGTGAAACTGTAACTGCCGTATCCTCGCCATTTTTCCCACAGAGGATAACCGATACGGATAGCCCCACCCTTGGAATCTTTATCATAATCGTCGTATTCGGTGACCCAGTTGAACAGGTCGACGCCCCAGCTCAGTTGGGAGTCACGGAAGCGGGGATTTGTGTAGGACAGATTGTAACGGGTGTTGGTACCGCTGATGTCGGCCTTGAATGACATCCGATCGCCACGTCCAAGGAAGTTATTTTCCGAGATCTCACCCATGACCACCAGATTGTCCACTGAGCTGTAGCCCATGCCGATGCTGAACTGGCCGGTGTTCTTCTCCTTGACTTCAACCAGCACATCCATCTGATCAGGTTCTGCAGTGGGCTGTGGGGTGACAGAGACGTCTTCAAAGAAATCCAGGCGCTGAATTTTTTGACTACTGGTACGCAGTGCCTTGGAGTCAAAGACGCCGCCTTCTTCAATTCTCATTTCACGTCGAATGACGTTGTCGCGAGTTCGCGAGTTGCCGCTGATGACGATGCGGTCTATATGGACCAGTTCACCCTTGTCAATTTCAAGCGTTATGTCAAGTGTGTCCAGGGTCGCGCCTTTGATCATGCGGGGCTTGACGTCGGCAAAGGCGTAGCCTTCTTCGGCGTAGTGGTCGGTAATTTTCAACAGGTCTTCACGGATGGATTTTTTGTTGACATATTCTTCCTCCGGAAAGGTCAACAGCTCGCGGAGAATCTCCTTGTCGCTGATCAGGTCTCCACTGAAATCCACCTGACCCATGCGATAGCGGGGGCCTTCTTCGATGGTGAAGGTGACAGACAATGCTTTATCTTGCTGGTGAACCTGCGGGTCAGCGACCTTGGCTTCGAGAAAGCCCTGGTTGTTGTAGAAGATGTTAATTCGTGCGGCATCCTGGCGCAGTTCGTCCATGTTGAGCAGGCCGCGACCTGAAATCCAGGAAAACCACCCTTTTTTGTCTGTATCAATCTGATCTTCGAGGACACCGGCCTTGAATGTATTGTTGCCAACAAAACTGATTTGTTTGATGTAGAGCTTGTCGCCCTGGTTGATGACAAAACGAAGCGTGGCCTGGCCTGGGAGCGGAAAGCTGATCTCCGGGACGACCGTTGTTTCGTAATATCCTTTTGATTTAAGGAAATTTTGAATTGCAGCTGCGGCCTGGTTGATTTGACTTTGGTTGAGGATGGTGTTGGCCTTGAGGTTGGCCGCGGCCTGGGCGTCTTCTTCATATTCCTCGTCTATGCCGGTGAATTCAATCTTGGCAAGGACCGGTTTTTCATCGACCTCAAATGTGATTTCTTTGCCCTGTTCACCTTGTTCGACCCGTATGCGCACATCGTCGAAATAACCCATGTCAAAGATGGCCTTGAGGTCATGGCGCAGAGTCATCTGTGAGTAGAGGTCGCCAGTCTGGCTGGTGACTTTGCGCAGGATCGCCCCCGGGTCAATGCGTTCATTACCGCTGATTGTCACTGTGGCAATGAAAAATTCACGGCCGGTGTGGTTGACTGCTTTTTGTATGATTGCATCAAGGGCCGCATCGAGATCATTGAGTGTTGGCCTGGCTTCGTAAAGGTACTTCGGAGCACCAGGATCCAGGAGGTCATAGATCTTGTAGTCAAGGCTGATTTGTTCACCCAGCAGGGTCAGGCTGCCAATGGCCACATAGTCCTTGTTTGTGCGTTGACTCAGTTCATTGAGTGCCTGGGCCGGAGGCGGCCAGGTTCCGGCATAGTCGAGAAGCTGGCCTGCTGCCTTGCGTGGCAGCATTGTGAAAGTGTATTGGGAGAGGGCCCTGCTCAGGGCCTGGTCGGCCTGGCTGGCCAGTTCTTGGTCTGGCTGGAGAGTATTGATTTTCAGTGGTGGAAAACTTGTGTTTTGTTCGAGCGCAGCGGCTGATGTGCCCTGGCCGAATGTGAAGAGCAGGGTCAGCAGCAGAATAGAGAAAAGAGAGCGGGAAAAGAGATCATTGCGTTGTGACATGGGCTTTGGTCCTATGGATACAGAAAAAGGGGGAACAGGAGCACTCGGTGGAAGGGGTCAGGGGGAGTTGCTCTTCAGGTTACCTTAATATTGAACGAAAAGTCTCAATTTTCAAAGTACCCTTCAATCCGTTTAGTTTTTGGCCAGATGACTCGAGTCAATTTTATCTTTATAGAAGAATCACGACATTATGCCATGTTTGATCATTTTTGCAAAGGGAGCAGCTGAAGAGTTACAAAAAACCTTTTTATTCCGTGAGCAGGGTGTTGACCTGGTCATGGATGAGCTGGGCCAGTTCCTGTTTCTGGCGGTTGTTGTAACTGGTGCTGGTGACCGGGCTCCCAATGGTGATGGTAATGGTTCCGGGACGTGGTAACCAGGCCCCTTTGGGCAGGATATCATAGGAGCCTTTGATTGCCAGGGGGACCAGTGGGATTCCTGACTTGATTCCCAGCAACATGGCGCCCCCTTTAAAGGGCTGGAGTGTGCCATCAGCGGAGCGGGTTCCCTCAGGAAAGATCAAGACTGATGTGCCACGGTTTATTTGAGCGGCGGCCTTATCCAAGCTCATCAGGGCCTGGCGACCATGATTGCGGTTGATGAAGATGGTCCCGGCACGATTCATAGCCGCACCGAGAAAAGGAATGCGAGATAACTCTTCTTTGGCCAGCCAGCGGAAGGGCAGCGGGAAATAACCTTGAAAACTGAAAATATCAAACTGGCTCAGGTGGTTGGCGCAATAGATATACGTTGTACCGGGGGTGAGTTTTTCTGCACCGATGATTTTGATCCGCACACCGGCCAGTCTACAGATGGTCTGCGCCCAGCGCCTTGGGTGAATTTGAGCCTTTTCCTGATCCTGGCGGAGGATGAAAATCGAACCCACAGTAACCAGGCTGAAGAAAATGGTAACGATGGTCGCGGCCGGCAGGAAAAAAAGGCCTCGGATAAGGTGACTGGGGGACATCATTATGGGTCGAGGGGACGTAATTCCCGGAAGGGTGAGGTGGAGTCCATGTGGATTGAATGGAGAAGCTCTTCCGGGTTGGACCGGAAGTCGTCATCCCGGGAACTGGGTTGAATCATTTCCTCGTTCCAGGTGGCGATCAGGTTTTGATGGCTCCAGCGTGTCAGATAGTAAATAACCGTGGAGGGCAGCCGGGTGTGGATTGTTTCTTCGGGCATGGGATCGACAAAACTTGATTGACGAAGTTTCAGGGAAGAGAGCGTCTGTGTCTTATAGAAGCTTTCCAGAAAGAGGAGCTCGGCAGGCAGGTCTCCTTTGAGACCAATGCGAGAGAATACCTTCAGTAGAATTTCCAGAAATTTTTTGCCACTAGTGGCCAATGGGTAGGGGATGTAGATCTCACGCGGGGTCTTGAGTTCCAGGTAAGACTTGATGGTCAGGATCAGGTTGGCCAGCTCCACCGGTTCCTTGTCCACAAAATGATATGTTTCTCCCGAAAATTCGCGGCGATTCTGGAGGACATGATGGACAAAGTAGGGCAGTTTGTTGGAACTGGAGTAAGAGTGCATGACCCCTTTTTTGGTGAACAGTACCGGCATGGACTCATCGGCAATGGAAAAAAAGAGTCTGTGGAAGCCCTGAATTTTGTGATCGTGTTCGCCGTAGACCACGCCCAGGCGGATATTGGTGTAGTCGAGTCCAGTGGTGCGATGCATGTAGCGCAGCGTTTTCTCCACCATTAATTTGGACTTGGAGTAGTTATTGAGAGCGCCTGACAGTGGGAGCTGATCTTCTTCGGTCAGGTTTGAGCCATTGGGGAGGGTGGCGGCCGAACTGATGTGGATGTAGGGAATTTGAAGGGCTGCTGCGGCCCGAGCCAGGTTAAGGGCGCCCAGATAGTTGACCTCGAAAGAGAGCTGTCCGTCGGCGTCAATGGGAGCGATGGCAGTATTGATGACGAAGTTGGGTCGAACTCGATTGAGGTAATCACGGATGTCGCCGGCATTTCGAATCGAAAGTTTTTTGCTGCTCGGGGCTCGGATCTCGATGGACTCGGGAGTCTCGGTCTTGAAATAATGGGCCAGAGTTCCGCCGATGAGGCCGGAGCCGCCAATTAAGACACCGAGGAGCTTGTGTGGATGTGAGGAATTTTGTTGCACCGTCGCTTGCTCAGTAAAGTGTGGTCAATGGCCTGATTCTTTTAAGTGAACTTTCAACATAGATGATTTCTATAAAATAGCATTTCTTTTTGCAAGAAAACAATTTTTTCAGCATGATCAAGTACGAATTTTATACAAGCAGAAAAGAAAGGGGCAGGGCATGAGTTGACGCTCCCTGGCAGATGGAATATCCTGATTTGAGAAATTGTGCTTGAATTCTCCAATGATTGGCAACTGTTGTCTCTGTTGGCGGAGTCGCAGGGTGTGAGAGTTCGTGAATGATCAAATTGGGTTCGTGAGATTTATGTTTAAACTGAGGATAGATATGGAATACCGTTTTCTTACGGCTCGATCAGTGAGCGTGGGATGAGGGGTGCGGACTGGTTGCACGCGGGGTTAGGGCTCATGTTTCCCCGTTGTTGTTTTTTGTGTCGCCTTCCCCTGGATTCACCGACTCAGTTGTGTGAATCGTGTCTGGGGGTGATTCCCAGATTGAAACCTCCTTTTTGCCGGCGCTGTGGTTGTTCGCTCTATCCAGCCGCTGGTGACGGGCATGTCTGCGGTGCCTGTCTTGCCAATCAACCCCTGTATGGCCGTGCACGAGCCGGATTTATATATGAGGAACCTCTAACCGCTCTCTTGCATGGATTGAAGTACCGGGCTGATTTCTCAACATTGCCCGTATTGGCAGAATTGATTCGTCCGTTGCAGGAGCAGTTGGGTGTGAACAGGGAAGACGACAGGGTTGTGCCTGTTCCCCTGCACAGGAGTCGTTTGATGAACCGAGGGTTTAATCAATCATTACTCCTTGCTGCCCTTTTTTTTTCTGGCGCTCAATCGTTGATTCTGCCTCAGACCTTGTTGCGCGTTCGCAATACGGCACCACAGACATCTCTTGATGGTATGGCACGACGTAAAAATCTGACTGGGGCCTTTGCCGTTTCAGATGCTTCGCTCATCAGGGGCCGGCGAGTCTTTCTCGTTGATGATGTCTTCACCACCGGCACAACAGTGAATGAGTGCAGCCGGACATTGCTGGCGGCCGGGGCGATTGATGTTGAAGTGCTGACTGTTGCCCGGGTGGCTCGGCTGGAGTGATTTGTTTCTAAAAAAAATCAGGAAGGCTTTTATCGCGCTATTGGCCGTTCTGGTGTGGTTCTTGGATTGTGTCCATTTGAAATTTTGTGTTTTGTTGAGTTAATATGAGTAAAGTGTAGTTTTTTTGAGTTAAAGTAAAACTCGTAATTCTTGATTACAAGTTTGTCGTCCGGTAACTTGGCAAAATAACACTGAAACAGCGGCTCTTTTTTGAATGCTTGTGAATCAAGGGAGTTAGGAGGGTCTTCTTGGCGTATCCAAGTATTGACGCGGGTTTTGCTCAGATGCTTAACCTTTTGTCTGGATTGATAAATTTCCGTCAACCGTCGTTGACGCGACCGATGTTTTTGAGTTTATATGGTCGTCATCATTTGATCCGTACCCACTTATTATGTATATGGTTATGGGAATCAATGCCAACAGCCTTTCGTGTTGCACTCGGTATCTTGTTTATATTTTTTTTGCTGAGAGTAGTTCTCTTTTGTGTCGGAAATGGCCTTCTATTGCCTGAAATGAAGTTTTGATTAAACGATTATTTGTGGGTGTTAAGGACTTTTTATGGTGTGGGAAGAAGCAAAATCAGTTCTCCGGAAAACGCTCCCCGAGAATATTTTCGATCTCTGGATTGAACCGCTTAAGTGTGTTCAGAACACTAATGATCAGCTGGAACTCTCATGTCCTGATCCATATTATCGGGCTCATCTCGCGCAGCATCATCTGGAGCAGATTCGAGAGACTGTACATGATATTGATGGCGGTCGATGTCAGGTTCTGCTCAGTGCCTCAGGCAGGAAAAGCCTCCCCCCGGCTGCTCCGGGTAATCAACTGCGGCTGCCACACGTGCCTGAAGGCGGCTCCTCTGTTCGATCCCTGCATCCCCGTTATACCTTCGATTCCTTTATGGTTGGTGAAAGTAACTGCCTGGCCCAGTCGGCCTGTCGTGCCGTGGTTAACGGGGATGACAGCATTGGTCCCTGTCTTTATATCAACAGTTCCACGGGGCTGGGCAAGAGTCATCTCACCCATGCCGTGGCCCATCGCATCCTGGCCACCTCCCCCATGACTCGACTTCATTATCTGACCGCTCAGCAGTTTTCAGGCGAGATGGTGCGAGAAATTAAAGGCAACACCATGGACCGCTTCAAGCGGAAGTATCATGAATGTTGCGATATTTTACTGGTTGAGGATATTCATGCCCTGACTGGTAAAAAGAAAACCCAGGAAGAGCTCAATGAGCTGCTTGATTCTCTGATCAAAGGTGGTAAACGGGTCGTTTTTACTGCCAAAAGTGCACCTCGGGAACTGCTGGGGATTGATAATGATCTGCGTTCCCGCATGACTGCGGGGCTGGTCACTCGAATTGATGCACCGGATATTTCCACTCGACGACGTATTATTCAACACAAGGCCGCTCTCCATGGTCTTGATCTGGCTGAAGAACATTGTGATTATATTGCTCAACATATTCAGGGAGATGTCCGCCAGATTGAGTCGGCCCTGGTGGCTATTCGTGCCCAGTCTGCCCTTTGTCAGGGAGACCTGAAGATGGAATGTATCCGTGAGACCGTGGAGAGCATTGTCGGGGTTCCGCAGATCCTGACTACAGCCATGATTGGTGAGTTTGTCGGTGGTCAGTTTAAGGTCGGTGTTCAGGAGATGCAGTCACGCTCCCGTAAACAGGCAGTGGTTTTCCCCCGACAGGTGGCGATGTACCTGAGTCGTCAGCATACGCAAGAATCTCTGGCTGATATCGGGCGTGCATTTAACCGTGACCATGCCACCGTTCTTCATTCGATTAAGGTTGTGACTGAGCGCTCTTTGCGAGATCATTCCGTGTCTGCCCAGATTGATTTGCTTAACAAAAAGATGGAGCGGATGTAGGGGGTTCCCGACCCGGGATGGAATGCAGTTTTATTGGAAGTCGGAGTTGGCAGGATTTGCTGATTTCGACTTTTTTGTTTCTGACTACAACCGAACCCCAAATACCTGGCTGAGCTTTATGGGCAGAAGATTTTTGTTTGCTGGTGTTGACGAGTGGTATGCTCCGAGTTGTGGCTATCTTGCTGTGCAGCCCCTTTTTAAAAGTAGATTTTCTTGAGTTCCGCTTCTTCTCCTGCGCCCTGGCGCTGCTCTCGGATAGCTGCAGCCGTTCGTGCTGCCGTTTTCATCATATCGTTGAGACCAATCCCTTCCCAGCCAAAACCGTTAAGATAAAGTCCCGGATACGTGGTGGTCAGTCGGTCGCGCCAGGCGAGCAGGCCCGGGTAACCCGCTTCCAGTTGAGGAATTCCGCCTTGAGGGCGAAGTACTTTTGTCCAGCTGGGTTCGCCAGTGAGGTTCAGGAGGGTGCGAACATCAGCCAGGGCCCTTCTTGTCATTTCTTCGTCATCAAGCGCTAGTTTTTCAGGGTGACGGCGGCCGCCGACCAGGATCTCAAAGAGGATGTGGCCCTCAGGTGTTCGTCCTGGAAACATATTGGATGAGAAGAGGGTACCCAGTGCGAAACGACCTTCCTGTTCAGGGGCCAGGTAACCAAATCCCGGTGGCAGTTGGCTGCGCCCGTCAAAGCCGCAGGCAATGGTCGCAATCCAGGCCTCAGGGATACCGGCTTGTGGTGGAGGATCATCCGGCATGTCCAGTCCGGCAGTGAGTTTCAGGGCGGCATTGACTGGCAGAGCCAGAACCAGATTGCTGGCCGTGACGGTTAATCCCTCAGCTTCAACAGACCAGCTCTTTCCGTTTGGCCGGATCTGTTCAACCAGACAGTTCAGTTCCAGTTCCTCTCCGGGTTTGAGTCCTTCGCTCAAGCGTTGGGGCAGGCGTCCCATGCCCGTGGGGAAGCTGGTCATTGCCGGCAAGCCTTTGGCTTTGTTTTTCCCTTTCTTGTTTTTGCTGAGTTTGGCCAGTATCCCCCGGATTAATGAGCCGTGTTTGCGTTCCAGCTCGCGGGCACCCGGCATGACGCCGTCCATGACCAGTCGTTCAATGTCTCCTGCATAGGTACCGGTGAAGACAGCATCCGCAAAGGGCAGCAGTGCAGGACCAAAACGGTGTTCGACCCATTGGGCCACTGTGGGTTCACCGGGCAGCGGCTTTTTGAAGAGATCACCTAAGACTCGAAGTTTGGCTAAAGGTGAGATGAGCGGTGCCCTGATGATCCTGGAGGGACTTTGGGGAATGAGACGCAGGCGGTCCTCCAGGCAGACGTAGCGGACAAAGCGGCTCAAGGGGGCTTTGACGCATTCCTGGTCAAGACCTGTTTCCTGAAGAAGACGATTGCTCTCCTCACAATTATCCAGGAAACCATGGGGGCCGGCTTCGGCCAGATATCCCTGTTCCAGATGGCTGGCAATGGCACCACCTGTATGGTTTGCTCCATCCACAAGCAACAGACGATGGCCGGGACAGTCCTGTTTGAGCCAATGGGCGACGCTTAGACCGGAGAGCCCGGCGCCTATAATGAGAGTGTCAACCGTGCGCTTCATCTGAGAACCGCCTTGACGTGACCATGATGACTGCTGTCGATGTCGATTTCGATCCAACCCTGCTGGTGAATCATGCCGGGGTTGAGAATATGGGTCTTGCCGATCCAGTCTTCCCCCTTGGCCTCATGGATATGGCCACAGAGGCAGAGGGCGGGCTGTTGTTTTTCAATGAAGTGGCGGACAGCTGTCGAGCCCACGTGGACTCCTCCGTCCAACTGATCGGTTTTGGTGTTCAGGGGTGGAGTATGTGAGATAAAAATCAGTGGGGGGTTGCGGTGCTTACCGGAGCCAGACAGGTCCATGAATGCTCTGGCCTGTTCGTGGGCCTGGTTCAGGCTGGTACTCAGTTCTTCTTCCGTGAACTCTGTCGGGGTTTTGAAAGGGGTCAGGTTTGAACCGCCCAGGCCCATCAGGCAGACCTGGCGCTGAAAGAGGCGGGCCTGGCCGTGCAGATTGATGTCCAGCTCATTGAGATAGGTATCCACTTCAGGGCGGTCGAGGTTGCCCAGTTGGGCGAAGACCCGCGGGTTGACAGTCATGACTTGGTTGAGAATTTCTTTTGCCTCGCTCCGGCCACCGAGATTGGTCAGGTCACCTGTGAGAATAATCAGGTCAGCAGTTTTGATCCCGGGAATTTGGGCAAAATTGCCAAGGGACATGTGGATATCGCCGAAGGCTATGATTTTCAAGGTGTACCTCCTTGGAGCCAGATGGGTATGGCGCCGAACATGCGGGGGAAAGGACGGGGCTTGACAGTCCGTCTGACATGCTTATCATTTTCGCCGACTTTGGCTGAAAAAGCAATGGAATTGGCCGTCTGTTCCGGATGAGCATGCGCGGCCGTATTATCAGAGAATCATCGCGAGTAAAGGAAGAAATTATGACCAGTCAGACCACTACCCATGAATTTCAGGCAGAAACCAAAAAACTTCTCGATATCGTTATTAATTCGCTCTATACCGAGCGAGATGTCTTTGTCCGTGAGCTGATTTCAAATGCCGCCGATGCCCTTGAAAAGTTCCGGCACGAGAGTCTCACGGTTGATGATCTTTTTGACGCCCACATGCCTCTTGAAATCACCATTGATCTGGATAAAGAGAAGCATCTTTTTACGATCACAGATACCGGTATCGGCATGAGTCGGGCCGAACTTGAGGGCAACCTTGGCACCATTGCTCACTCCGGCTCCAGCACCTTTGTCACACAGTTGGCCGAGGCCGCACGCAAGGATGTCAACCTCATCGGTCAGTTCGGTGTTGGTTTTTACGCCGCCTTTATGGCCGGACATACAGTCAGGGTGCAGAGTCGCTCGTGGGACGGATCTGAGGGACACGAGTGGGCATCAGATGGTACGGGCAGTTATACCATTACCGAAGAAAAGGGTCTGCATCGTGGTACTCGAATCATTGTTGAGCTCAAGGACGATGCCCATGATTACGCCGAAAAGTGGAAAATTGAGCAGATTGTCAAGCAATACTCGTCCTTTGTTTCCTTTCCGGTCAAGCTTGAAGATGAGACCATTAATACGGTTCAGGCCCTCTGGACACGCAGTCGCAGCGAGATCAGTGAAGAAGAATATAACGAATTTTATAAATTTGTTGGTAACGCGCCCAGCGACCCTCTCTATCGTCTTCATTTTTCTGCAGATGCGCCGTTGGCCATCAACGCCCTGCTGTTTGTTCCCACGGAAAACTTTGAACACCTGGGCTTTGGCCGGGTTGATCCCGGGGTCAATCTCTATTGCCAGCGCGTTCTCATTGATCAGCATTCCAAACATATTCTCCCTGAGTGGTTGCGCTTTCTGAAAGGCGTGGTCGACAGTGAGGATCTGCCTCTGAATATCTCCCGTCAGTCATTACAGGATAACGCTCTGCTGGCAAAGGTGCGTAAAGTGATTACCAAGCGTTTCCTGAAATATCTTGATGAAGAGGCCAGAAAAGATCCCAAGGCCTATCTTGAGTTTTGGAAGACCTTTGGGATTTATCTGAAAGAAGGTGTCACCTCGGATTATGAATTCCAGAAAGAGCTGGGTAAATTGATCCGTTTTGAGTCATCGCGCTCAGAAGACGGGGTGCCAGTCTCTTTGGCTGAGTATGTTGAACGCATGGCAGAGGGCCAGGATGCCATTTACTATATCAGTGGACCGAACCGGGCCGCTATTGAGGCTGGTCCATATGTTGAGATGTTTACGCGTCGTGACATTGAGATCCTTTACACCATGGAGCCCATCGATGATTTTGTCCTGAATCATTTGGGTGAGTTTGAGGATAAAAAATTGATCTCAGCTGATCGTGCTGATCTGGATCTTGGTGAGGATAAGAGCTCTGATGCCGACAAGGCCGAAGAGCAGAAGGATTCTTTGGACCAAGACAGCAGTGCGGCCTTGGTGGATTGGCTGAAAAAGGCCCTGGAGGATAAGGTTCAGGATGTCATCATCTCAAAACGTCTGGTGGATTCTCCGGCCATGATTGTTAATCCGGATGGATATATGACCTCTTCCATGGAGCGGGTGATGGCCGCCAGTCGTATGGAAAAGGGAATGGCCCCTGAAGCTGGTAAGAAGAATCTGGAAATCAATGCCGCCAGTCCTCTGGTTAAGCGGCTGGCCGAGTTGCAGAAGAGTGATGAACCTTTTGCTCAGGCCGTGGCCGAGCAAATTTATGATAATGCCATGATTCAGGCTGGATTGGTTGTTGACCCGTTGACTCTGGTGGAGCGCAACTATAAAATTCTGAACCGGGCTGCAGGTGTCTGAGTAGCTGCAAAGCTTTCTTGAAGTTATCCTGCAAGGTGGTCGTTTTTCTCTGCTGGATGCGTTGATGATAGAGGCAACAGCCGTTTGTTTTTATCAGGCCTGGGTCAGGCTCAGGAAGACGGCCATAACCATTGAAAAAAACGGACATTCGGACTATATCAACGGTTGATTAGTGTAATCCTTTGGGCTCCTGGTTAGCCGTTTTTCTATTTTATGGGAGGAATTTGCATGTCCGTTTCATTTTATCGTTGCTGCCTGTTGTTTATCCTGGCCTTGAGTCTGACCCAGGTCCTGGGCTGTTCTAATCGCCCGGTCCGTAATCTGGCCTCAGACGTGAGTCTTATTCAAAAGGGTGAGACCACTCGTCAGGAACTCTTGACGCTGCTTGGAGAGCCTGACTCCCGGCGCCAGCTTGCTGAGAATCAGGAGGAATGGCTTTATGAGGAGCAGATTGCAGCCCGTTTTCAGGACCTGCCTTATGCTGACCGTTTTTTCAAGAGCCCAGGTTCCCAGAGAATTGTGGTGATTGTGCAAGGCGATCAGGTGTTGGATACCCGCTATGAGTCGCAGAGCCGGCAGGATTCCAGCTGGCAGGATGATTTTGACTGGCAGCAGACTCCATGAGTGATTTGTTTGAAATGGCCCGGGAGCGGATGGTCCGGGAACAGCTTCTGCCGCGTGGTATTCGTGATCCGCGTGTTTTAGAGGTGATGGGAGAGGTGCCCCGGCATCTCTTTGTTGATGATGCCATGCAGGCCCAGGCCTATGGTGATCATCCATTGCCCATTGCGGCCGATCAGACTATTTCCCAGCCCTACATTGTTGCCTGTATGACAGAGGCCCTGCAGCTCACAGGTCATGAGCGGGTCCTGGAGGTCGGGACTGGGTCAGGCTATCAGGCCGTAATACTTTCTCGACTTTGTGAGAAGGTCTGCACTGTTGAGCGAATCAACAGCCTGCTGGCGGGAGCCCGCAAACTCTTTGATCGACTGCGTTGCTACAATATTCTCTCCAAACTCGATGATGGCACCATGGGCTGGCCCGACCATGCCCCGTATGATGCGATTATCGTGACTGCAGGCGGCCCAACCATTCCCGAACCACTGCTCGGTCAGTTGGCCGAAGGTGGCCGCATGGTGATTCCTGTGGGCGGGCAGGGTGTGCAGGAGCTGAAACTGGTGCACAAGATAGCAGGAGGTGACGGGGAGCTGGAGATTCAAACCATTGAACAGGTTCGTTTTGTTGATCTGGTGGGGGCCCATGGCTGGAACGGCTGAACAGAAAAGGCATCCCGGCCTGATCCGGCGGATGTACCATCTGGGTATGGAGTGGATCCAGACTCCCTACGGACTCTGGGCCCTGTTTTTGATTGCCTTTGTGGAGTCCTCTTTCTTTCCGATTCCACCGGATGTCTTTCTGATTGCCCTTTGCTTGGCTGCGCCTCATAAGGCTTTCCGTTATGCCGCCATCTGCGCTGTAGGCTCAGCTCTGGGCGGTGCCTTTGGTTATGGTCTGGGGATGTGGTTTATGGACAGCGTTGGCGTTATGGTGATGAATTTTTATGGGCTCACGGAAAAATATGAAGTGGTCCAGGAACTTTATCAGAAATACGATGTCTGGGCCGTGGGGACGGCTGGTTTTACTCCGCTGCCCTATAAACTGTTTACGATCACCGCCGGGGCATTTCATCTGAATTTCCCGACCTTCCTGCTGGTTTCATTTGTTTCGCGTGCGGCCAGATTTTTTCTGGTCGCAGCCTTCATCTGGAGGTTTGGTGCCCCTGTGCGTTATTTTCTTGAGAAGTACTTTAATCTCCTCTCCATTTTGTTCATGGTTCTTCTTGTCGGTGGTTTTGTGCTCATCAAGATGCTTCTCTAGCAAGGAGCTGTTCCACCGCCTCCCAGGCCGTCTGGCCGCCACCCTGCCGTGCTTGAAAATAACTACGGGCCTGTTCTTGTATGGCATTACGATCAGTTGGGGTGGCAAGATCTTCCAGCAATTGAACGGCCGCTTCCCGCCAGTCGTCAACCTGTCGGACCAGTCCTTGAGTGATAATCTCCTCACCTACCCAGCGGAAGTTTGCCCAGTGCGGGCCGATGACCGGCTTCAGGCCGCAGCGCAGGGGCTCGAGAAAGTTCTGCCCCCCCTGGCGGGCGATGGTGCCTCCCACAAGAGCTGCCTGGGCCAGGGTGTAGGCAGCCCGGAGTTCGCCGATTGTATCCCAGATGATAACCTGACCGCTCTTGGCGGGCTGGTTCAGTTCTGAGCGAAGTTGCCAGGGCAGATCCAGCCCTGAGAGGCGTTGCTGCCAGGCCTGTACCCGGTGGAGGTGACGGGGGAAGAGACCAATGATCAGCTGGGGTTCTCGCTCCAGAAGGACTTTGATGAGTTGGCCGACCTGCTCTTCTTCTTCCTTGCGGATCGAACCCAGAATGAGGAACGGGAGCTGTGGGTTGAGTCGTTCAGACAGTGGCGATGGCTGCTTGTTGTCCTCATGCTCTGCGAGTAGATGGTCAAATTTGATATTGTGCATGGTGTCTATTCCGGCAGGACCAAAGAGCAGGAGGAAGCGCTTGCGGTCGGCCTCGGACATGGCCAGTACCCGGTCTGGTCGCAGCATTCGCCAGAGGCCTGGCCAGATTCGGTAATGTTTGAGGCTGCCGGGAGTTATGCGGCCGTTAATGAGCAGGGTTCGCACATTTTTCTCCTTGCAGGCGCGCAACAGGCCTGGCCAGAGTTCGCTTTCCAGCAGTACAAGGAGGCGTGGGCGGATTGCATCCAGGGCCCGAGTCATGATGCGTGGGCGGTCAAAGGGGAATGAAGTGCAATGGATGGTGATCCTGGGGTGGCTGATGCTGTATTGCTGCTGGCATTCCTTGAGAATGCCAAGTCCTTGATCGGTGTTGCTGGTTAGCAGGAGGTGCAGTGGGCGGTCTGTCGGGCAGTGTTTGAGAAGTTCGCGCACAAGATAAGCCTCCCCCACAGAAGCCGCCTGGATCCAGAGATCGGACCGGGGCGGGGCAGAGGTGAGGGTGCGTTCTGTCCAGCCCTGCTGGAGACGTTTGTTGAGGTGGAGCAGGGGCAGGGCGATCTGCCAGAGGCAGTCGTAGGCCCTGAAGGCAAAATGTACCCCGCGCAGTGATTTGGTGGAGAGGTGGTCTGGCTGAAACACGTCTAGAGTTCCGCTTTGGAGGGTGAGAGTAGCTTGGCCAATGTTCGGACTTGTCTGAGGCATTCCTGCAGGTCAAAGCTGATAATCTGACGTTTGTGCACGACGAGACGGCCATTGATAATCACATTGGTGATATCTGCGCCTGAAGCTGAGTAGACCAGGGTGTCCTGGCTGTAAAAGGGTTGCAGGTGCGGGTGTTTCAGGTTGATCATAATCAGGTCGGCGGGGCTGCCAGGGCTGAGGCGTCCCAGATTCGGCTGCCCCAGGACGGCTGCACCTTGGCTTGTGGTGCAGGCCAGGGCCTGTCGAGCTGTCAGGGCGGTAGCAGAAAGTGTCCGAACTTTTTGCCCTTTAGCCAGGATGTCCATTTCCCGGAACAGGTCGAGGCTGTTATTGCTGGCGCAGCCGTCCGTGCCCAGGCCTACCTGGATGCCCAGCGCAAGCATTTCGCTGATTCGTGGACTGCCCGAGGCCAGTTTCTGGTTACTCTGGGGACAGGCCACAATTTTGGCACCGCTTTTGGCGATAAGCTGCAGGTCGGCATCGTCAAGCCAGACGCAGTGGACGAGGATGGTGTTCTGGTCGAGCAGGTTGAGTGCGGCCAGATGCCGGATGGGGCTGTCGCCCAAGGGGGTTGCGATGAGCCCCTGTTCGTGACGGGTTTCGGCCGCGTGGATGAAAAAAGGCACACCTTGGTCATTGGCCAGTTTCTTGGCCTCTTGCAATGTATTGTTACTGCATGTGTAGGGGGAGTGGGCAAAGACGGCGGGGGTGATCAGTGGATTTGTGCCCAGGTGGCGGTCGATGAACTGAGCTGCTGTCCAGATATTTTTAGTGGGGTCAGGGACACCCGGGGCCGGGAAGTCGATCACTCCATGCGCAGCCACAGCCCGCATGCCGCTGTCAGCAAAGGCGCGGATTGCGGCATCTTCAAAAAAATAGGCATCGGCCACGGTGGTGGTTCCGGAGAGAAGCATTTCTGCTGCTGCCAGTTTGCTGCACCAATAGACCATGTCGGCGTTTACATGCGCGGCTTCAGCTGGAAAAATGTGATCGTTCAGCCATGTTCCCAATTCAAGATCATCGGCCAGACCGCGGAATAGAGTCATGGCGCAGTGGTTGTGACCGTTGATCAGGCCCGGCAGCGCCAGCTGGCCGCAGCCGTTGATTTCTTTCATATTCAGCGGTCGCCTGAGCTCAGTCATGGGCCCAATTGAGCTGATCTTGCCATTTTCGCACAGGATGTAGGCTGAAGGCAGAAGGGGACCCTGGGATTCCTGGAGCAGGAGGCAGTCGGTGATCAGGAGTGAGTCATACATGGGCGGGATCGTCCAGTAAAGTGGCAGGGGAATTTATCGTTAAAAATAGGGGCATTTTACTTGCTTGCCGATTATACTGCTTTACTTATTTTGTAACTACTCAGTGTGAACTGTGAATTATCATTGTTTTCGGGCTGTAACTGATTGGATATGACCCATATTCAATCAGTTAGGCGTGCGAAGCATACTGGCGCTGTGCGAGCAGCCCTGCATGGGAGAATGTGGAGTGTAGCTGAGTAGTTATCCTGTTTTTTTGTCAGTGATCAGTGGGGCGGGCCGGTGAGTTTGTCGTCTTTGGAACTGGTCTTTTCATGTCTGTGTGGTGTGAACTGCAATAGGCACAATAAATATAACTGGTTGAGAGTCGGGCAGGTGCTGAATGGTGCTTGTCTGGTGTGATATATAAGGAGAGAGTTATGGGGTTTCGCTGTGGCATTGTTGGTTTACCCAATGTCGGTAAATCAACTATCTTTAATGCCCTGACCGCTGCCGGGATTGATGCGGAAAATTATCCGTTCTGTACCATCGAGCCCAATGTGGGGATCGTTGCAGTTCCGGATCCGCGCCTGGATGTTTTGTCCAGGATGGTCGCTACCAGAAATAAGGTTCCGACCCAGATGGAATTTGTTGATATTGCCGGTCTGGTCAAGGGAGCCAGCCAGGGAGAAGGCCTGGGGAATCAGTTCCTCGGTCATATCCGCCAGGTGGATGCCATCATCCATGTGGTTCGCTGTTTTGAAGACGACAATGTGGTCCATGTGGATGGAGGGATCGATCCTGACCGTGATCGGGAGATTATTACCTTGGAATTGATCCTGGCCGATCTGGATACCGTTGAAAAACGGCTCAAAAAGGCCCAGTCCCAGGCCAAATCCGGAGATAAAGGCTTTAAGGTTCAGGCTGTTTTTCTTGAACGCCTGCGTGATGTCCTGGCTGATGGTCGTGAGGCCCGGAGCCTGGTTCTCGAGGGTGAACAGGAGCGCGCCTGGCTGGATGAGCTTTGTCTGCTCTCATCCAAACCTGTTCTTTATGTGGCCAATGTAGCCGAAGAAGATGTGATCAGCGGGAACGATTATGTGCGTCGTCTTGAAGCCGTGGCTGCCGAGACCGGAGACGGTGTGGTAGTGATTGCCGGCAGTATTGAGGAGGAGTTGAGTCGCCTGGATGAAGAGGAACGGCGTGAGTTCCTGGCCGATATGGGTATGAGCGAGCCTGGTCTCAACCGTCTTATCAAGGCGGGGTATGAACTTCTGGGGTTGATTACCTTTTTTACAGTTGGTGAAAAAGAGACGAGGGCCTGGACGATCCCCAAAGGGTTCACGGCTCCGAATGCGGCGGGTAAAATCCATACGGATTTTGAACGTGGGTTTATACGGGCTGAGACCATTGCCTATGATGACTATGTCGCCTGCGGCGGTGAGGCCGGTGCCAAGGAAAAAGGGAAGATGCGCTCTGAAGGAAAAACCTATGTCGTTGCTGATGGCGATTGTATCCTCTTTCGCTTTAATGTCTGATGAAGGTGCTCCTTGTCTATTGGAATTCTTTCTTGGCCAATGGGATACGTTAAGATTTGGTGGTACAGATGTTCAGGTTAATGGAAGATGAACTGAAGCAGGAGGTGGACGGGATGGGCAAGCAGCTGTTTATTGATCAACTCAAGGAAACTGAGCGAATCAGTGAGCTGTTTCTGGTCAAGAGTGCCCGACTGGGGGAGACGAAGGCCGGCAAGCCGTATCTGTCGCTCACCTTGATGGATCGGAGTGGTGAGATCCCCGGAGTGATTTGGGATGACGCTGTTCGGCTGGCTGAGTTTTGCCGGGTTGGAGCGGTGGTTCGCATTGATGCTCAGGTTCAGTCCTATCGCGATCAATTGCAGTTGAAAATTGACGGGGCGCAATCCTGTCCACCGGAGCACACAGAGGTTGCCGATTATGTTCCGGCCTGTCCCGGTGATCGTGAAGAGATGGCCGCCGAGATTCAGAGTTTAGTTGCCTCCATCTCTGATCCTTATCTGAAAAAGCTGCTCAATCGATTTTTCAGAAAGGGTGAAGTCTGGGAACTTTTTTTGCAGGCCCCGGCGGCCAAGGGAATTCATCATGCCTATCTGGGCGGCTTGCTTGAACATTCCCTGTCGGTGGCAGGTCTTGCTGATCGTATAGCCGGTCATTACGCAGGTATTGATCGCAGCCTCCTTATAACCGGGGCGTTGCTTCATGATTTGGGGAAGATCTGGGAGCTGAAGATGGACCTTGGGGTCATTGACTACAGTGATCGGGGTCGCCTGAAGGGCCACTTGGTTATGGGGAGTGAAGCCGTGGCCCAGGCTGCGGCCAGGATCAAAGGTTTTCCAGCGCAATTGCTTGAACAGGTGCAACACTTGATTCTCAGTCACCATGGTCGCCTGGAGTTTGGCTCACCAACCCTGCCCATGACGCCTGAGGCCTTTGTCCTGAGTTTTGTTGATGACCTGGATGCCAAAATGAACCTGATGGAACAGCTACGCCGCAAGCTCATTGAGCCTGAAGCTCAATGGAGCGATTATCAGCGTTCCTTGGAGCGATATCTGTATTTGGGGCCGCTGCCGGCAGAGGAAGAGGCAGGTGAACCCAATAAGTCAGCTGCTCCACAGGCGGATTCTCCTCAAAAACGTCTGTTTTAAGAGGGCTTAGCTTTATGGCTCAGCGTCTGGACAAAACAACACCACCCTTTTTTCCCAAGCTTTTGGGACAAGAAAAGGCATATCGCCTGCTTGAGCGTGGTTTGATTTCCGATCGATTGGCTCACGCCTATCTTTTTCGTGGACCTGATGGAGTTGGTAAGCGTCTTTTTGCCCAGCGCCTGGCAGCTAGAGTGAACTGTGCTGATCCACAGGGTTTATCGCCCTGCGGAAATTGTGTGTCGTGTCGTAAATTTCTCTCGAACAATCATCCAGATTTCCAGGTGATTTCACCGGTGAAAGGAACCATCAAGATTGATCGGATTCGCGAGATGAGTCAGGCACTTGGCTATCCGCCCTATGAGTCGCAGATGCGAGTTGTCCTCATTGAAGACATTCATACCATGCGTCCGGCTGCCGCCAACAGTCTGTTGAAGACCCTGGAAGAACCACCAGAACAGAACTTGTTGATTCTCACCGCCGATGCGGGACGGCAGTTGCTTGATACGATTCGCTCGCGTTGCCAGGTGGTGCCCTTTTTTAGTCTGAGTACCACCGCAACCGTTGAGATTCTGGCCAAAGAGTTACCTGAGCTCGAAGGAGATGAAATTCATCTTCTTACCAGACTGTCTGAGGGCAGCCCGGGGCGGGCCTTGCGTTTCCATCGGGCCGATCTTCTTGAGTTGCGCCGAGACTTACAGACCATGCTCATGGACCCGACCATGCGCCGTGATGCGGCGATTGGTCGGGTTTTACAGGCTGCGGAGCGAATGGCTGATCTGGGTGAGGAGCTGCAGTCTTTATTTGCATTGCTCAGACTGTGGCTGCGCGACCAGCTGGCTCCTGCTGTGGATGGTCAAGGGCTAGGGGAGGCGCCACTACCGAAACACTGGAATTCCACGGAGCTTTTTGCTAGACTGCAAGCTGTTGACCGGGCGGAACAGGAACTTGCTCGTCAATGTAATCGAACGCTTGTCTGTGAGGTTCTCCTTTTTAATTTTCTCAAAGAGGACAAACTTGCCGGACTCTGAGATACAAGAGGGTAACTTACAAAAATACCGTAGGGTAAGATAACCCATCAACGAGAAATCATGACTGAAAATCAAGAAGACAAGCACACTCAGGCAGATCCTTCCGACTCTGTCGAGGATGTATTGCACTATTATCGAATCCGATATCGTCACGAGGGGCAGGAGTTTACTGTTTTCTCGACTGTGGCAGGATTGGCGCCGCGCTCTGTGGTCATGATCAAGACTGACCATGGGCTGGAACCGGCAATGGTGGCCTGTTCGGCTCCGTCTTGTCGCGAGGCTGGCGGTCGGCCAAAGCCCGCTGAAGAATTGATACGTCGAGCCACATCCGACGAGACTGCCCGTTTTGAGGCCCTGCCGGTCAGTGAGAATCAGGCCTTTGAACTCTGTGTTGAACTGATCCTTAAACACAAACTGGCCATGCGGCTGGTTCGAGTTGAACGGTTTTTTAATGGCAGTAAGATAATCTTTTACTTCACAGCCAACAATCGGGTCGATTTCCGGGATTTGGTGAAAGATCTGGTGCAGCAGTTTCACACCCGGGTTGAGATGCGTCAGGTAGGAGTGCGGCATGAAACGAAGATGGTCGGTGGCTTGGGTATTTGTGGCCGCGAACTGTGTTGCTCATCTTTTATCAAAAAGTTTGACTCGGTCTCCATCAAGATGGCCAAAGAACAGGATCTGCCTCTCAATCCGGCCAAGATCTCCGGGTTATGCAATCGTCTGCTCTGCTGTCTGACCTATGAGTACGAAACCTATAAACAGGAGCGCCGTGCCATGCCTCGGGCTGGACGTAAAATCGAAGTTGGTGGCCAGACCTATCAGGTCCTGCGTCAGCACCCCTTGCAGCAGAGTCTTCTGGTGAGAAATAGTGAAGGGGAACAGGCGACCTTGACCGCGGACCAATGGCAGGGGTATGAGGTCGTTCGGGTCGAAAAAAAGATGAAAAAAAAGTAACTGCTCATGTGACGGCTAAGGAAGAATTCAATGACCACCTATATCACCACCCCTATTTATTATGTCAATGCCCAGCCTCATTTAGGGCATGCCTATACTACCATAGTTGCCGATACATACAGTCGATTCATGCGCCTTTGTGGCGAGCGGGTTCGTCTGCAGACCGGTACAGATGAACATGGCGACAAGATTGCCGAGGCTGCCGAGTGTGAAGGGGTAAGTCCCCGTGAATATGTGGACCGGATTAGCGGCATGTTCCGCAAGACCTGGCCGCTGCTGGAAGTTGAGCCTGATCATTTTATCCGTACGACCGATCCTGAGCACATCAGTACTGTTCAGGCAATTTTGCAGCGGGTCCATGACCAGGGCGATATCTATTTTGATAAGTATACCGGTCTCTACTGCAAAGGCTGTGAGCGTTTTCTCACGGAAAAGGAACTGGTGGATGGCCTCTGTCCGGATCACCAGCAGGCGCCTTTGGAGATCAGTGAACAGAATTACTTCTTCCGTATGTCTCGTTATCAACAGCAGTTGATTGATCATATTAAGGAAAATCCGGAGTTTATCACCCCAGAGCGTTATCGTAACGAGGTTTTGTCGTTTTTGAGTGAGCCCCTGGAGGACCTCTGTATCTCCCGGCCCACTTCCCGTCTTACCTGGGGCATCCCTCTGCCTTTTGATGAAAATTTTGTCACCTATGTCTGGTTTGATGCGCTCATCAACTACCTCACAGGCATCGGTTATCCGGAAGGACCGGATTTTGAGGACTTCTGGGGGGCGGCCGAACATGTGATCGCCAAGGATATCCTCAAACCTCATGCCATTTATTGGCCAACCATGCTTCTGGCCATGGGGGTACCTCTGTATCAGCGACTGCATGTCCACGGCTATTGGAACGTGGATGAGACCAAGATGTCCAAGAGTATCGGTAATGTGGTGCGTCCTGAGGAATTGGTGGAGGAGTATGGAGTTGATACTCTGCGTTATTTTACTCTGCGTGAGATGTCTTTCGGGCTTGATGCCTCGTTCAGCAGTGATGGAATTATCACTCGTAAAAACTCGGATCTGGCCAATGATCTTGGCAATCTGTTCAGTCGTTCGCTGGCAATGCTGACCAAGTATGTGGATGCTACTGTGCCCCCTCATACGGTTGACGATGAGTCAGATGTCCTGTTGCGTAAGACGGCCGCATCCATGCTGGTCAGCTATCGTCAACATATGGCAAATTTCGAATTCCATCGTGGCCTGCGGGCCGTGTGGGAGCTGATCAGCCAGGCCAACAAGTACATCGTTGTCAACGAGCCTTGGGCTCTGGCCAAAGATCCGGAGAAGGCTTCCCGCCTGGGAAGCGTCCTCTATAATCTGGCCGAAACCTTACGTTTGCTCACTTTGGTCTTGCGACCGGTGATGCCGGGGACAAGCGCCAAGATGGCTGCTGGTTTGGGGCTGGTCGAGGATGACCAGAGTATTAGCAATCTCGAAACCGGTGGTGTTTGGGGGGGGATTCCGGTTGGAACCCGCTTGCAGAGCATCGAGTCTCTCTTCCCGCGCATGGATCAGAAGAAAAAACAGCCGGTAGCGGCTGTGAATCAGCAAAAAAAGAGCAACAAGAAATCCTCTGCCAAAGTGAATGGTGAAGGCGCCTTGGCCCAAGCCGAAAATATTATTACTTTTGATCAGGTCCAGAAGCTTGAGCTGCGGGTGGCCGAGATTGTTTCTGCCGAACGGATCAAAAAATCGGATCGATTGCTCAAGTTGACGGTCATGGCTCCGGAGGAGCGGATTATTGTTGCCGGTATTGCCGAGTCGTACAGTCCCGAGGAAGTGGTTGGGCAGCAGGTTATTATTGTTGCCAACCTTCAACCGGTCAAGCTCATGGGCGTTGTCTCTCAAGGTATGGTTCTGGCAGCCAAGACAGAGGTCAACGGAGAGTCGCGTCTGGTTTTGACCACGGTGAGCACCCCGGTGCCTCCGGGGAGTGGGGTTGCCTGATACCGGCCTGAGTGTCCCAGGTTGCATCGACAAGATCAAGGAGAGTAAAACAAAGATGTTTGTAATTAATAATTTTCTGATGGCCGTGGCTCAGCTCATCGATTTTCTGCTCACCATTTATATGTGGATGATCATTGGACGTGCTGTGATTTCCTGGGTCAATGCCGATCCTTACAATCCTGTGGTTCGTTTTCTCTATGAAATCACTGAGCCGCCGCTGGCTAAAATCCGTCGTTTTCTCCCACTCAGTATGGGAGGGATTGATTTCTCTCCCATGATCCTGATCATGGGCATTATGTTTCTGCAGAGTTTTCTTGTTCCGACCTTGAAACAGATTGCCATGAGTTTTGGTTGAATGGTGTGGTCGTTGGATCTGGTTTGCCGTATCTGAGTCAACGGGATGAGGGGAGGGTGCTGCTGACCGTTCATGTTCAACCTCGCGCCTCGCGGAACAGTCTGCTCGGCATTCATGATCAGGCCCTTAAGCTGGCCATTACAGCCCCGCCGGTTGACAGTAAGGCCAATAAGGCAGTGATTGTCTTCCTGTCTTCCTGCTTCAAGATTCCAAAAAAACAAATTGTTTTGCACAGCGGCCAACAGTCGCGGCGTAAAAAGTTGATGATAGAGGGGGAGAGCATGCAGGATCTTCGGGAGCGAATTGAGCAGGCGTTGAATGCTCAATGATCCAGTAAAGTTGACGAGTTCTCAATAATTATTGTGATGTGGCCAGGTGAGACACGTCACCCTGAAGCAGGGGGCACACCTCTTGCAATGCCATCAGTAGAGGTGAATGTGTGAAACGATATGTGATCGGTAACTGGAAGAGTATGATGGTGGGTGAGCAGGCTCGTGTCTGGTTCGGTGAATTTGCCAAGCAGAGGTGGCTCCCAAAAATCGGACAGGGTGTTAAGGTGGAAAACAACACTCAAAC
>JACKQG010001231.1_pt1 | contig 35894 bp, 29 predicted proteins | sample 8237621 | NCBI WGS metagenome assembly JACKQG01 (sample SAMN15677084, study PRJNA649215) | marine metagenome | biome: marine; feature: Black Sea; material: saline water; isolation source: suspended particulate matter (SPM) from the Black Sea western gyre | collected 2013-06-09/2013-06-10 | depth...
AAAACCATGGCCGAATTGACTGCAGATGTGGCTCTATATCCCCAGAAAATGATCTCTGAACGGTGTCTTCCGGGTCGTCCCCCAGATCGACCTAACCGGCTTCGAACACAAGATCGTCGAGCAACGCATCGTCTTGCGCAACGGGCTCCTCCAGGAGGGTACCACGCCGTGGGAGGACGAAGACGCCCTGGTGGACCCGAGACCGGCCCCCACGCCCGCGATGATCGAGGAAGCGAAGCGCGCCGACCGGAAACGGTTGCAGGGCACCTGGAGCCTGAGTCCCGCTGCCGTTGGTGGCCCGTCGAGCGACGCGAGAGAGAAGGCGCGCTGGATCATTGACGGCAACAAGATCGTTATGGAGTTGGAACAGCGTCGCGAGGGGAAGTTCACGCTTGATCCGGCCAAATCGCCCAGGCGCATCGACATCGTCACCGCCGCGACGGACGACGAAAAGTCGGAGGAGATTCACGGAGTCTACGAACTCAGCGGCGACGACATCTACGTCTGCCTAAGCTCAGGCGACGAGCCCCGCCCCACTAGCCTTCGTGCCAGCCGTGGCACCGCTCAAGTGTCGTTCGCATTGAAACGAGAGCGTCCTTGAATGTTGCATGAATTCCAAGAAGCCCGAAGGGTACAAACTCGAAAGCCCAGCGGTGCAAGCCCTGGGACACCGAGTGGCAATCAAGCATACCAAGGCCCGAAGGGCCGTGACTGGGAGTAGCGGCCCGTTGGAAACGCAGACCGACATCGTCGCGCGTCATAGCTCTTTCCCGACTCTTTACAAACGACTCCCCACCTTTTCTTCCTGGTACGTTAACCACTTGCGGTGGGATCGGCTGGTTCGGAGAATATGGAGACGAGCATCCCCTTCGAAGTAGCCTGAGTTCTTCGGAGAAGACCAATGGACAACCAATGCCTGATTTGCCAGACCTCCAAGAAATCGCGAGATTCATTTTCGAGCTTGGCCAACTTCGCCAAGAAGCTCGCCACGGCTGGCTTCGGATCAACGAATCCCCAGAAAGCGTCGCCGAACACACGCAACGCGCCGCCTGTCTCGGATATCTTCTGGCACATTGCGAAGGTTTCGAAGATCCGAACCTGGTAGCCACGATGATCCTCTTCCACGACATGCACGAAGCCCGAACTGGCGATGCGGACCTCGTCCAGAAACGGTACCTGCAGGTGAATGAGCAGTCCGCCGCAGGCGAGCAGAGCGACGGGCTTGGGGCCGCCGGCGAGATGATCCTCCAGATGTGGCGTGAGGTAGATGAACGATCCACTGGAGCCGGCGTAATCGCCAAAGATGCTGAAGTCCTTGAGATGGCTTTCACGGCACGCGAGCTTGTTGTTCGAGGAAATGCGGATGCCCAGAAATGGATAGACGCTTCGATCGCGCGAATGAAGACTGAATCAGGGCAGAAGCTCTTGGCAATCGTCAATGACTCCGACCCGCGCGAGTGGTGGAAACGAATCTGGGGGCTAGACGCCACGTAGCCAACGGCAATCCAGACGTAAGGAGATCTTACGCGGCCGGTACGTTGGGGTCGGGCCTGCGCGAGTTTCGTAGCGTGGGCCCCCGGCCCGTGTCTTCGGGCCACGGGTTGGAGTTGTGCGAAACCCCGGCACTCTCAGGACCGGGGCTTCCCTTCGGTCCAGGACCAGGATTCTGAGATTTGTCAACTCGGCCAGCGGCTCCAGATCGTCCACTTGCCTGGCGTAGAGTTCCAGCCGTTTGAGGTTCGTCAACTCACCAAGCGGTGACAGGTCGCTGACTTGGTGGTTGGTCATGTACAGCCAGTCGAGAGTCTTCAGTTCGGATAGTGGTGAGATACCCGCTACTGATGACACCAAACATCGGGAGGAATGCCCGAAAGACACGGCAGTGTTTTGACAAGAGGGTGGCTGCCGCGTAGATTCACGGGGTGTTTGCGAATCGGCATCAGTGTCATTCACGATTCGCGATACTGAACGTTGGACAACTGCGGGTGACTTGTGGAGTGCGCCCGAGAAAGACATTCAACGGGTGGACAATTACGCGACGCCGCGTGTGTGGCTTAGGATGAGGACCCAAGTCGCCGCTGGCCGGGCATTTTACACCGCCTTTTAGTGGGAGAGTGTCATTGATCCTTTCCGCTGGTTTGACGCCGGCTTGGCAGCATATTCTGGTGTTTGACGCGTTTCGTACTGGCGAAGTGAATCGCGCGCGCAAAGCGGTTTCCTGCGCTTCGGGCAAAGTTTTCAATGCGGGAATTACAGCGCATCATCTTGGCGCCCCGAGTCTAACGCTCTCTGCAGTCGGTGGGTCAACATGGAGCCAAATCACAGAGGACCTCGACGGATTGGGCGTTCCACATCGGTTTGTCCGGACCAGTACATCGACGCGCACCTGCACGACCATCCTAGATTGCAGCACAGGCACGATCACAGAGCTCGTCGAGAATGGCCGCCCACTGGGTTCCGATGAGCTCGATGAGTTTCGCCATGCCTACAGCGAGGAAGCAGGTCGGGCTGAAGTGGTCGTAGTCGCCGGTTCATTGCCTCAGGGCACACCTAACGCAGTCTACCGCGAACTAGTAGCCAATACGACCTGCCCCTTGGTTCTCGATTTTCGAGGTGAGGGTCTGCTGTCCGTGTTGGACCTGGAACCGTATGTGATTAAGCCAAACCGCGAGGAGTTGGAATCGACCCTTGGAGTTCAATTCGCGAACGACGACGAACTTTTGCGCGCGATGCGAATGCTAAACGAGCGCGGCGCTAGATGGGTGGTCGTCACCCAAGGCGCGAAACCTGTTTGGATCACGTCAATCCACGAAACCTATCGGCTCCATCTACCAGCTATTTGCGATCTGGTGAATCCTATTGCCTCGGGTGACGCAATGGCTGCGACGATCGCCTGGGCAAGTTGGGCTGGACGATCGCTTCCGGATGCCGTTTGCTTTGCTCTCGCTGCGGCTGCCCAAAATGCGCGCCAGCTTTTGCCGTGTCGGATTGATCCGGATCAGTTGGAGGCCCAGGCCGATCTGATCCAAGTCGAGCAGGTCCGACGAACCGGACGCTGAACGAAGGTTGTAGACTATCACGCGAAAAGCCACCAAAACTTTGTCAAGAAAACAAAAGTCTACGAGTTTGCAATGCGGCGGTCCTGCTGAAGACGATGTACCGTACAGACCTGACGCTGGCCATACCGTTCGGCGGGACCGGCGGGCTGCTATTGTTGGAGCAGTTGCTCGGCTGAGACAACACCAGGAAACGAAAAAACGCGGGCATTGTGCCCGCGTTGTTGTGGGTTTCCAATACTTTGTGCTCGGCGTTATCGGTAGATGCTCGGGCTGGTCGTGGGATATTGGCCCGTGGCCGTTCGTGATCCCTCGGAGCCGTAACCGCCCGGGGCAGCCGGATCACTGCCTGGGAACGACTTGGCGTCGCGAGCGCTGCCGTCGGCGCCATACGATGTTGGTTGGACACCTCGGAGCCCGGCAACGTTGATGTCTTGACTGTCGCCGTACGGAGTGATTCTGGACGTGCTGCCGGGGCGATAGGCGCCCGACGCGGCGGCGGATCCGCTCGTTGGCAAAGCACCCGCTGCTCTAGTGCTGCCATCGCTCACGTACTGGCGATTGGCGGGGCTTGCGTAGCCATCGGAAGTGCCACCGTAATTGGCCGGACTCTGGCGATAGTTGCTCGCAGGCCGGGTTTGACCGTAGGACGACTGGTCGTACGCAGGCCCTCCCTTGGCCGTTCGGCCGTAATCGCCGACCGTGGCACCCGACGACGTGCCGTATTGGCTTCCGCTACCGTTACTCGGCCACCCCTGACCGGTCGCGGGAGCCCTGGACGACGGGGCGTAGTTATTCGATCCGTACAGACCCTGGGTCGATCCACTTCCGGCAGGTCCTCGCTTGTCGGCGTAGGACGGTGCCCCCGAGCCGTATGCGGGCGATTGAGTGCCGCGGCTATAATCTTGCGAGTAGAATCTTTGGGATGGACTAGTACCCGTGGTACCGTGATTGGGTTGTTGGCCCGTGCGAGCTCCATAGCTTGCGGGCGAGTACTGGCTACCGCCTGCTCGTGCGCCGTAGCCAACTTGCCCGGCCGTAGCTGGACTTCGCGGTGTGGTACCGTAGCCGGACGCCATGCCACGGGTCTGACCGTAGCCCGGCGGTTGATGCGGCGTCGCTGTCGCGGAAGGCGATGGTAGACTCGTGTCTGGCTTCCCCGCGAGTGACGAGGTTGGCTTCTTCTTACCCCAAGTCATCCAACTGGGGGCGCTGGGCATCTTGAAACTGCTTTGGCAGCCGGTCAGAGAGAAGGCGGCAATGCTGAAAAAGACCGCCACAATTGTCGCGACTTGCGAAGGGCTCGTGCGCATGGCTATCGCGTCCTTACGTAGAGACTTGACTGTACACCGAATTGGACTAGAAAATGATTCGGTCGACGGGGGGCCTTCAAACCAGCAAAATCGGAAAAACCGGAAGAATTTACACACATTCTCTTATCGTCAGCCCTTGTCGCTCCGATAGGCGGGGGGGGATATTAAGGACAGTCTCAGACTTCGTCAATGCCAGAAAGCGAATGGGTGAACATGGCAGGATTCCCTGACAATCCACAGAGCGGCGATCCGTTGTCCGACCGGGACGTGGTGCTGGCGTCGCTAGCTGATTCTGAACCACAGGGTTCACCACGTCGCCGAACGTGGGTACGCCGACTAGTGATCCTCGGTGCGGTGGCCCTGGTCCTGGGGCCGCTTCTGTATGCATTGGTTCCAGCCGAGATTTCGCGTTGGTACGAGGCATCGGCGATCGAGAAGCATCTCGACGGCGACGCGGAGGGGGCTATCGAAGATCTGGGGCAAGCGCTCCGTTGGAATCCCGAGAATTTTTCGGTCTACCATCGGCGAGCCGGTTGGAGAATTGACGAAGGAGACTACCGCGGTGCCCTGGAGGACTGCAATCGGGCGCTGACGCTGGGCACCGACAGCGAAATCTACAGGCAGCGCGGCCGGGCCTTCCAGCACCTGGGGAGACATCAAGAAGCGATTGCCAACTGGAGGGAGTTGGCCAAGATCCACGAGAACAGCTCGGCCAGCCAGCGGGCGACGACTCTGAACGATTTGGCCTATGCCCAGGCCGTGGGAAACCATGCTGGCGACGTGGAAGAGGCCGAATTGGAGAAAGCCCTGGAGAATGTGCAACGCGCGCTGGATTTGGCGGGCGAGAACGCGGCGATGCTGGACACGCGCGGCTTCATTCATTACCTGCGAGACGATCTGAAGGCGGCAGAAAGCGACATGGACGCCGCCGTGCCTGAGATGGAAGAACTCCTGGCCAAAGTGCAGGCATCGAGTCAATTCGCCGACCGGCGTGACTTCGAATTGCAGTTGGAAATGATTAGGCAAAGCGTGGCCGTGATTCGCTACCACCGAGCCCTGGTCAACGACAAGCTTGGCAAGACGGACCGCGCCGAGCGAGATCGTCGGAGAGTCCGAGAGCTGGGGTACGAACCGGACGACAAGTTATTTTGAGCGGATGCCGATTAAACCTTTCGTGCGGCCATGCGTTCGGTCATCATTCCACCTGCGGCCCATAGGCTTGTCGCGCCCCCTTTTTGCGGCTACCGTATGCGTTTCAGGCGCATTCCGTTAGGCGGTGGGTGTGCAGCGGTATCAAGGAATAGCATGTGTTTTGCGACCTGCTGGGGCGGCGACCGAAGCCCCGCGGGCTTTTCTGTTCGTCCACATGGAGTCCATATCCGTCAGGCAGTATGCGCACGCGGGATGTGCAACTGACGCGGCGAGACACCAAGGAGTCAATGCAGAATGACAGACGCATCCCCTAGTAGTACCGGCGGCCAAGTGAAACTGATCCCCCCTCCGGAGAACTTCGCGGGCACGGCACACTGCCCGTCATCGGAGAAGTACGAGGAAATGTACAGACAGTCGATCGACGATCCCGACGGCTTCTGGAGCCAGATCGCCGACACCTTCGTTTGGGAGAAGAAGTGGGACACGGTCCGCGACTTCAGTTTCGAAGGGGACGTGTACATCAAGTGGTTTCCCGGCGGCAAGACCAACGTCTCGGTCAATGCGTTGGACCGCCATCTGGATACCCGCGGTGATCAGGCGGCGATTATCTGGGAAGGCAACGAGCCGACCGAGCAAACTCAGTTGACGTACAGGGAGCTGCATACGGAGGTCTGCAAGTTTGCTAACGCACTGAAGTCGCTGGGTATCAAGAAAGGCGACCGCGTTTGTCTGTACCTGCAGATGATTCCTGAATTGCCGATCGCCATGCTGGCCTGCGCCCGTATCGGTGCCATTCATTCGGTGGTTTTTGGTGCCTTCAGCGAAGATTCGATGCGCGACCGGATCCAGGACTCCGAATGCAAGCTGCTGGTAACCCAAGATACGGCGTTGCGCGGCAAGAAGAACGACATCGCCATGAAGGCGAAAGCGGACAAAGGCGTCGCCCAGTGCCCCAGCATCGAGAACGTCGTGGTTGTCAAACGCACGGGGGTCGACGTGCCGATGACCGAAGGCCGCGACGTGTGGTGGCACGATGCCATGGAAGGTGCCGAACCGACGTGCGAGCCGGAATGGATGGACGCCGAGGATCCGCTGTTCATCCTCTACACTTCCGGGTCCACGGGAAAGCCCAAGGGCGTGCTGCACACGACGGCCGGATATATGGTGTATACGGCCACCACGTTCAAGTACATCTTCGATTACCAGCACGGCGATATCTGGTGGTGCACGGCGGATATCGGCTGGGTCACCGGACACTCGTACATCGTCTACGGCCCGTTGTGCACGGGCGCGACAAGCGTGATGTTCGAAGGCATTCCGACCTATCCCGACGCCGGTCGGTTCTGGGACGTGGTGGACAAACACAAGGTCACCCAATTCTACACGGCACCCACGGCAATCCGCGCCTTGATGCGCGAAGGCGAGGAGCCCGTGCTGTCGCGCGACCTATCCAGTCTCAAGTTGCTGGGCACGGTGGGCGAGCCGATCAACCCTGACGTGTGGCTCTGGTACTGGCGAAATGTGGGCAAGGAGCGTTGCCCGGTGGTGGATACCTGGTGGCAGACCGAGACCGGAGGCATCCTGATCACGCCGTTGCCCGGAGCGCACACGTTGAAGCCCGGCAGCGCCAGCAGGCCGTTCTTTGGTGTGGAGCCGATCATCGTGGACGATCAAGGCAATGAATCGCCGGTCGGTGCCAACGGCAAGTTGTGCATCAAGAAGCCGTGGCCGGGGATCATGCGCACGACGTGGGGCGATCACGAGCGGTTCGTGCAAACCTATTTCAGCACGTTCAAGGGCCTTTACTTCACCGGCGACGGTTGCCGGCTGGACGAGGACGGTGACTACTGGCTGCTGGGACGCGTGGACGATGTGATCAATATCTCCGGTCACCGCTTGGGCACGGCCGAAGTCGAAAGCGCGCTGGTCAGCCATCCGGCGGTGTCCGAGGCCGCAGTGGTTGGCTTCCCCCACGACATCAAAGGGCAGGGTATCTACGCTTATGTGACGCTCAGAACCGGCTATGATTCAACGGACGAACTCCGGGGTGACCTGGTCAAGCACGTGCGCGCGCAGATTGGCCCGATTGCCACCCCCGATGTCATTCAGTGGGCGCCCGGTCTACCAAAGACTCGCAGCGGCAAGATCATGCGACGCATCCTGCGGAAGATCGCGGAAAACGAGCCCGACAAAGTTGGCGATACGACGACGCTAGCCGATCCGTCGGTGGTTGATGACTTGATCGCCAACCGGCCGATGGAATACTGATAGTCTCCCGCGACGCAAGGCTTTGGTGGCTGCCCATCTTCGGGTCGCAACCAAGCAGGGTGGGCCAAGTTTTCGCGGCCCACTGCTCAGTACTTAGTACTCAGTACTCAGATTCCGGCATGAGAAGATTCCGATGGTTGAATGTGAAGGAATAATGAGCGGAGAAACTGATTCCACAGACCTGCAGGCCGCCGGTCATCGCGACCTTACGCCTTTGTTCTGTCCGCGATCGATCGCGGTGGTTGGGGCGTCTCGCAAGCCCGGTTCGGTTGGGCATGCTGTCATACAGAACTTGATCTACGGGCGTTACACGGGCGTGATCTATCCGGTCAACCCGAAGGCTAAGGGCGTTCTGGGCATTCCTTGTTACAAGGACCTGGGGGCCATCCCCGAAACGCCCGATCTTGTTGTCGTCGTCGTGCCCGCTCCGCATGTCGAGCAGGTTGTGCTGCAAGCGGCCAAGCTGGGAACCAGCCACTTGGTTGTCATCTCGGCCGGCTTCAAGGAAACCGATAGCGAAGGCGTGGAACGCGAAGTTCGGTTGCAGAAGATCGCTCGCGACAACAACCTATCGCTTCTGGGTCCCAACTGTCTGGGCGTAATCAATACCGACCCGGACGTGTCGATGAACGCCACGTTCGGCCGCGACATCCCGCCGCACGGATGCCTGGGACTGATCTCACAAAGCGGGGCGTTGTGTGCGGCGCTGCTGGATTATGCCAAGGGCCGTGGCATCGGGTTCTCGCGTTTTGTGAGTTTCGGCAACAAATGCGATATTGACGAAGTTGATCTTCTCCAGTCGCTGGCCGCAGATCCCACTACGCGGGCCATCATGATGTATGTCGAGGAGATCGCCAGCGGTCCGCGATTCCTGGAAGCGGCGCACGAAATCACGCACGGCGATAACCCAAAACCGATCATGATCATCAAGAGCGGCCGCACAGCAGAAGGTGCGGCGGCCGCCGCTTCGCACACCGGCTCGCTGGCCGGATCGGACGAATTGTACAACGCCGTCATGACGCAAGCCGGGGCTTTTCGCGTTGTGACGGTGGCCGAATTGTTTGATGTGGCCGAGATTTTCATCGACGAAACGCTGCCCCGTGGACGAAGGACCGCGATCATCACCAATGCCGGCGGTCCAGGGATTATGGCCACAGACGCTTGTATTCGGCACGGTCTGGAACTGGCGAAGTTTCACGACTACACGAAAAAGTCTCTGCAGTTCCAAATGCCCGTCGTCGGCAGCATCAAGAACCCGGTGGACGTGATCGGGGACGCTCGCCACGACCGCTACCGGGCGGCCTTGGATGCCGTGACCGCGGACGAGGCGGTGGACCAAGTGCTGGTGATCGTGACGCCCCAGACGATGACGGACGAGACCAAAATCGCCGAGGTGATTGGCGAGACCATGGAGTTCTGCAACAAGCCTATCGCCGCCTGTCTGATGGGGCTGGTGGACGTATCGGCCGGCGTCGATTTGCTGCGGCGCAAATACGGCGTCCCGACATTCGCGTTTCCCGAAAACGCGATGCGAGCGTTGGCGGCGAAGAGCAGATTCGGCGAGTGGGTGCGGTCCGAGATCCGCGGCTACCGCCAGTTTGAAGTGGATAAGGAAGCGGTGGCCAAATTGTTCGACGACGAGATCGCCGAAGGCCGCCCTCAGTTGATCGAGGCGAAGGCATTGGAGGCGTTCCGGCTGTACGGCTTCCCGACCGTCCCATTCACTTTGGCCGGGTCGGCGGACGAAGCCGTCGCCGCGGCCGGCGAGTTCGGGTACCCCGTGGTGATGAAGATTGCCGGCCCCAAGATCTTGCACAAGACCGAGGTGGATGGGGTCCGGCTGGATCTGGCCGACGAAGCGGCGGTCCGCGCCGCCTACGACGAAATGATCCAGGCGGTTCGCGGCCACATGGGCGACGACGTCGAGATCTGGGGCGTCGTGATCCAGAAGATGCTGGACCCGGGGAAGGAGGTGATTCTGGGGGTGACGCGCGACGAACGGTTCGGCCCGGTCTTGATGTTCGGTCTGGGCGGAATCTACACGGAGACGTTCCGCGACGTGGCCTTCCGGCTGGCCCCGATCCGCGAGAACGTGGCCGATGAAATGATCCGCGACATCCGGTCCTTCAAGCTGCTGCAGGGCGTGCGCGGCGAACCGCCGTCGGATTTGGCCGCCGTTTCCGATTGTCTGCTGCGGCTCAGCCAACTGGTGACCGACCACCCGCGGATCCGCGAACTGGACATCAACCCGCTGTTGGTGTACGCGCGTGGCAAGGGGGCGATGGTGGCAGATGCGAGGATTATCCTGAGCGAAGAAGCAAGCGAGTAACGGGCCTTTTATCGGAGCGAGATGAGCGATGTCTGTGGATTGGCGTGAAACGTGGGCGAAGAAGTTGGTTCCAGCCAAGGATGCGATCAGTCACATCCAACCGGGCAACCGCGTGTTTATCGGATCGGCTTGCGGCGAACCGCAGGCGCTCGTCCAGGCCTTGGTCGACAGCGCCGGAGGTGCGGAAGACACGGAAGTTCTGAACGTGCTGACGATGGGCGTGGCACCGTATACCGATCCCAAGTATGCCGATCGTTTTCGAGCTAACGCGTTCTTCATCGGCAACAGCATGCGCGATGCGGTGAGCCAGGTGCGTGCGGACTACACACCGATGTTCTTTTCACAGATTCCGGAAATGTTCCGCTCTGGCCGCGTTCCGATTAATGTCGCGCTGATTATGGTCAGTTCCCCCGACGAACATGGGTATTGCAGCCTGGGCGTTTCGGTCGACATGACCCGCGCCGCGGCCCACGCTGCGAAGACCGTGGTTGCTCAAGTCAACAGTTACATGCCGCGCACGTTAGGCAACAGTTTCATCCACGTGCGCGACATCGACTATCTGGTCGAACACGACGAGCCCTTGCTGGAGTGGCCCGTTATCCAAGATCCGGACGAGATCACCCAGCAGATCGTCGGGCATGTTGCCAGCCTGATTTCCGATGGAGATACGCTGCAATTGGGTATCGGTCGATTGCCAGACACCGTGTTGCCTTACTTGACCGACAAGCACGATTTGGGCGTCCACACCGAAATGCTCTCCGACGGCGTGATGCGGTTGGCTCAGGCCGGTGTCATCACCGGCAATCGTAAGACCCTGCACCAGCGCAAGATCGTCAGCAGTTTCGCCGCCGGCTCGCAAGAGTTGTATCAGTTTCTCGACAACAATCCACAGATCGAGATGCATCCTTCCGAGTACACGAACGATCCCAGGATCATTTGCCAGCACGACAACATCATCGCCATCAACGCGGCGATCGAAGTCGATCTCACCGGTCAGGCCGTGGCCGACTCCATTGGCGAACGGCTGTACAGTGGCATTGGCGGCCACGCCGACTTCATGCGTGGCGCGGCCATGGCCCGCGGCGGCAAGCCGATCTTGACGCTGCCCAGCACGGCCACAAGGGAAGACGGCGAATTGTGCAGCCGGATTGTACCGTTCCTGCAGAAAGGGGCCGGCGTCGTCACCACACGGGGCGACACGCATTACGTGGTCACCGAGTTCGGCGTGGCGTATTTGCACGGCAAGACGATGCGCGAGCGGGCCATGTCCTTGATCAACATCGCGCATCCAAGGTTTCGCGCGGAGTTACTGCATGCGGCCAAGCGTCGTCGGCTGGTTTACGCCAACCAGATTCTGCCTTCGGCGCATCCGTATCCGGCCGACCTGGAAGAGGCGTTGACACTGAAAGACGGCACCGAGGTCGAGATTCGGCCCATCCGACCGGACGACGAGTCGAGAATCAAGGGGATGTTCTATTCGTTCAGCGAGCAGACCAAGTACTTGCGGTATCACGGGACGCTGAAATCCCTGCCTCACAATCGACTTCAGATGTTCTGCAACCTGGACTACGACACCGAAATGGCTCTGGTCGTGGTCCACGGAGAGGGCGGGAATGAGGAGATCATCGGCGTCGGCAGGTACATGACCACGCCCGAAAAATGGTCGGCAGAAATGGCTTTTGTGATCCGCGACGACTGGCAGCGAAAGGGCCTGGGTAACCACCTATTCCATCGACTGATCGAGATCGGCAAGAAAGACGGCCTGCGCCGGTTCACCGCAGACGTGCTGCCCGAAAACAGCGGCATGCTCAAGATCTTCCACAGCAGCGGCCTGAACACCGAGACGGCCACCGAGGAAGGCGTCGTCCGCGTGACCATGACCGTGGGGGACTGAGAGCGTGTCGCGGAATTCAGTACGATGGCCCTCCGAGGCCGTCGGGACCGTGTTTTCGACGGCCTCGGAGGGCCATCGTACAGTCAAAGCGAACTCGACAACGAACTCAGGGAGACGACGAATTCGAGTCGCCCGCAAGCCTGCCGGCTGGCGTCTTGTCGCGCAACTGGCCGATCATGTCCAGCGTCGCGGCTTCGACGGCTTCCTGCCAGCGAGCGTCGCCGAACCGGTCTTTGTATTTCGGCTGAGTGTGAGCGAAGATGATGCCACGCGAACTGTTGATCACGGCGCCCAAACCTTCGTCATCAAACGCACCGGCCACTTCTTCGGCCCCAGCACCTTGTGCGCCAAACCCGGGAACCAGAAACCAACAGTGCGGCATGGCTGCTCGTAACTCGGCCAGTTGTTCCGGATACGTGGCTCCCGCCACCGCACCGACCGCGCCGTATTTGCTCTCACCCGTGGTCTGCGCCGCAAGACTCTCCACCAGATCGGCCACGTGACGATAGAGAGGACGCCCGTCGATTTGCAGATCCTGGAACAGCTTGCCTCCCTTGTTCGACGTCTTGACCAAAACAAATATCCCTGCAGCTCGTTCCTTCGCGATTTCAACGAACGGCTCCAGGCTGTCGTCTCCAAGATACGGGCTGACCGTCAGGGCATCGGCGCCCCACGCGCTCGCTGGTGTCTCGCCCAGATAGCCCTGTGCGTACGCCGTGGCGGTGGATCCAATGTCGTTTCGCTTCCCGTCCAGGATGACCAGCAGTCCTTTTTCCTTGGCGTAGTGGATCACATCGGCCAGCGCTGACATGCCGGCCGGTCCGATCTGCTCGAAGAAAGCCGCCTGCGGTTTGACGATCGGCACCAAGGGAGCGACCACGTCGATCACACCATAACAGAACCTGCGGTACGCCGCGGCCACGGCGGTATGATCTGCGGCGGTCTCAACTCGAAACGCCTCAGGCAGATTGCCCGCGCGAGGGTCCAACCCAACAAGCACCGGGTTTCCACATCGTCGTACGGCAGCGACCAATCTGTCGGCAAAATGGGGCAACGGCGGGGTCCTTTCTGCTAGCGGGGAGAAAATGGGAGGAAGGGTGTCGGGTGTCGGGAAGAGGTTTGAATTGGGTCTGACTTCGCTGGAAAGTCGGCATTCTATGCCGCGTCCCAGTCGCGTTTAACCGCAAGCCGGAGGCGTGCGCGTCTTTCGTGGTCATTGCCGTTGCGACGCGCACGCCTCCGGCTTGCGGTTAAACGACGGTTCTATATTGGCCTTTCTCCCACCCGCCTGACACCTGACACCCGAAACCCTTTCCCCCCCAAGATCTTACCACGTCAGCCGATGATCGCCAGACATGGCCTTGATTCTTCCCCTTCTTCGAATAACAATTCACAGACCACCCGAACAGAAACCGGAGTACAGCAGTGTTTAGCTATCTTTTGGCAAGTTCCACCGGCCTCCTTTGGCATGCCATCCCTATCGTCCTGGCCATTAGCTTGGTCTACGGCGCGACACGGCACGAGTTGGTTGGGCCTATTCTGCACAATGCGTATCGCACTGCCGTCTGGATTGTCGGATTCATGGCAGTGATTTTTGCCATTCTTTGGGTGCTCTCTTGGCTGGTGTGATCCGCAATGCATCATGTTCTGTTTGCCGTTGCAGCAACGTGTGCACTAGTTTCTTCGGAATCCAATGCAGCAGACGAAGCCCCCGATCCGTTGAGACGGTTGTTGGCCAGCGTCCCGAAGACGGCTGCCGACGTGTCCGATCGCCAGACGCAAAACCTCACACTGGCCGCGGAAGAGTTTGAAACCTGGGCCGCCCAGCAGTGGTGGACCGGCGATGACGCCGATGCCATTCCGGAAACCGTTCGGAGACTGGTCGACCTGAAATCTCAAGTCGACCGGGCGCTGGATGCGACGCTGGAGCTGCGAACTCGGTTTGCCGAGCTGCCACCGGGCGACACGCGACGCGCGACATTGTGTAACTATCTAAAGACAACCTCCGAGTTGATCGACTTGTCCGGCTGGATGCGTTACCGACTGCGCGACGTGATCGAAAGTGCCGCTTACTATTTGGACCCACACCCGAAGCAACTGAACGATCTGCTCGACCTGCTGATCGAACGGCGCGTTTCCATCGGCGCGGTGGTAATGTCTTTCATGTTGTTCGATCCACCGGCCGACAGCGGCGCTGATCCGTTTACCTCGCAAGAGAAGTACAAGGCGCTTCAACTGATCACCGAGACGCGCGGGGCGAATCTGCTGCCGGTGCTGGCCAAATTTGTTCGCGAGGAGAAAGACCCCGCGCTGGTTCTGATCGGCGCAGCAGCTATACGGATTGTCGGTGTGCCGCAGAAGCCGCGCCCGGGTGCCGATGCCGGTGTGCCGGCGCCGCCCATCACGGCCGAGGAATTGTGCAAGATCCTGGAAGGAATCGACGAACAGCGACTTTCGAGAAACCTGGTCGACTACCGCATGAAGCTTCTTGCGTGGTTCAAGCAGCGGGCTGAGCAGGGCGTTGTGGGCGACAGTCTTCGGTGGGGCCGTCTTGAACTCCAGGCCGGCGATTGGCTGCTGATGCGCAATCCTTCGCCGTACAATCAGTTCACGGATCTATCGCCCGGGCTGTTTACCCATGTGGGCGTCGTCGCCATCGAGCAAGGCTCCGACGGCATCCGCCGGTTTGTGGTCGTGGATCTGCCCGAGCGCGGTGCCCACATACCGGCGACCAACCTGGACACTTATCTTACCAGGACGTTGCACTATTTCTTCATGCGTCATGACGATCCGGTCGTCCGCGGGCAGATGGGACAAGCCGCGTTGGACATGATCGGAAACGAAGCCCAATTCGACTTGGCATTCGACACCAGCCGAGTGCTGGCAATGAAGGATAAGCCGCTGAAAGGCGCGCTGATACACACATACTGCGCAGGCTTCCTGTTGCTGTGCGCCCAGCAGACCTCCGCACTGCGCGACGAGTTCTTCCCCTTTTCGGAGAGCCCGGCTGAAGGCAGAACGCTCGATAACCTCGGACTGCTAGGACTGTCGATCGGCGAAGACTTCATCTCGCCGACGGGAGCGGTTTTTTCGCCGCGTCTGGAGATCGCCGGTCGACGTGAGCCCATGTACGATCCAGCTCGCGAGGTGCAGGAAGCGATCTACGACCACTTTGCCAGGTGCATGATCCAGAAGACGCTTACGCGTTCGCCCGACGCAAGACAAGCATTATTGGAAAAAGTTGCGGCCCTTTCGAAGGACACGCCGTGGCTGGCTCGCGCGCTGGCAAGAGCTAACGACGTCAGCGAACGCATGGACTTGGAGGCCGCGGCAAGAACGGCGGCTGTGGTGGATACGCTGGACGAGATCGCCGAAGGACACCTGACCGCCTTTGTCGAGGCTCGCGCAGCGATCACCGCCGGACCGATGGACGCAGAGACTCGCGAACACTATACGCCGGACGCCATCCAACGCATCGAATCGTATCGCAAGCTTCACGCCCAACTCTACCAGCAATGGGCCGCGAGCCAACTGTCGGCTCGCGAGTTGCGCATGGAGTTGGTAAAATTCTATGTCGAGCGGGGTCAACGACAACTCGACGAGAGGTTCTTTCAACCGCGCAGCGAACAATAGCATACACTGCCCATGAAAATCGTCGTACTCGGAGCCGGCACTGTCGGTACATGGATTGCCGAACTGCTGTGCCGGGCTCGCCACAGCATTACCGTCGTCGACATAGATCCCGCTCAGACGCGGCGGATCAACGAAGAACTGGATGTGCGCGCGGTCACGGGCGAAGCGTCTCACGCCAGTATCCTGTTCCAAGCCGATATTCTTGGAGCCGACCTGTGCCTGGCCGTGACGCGCGACGACGAAGTGAATATCGTCGCGGCCAGCATGGCCAAGGCCATGGGCGCCCGGCGTTCGATCGCCCGCGTGTTTGCCCCCGTGTTTCGTGACCTGAGCACATTCGACTACCAGCGTCATTTCCGCATGGACCGCATGCTCAGCCTCGAGCATCTTTCGGCCATGGAATTCGCCCGGAACATCCGCAATCCCGACGCCTTCCTTGTCGAGACGTTTGCTCGCGGCGCCATCGAAGTGCTGGAGTTAGAGATCCGGGAGAACACCAACGTCCTGGACACGCCGCTGAAGGATCTTGGCTTACCGAAAAACGTGCGCATCGGTTCCATCTATCGCGACAGACAGCTCCGGATCGCCGGCGCCGAGGACCGAATCCTGTTCGGCGACCGCTTGGCCGTCATTGGCCGGCACGAAGACATGGACGAAGTGAAGGATCGCTTCCGCATCGACCCCGGTCCCAAACTGGGGGTTGTGATCGCTGGCGGTGGCGAGACCGGGCACCATCTGGCCCGGGTGCTGCACCGCGACCGTTTCTCCGTTGTCCTTATGGAGGAGTCGACAGAACGCTGCGAATTCCTGGCCAACAACCTGCCTCACGTCACGGTGGTCCAGGCCGACGCTACGCGTCGTGCGGTTCTGGAGGAAGAACGCGTGGGCAGCGCGGACGTTTTTGTGGCGTGTACCGGCGACGATGAAAGCAACATCATGGCGGGCGTCGAGGCGCGCGACATTGGGGCCAAGACCATCATGGCGGTCGTGGGGCGTCCCGACTATGCCGACATCGTCGGTCGGCTAGGGGTCGACGTGGCCGTCAGTCCCCGGGACGTGATGGCAAGGCAGGTCCTCAGTTTCCTGCAATCCGGGCCGGTCGTTTCACGCATGCCTTTGCGCGGCGGCGGGATCAGTGCGTTCGAGATCGAGGTGCTCGCAGGAGCCGCCGCGACCGAACACGTCTTGGCCAACGTGCCGCTGCCGAACCAATGTCTGATCGCCGCATTGATGCGTGGGGACTACGCGACCGTGCCGGGCGCCGACGACCGGCTGCAGGCGGGCGACGTGGTGATCGCTTTGATCGACGAATCAGAATTGGATGCTGCTTTGGATCAGTTTCGAGTGAGCTAGGCCGATGGATTTTCGCCTGCTGAGCAAACAATTGGGCATTGTCGCATTGTTGATTGGCGGGGCCATGGTTCTTGCCTTGCCGTGGGCCTCTCCGGCACTGGGCATTCGCAAGCACCTGGCCTACGAGGGGGCGCTTGCCTTCGAAACAGGCGGCCTTGTGGCCCCGCTGCTCAGTATCGCCGCTTGTGGGCTGGTTGGCGGGTTGCTTGTGTATTTTGGGCGGGGATCCCCAGGCAAACTGTTCCGCAAAGAAGCGGTGGCCGTGGTTGGGCTGAGTTGGGTGCTGGCGACGGTGCTGGGTGCGTTGCCCTACTATTTCAGTGGCACTTGCCGGGGTTACATGGATGAGGACGAGACGAAGACCGTACGGATGCACATTGTGGACTGTCTGTTCGAGTCCCAGTCCGGCTTCAGTACGACCGGGGCAACGGTCCTGACCCAGTTGGAAGATCCGGAATTAGTGCCACATTGCATTCTGTTCTGGCGCAGCATGACCCACTTTCTGGGCGGTCTGGGGATCATCGTCTTGTTTGTTGTGATTCTCGGGCAAGGTTCGGCCGGCAAGGCGTTGATGCGAGCCGAGATGCCCGGTCCGACGAAAGAAGGTTCCACGCCGCGCATGCAGGACACGGCATTGCTGTTCGCCTTTACTTATTGCGGGCTGAACCTGGCTTTGGCCATCATCCTGTGGGTGATGGGCCTATCGCTATTCGATGCCCTTTGCCACGCATTTGGCACGATGGCTACCGGCGGCTTCAGCACGTACAACGCCAGCGTGGGGCACTTCGACAGCGCCGCCATCGACTCTGTTATCATTCTGTTCATGATTCTGGCGGGCACCAATTTCACCTTGCTGTTCTATCTGATTTGCCTTCGCCCAAAAAAGGTGGTTGGCGACATCGAATGGCGTGTCTACATGAGCGTCATTGCCGGGATCACGGTGGCAGTGATTGTCGTCGGCCTGATGGATGGGGACTTCACCGGTCTCTCCGAGGCCCTGCAAAAGGGGATGTTCCAAGTGGTGTCAATCATGACGACCACTGGGTATTGCACCGACGATTTCGACGGCTGGAGCCACTTCGGCCGCGGTGTGCTGTTCATGCTGATGTTCGTCGGCGGTTGCGCCGGCAGCACGGGCGGGGGCATGAAGGTAATCCGCCACATCCTGTTCGGGAAGATCCTCCGTCTGGAAGTGGAACAGGCGTATCATCCGTCCGTGGTCCGTCCGTTGCGGCTGGGTGGAAAAGCGGTCGAGGATCCCGAGTTGCGGAAGAACATCCTCGTCTATTTCGCCTTGGTCCTGGCCATCTTCATGTTCAGTTGGATCTTCGTGATTACCTTCGAGCCGGATGCGACGTGGGGAGACGAAAGCCAGCATAAACTGGTCGACAGCGCGAGCAGCGTCGCGGCTACGCTGAACAACATCGGCCCGGGATTAGGGACGGTCGGCGCGACGCGAAATTACGCCCATTTCAGTTGGTGGAGCAAGTCTCTGTTTCTTTGGCTGATGATGCTGGGCCGACTGGAGTTGTTTTCGATTCTCGTGTTGTTCGCGCCCGGCTTCTGGCGCAGCAGGTAGGTGTCTCCGTTGTCGAACGGGTCAAGGGTCGGCAAATGGGTTCTTCGGTTCGCCTGACTTAGCCGGTTTGGCCTCTCCGAAAGGATCTGGGGCGAAAGGATCGTCGTCTTTGGGGGCTGGCTTCGCCGGTCGGGCGGGAGCACCGAATGGATTGGAACCATCGCCACCGAACGGGTCAGGTGGCGCTGCCTTGGTCTTCTCCCGCGAGTCGGGCTTTTGCCCTTCTCGCTTGCGCACCTCTTCCATGCTCTCCAGCAGTTTGCTCCGAGCGGCTGGTTGGGGAACCGCTTCCCGCACCCCTTGCGGCGGGCCCTGGACGCTTGTGCGGATCTTCAGCAGCAGTTCCGCGACTTCACGGTGTCCCTGTTCAGTCCCACGGACCATGAGCATGTGCTGATAGGGGACGATCCGAACACTCGGCGGGCCGTCATCGGACGCCTGGCCGCCAAGCACGGCCTCTAGCGCGCCGGCGAACCCGTCGGTGGTGTCTCCGACAATCAAATCGGCCACATTGTGGACGCGCACAAACGCCTTTGCGTTGGCCGCCGCCGCGGTCGTTATCAGCAGAACCTCGTGGCGAACGACCCAGCTCAGTTCGTGTTCGTCCAAGATGAGATTGAGCGCCGACCGCAGCGAAACGCCTCTTAGATTCCTTGTAACAGGCACGTCCGAATCAAGGCCGATTCCCTCCAAAGCCCTTTTGTCGATCTGGACTGAGATTTCATGGGAATCCGAGATGTAATTGCAAATGTCCTGCAAAGGACATTCGATGAATTCCAGTGTGGTTTCTTCATCCAAGGCTTCGCGAATCTTCAGTTCACGCTGGAAGGACCGCGATAGGGAATCTTCCACGGATTGGGCGTATACGGCAGTACCCAACAACGCGAGTGAACATATAGCGAATATGGGTCTCGAACGGATCATGATGATACTCCTGACAGATGACTGAGCTTGCCCTGCCTAAATTGTGGGCATGCGCTGCAGAAACCGTCAAGCTCTGGGCGGCAAGGCAGGGCCTTGTACTTTTTCACTTTACGGGGGCTGTAGCATCGTAACCCGAAGCGTAAGCGAGGGACTTTTCCAAGGAATCCCTCGCTTACGCTTCGGGTTTCGATGCCGTTGCATACCGTGTAACTTGAACAAATCGAAAGCCCTGGGCGGGAAGGCCCCCGTCTTGCGTCCCGCACGCGGTCTGACCACAATATTGGGTTCCGGCTGGTTCGAGCATCGCCAACAATTGACCACCCGCCCCGGTGTCTCACTCCAGTCCGTACGCCGCAGCCGAAATCGCCGGCCCGAGTTCTGATGAATTCGTTTACCACCGATTGCACCAAACTCCGTATTCCTTTACAACGCGAGACTGCGACATGTCTGAAATGGCCCCTTGGATTACCTACCGACCTGAATTGAAAGTTCTAGACTGCACCATCCGCGACGGCGGCCTGATCAACAACCATCTGTTCACGGACGATTTCGTGCGCGCCGTGTACCAGACGTGTCTGACTGCAGGCATTGACTACATGGAGGTGGGTTACAAGAACTCGTCGCGTCTGTTCCCCAAAGGCGAGTACGGTCCTTGGCGCCACTGTGACGAAGAAGACTTGAATCGCCTGTTTGGGGATCACGATGAAGAGAAGACCGGGCTGAAACTGACCGCCATGGCGGACGCCGGCAAGAGCGACTGGAAAGAGAAGCTGGTGCCGCGCGACGAGAGCCCGTTGGCCATGATCCGCGTGGCATTCTACGCGTATCAGGTCTCCGAGGCAGTGGAGATGATCGCACGCGCGGCCGAACTGGGATACGAAACCAGCGCCAACTTGATGGCCGTGTCGAACATCAGCGAGACCGAAGTCGACACGGTCCTGGAAGCGATCAAACCGACGCCCGCTGGCGCGATGGTGATTGTCGACAGCTTCGGACACTTGTACCGGGAACAGATCGATATCCTGTACAGAAAGTACGCCGAAGCAATGGCGGACACGGGGAAATATATCGGTATTCACGCGCACAACAACCGCCAATTGGCTTTTGCCAACACGATCGAGGCAATCATCCTGGGCGCCAACTTGGCCGACGCGACGATGGGCGGGTTGGGACGCGGGGCCGGGAACTGCCCCATGGAGCTATTGTTGGGCTTCTTGCGCAATCCGAAATTCAAGCTGCGTCCGGTCGTCCAACTCCTGCAGGAGCACGTCGAGCCAATGCGTGAGACGGAAGCCTGGGGAGCGCTGTTGCCCTATAACATTACGGGCCACATGAATCGCCATCCACGTGCGGCTATCAAGTTCTTGGCTAGCGACGACAAGGCCAACTTCGTGAAGTTCTTTGACGAGATCGTCAGCGATGCTTGAGTCCCTCGCATAAGGGAAGGGCGCGCAAGGCAATTCGCGAAAGAAAATCTGCCCACGCCGACACTATGAACATAACCGTGCGGCGCCATATTCTAGGGGTGCTTTCCATACTTGCGCTCATCGCGGCGGCCGTTGTATGGTTTGGCTATGACGGTAACCAAACGAAAATGCTGGCAGCCATGTGCCTGCGAGTCGGCCTGGGGCTCGGAGTGATCTGGTTGGCCCTGCCGCAAATCGTGACGATTTGCGAGAGATTCCCTCCGCGGTTGATGTTCGCCGTCCTGCTTGGCGGCATGTTGGCGTTGGCACGCCCCAAGACGCTCCCTCTGGTCGCCCTGATCGTCGCGGTCGTGGCGGCGCTGGAATTCGTCGGATGGATGCTGACACCGCTGCCCAAGAAGAAAAGAAGCGGCTCCAGGCAGAAGAGAAAACGGTAGGATGCCTCGTTTAACCCGAAGCCCGAGGCGATGGCGGGCACCGGCGCAGACGGCCCAACAGCCATCGCCTCCGGCTTCGGGTTAAACGAGCCCGTGCGCCAATCCGCAGCGGTAGCGGTATAGACTGTCTCCCCACTAACCTTCCTGTTTCAGCGTTTCGTATATTTCGAGCGCTTTGTCAGGCTTCTCCCCGTCATGGACTATGGCGCGGACGGCTTGAATCATGGCTACCGGATCGTCGGCCTGGAAGATGTTTCGGCCCATGTCGACGCCGCAGGCTCCTTGATCGATCGCGTTGTAGCACATTGTCATCGCTTCAAGTTCCGGGAGTTTCTTTCCGCCGGCAATCACGATCGGCACGGGGCACCCGGCTGTGACTCGTTCGAACCCTTCTTCGCAGTAGTACGTCTTGATGACATGCGCGCCCAATTCGGCAAGTACACGCGAGGCCATTCCCAGGTAGCGGGCATCGCGCGCCATTTCGCGGCCCACCGCCGTAACGCCCAGTGTCGGTATGCCGTACTTGTTGCCGGCGTCGATAGCTTGGACCAGATTGCGGATCGTCACGTGTTCGTACTTGCCGCCGATGCATACCTGGACGGCCATTATTGTGGCGTTCAGCCGAACCGCCTCTTCGATGTCCACACCGATGCACTCGTTGAACAGATCGTCGCCTACCAGCACCGTCGAACCGGCCGTCACGCGTAGCGACACCGGCTTGCTGAACGTCGGTGGAATGGTCGCTCGGAGCGCGCCACGAGTGCACATGATCACGTCGCTGTGCGGGACCAGCCGGCGCACGGTCAGATCCATGCGTTCCAGGCCGGAGGTCGGTCCCATGATGTAGCCGTGGTCGAACGCCAACATGACCGTCTTGCCCGTCTTCGGGTTAAACATGCGGCTCAGCCGATCCTGCATGCCCCAATCCAGATGGTTCGAGCCTCTGACGTAGAATGGTTCTTCCTGCATCGGGACGCCGACACCGAACCGTTGCGCTTCGATATTGCCTGATTCTTCGGGCATTGTGGTGTTTCCTTCGTTGGTGGATCTGTAATTGGAAAAAATGGTCCGTTCCAGAAATAAGTGTGTCACTAGCCCGACGCGCCAGCGAGGGAGAATAGTGCTGTTTATCGTCCCTCGCTCGCGCGTCGGGCTGGTGTCAGTGTCGCAGGACTATTAGAGGGGCCATAGTGGCCACGCCGAACGCGCCATTTTCGGGTCACGCCATGGCTTTGGCAAGGCCGGCAAACAACAACGCGGCGCTGGCCGCCCCAGGATCGACGTGGCCGATCGACCGTTCGCCCAGGTTTTTCGCTCGACCGAACCTGGCTTGCATGTCCACCGTGGCTTTGGCGCCTTCGCCAGCAGCTCTTGCGCCGGCATCCAGAATTGCCGAGATTGCCGCGCCGGAGGCCGCGGTTTCGCGCATGGCTTGGACGGCTGGTTCGATGGCGTCGATCAATGTCTTATCGCCTACCGCAGCTCGGCTGTGCTTCCGGATGCCCGCCAGCCCCTGCTGGAACATGGCCGCCAACGCCGGGCCGTCCAGCGAGTCCGCGTCTTTCGCGGCCTTGGCCATTCCGCTAAACAGCGAACCGAACAGCGGCCCGGTCGATCCGCCATCGATACCCATGACCGCCCAGCCGATGGCCTTTAGCGTCTTGTCGATGCTTTGGCCGGCGTTCTCGTCCAACGCCTTGGCAGCGGCGTCCATGGCGCGACATATCGCCATCCCGTGATCGCCGTCGCCAATAGCCGCGTCCAGCCGAGATAGCTCGTCCTGCTGAGCCTTAATCAGGTCGACCGCAGCCAGAATCATTTCGCGGATTTCTTCGATACCGATCTGTTCCGCCATCTACTCTTTGTCTCTCGTCGATTCTGTTTCGAATTTCGATATTCGGATTTCGGATCTTACAACGTCACCGTACGGTCAAATACGGCGTGTCGCACGGGGCGTCCCACAACTCGGTCAATTGGTCGTCCAGTTTGGCCAAGTGCATTTGAAAGCCGGCCATTTCCTGGACGGTCAACAGCTCGCCGCATCGCCCGCGTGCGATTTCGATGCCCTTGTCGGCCAGGAACTTGTCGAGGCCGCGGTACACAATGAACATCTCCATCAGCGTGGTCGCGCCCGCGCCGTTGATCAACGCCAGAATCTTGTCGCCGCTGCCGGCACCGATGGCCTTGATCAGTTGCTCGGCCATGGTGGCGGCCGTCTGGTCGGCGCTCATGATCTTCGAATGGCCGGTGCCGGCCTCGCCATGCTGGCCCATGCCGATTTCCATCTCGTCGTCGGCCAACTCGAAAATCGCCTGCCCCGAAGCCGGATGGGTGGCCGTCTTCAGAGCCACGGCCAATGTCGCCATGTTGCGGTTGTACTTGTCGGCGACCGCGTACACTTCATCCAAGGTCGCGCCTGCCTCGGCCGCGGCCCCGGCCACTTTGTACAGCGGGACGCAGCCCACCAGCCCGCGGCGGTCTTCGTCCGGCGCGTCCATGCCGGGTGCGATGTCCTCGTGAGTGAGAATCATCTTGACATTCAAACCCTCCTCTGCGGCCATTTCCATGGCTACGTTGGCGCTCATCACGTCGCCGGCATGGTTCAGGACGACGAACAGCACGCCCGCCTCGCGGTCGGCCATCTTCAATGCCTCGAACACTTTCGGCGGTCCCGGCGCCGCGAAGATGTCACCCACCACCGAGATATCCAGCATGCCATCGCCAACGAAGCCGCTGAGCGCCGGTTCGTGACCCGCCCCACCCAGAGTCACGATGGCCACTTTCTCCTTGGGCTTCGGATTGGCCCGCACGACCAGTTTTTCGCCGACCAGCGCGATCTTGTCGCGATAGGCACTGGCGAATCCTTCGAGCAACTCGGCAGTCAGGTTGGCTGGATCATTGATAAACTTCTTCATCACCATAGCGAATGTCTCCGCGGCAGTTTGTTGAAACGCTGGAATGTCGTTAGCAGACAGGGTAGTCCAAGCAGTCCTGTTTTCGCAACCCGACGAGTCGTCAAGTATTGAACCGGCGGTCACCCACTAGTCCTCGCCTTCCGGCGGCTCTTTCGTCAGTTGATCGAGCATCCACCGACGCCACTGCCGGCGACGCGCCCAACGCATTTTTTCTTGGCGCAGCACGATGCCCCGCAGCCACATGTAGCCGAACAGGAAGAAGGCAAGGACGCACACGTAGGTGAGCATGAGGGCATTGTACGAAATCCTGTCGCTGTGGGCAAAGGTCGGAGTATGACAGGACCGCCAATAGAATGACCTCTCGATTTCTGCAGCGTTCGATATTGTTTAACCGCAAGCCGGAGGGGTGCGCGGCGGAACGCGCACGCCTCCGGCTTGCGGTTAAACGAGGAAGCAGGATAGTAGGGCGAAGAAGGGCTGGTCGGTGAGATCAGTCGCCGGAGAAAGCCGGGGCGGGCCTGCCGTAGTGGAATCCTTGGCCTAGTTGGAAACCAAGCTGCACGCACGTGTCGTGTTCGCCGGCGCATTCGATCCCTTCGGCCAACGGTACGACGCCCAAGTTGTTCACCATCCGCACCAGCGTGCCCAGCATCTCCTGACGCTCGCAAGGTGCCAGGTGAATGTCGCGAATCAGGGCCATGTCGAATTTCAAGTAATCGGGGCGCACTTCGATCAGTTCGACCAACCGCGTTTGCCCCGCGCCAAAATCGTCGAACGCCAATCGGATGTCCAAGTCGCGCAGCGCCAGACGCAGGTCCCTCATGGATTTGGGATCGGTCACCGCCGCTTCGTGAATCTCCAGCGTGATCGGTTGACTGGGGCTGACTTCTCGAACAGCCGCGACCGACTGCGGGAGGCCAGGTTCGACAAGCTCTTTTGGGTGTGTATTGACAAAAAGGTGAGGTGGATTACCCAACGAAGCGGTTGCTCGAATGCCTTCCCAGCGGAACATTCGGCTCAGCTCGACTTCGACGTCCAATCGCAGTGCGGCCTGAAACATGTCCTGCGCTCCGTGCATGCCCACCAGATTGCTTCGAGCCAGCACTTCGTAACCGATAGTATCCCCGCCGGCCAAGTCGACGATCGGCTGGTAGTAAGGTATGACGGCTCGTTCGCTGATGATCCGATCCAACTGGACTAAAGCGAAGGCTTGGTCGTGTACTTCCTCCTGGACGGTTTGATTTGCGCTGGTCGAATCCTGCCGGCGAACGCGGAACGGTACGTCGGCAAACTGGACCAGATCCTCCTCCTGTACCTGCGTCTCGACGATCTGACGGCCGTTCACGAACGTCCCGTTCGTGCTTCCCAGGTCACGCACCAGCAGCGACTCAGTGTCCGGGACAATCTCGGCATGCAGTCCCGAAATCGTCTGACGCGGGATGCACAAAGCGAGTCCCGGTCGCCGGCCGACGTGAAACGGGGTGGAATGAACGGGGACGAGGCGGACCGGTTCGGAACCGCTGATCTGTCCCGCCAGGAACCAAACGGAATCTGTCAGTGCGTGGATCCCACTTAGCATGATAGCCAAGTCCCTGTAGCCCTGTTAGCCGAACTCGCTGCCGGGCGAAGCAACGCAAATGCACGGAGGAAGCGATGGTTCCACCACCGCGCGGACATCGAGTCCGCAAGAGAAGCTTAGTTCACGTATTCGAACCGTGCCAGAACGGCTTGATCGCGAACCACCACCGGCTTTGTTTCTGACCTAGAATTGTGGGGATCATGCGCCTCTGGCGGCGCGCGTTCCGGACACGTAGTAGCTTTTGTGAGGGTCACAACAATCATGTCGGCGACGATTACGCAAGAGATTAGCAAAGAACTGCTTTCGACTTTGTTGTCGGACGACACATTCTGGCCGACCGAACCGCGTTCGATGAAAGAAACGGGTTTGAGCGAGGGTTTCATCGAATCGCTGGTCTGCAAATTCCTCGGACACACGGGCACCAGCAGCGGGCGCAGGATAGCCGACGCGTTGTGTTTGCCGTTCGGTGTCATCGAAAGCCTGCTGGCCTCGCTCCGAGCCAAGCAAGTGGTGGTCCACGCAGGCTCGGCAGCCTTTAACGACTACTACTACACGCTCAGCGAGCAAGGACGCCGGCGTGCGCGGGCGTATGCGGACGCGTGCGCGTACGTAGGGCCGGCGCCGGTGCCGCTTATGGACTATGTGATCGCGGTCGAAGCTCAAGCGGTCAGCGCGGAATCTCCTCGCCGGCATCAACTGGAAGAAGCGTTTGGCGACATCACGATCAACTCCGACATTTTTGAATTGCTCGGCCCCGCGGTAAACTCCGGCGCCGGCATGTTTCTGTACGGAGCGCCGGGCAATGGCAAATCGACGCTCGCCAAGCGAATCACATTATGCTTTGGCCAGGAGGTCTGGATTCCCCACGCGATCCTGGAAGACGCGAACGTGATAAAACTGTACGACGCTTCCTACCACCATGAAGTGAAAGGACACTCGAACGGTTTGATCAAGCTGCGCGAACACGATCGGCGTTGGATGAAAATCCGCCGCCCCACCGTGGTGGTAGGTGGCGAGTTGACGATGGACAACCTGGAGATTCGCCACGACCCGCACAGCAATGTGAGCGAAGCGCCCATTCAAATGAAAAGCAATTGCGGCTGTTTGCTGATCGACGATTTCGGTCGGCAGCGCATCGCTCCGGAAGACCTGTTGAATCGCTGGATTGTGCCGCTGGAAAGCCGGCACGATTACTTGACGCTATCCACGGGAAAAAAAATCCAGGTGCCGTTCGAACAGTTGATTATCTTCTCGACGAACCTTGAACCAGAAGATCTGGTCGACGAAGCATTCCTGCGGCGAATTCCGTACAAGATCGAAATATCCGATCCCGACGTGGAAGAGTTTCACATCCTGTTTGAACTGTACGCCGACCAGTTTCGATGCGAGTACCGAAAGGACATCGTCGATCAAGTTATCGCACAGCATTACGAAGCCGCTGGCCGGCCGCTCCGTCGCTGTCATCCGCGCGATTTACTCAGCCAAATCCGCGCCTACTGCAGCTACAACGATCTGCCGCTGGAGATGCGTCCCGAGTACTTCGACCGCGCTGCCAGGAGCTATTTCGCGACGGTATTGAGGGGCAAATGACAACGCCAACTGAACAGGCATCAGATAATATGCTCGACTCTCGCCCAGCCGCTCATCCTGGCAACCAGAGAGAACCGATCCCAGGATACGTCCTGCAGGAACAGATCGGCATCGGCGGCTACGGCGAGGTATGGAAGGCGGAGGCGCCCGGCGGCCTGTTGAAGGCCGTCAAATTCGTCCACGGAACGCTCGACGAAGCGGGAGCATCGCGCGAATTAGCGGCAATGGAACAGATCAAAGAAGTCCACCATCCGCTCTTGCTCTCGTTGGAACGCATCGAGATTGTCGGCGGACGCCTGGTGATCGTCTCCGAACTGGCTTCGGCAAGTCTGAAGGATAGATTCGACGCGTGCCGAGAATCGGGACTGGACGGAATCCCGCGAGACGAACTCTTGCGCCATTTGAGTGACGCGGCGGACGCGTTGGACTACCTGTACGAAGAACACTCGCTCCAGCACCTGGACGTCAAGCCCGAGAACCTGCTGCTTGTGGGCAATCGAATCAAGGTCGCCGATTTCGGACTCGTGCGCAATCTTAGCGAGGTAAACGATTCGGCCGGCAGCGGGCTTACGCCAATGTACGCGGCACCCGAAGTGCTTCGCGGCGAGCCCAGCCGGTCCAGCGATCAGTACAGCTTGGCGATTGTCTACCAGCAGATGCTGACCGGCGAGCCGCCGTTTGCCGGGCGCACGTCCGCTCAACTTGCCGCGCAGCATCATCACTGTAAACCGGTGCTCACGCCTTTGCCGCAGCCGGATCAGGCGGTCGTCTCCAGAGCCTTGTCAAAGGACCCGCCAAAACGCTTTCCAGGCTGCCGCGTGCTGGTCGACAACTTGCAGCGTGCCGGCGCCCACGGTTCCGGTGGGCGACGAACGAGGGCGTCAAGGCGAAACACGTCCAACCCAAGGGCATCAGCCGATGCGGGCTGTGGCGATGCGCACAACGACTGGGCGGTTGCCAAGACAACGCCTTTCTCGCTAGAAAACTCGGCCATAGAGAACCTCCCGGCGATCGATCTTTCGGAACGGACCGCCGAATACCGCCCCGCCGTCTTCATCGGATTAGGTCACACGGGCACTCAGACGCTGGCGAGGCTCCATCAGCGACTGGCCGAAAATTTCGGCGAACTCGATCGCGTGCCCTGTTTGCAGATGCTTCTGATTGATACGGACGTCCAGTCGCTCGGCCAGGCGACCGAAGCGAAGGATGCCGCTGCGGTGCGAGGGCGCGACACGATGGTCATTCCGCTCCGCCGGCCGAACGAATACCGCGCGAAATCGGAGCAGTTGCTCCAGTGGCTTGGCCGGCGATGGCTCTACAACATCCCGCGGTCGTTGTCGACCGAAGGATTTCGGCCGTTAGGGCGCCTTGCTTTGGTCGATCACTGCGACAAGCTGATCGAACGACTGCGTGCCACAATCGCCAAAGCGACGGACGCCGAATCTCTGGCCGCGTCCACAAAGAACTCGGGCATCCCTTTCCAGAACAAGCCGCCGCGGGTATTCATCGTCGCTTCGACCGCGGGCGGAACGGGCAGCGGCGCGGTCTTGGACTTGGCCTACGTGGTGCGCGAACTGCTGGTGGAACAAGGTGTCTCCGACGACGCGGTCTACGGCATCCTAGCCCATTCGACGACTCGCAAAGCCGGAGAGCGGGATCTGGCCCTCGCAAACACGTACGCACTGCTGATGGAGCTGAAGCACCTGACGCATGTTGGCGGGCATTATGCGGGCGATGACGCGTTTCATCTCGTCTCGTCGTACCAGCGCGATGCAACGTTTCAGCACACGTATCTGGTTCATCTTGGCGACGAGCTGAACGATGTGCAGTACGAGTCGGCCGTCGGCGTCCTTGCCGACTACCTATACCTGAACTCGGTGACACCGGCTTGTGCGTTCTTTGATTCCTCGCGAGAGGATTCCGCCAAAGACGATCCTCCCGCCTCGGCAACCATGCGGACCTTTGCGGTCGGTAGAGCCCGGCAACGTGATGACGGTCCACCAGATGCCGAGCTTGCTGCGTTATGCCGCTCGGTGCTCGATCGCTGGTTGGGCGGGCGTGCCGATGATTGCGACAGCGAGGAAGCCGACACGGATGAACTGGATGCCGCAAGTGATTCGCCGTGCGACAAGGAAGAATCGCTCGATCCGAACATTCCGGGTATCGTCGCGCAGCAGGCGAGTTCGCTGAATCTGAAACTCGCGACTTTGGTCGAGCATGCGATCGAAATCGTTCAGTCCGAGTTCGGCTGCGACGTGGACGTTTATCTCGGTCAGGTGATCACGGGTATTGGCCCAAATGGCCAACGGGCCGGGCACAACGCGTCGACCCAAGATGTTGCGCAAGAGCCTTTTGGAGTTATCGACCGGTTGATGGAAAGGCCCAACATCGGCCACCTGCGGATTCCGAAAGCCGATGGACTTTGCGGCATTCTGACTCGACAGTTGGCAAAGTTGTTGGCCGCAAAGACGACAGCCGTTCGCGAGTGGTTAGCCGGGCTGCTGGATCTTCCGGATATGAGGGTCGATGGAGCTTGGCGCGCGGCAATCTGCTTTGCCACGCAAGTGGGTAAGCTCGAATCCACGGCCAGCCAGGTTGTCCAGCGATTGAGCGACGAGATAGCGGAGCTGACCAACTCGACGCCCGAATGCCAAGCGGACAAACAGCTTCTCCACTATGGAAGGCTTCGGGCATACGAAATGGCCCATCGCTGTGTGCGCGACGGCGTACGAGCCATGCGCATGGAATTGGCGGCCATCGCTGACGACCTTCGGAAGCTTCGTGACGGGCTGAGCCAAGTGGCGGCCAAGTTCGACTCGTGCCGCGCGGGAAAGGCAGACGAACCCGAACAGGATATCGGCGGCCAGTCGCCGGGCGATGCTGGGACACCCGGACCATCGCCGCGATTTGTGGATCTGATGGACAGGCAGATGCGCAACAGATTCGCCGGTGCGGACGGCTCGCTTCAAAGCTTGTTCACCGGGAAGATGCGCGATCCGCAGCTTCTGTACAAATCGTTCCGCGAAACAGGTCGAGTGGTGCTTCGAGGACGATCCCAGAAGCCGGGCGTGCACTCGCCGGACCACCAATCACCGGGCGGCGAGCCGAAGTCATCCGCCGTGAAGACATTGATCGCGGAGTCGACACCGAAGTTGATGGAGTGTGGCGGTGGAAAACGCATGCTGCTGGTAGCCGGGGACCAATCGGACGTCGATCGCATGAAACGCAAGATCGAACGCGCCGCGGGCGATCGCATCACCGCGCTGGTCGGCCCGGTAAGCGACGCGTTAGTTTGCTGTGAAATGGAAGGCGTTCCACTCGACAACATCGCCGCCTCTCTAATCGGCGGCCGGCGCGAGTACGCAGAATTGGCATCCCGGCTGCACACCCGCACCGACGTACCGTGGCCAGACGCATAGGCCGGGCGGAGCTACGACAGCTCGATCGATTCGGTGTCGAAGTTGAATTTGACGACTTTGTTCTCACGGTCGCCGATGATGCCCATGCTCAGCGGCGCCTGAACGCGGACCGCGGCCGAAATCGGACTGAAAGGCTGCTCGCGTGTCTTGACGCAGTCGAGCAGATTGCGCCACAGCTTGGCCGTATCGCCCATGCCATTCCACTTGAAGTGGATTTCATCCGTCTCTTTGTTCGTCTTCGGGTCGATGGGCACGATACGGATGCCTTCGCCCGTAAGGATGATGATTCCGTTGGTGCCGCGGATCTTGGTTTCGATTCCCGTGTAGTTCGACAACGAGTTCATCATCACGACGCTGGGTCCGTCCTTGTAGTCGGCGATGATATTGCACTGATCCGGCACTTCGCGGTCGTACTGGAAATTGCCGCCGCCGCCCAGTACGCGTTCCGGATAGTCCAGGTCCAACAGGCAAAACACCGGCGTGAACACGTGGACTAACAGATCGGTGGCCGGACCGCCGGCGTAGTCCCAAAAGAGCCGCCACTGGAAGAAACGTGAAACACTGTAAGGGACTGACGGTGCGTCGCCGAGGAACCGTTTCCAATCGAGGTCCGGCCCCGGTTTGGCATTCGGATCGGGAATGTGCATCCGCTCGCCCCAATCGCCGCGCCGGAAGTAGCCAAGCTGGCAGTGGACCGGTTTGCCGATGATCCCGTCCTTGATCATTTGCGAAACCTTCGCGTAGTTTTCGTCGGCCATGTACTGAGTGCCGACCTGAACGATCCGACCTTTTTCCTTGGCGGCCACTTCGATCTTCTTCGCCAGATCAAACTGATCCCAGTGAGTCAGCGGTTTCTCGCAGTAGACATCTTTGCCCGCGTTAATGGCATCGATCGCTTGCGGAGCATGAAGGCGGTCCGGCGTGGCAATGCAGACTACGTCGACGTTGGGATCCTCGAGCAGTTCCTCATGCGCGTCGTACATCTTGGCGCCGCCGCATTTCTTGGACGCCGCTTCCAGGCGGGGCCGATACACGTCGCACACCGCGACCGGCCGAACGAGCCCTTCCTCCCGGAGTTTGTTGACGATGTTCATGTGAGCGCCGGCCCGACCGCCAGTGCCGATGAACCCAACACCAATCTGCTTGTTCACGCCCGTTTCTTCTTGGGCAGAAACGCCGAACTTCGGGGCGAAAGCCGCCGCGCCGGCAGTCGCCGCGGCAGTGCGAAGAAAGCTGCGACGAGTGCTGTCGCTAGGATTGTCCGAAGATTCCTGAGGGCGGGTCATGATAGAGGCTCCATTCTGTGGTGGTTGGCAGGACAGCGGGAAAGCCGTCAGTATTGTTGGCTTCTGCGCGCCGGTCAAGCGTCATCGTGGTCCGTGTTCAACCCGTGTTTCATTCGTGGCCGAAACGACGGGCGCAGCTCTACCATTGCAGCGAGACAGGGTACTGGCGAAACACGGGATCGGCGCTCAACAGGGTTGCGGCTTCGGTGCGAGCAACGGCGGCGATGAGACGGTCGAAAGGATCGTTGTGCACTCTGGGGAGTTGATCAAGGGCGTAGACGTGGTCGGCTGTGATAGAAATAACCTCTAGGCCATTTCGTCGTTCGTTTTCGTGCACCATCTGCGGCAGGGGAACTCGCAACGAGAGCTTCCCCAACATCGATTTGATTTGGATTTCCCAAAGGCTTGCCACGCTAAGAGTGAGGCCATGGCCAGGATCGACGATGAGCGAACTCGCAGTCGCCGAGAGCTTCGTTGGCTCGGCGTCCATCCATAGGAACGTGTGGGTGTCAAGCAGAAGCTTCATTGCCGGCATCTTCCCCAAGCCAGAACGATTCCGGCAAGGGCTCGTCGAAATCGTCGCTCATCGATACCATCCCCTGATGCAAGCCCAGGACACGTGGCTCTGGCGTGGAAGGCGACACGAGCTTTCCCTCGATGCGTACGCGAACCGTTTGACCGTTGGCGAACGGCAAACGCTCTAGCGTCAGGACGCCCCCTTCTCCCACTTTGGCATCGGTTTCGAAGGTATTCATACTATAAGTCTATCCCTGACATCAGACGCAAGCAATAGCGGGGTCGCAATGAGTTGCGGCCGACGAGGCCACAATTCTCGAAGTGGTGGTACACCAAATGAAGAAAACGCCTGGGACTTGCATCGTTCAAGCCCAGGCGTTTGTGCTTTGTGCTTCTCGGGATTTCCAGAGGGAAATCAATCCGCCGCGTCGGGCTTCTCATCGCCCTGTGGTCGGTGAGGAGGTCCGCCGCGTCCGGGACCGCCGCGACCATGAGGCGGGCCAAACCCGCCGGGGCCACCGAACCCGCGTCCTTGCGCTCCAAATCCACCGGGGCCGCCAGGCCCTCGGCCCCCTGGACCAAACCCGCCAGGACCACCAAATCCGCGCCCCTGTGGGCCAGACTTGCCAGGGCCAAACGACGGCTTATCCTTTGGCCCAAAACTCGCCGGACGATCTGACGGTTTCCCCTCGGGTTTGGCGTCGCTAGGATTACCGTCCCTGGGGCCTCGATGACCGCGGGCCTGCGGCTTGCCGCGAGGCGGACCATCCTGAGGTCGCTTGGCAGCATCCTTCGGGCCGCGCTCGGGCCGCGTCGGGCAAACGCCAGCACCGTCACAGTCTGGGCCTCCGCGTCCCGCACGGCCTTGCCCTGGATCACCAGGCCCGCGCCGCCCCTTGGCTTGGGGGCCGCGTCCGCCGTGGCCGGGACGTCCCTTCATGCCGGGACCGGGGCCATGCGGACCACGGTGCATGCCCATGGCTGGGCCAAACCCGCCGGGACCACGACCACGCATGGCTTGAGGCCCACGTCCTCCAGGACCTGGGCGACCTTTCATCCCGGGACCGGGACCGTGGGGACCACGATGCATACCCATCCCCGGGCCAAACCCACCGGGACCGCGTCCACGCATGGCTTGCGGACCGCGTCCACCGGGGCTAGGACGACCTCTCATGCCGGGACCGGGACCGCCGCGAAAACGTGCGCTCATTTTCTCGTGCGCTTTCTTGAATTCGTCCTTTGTGATGCTGCCATTGCCGTCGGCGTCCATGCGTGCAAAGATCTCGTCGGCATTGGGCATCCCTCCCGATGGCGGACCAGGCCGGCCACGCTCCGGACCTCGGCCGGGCGGTTGCGCCTGGACGACCGCGCCCAACGCGAGAAACACGGCAAACGAGCCTATGCTCATCCAAATTGGCCGTAATTGCTGCGACATGACTTTCCCCTTTCTGTTCGTGGAGAGAAGATTGAAACGGAACATCTTACGTGGAAATGGGTTAAGTAGGGTGTCGAGTCTCGGGTGTCGGTACGACCACGTCATTGTCTCGCTTCTTCCCGACACCTGAAACCCGACACCTGTCCCCCTCGTCTGAAAGACCGACTCGCCGGGCGTTCGGCGATGTCGTTGGGCAGTTAAACGGATCGGCAGGTGAGTATTCTACACGCAGTTCGGACTTTTTTCAGTTTATTTCGTGGTAGAAGCGCGAGGCATCTTCCCGTTTACTGTACTTGAAGCAAAGACAAAATGCCTGATACCGCAACCGTTACTGACGATTTGGTCCAAAGATTACGCGGCGGCGACGACCAAGCGCTTGGCGAGTTGTTCTCGCTCAACCGAGATCGTTTGTGGCGCATGGTCCATTTTCGTCTGGATCGGCGCGTATGTGGTCGAGTGGACGCGGATGACGTGCTGCAAGAAGCGTATCTGGACGCGGCCAAGCGAGTGAAACACTTCTTGGACAATTGCTCCATGTCGTTTTTCGTCTGGCTGCGACAGATTGTGGTGCAAACGATGATCGACATACACCGCCAACACCTGGACGCTCAGATGCGCGACGCGAATCGCGAGGTGTCGATTCACCGCGGCGGTTATCCGCAAGCCACGTCGATTTCGCTGGCGGCACACTTGCTCGGTCACTTGACCTCGCCCAGCCGCGCAGCGATGCGAGCGGAAATGGCCGCCCAGTTGGAGCAAGCCCTGGAGACGATGGAGCCACTGGACCGCGAGGTTTTGGCATTGCGGCACTTCGAGGAGCTTACCAACAGCGAGGTGGCCGAGATATTGGAGATCCAACAGAAAGCAGCCAGCATTCGCTACGTCAGGGCGATTGCGAAGCTGAAGCGTATTCTCGAACAGATCCCTGGATTCTTTGATGAAGGGTGAGGTTGCGTTCCGTAGAAACACAACCGTCCGGAGCAATATGATGGCCGATCCCCAACTCCCAACTCCCGAAGCCCGACACACGACACCCGACACCCCCAGCCCTGACACCGAACCCCGCGACCCCATCGAGTTGCTGGCCGACGACTTCGTCGAACGCTGCCGTCGCGGCGAAGCTCCGTCGATCGAACAGTACGCGTCGGAGCATCCCGAGCGGGCCGAGCAAATCCGCGAATTGTTCCCGACGATCGCCGCCATGGAGCGGTTGAAGACGTCAAAGGAAAAAGGCTCAGGGAGGCCGGCCGCGCACGAGAGCCTCACCGTCGAGCGACTGGGCGACCTGCACATCCTTGCGGAAATCGGCCGCGGTGGAATGGGAATCGTCTACGAAGCGGTCCAAGAATCGTTGGGGCGGCGCGTTGCGGTCAAGGTGCTGCCCAAGCAGTTTCTGCTGGACGAGAAACGATTGCTGCGATTCCGTCGGGAGGCGAGAACCGCGGCAAAGTTGCATCACACCAACATCGTTCCCATACTCGGCGTGGGCGAACACGAAGGCTATCACTACTACGTGATGCAGTACATCCGCGGCGTTGGATTGGACGAGGTGATTCGGCATCTGGGCCAGTCTTGTGCCGACGACGCTTTCACCGCAGGCCCCTGCAGTTCGCAGAGCGGTCGTGACGGCAAAGTCACGGATATTGTGCGAGCATTGCTGTGTGGTGAATTCCCGCGAGCCGATTCGTCGGCCTCAGGTACCCATGGGAACGATTCAGCGGGAAACGGTTCAATCGCTAACGATGTCGCACCTTCCGACAACCGTGCTCCGTCCCCTGGGCACGAATCC
>JACKQG010001232.1_pt1 | contig 35887 bp, 17 predicted proteins | sample 8237621 | NCBI WGS metagenome assembly JACKQG01 (sample SAMN15677084, study PRJNA649215) | marine metagenome | biome: marine; feature: Black Sea; material: saline water; isolation source: suspended particulate matter (SPM) from the Black Sea western gyre | collected 2013-06-09/2013-06-10 | depth...
AGTTCAAGGTCATCTAACATCATCATGTTCTTAGTTTACTTGCTTATTACAAAAATTAAAAGGTCTCCCTCCTTTTTGCTTACCCCTATTTATTGAGAAGATACCTTTTCCGCTTAGAGAGACACAAAAAATTATAATTGTGGGGGCTAATGAGCAATTAAAAAAGGACCAGCGAGTCTGGCGCTTGCTTACCAACTCCGGGAACTTCTATTCTGATAATTTGGATTTGCAGCTTGAAGACGCATTTATCTTTGGCGGGCAAGCGGCCATTCCCTACGATCTGCCTCGGTCATTGACACGGGTACTGGCGCAAATCGTTCACTACATCCCCTGTGATGGAGGCTGGCTGGCTATCTATGGGGATGGATTCCTGAAAATAGAAGCGCATTGGCAGTTACCCGAAATTTTAGGGAAAAAACTTTCAATGGGGGGAGACACTCTTCTTGCCCAAATCAAAACGAAACCAGATTCTCTTCGATTGGAGAAAGGGCATCCTGACTGGAAAATAATCGCAAAAGAGATATTGCTCCCCGCTAGCGCAGAGGTTTGGGCAATTCTGCCCCTGATGATTGGAAACCGCATCACAGGAATTGTTGCATTATCGCGTAATGCATTATTCAGCGAGACAGAGTGGCAAAAACTGCAACGATTTAGCGTCCATGCTGCAACATCAGTCGAGATGTTTGTCACTTTTGCTGAGATGGCAAATCATTTAAGGCGTCAGGCGATGCTCAATGATTTTGCGATGATCGTTTCCTCGGCACAGAATCTTGATCAAATTGTACGGCGCGTTTTTGCACTGCTCACACGTACCTTTGCGACGGAATCACTGTCTCTCTTTTTGCTCTCCTCCGATGGTAGAACATTGCGAAAATATCGTAACCAGGAACGTCGCTTATCCCCACGCACCGAATTCGTCGAAGGCCATCCGATTGCAAATTTTATTCGCGAAGGAAAGAATATCCGTGTTGAAAGTGCGGAGGCACTAGACTATGCTTTAGTCGACAAGGATATGCAGGCAGCCTTGATTGTTCCATTAAAGTATCGTGGTAATGTAATCGGTGTGTTGGCTTTGCAGAGTGAGGAAGTAGCTGCTTTCAGCGGCTATGATGAGAATCTTCTGGTCGTTATCGCCAGCCATTTAGCTGGCTTGGTGGAATACGGCCGGTTGCGGGAAGAAGCTGAGGCTCGCGCGGGGAACCTTGGGCTTATCCATGAGGTGGTCCAGCAGGTGATTGGGTTGACCAATGTCGAGGAGGTTGCCCAGATTACAGCTGACTTGCTTGTACAGCATTTTTCGTATGAATTAGCGGTTGTGATGTTTGTGGATAATCTTCAAAACCTGCAAGTAAAGGGAATTAGTGGCGCAGCAGCACCCTTGGTCAGATCTGCTCTGGATAAATTTGACTCCCCCACACAGCAAGGAATCACAGGACACGTTTTTACCACTGGCGAGAGCATCATGTCTGATGATGTAAGCCAAAATCAAGCTTATGAACATGTCCCTGGCTGGGAGATCGGTTCAGAAATTTGCGTTGCTCTACGGGAGGGTGATCGCATTTTGGGAATCATTGATGTGGAGGCCAGTGTAAAAAATGCCTTTACACATACTGATCTTATGGCGCTGGAATCATTAGCTGGGTTTTTAACCAGTGTAGTATCCAGCGTGGATCGTTATCAAATGCTCCAGGACACAAATCAAATCTTGCAAAAAACTCAAAAAGAGCTGCAAAAACGAATGGAAGCTCAGCATGCTGCGGAAAATAAACTAATTCAGGCAGCGAAACTTGCTGCTGTTGGAGAGATGGCAGCGGGGATTGCCCATGAGCTAAATAATCCTCTTACCACAGTTGCAGGTTTCTCTGAACTCGTCCTTGAAGACCTGCCAGCTGAATCTTCACAGCGTGCTGATCTTGAGATGGTTTTACGAGAAGCTAAACGTGCTCGGAGTGTTGTCCGTCGACTGCTCGATTTTTCCCGTCAAAGCGAAAGCGTTCGGGTACGCGCTGACTTGAATGAAGTCATTGAAGATGTTGCTGCCCTGACGGGGCACCTTCTTGAAACAAGCAATGTGGATTTTGAAATGAAGCTTGGCAAAGATCTTCCCTGGGTATTAATGGATCGGGATCAGATGAAACAAGTCGTCTTGAATCTCCTGCATAATGCCCTCCATGCCATGCCAAATGGCGGCAAATTGTCTGTTCAAACTGAAGCCCGCCAAAAAGACAAAAAGGAATGGCTATTAATGGCTGTGCAAGATACAGGTGATGGTATTGCGGTTGAAGATCTTGATCGAATTTTCGAGCCTTTCTTTACGACCAAGGCAAAGGATGGTGGAACCGGTCTTGGTCTCGCTGTAAGTTATGGCATTGTGACAGATCATAACGGTAGTATTGATTTGCAAAGCACAAGCGATGAGGGTACTTGCTTTAATGTTTGGTTGCCCATTGAGGAAAATCACCAATGAGCGGACCCTTTGTCTTGATCGTTGACGATGAACCGGGCATTGCAAAACTGTGTGAACGACTGTTGACGCGAGCAGGCTTCCGCACTTTGGCATTTACCGATCCCCAAAAGGCAATGGCACAGTTGCGTGGAGAACGGGTTGATTTACTCCTTGTTGACATTCGTATGCCGGAGATAGATGGCTTTGGTGTGGTCGCCTACGCAAAGGAACAGCAGCCTGATATCGCCACTCTGATCATGACGGGATTCGGAACTGTAGAAACAGCCATCAAAGCCCTGCGCCAGGGAGTAGACGGGTTGATTCTGAAACCCTTTGAGGAAAGCAAGGAACTTGTTGATGCAGTCAAGCAAGCGCTTTCTGATAATCAGCGGAAGCGAGATGCGGCGCATACTGAAGCCCTGCGGCCACTCTTTGATGTGACCAAAGCATTTCTAGCAGAAACCCGTCCAGATCGGTTGCCAGAATTAATCGTTGAGGCTATTTGTAATCAGATGCGTTGTGAACAAGCTGCATATTACCAGTATGCACCAGAAAGTGGGGTGTTGACTCTGCTCTCGAAACGAGGCCAAGCCTTCCCGGAAAACGATGGCGAAACTGCCTGGGAGGCGGTAACAAAAATCAGTGAGACGGGACTTCCTGTAACAGTCACAGAAACCGAAACCGAACATCCTTCTTTACAAAAAAAGTTAGTTAATTTGGGAGTGGGTTCTGCACTTTTTGTGCCAATTTCCCACTCAGGTGTCCATGCTCTGTTATATGCAGGCAGGGAAATAGCTCAGGCAGCTTTTCGTGAAATTGACCTTGATACTTTTCTGATTCTGGCGCAGCAAGCATCGGTTGCGGTTGAGAATGCGACCTTGTATGCTGAACTAAGAGAGTATGTACAGCAAGTGGAGGATTCGCAAAAGGCTCTTTTACAGGCCGAAAAAATGGCTACGGCAGGACGCCTGACTGCATCGATTGCCCATGAGATAAATAATCCTTTGCAGGCGGTGCGAAATTGCCTGCATTTGGCTGGGCGCGAGGATCTTCCGGATGAAAAACGGAAAGAATATTTAACATTGGCACAGAATGAATTAGATCGACTCAGCATGACTGTTCAGCGTATGTTGGATTTTTATCGTCCAGGTATTGTTTCTCCAAAAAAGGTTGATTTGCCAGATATTTTGAACCATGTTTTAGGATTGATGGATACCCAGCTTCAGAAGAAAAATATTATAGTCAGTCAGGCCTTCCCAAAACACCTTCCGCTAGTGATGGCTGTGGGGGCGCAATTGCAGCAGGTATTCCTCAATCTCATCCTGAATGCTTACGATGCCATGGACTCAGGCGGAAGGATTGAGATAAGCGCCCGCAGGAGAAAAGATACAGTTGATATAATTTTTCAGGATAGCGGCTCAGGGATCGCACCCAGGGATCAGGCGAGTATATTTGAGCCTTTTATCAGCAACAAAGAGGGTGGAACGGGGCTTGGTCTAACCGTGAGTTACAACATTATTACTGCCCTCGGTGGCGAATTAGAATTTATTCCAAACGATCAGAGTGGAGCATGCTTTCAGGTAACTTTACCAATTGGAGATAAATAATGCCCCAAACTATTTTAATTGTCGATGACGAACCAATTGCATTGAAAACTCTTGGCGATATTTTGCGTCTGGAAGGATACACTATTGCGACTGCATCAAATGGGCAATTAGCCGTCGGTTACGTAAGGAACCACTATGTCGATATGATGATCGTCGACTTGCGGATGCCTGGAATTGGTGGTCTTGAGGTTGTACATATTGTTAATGAAATATCCCCTGAAACCGAAATAATTCTTCTGACAGCTTTTGGCACAACAGAAAGCGCGGTTGAAGCCCTGCGGCTTCGCATTCACGATTATCTTCTCAAACCAGCCTCGCCAGCCCAGATTTTGGCAAGTGTGCGAATGGGGTTATCCCGTCGGGAGGCCAAACTCCGTTCGCTGGAAGGCTACGCCACCGACGTACCTCCAGATGAGCGGGTTGCTACCATTAAATTAAAAGATGGCACAGTAATTGACCTTTCGCGTCGATTAATTAAATATGAGGAAGAGGAAACTCCCCTGACCCCAGCGGAAGGACGCCTATTGAGAATCTTCATCGAAAATGTTGGACGCGTATTTTCTCACCGTGAATTAGTGCTGCTTGTCCAGGGCTATGAAACTGCCCAACACGAAGCGCCAGAAATTCTCCGTCCACTGGTAAGTCGACTCCGTCAAAAGATTCAAAATGTCCCCTCTTTAGAGGGGGCAATTGTCAGTGTTCGTGGAACGGGTTATCTTTTTGTATATAAAACTGAAGGGATATAGTGATTATGTATGAGGTCCCCAGGGAATATCCGGAGGAAGTTGTTGTGAGGGGCGAATCCAACTGAGCCAACCTCCTGGCCTATTGATTACCTTTTTCTTTTCAAACCGAACAAGCAAAAGACTGACGATTAACCCAGCTACGCCAATCCACTGAAGCAGGCTTAGTTCCTCATTTAACCAAATTAGGCCCAACCCAACTGTGATAACAAGTTCTCCAAGCCCCAGTAAGGCTGTTTGTAAACCGCCGATATGTTTTACTCCAAAAAAGAGCGTCAACCGTGATAAAAAAGTGACCAGGGTAAGACCGATGACTGGCCACCAAACCACATCGCCAATTGGCCACTGGTGGTCAAATAAAAAATAGGCGGGGACAACAATCGCGCTCATAAAAAGCAGTGTATAGAGCGTAACTGTTGGAGCAGGTACTTCATAGAGGACACGTTGATTTACGGGGAGGTGGAGTGCATATAAAGCGGATGCGATAAGCATCATCGTTACGCCAGTCATATCAATCCCCCCGTTATTAACATTGGCGATTAAAATGATTGCCATAGTTGCCAATACTATTCTGATGAGGGTAAGTCGAGTTGGAGCCTGACGATCTAACAATAACCAAATGACTACAAAAACCGGATATAAGGAATAAAGTAGATGACCGACGCTTGCACTTAACCTCCCTAAGGCCATATAGTAAAACAAAGAGCCAATGCCGTTAATTGCACCTGCCAGGGCACATCCAGCAAGCCCAAGGGGAAAAATATAAAAATACTCACGCTTGAAGATCAAAATCAGAGTTAGTAATAGTAACGTAGCAAAACTTGTTCTCAATGCGACGACAGCTATGGGGGAAAAACCCCATATAATGGCTTGTTTGCCAAAAATCGGGGTCAATCCCAAAAAAACGGCCGAAATAACAGCCGCACTGATGCCTCTTCTTTGCTCTGATCTCATTTTTTATTAATTAATAATAGCGTGAACTTCATCAAGGAATTCATCACTCATGAAATCTCCTTTTTGCAGGAGGGATTGAATTTGCCCTTTCAATCTTTCTCTTTCTTTAGCGGTTAATTCCTTGGCTGTTGATACTATGACTGGAATATTCTCTGTTTCTGAACTTGCCTTTAACTCGTCCAAAACACCAAAGCCATCTAATTCAGGCATCATGAGGTCAAGGATAATTAGATCTGGTTTTTCGCGTCGGATAATTTTTAAGGCTTCTTTCCCGTTACTGGCCTCAAAGATATTAAAGTCTCCTTGTGACTGGAGAATGCGGCGGATGAGGAGCCTGGCTTCGGTAGTATCATCAACAATGATGATCCTTGGGAAACGCTCGGGGACAACGTGACTAAGTGCGGCCAGCACACCTTCCTGAGGAGTTTTCTCATCAGGATTCGTATCAGGAAGAACCACATTTCGTGCCCAATTATCTCCCAGGACAAATTTTTCAGGAGGCATGGTATGACCTGTGCAATTGATCACCACAGTCTCTTCAGGCTTAATTACACCAGAGCGCACCAGTTTAAAAAGACCTGCAAAGGCAACAGCGGATGCAGGCTCGGCTGAAATCCCCTCCATTTTTGCGAGAACGTGCATGGCACGAAACGCTTCCTCATCGGTGACGCTTTCGAAAACACCTCTTGTTGCATCAACTTCCTTGCGCAAGAGTTGGTAGGTACGGCCAGGATCACCAGTGGCAAGGGTTTCAATATGGGTTCTGGGAACTTCAACAGGCTCTGCTATTTCCAATCCTTTTTTCCAGCTGTTAACGATTGGTGCGCAACCAGCAGACTGAATCCCTGCAAGGGCAGGTTTTTTATTAATAAATCCCATTTTCTCCAATTCAGAAAAACCTTTTGCAACACCCAGTGGTCCCATTCCGCCGCTAATAGCCTGTATGTACCAGTCGGGTGTTTGCCAAAGCGGCGTTTCGGAGTCGGTGGTGCTATCAGACGTACCATGAAGGGCTGTGAGTTGCTCAGCGATTTCAAATGCAATTGTTTTCATTGATTCAACGGCTGAGTTTGATCGCGCCCCCATACTTTGATATAGATTTCTTTGTTTGGCGAATTCTGATGCTGCCCGCTTAACGGCATCATAAGAACCCGTTACTTTGACTACCTGACTACCGTAGAGAGCAATTTCCCGCATTTTTACTGCAGGGACAAGACTTGTTACAAAAGCCCAAAGCTTGATGCCTGCACGTGCGGCGTATGCAGAGTAAGCGATTGCAACATTCCCGGTTGAGGCAACCACCATTTCTGTGATACCTGCTTCCTTAAGGGCAGCAATGGATACAGCTGCCTGACGATCTTTAAAGGAGGCCGTTGGTCCTTGGCGCTCATCTTTAATAAAGATATTGGGACAGCCAAGCATCAGGCCAAGATTTGTGGCCCTAATTAATGGCGTCCCGCCTTCACCGAGGGAAATTGATGGGTTGGGGTTTTGAACAGGTAACAACTCACGATAACGCCAAAGATCGAAAGGGCGATTTGCAAGCAGTTTAGGGAGTGTTTTTGAAAGTGTCTCTAGGTCATATTCTGCTTCACGCCATTGACTATTGCACTGAGGGCAATTTGTAGCTGTAGGAAAATAGGGAGCTTTTTGGCCGCAATCAATACAACGAAGAATGAAAGACATATTTATTAATTTATTCCTTATTTCTTGAAAAGGTTAAGGCTGCGCCCAAGTACAGATAATAATTCTTTGGGATCCAGCGTGCCTTTTTGGATCAGGTGGTGATTGAGAGAATCAAGTTTTTCTTGTTGGGTGGAACTGATATCACCTCCGCTGATGAGGATTACAGGAATATCCCTAAGTTCAGCTTTTGCTTGCATGGCGTCAATTATCTCAAAACCATCCATTTTGGGCATAAAGAGATCAAGGATAACCGCGTCAGGGGGATGGCTAACGATCATATCCCAACCAGCAGGCCCATCTTCCGCAAGAATCGGCGTAAAGCCTTTAGCGCTGCTGAGGAGTTTTTCAAGGAGGCGCCGATCATCAGGATCATCGTCAATAATGAGGATGTCATGTAGGGTCCCATCGTTGTTTAGCCGATCCAATGCGCCGAGCAGATCATCCTCGATAATTGGTTTGAGAAGATAATCTGTTGCGCCAAGCGCGTAGCCTTTATCTGTGTCCTCAACGATGCTGCATACCAATATGGGAATGTGTTGCGTCTCAGGATCAGATTTAAGATCTTGCAAAACCTGCCAACCATCATAATTTGGCATCATGATATCTAGCGTGATGGCATAGGGATTAATTTCTTTAGCACTCTCAACCGCTTTCTTGGGATCTGTGAGCGCAATTACCTGATATCCTTGCGTATGTAGATAACGCTGGTAGAGTTTGACGACTTTTTCATCATCATCAATTGCAAGGACAACCCGAGATTGAGCGTCATCCTGAGATTCTGCAATTTCGATTTCAGGGGTGATCTCTTGATCTTCATGGAGAGGAAGCGTAAAGAAGAAGGTGCTGCCTTTACCAACTTCACTATCAAGACCAATTTCTCCGCCGTGCATGTGTACAAGTTCCTGACTGATGGAGAGGCCCAAACCTGAACCACCGGTTGCGCGGGTTGCAGACGCGTCCACTTGTGAAAATGCCTGGAAAAGTTTCTTTTGATCCTCTTTTGAAATACCAGGTCCGCTGTCAATAACGCTAATGCGAACAAAATCGCCTTCGCTTTCCGCAGTAACCTTGATCACACCTTCATCTGTAAATTTGGCGGCATTGGAGAATAGATTAATTAATATCTGCCGAACCCGCATTGAATCGGCTTTGACAGCAGGTAAATCATTCTGGATCTCTTCCTCCAGGCGAACAGATTTATCTTTAATTAAGCCAACTACGGTAGACATAACGCTCTTGATGAGTTTTTCAACATCAGTTTCGTCAAAAGTTAATTCCATTTTACCTGCTTCAATCTTGGAAAGATCGAGAATATCGTTAATCAGACCCAGTAAATGTTGGCCCGAATTATAGATAGCAGTCAGGTCCTGCTGTTGTAAATCTGTTACTGGTCCATCAATACCCTTGATGATGATGCGTGAAAAGCCAATAATGGAATTCAGTGGTGTTCTTAGTTCATGACTCATATTTGCCAGAAATTGACTTTTAAGTCTTTCGAGCTCCCGCATTTCAGTAAAGGAATCTTGGGCCAGTTTATAGGAGCGGGCATTGTCAATGGCTGTGGCAAATTGATCAGCCAGTAGTTGTAAAACAATTACATCATCTGGTGTAAAGGCGTCGACATCGGTAGATTGCAAATCCAGCGCTCCGATAATTCTTCGTCCAATGATCAGTGGGATGGCTGCCTCCGCCTTTGTTTCAGGAAGCAATGGGTTTGGTTGGTGGTTGGGGTTATCTGTGACATCATTGACAATAAAAGGCTTACCGGTATCTGTGGCTGTACCCACAACAGATTTTGAACCAACCTGGAGGGAGTGTTCCCGCTCCTTCATTTCTTTTCCAGCGTCACCTGTTGCTTCACGAACAACAACCTCAAACCCAGCCTCTTCAATGGTGAAAATTGCAGCATGGTAATAACCAAAATGCTCCCGAAGCAAATAAACGGCGCGCCTGAACAGGATATCCATATCCAGTGTCGATGTAACCAGGCGCCCAACCTCCGCCGCTGCGGCCATATAGTCATTTTGTCTCTGCAAAGATTTTTCTGATTCTTGCGCTTCCTGAAATAAGCGCGCATTTTCAATGGCCACCGCAGCCTGGTTGGCCAGGGTCATTGCTAAATTGAGCTCTTCTTGAGAAAAATGGCGCTCTTCACCAGTACTTTCCAATTCTATATATCCAATCGCCTGTCTTTTCACGACCAGGGGCAGCACTACAGTGGTTGTGACATCATACTCTTTCATCAATGCCAATTCATTGGGGTCAGCATCAGGATCGCTGGCATGAATCACCAAAGGTTGAAAATCCGCTAGCGCCTTGGATGTATCGGGATAATCCTTCAAATAGTATATATTCCCAATTTCATCCTCTCTGATTTTCTGGCGCCCATTTTTGTCAACCATCAGATCCATTACTACTCGCGCGCTGTGATTTGCAGAATCATATAAGCAGATTGAACATTCTGGAATTCCTATCACGTTCGTGAAGTTTCGGGCAACAACCCTGGAAATCCCTTCGATTTCAACAGGCGCACTGGAGATGGCCTGGCTGACGTCGAAAATCGTGGCCATCTCGTTTGCAGCCTTCTGAACGCGTTGATAGGAGAGGGCATTGTCGAGCGCAAGGGCCGCCTGGTTGGCCAGGGTCATCGCCAGGTTTAACTCTCCATCTGACAAATGTAATTCCTGGTCCCAGTTTTCCAGTTCTACAATACCAATCGCCTGCCCCTTAACAGCTAAGGGTAAGATAATAAGTGATTGAATATTGACCTCTTGTGCTTGCATGTAAGCCAGTTCGGCCGGGTCAGCGTCCGAGTCGCTGGCATGAATCTCAAGAGGTTGTTTATTCTCCAACACACGTGCGATGACAGGGTAATCTGCTAAAGATTCTGTTCTCCCGACCTCATCATCCACGATCACTTTCCCTGTTTCATCATCAATAAAAATATTGGTACTAATCCTTAGGGTTTTTCCATCCGGGTCGAGTAATGAAATGGTACATTCAGAATAAGTCAATACTTTCAAAAAATTATCAGCGATAACTGAGCCAATTTCCTTGATATCGACAGATGCGCTCGAGAAATTCTGGCTGACCTCGAAGAGCATGGCCATTTCATCAGCAGCTTGTTGAATGCGCTCGTAAGCCTGGGCGTTGTCAACTGCGATGGCAGCCTGTTGTGCCAGACTTTCCAGAAACTTTAATTCTGATGGCAAAAATTCCTGCTCGATCCCTATTCTCCAAATGACCAGCAAACCCCTTAGTTCATTTTGGGAAAGAATTGGTGCAACCATGATATGTTCGTTTTCAACTTGCTTGGTCCCCGGGACAGTTCTGGATTCTGGATCTGAACTGGTGTCATTAACAAATTTCCCAATTTTGGTAAGGGCAATATTTCCAATTATCCCCTCACCAAGAATTAATGTGTCGCCTTTAATTTTATCAGATCCGGCCCCCAAGGCTGCGATAGCGGAAAATGTTTGGGCACTTTCGTCTGGAACAAAGACCGCGCTGGTTTTCGCATTCAATGTTATTTTGGCCTGAGATGCAATACTTTCCAGGACCTTTTTAAGATCCAAAGTAGAAGATATTTCCCTGGCGACATCCGCAAGTGCTGTCATTTCCTGAGCACGGGTTTGCGTTTCCTGGAAAAGGAGCGCGTTTTCCAACGCCTGTGAGAGCTGATCGGTGACTTGTTGAACAAGCTGTTGATCTTCCCCCCCCCATTGACGGTTAGTTTTGCTATCAACAATTTGAAGGGTCGCCCAGGATTCTGCTCCCAAGCGGACAGGCAGGCTCATAGTTGCATGTGCATCAATGGTGTCTATTTGTACGCGAGGTGTCTCGGTCCTTTTGCCCTTACTTTTGGCGGCCAGTACAACGTCCAACGGGGGTAGCACGCGTGTGCCAATGAGAGTTGGATCGGGTGACAGTGTTTCGAGCGCCTTTACATCATCTTTGATTTTATTGTTTTCAGGAGGAACAGGATCTGGGGCTGGTGTCTCAGGCGCCGTTATTTCCTCCTTGATTTTATCGGTATCAAGAGGAATAGCCTCAGAGGCTGGGGTTTCAAGAGGCACTTCTGCCTCTTTGACGACATCTTTACCAATAGGAATAGGAGCAGGGGCTGGTGGATCAAGCGCCCTTTCTTCCTCTTTGATATCGTCAAAGAGTTTGTCAAGTCGGTTGTTGATTTGTTTCTTTGACATATTCAACTAACTCCTGTGCCAGAAGACGATATTGTTCAGAACCACGGGTATTTGATTTATATTTTGTAATTGGTAAACCAAGAATAGGACTCTCACGCAGTTTTGTGTCAATCTCAATAATGCTTTTGAATAACCCATCTCCAAATGTGTTTTCCAGTTGTGCCTGAATTGTGCGGTGAGAACGATTGCGACGGTCGAGCATTGTAATTAATATACGGTATGCCAAAGGAGGGTTATTTTCACTACGTACTTTTCGAACAAGGGTCATCATATTTCTCAGAGCGTAAGCCGAAAAATATTCTGCCTGCGTGGGGACAATCAGAAGGTCAGATGCATTCAGTGCATTCAATGTTACTGCGCCAAGAGCTGGAGGGCAATCAATTAACAGAAAATCATATTTTGTTGGGTGCGAAGCTTGAATTGCATCTGCGAGACGGGTGGAATAATTGAGATGTATCGGTAAAAGTTGTTCGGCACGTTCCATTTTCTGACTGGATGGCACTAAATCCAGGCGCTCAACATCACTCTTTTGCCAAACATTTTCCAAAGGAATATTTTCAAGCAAAATATCACTTGAGGTTAATGCAGCGCCACCTGGCTCAAAGCCTAAGGCCAATGTCAGGTTTGCCTGTGCATCCAAATCTATTAATAAAATTTGATATCCTTTTTCGGCTAAAGCGGCGCCAAGGGATAATGTAGTGGTTGTTTTTGCGACACCACCTTTTTCATTTGAAACAGTAATTACGTACGTCATAAGTTGCCTCGCTTTGTCTTTGAGACTGCTCTATAATAAAAACCGTTAACTCTCTTCAATATCTTCAATTTTGCCAGGGTTGGGAATTTCTGTCGTCAATTCAATTTTGCTGGCTCCCAAGGCCTCTTTGAGTTCATCTAATGCAGTTTGGATCATTACCTGTGGATCGTTTGTACTGCGAATTTTGGTTGTGATCTCAGAAACCAAACGCTCACGGCCTGCACGGCGGGTTGTATCCTCAAGGAGGCGGGCGTTATCCAAGGCTAAAGCAAAACGGTCAACTGTTGCCTGGATGATCTCTAATTCATCTTCTGTATATTGTGCTACAGGTTTATCGAGATCAACATTGAGATAACCAATCACAATATTCCTAAGTTTAACAGGAAGTTTGTATACAGAGTCGTTATTTATCGTTTTGCCATCCATTTGTAAGGGTTCGTTGATTGCTTCCAAGCCGGTTGTCCGGGCTCGATACCCTATGATATCGCTTAAATTACCAAAGCGGCTCCACTCATTTTTCAGATAGCGCTGGAAGGTGGTATCAAGTTCCTGAAGGGTATCCTGCGATTGCTGGAAAAGCCGTGCATTTTCGATTGCGACTGCGACTTGATTTGCAAGCGTCGATAGACCCTCAATATCCTCCCCTGAAAATGCGTTTGTCTCCTCGCTCTGCACATCCAACACGCCAATGACCTCATTACCAATCATCAATGGCAGGGCCATTTCAGAATGAGTGTTCGGTAAATCGGGGTTGTCAAAATAGGTTGCGTCATTGCCAACATCCAGCGCTATGCGCGCTGTTTTTAGATCGACTGCAGAGCCTACAATACCCTCCTGTCCCACCCGGAGTTGGTGATCACGAGCCAGCATGGCTTGCCCACCACCGCTATTTGATGCGCGCAACACCGCATATTGTTTATTTTCAGATAGGAGGAAAATACCAATGTGATAGTAACCAAAACGCTCACTAACTGTCCTGGTAATATGAGGTAATAGTTTATCCATTTCTTGTAATGAGGCAACCGAGCTTGCTACATCAGCGATGGCCTCAAGTTGTGATGCTCGTTTCTGAATTTGAGTAGAACTGCTTTCCAGATCGAGAGTGCGCTCATGAACGCGTTGCTCGAGATTTACCTGTAGAATTTGCAGCTCTTTATTGCTTATTTCCATGCGGCGCTCGTTTGCCTGCGCCCGTTTAGCAGCATTTCGGAGTCCATTGTCAAGGATGAATAACAATGCCGCACTGATTATCAGGATGAAGGTGATATCAATTGCATTTTCACTCGCTGATGAATAAACAGGAATAAAGAGACCGCTGCCTTCCAGGTATGCAAAATACCACACCGAAGCGACACTGGCTATTGTCACCAGGATACTTGCTTTCCAGCCAAGCAAAACACTGGCAATCAAAATTACTATGAAATATGCAATTATCCCTGTATCGCGAATACCTTCGCCTCTTGCCAAATTAAAAACTGCGAACCATCCAAAAAGTATTACTGCGACGCTTATAGAATTAACATTTCCTCGTTTTAACATTAACCAGCTGCTTATGAGAATAATGATGAGAGTTCCCAAAGTCACGAGTGTATTTAAGTTTACTGTGGAAGCAATTGTGCGAGATAACAATAATAATGCCAGGAGGAAAATCACGATCAGGAGAAGGTAATTTAATATTCCTGCCAGTCGCGTCTTTTCCTCGTCTTCAAAAATGGGAGGGCTGAACCAGCGAACAAGACCTTTTAACATAATATAATTACCTTCTTTTTTGGAAAGTCACTTTGTGAAAGTCAAAAAAACTCATTGCTCATTATCTCCAATTTCAAGAGTTACCTCTGACGCACCCAAAACATCACGTAACTCACCAACAGCGACCTGCATCAGGCGTTCGATCTCTGTAGTTGCGCTGAGCTTTGCGGAAATATCACCGATAACGCTTTCTTTTACCGCTTGGCTTTGGGATGCCTCCAAGAGGGTTGCATTTTCTAAGGCCACACCCAAGCGCTCAGCCAATGAATTTGTTATATCTATCTCATCCGAATTCAATATTTTGTTATCCGGCAAATTGATATAAATTGTGCCAATTTCATCGCCGCGCAACCTAATCGGAATACCAATCGATTTCAGTTTTCGTTTTACTGGTTCATTAAGAGGCCGTACAGTTCTACCTGAAAGTTCGTAACCAATTATTTTTTGTTTTTTTGAAATTTTCTGCCAGGCATCCCGGGAAAATTCTCCCAAGGAGCTTTGTGCCTCTGCTAGTAGACGTTGAGTTTCCTCGTGCAAGCGTGCGTTCTCAATGGCGATGCTAACTTCGTCCGCCAGAATTGAAAGAACTTCAATATCATCCTCGGAAAAGGCATTTGCTTCCGTGCTTTGAACATCCAAGGCCCCAATTATCCTGCCCCCAACAAGGAGGGGTAGAGCCATTTCGGACCGTGTTTCTGGCAAATCTGGGTTATCAAAATAAACCGCATCCTCACCCACGTCCAAAGCGATCCGGGGCTGGCCTGTGCTGGTTGTAAAACCGACGATACCTTGTTCCCCGATTTTGAGCTTATGCTCACGCTCGAGCATGCGTTTTCCGCCTTCACTATTAGCAGCCCTCAAAATGGCATTTTCATTTGTGTAGTCATTGAGAAAAATACCGGTGTGGTAATAATTAAATTGCTGGCTGATAAGTTCTGTGATCTTGGGCAATACTTCATCTAATGAACGAATTGATGCAAGCGCTGCACCCACAAGAGCGATCGCTTCAAATTGCACGGCACGCCTCTCGCTCATTTGAGTGGTAGTTGATAATTCTGCAGTACGCTCTTCTACACGCGTCTCGAGCTCGATTAAAGAATTCTGCAATTGTTTATACATTCGGTCAAATGTATTGCCAAGCATCGCAATTTCATCGTTTCCCTCGATCTGAAAAGAAAAACGCAAATCATGCTGTTGTTGCTCAATTGAGGCAGCGGACCGTTCAAGGTATTCAAGCCTGTCACTAACTGAGTGTGCAATTCTATTTGCAATTAGCCACCCCAAAAACATAGCGAAAATTAAGACAAGCGCCATAAATCCGACAGTGTCCTGATATGCAGAGAAGGATACCTCGCTAAAGGCTTTTGTATAATTATTATTTGCTTCATTAAGCAATCTCAATTCTTGCTGCACAAGGATCAAACGAGATTTCGTGTTTTCAACGAAGAATTCATCACGCATACCTGTGATGTCAAGCTCTTGAAATTGATTCTCCACAATTAAGTATTGAACAAATGCCTGCCGCAACGATACAAAAGTATCCAATTCCTGGTTTTGTAATTCAATGAGATTATTATCTTGAATCATGGCGGATAGTTCTGCATTATTTGTTGAAAGATGGACCTCTTCATAATTCTCAATAATGCTTTGCACATTGATCTTGGCAATATTCATCGCTTCTCTTTGACGCGCTTGTTCATCAGGCGAAATGTTTGGAGAAAGAAGTGCGTCAAAGATGGATTGCACCTGCAATATAGATTCACTTAATTGCGTGGTCGCAATATTTGAATTAATAATTTGGTTATAACTAATTGCCAATGTAGATTGAATCGTTTGCATGCCAAAAATTCCCGACACAAAAATACTAAGCAACCCAAAAACCATAATGACGGTAATTAGATTTAGTTTCCTGTTTACCGATATTCTTGTCAGAAAGCTTGTTTGCTGGTTCATGCTATTTTGAGCCTCATGCTTGATCCTTATCAGTAAGCTGAATGACGACATCTGCTCCAGGTATGACACGGCCTAATTCCTCAACGGCAGTTTGCAGAACGTTGCGAATATTGATGGATGCAGCACCAATATTGGAGGAAATATCACCAATAACTTGCTCCTTGGATGCCCGCCTCTGGCTTTCCGATAGCAAACGGGCATTTTCCATGGTAATGGCAGCACGCTCAATAATGGCAGTGGCTATATCTAATTCATCCTGAGTCCATGGGCGCTTACCACCGCCCTGTATCTTTATTTCTCCAATTTTCTGCCCGCGTAAAATAATTGGAAGATTTAGCATTTCAACGTCATTCAGGTCATCTTTTGCAATTGGTTCCTTTAGCAAAGTGACCTTTCCTTTTCTGCGACGAAGACCAGCCAGGTTTTCTGAAAGCTTAAATTGATCCCAGCCTAATATTGTCCCCTGCTGTGAGACCAATACTGATTGCGCCAAAGCGTATCGTGCTTCCTCGTAAAGGCGCGCGTTATTGATCGCAATACTTACCTGATCTGCCAGGGTTGAAAGTGTGTCGATATCTTCTTGAGAAAACGCATTGGGCTCAACGCTTTGTACATCAAGAGCACCAATTATTTGGTTGCCGACAAACATTGGTAATGCCATCTCAGAACGGGTGTTGGGCAGATCTGGATTATCAAAATATATATTATCCTGTCCGGTATCCAAGGCGATTCGTGCCTTTCCTCGACTGGTAACAAAGCCGACAATACCAGTTTCCCCAACCTTGAGTTGGTGATTTCGCTCCAACATTTCCTTGCCACCAGGACTGTTTGCAGCACGCAAAACTGCAAATTCCTTCGATTCATCAAGCAAAAAGACTCCAACATGATAAAATCCAAAATTTTGGCTAATTACCTCTGTGATATTTGGTAAAAGAGTTTCGGAATTTTGCGAAGTACTAATGCTGCGTGCAACTTGCGCGATGGCCTCAAACTGTACAGCTCGACGCTGGCTTTGCTCGCTGGCCTCTTCAAGCTCAGTTGTACGTTCTACAACACGTTCCTCCAGGCTCCCCAACATTTCTTTGAGCTGGGCCGTCATTCCTTTGAAGGCTTCAGCCAGAACATGAACCTCTTCAACGGAGATTTTGGGAATATTTACTTCCAAATCTCCTTTGCTAAATTGGATAGCTGCGGTTCTTAGTTGGTTTAGGGGTGTAGTTAACACCCGGCTTACTCCAAAGCTGATTACCATAGCGCCAATTACTATCGCAATCAGCATGAGTAATCCGAAAATCTGTGATTGTTGATTATTCTCGGCCACCATTGCCTGAGCCTCGCGGTAGGCTGTTTCCATTTCAGCTGCTGGCACAATCACGCCAAGGCTATAGCCTGTGGATGAAACAGGTGCATAGGCCATATAATGTTCTACCTCATTGATTTGAGCACGGATTTGTCCGGTGTTGCCCGAGGCCATATCTTGAAACTGTGATTGTAAATCCTGCGGTCCCTGTTTTAGTGATGCAAGTTGTGATTCTTCACCCTCGAGGGTTTCCTCGCGAAGAATTCCAAAGTTTGAGTAGCCAAGATCAGGCATGGCGATAATATTATTTGAGGAATCACTCAAAAAAGCGTAACCAGTTTGGCCAATCTTAATATTCAAAACCTGGGTGGTTATCGTTTCCAATTTAACATCGGCGCCAACCACGCCATGAAACTTCCCACTTTTGTCTATGACTGGAACACTGCTTGTAACCACCATACCATGTTGAGCTGCGTCAACATAAGGTTCAGACCAAATTACCTGGATAAGGTCATTGGAAAGGGAATTCTCTGCTTGCAGGAACCAAGGTCGCTTTGAGGGATCAAATTCTGGCGGTACCAATGTGGCCAGGTCGATATTGGGATAATAAGATGTATATCCATCGTAGTTACCAAAGTAGACAGCCAAAATATTGGCATTATTTTCAACAATATCTGGTACGAAAAAATCAAGGTGACTGACTGCGTTGGCAATTGTGACTGTCTTTGTAGTGAGTTGAAATGTCGAGGGGGCAAAGATTGATGCCGGATCACTATTTGAGTTATCCCAACCGCCACCCTGTATGCGATTCAGCTCTTCACTCGCATCCCAGTAATTAGTTCCGGCGATGGCTGTATCCTGACTGAGCAGGTTGGCCGCATAATTAGCTGTTGCGTTTACTTGTCTGTCAATTTCAGTAAAGAAGTCATTTATGATTTGGGCCTCCCCAGAGGCAAGTGCGGCAATTTGGTTTTCAGTCTTATCTTTCTCTGCATTTTGGATTTGGTCACCCAGGAATTGCTGTGTTTCGTTGTTGCTGGTGATAAGAAAATAGCCTACAGCAATTGCTGCCAGCACGGCAGTTAATGTTGTGGAAAGTGCGATACGCCCTCGCAGAGATGATCTCCGCGGCTGGCGTTGACTGGTTATTTCCTTGATGGGGTTGCCTGATTCGAGGTTCATAACTGCACCTTTATTTATTGCTCTCTAGCTGAATGATGATATCCGAACCGCCTAAGGCCTGTTCCAGTTCTTCCGCTGTTGCCTGCATGATGCTTTCTACATCCAGCGCTGCACTGATGCGCGTAGCTCCTTCTGAAATGACGCGCTCTTTTGTAGCTCGCCGTTGGGCATCTTCCAGCAGCCGGGCGTTTTCCAGCGCAATTGTGGCACGCTCTATTGTAGATTGAATCAAACCAATCTCATCATCCGTCCACTCGCGATTTTTGTCAGCTGATTTAAGTTTAAGGTGACCAATTATTTTTCCGCGGAGGCTCAACGGAAGGATCTTATTTGCTTCAAATTTGACCTTTGTCTTGATATCTGTTGTGATTGGTTTTGACTCTACACCATCATAGTGGTACCCGGTTATGGTCTGTTCTTGTGCGTAACTTTTCCAGGCCACACTTGTTTGCTGCGCATAAGCATCCTCGGTGTCCCTTAGTGCAATCTGGGTTTGTTCGAGAAGTCGGGCATTTTGAATGGCAATAGCTACCTGGTCGGCCAGAGTAGTGAAAACCACCAAATCTTCATCGGAAAAAGCATTCACCTCTGTAGATTGAATATCCAATGCACCTATGTACTCGGAACCAAGGCGGAGGGGGATTGCTATTTCCGAACGGGTTTCAGGGAGATCCGGGTTGTCGAAGTAGACGGAATCAACCCCAACGTCCAGGGCGATACGGGGCTGTCCTGTTTTAACGGCGTAGCCCACAATTCCTTCTTTACCAATTTGAAGTTGATGACCCCGATTCAACATTTTCTGACCGCCAACGCTATTAGCCGCACGCAAAACGGTATTATTATCCTGGGTATCATTTAAGAAAATGCCCACATGGTAATAGCCAAGTTGTTGACTAATGGATTTGGTAGTAGTGGAAAGGAGATCGTTAATATCCTGCATGTTGGTAAGAGAGCGAGCAATATTTGCTATGGCGGTTAACTGCTCCGCTCGACGAGATATTTGCTTGTTTGAAAGTGCAAGATCGTTTGTTCTTTCATTCACGCGTTGTTCAAGATTTCCACTTAAGGATTCTAGTTCCTGATTGATGGTGAGCAACTCTTCTAATCTTATTTTTTCAGTGTTATCACGATAATTGGCTAACAAGATGAGCACGACACCGATCACGCCAATGATCGCGGTTTGGGCTATAAGATTTTCAGGAAGGGTTATTCCAATAAATTGGAGGGACAGGAATAATACAATATTTAGCGCTGTTAGAAGAAGCAGTGCCCAGGAGGAAAGAAATGAGCCGGCAACAATCAGACTAAGAGGTACATAACTTAGGATCAAGGTGGCAATATCCGCCTGGCTTCTCTGGATAAAGATCGTTATATAAGCTGTTGAGCTGAAACTTAGAGAGAAGATGAAAATCGAAACCCGGAACCATTTTGTTCTGGAAAACCCGTAAGCGAGCAGGCTTGTAATCAGGGCAAAGATAATTTCAGGCGCAAATGCTATTTCATACCCATCACGGATTAAGACGACGATACGACCAATTAAGTTTAAAATGAATATTGCAAATAGAAATGTTGCCGCCAGGCGTGCAGAGCGCTGATCGCCAATATCTTTTAGCGCAGAGGAGGGTGATGCAAGAAAATCCCAAAAAGATCTTTTGGATTTAGGTATATTTGGCTCTGGTATTGGTTTGATTTCAGAATTCACATTCGTACTCCTGTTAATCCTGGTCGCTTTCCAGCTCTAAAATAATTTCGGTACCGGTAAGATGTCGTCCCAATTCCTGGACAGTGGAGCGCATGATCGCATCAATATTGGTAGTCGCACCAATCTTTAAAGAAATTTCGCCAATGGTACGTTCTTGCACAGCGCGTTGTTGCGCTTGATCAAATAGACGTGCGCCTTCCAGGGCGATGCCGATCTGTTCTGCTAGGGTTTCAGCTAAGAAAAGCTGTTCCTTGGTCCAGGCACCACTTTCTTTTGGCTTGCGAAGCTTGATTCCGCCAATTACTTTGCCACGATTTTTAACCGGTAAAATAGCTGTGAGCCCGTCGTGCTGGATCATCTGGCCAGTTTTTAGTGCTTGCAAGGTTTCGGGTGACTGTATTTCCTTTATGGAATGGACAATATTTGATTCGTCTGAAAGAAATCGGGGAATTATTTGTCTGCGAGAAAGTTCAATCCATGCTTTCTGACTAAGATCGCCATATGCCTTGCGTTCGGCTTCCAAAGCAATTTCGCTTTTTGCAAACAAATCTGCGTTATTAAGCGCAACCGCAATCTGATCCGCCATCGTTTGCAGCACAGCGATGATATCCCGATTGAAGGCAGCAGGTTGACTGCTTTGTATGGTCAGCGCACCAAGCACACGTCCACGAGAGCGCAGGGGTAAGGCCCCTTCGGAGCGTGTTTCTGGCAGGAGGGGGTTTTCAAATCGGACTGCATCTTCTCCAACATCCAGTGCAAAACGAGGTTGGGCATTAGCAATACTCCAACCAATCATGCCGTCACCGACTTTAAGGCGATGATTGCGATCCAGCATGGTTTGGCCTGCCTGGCCCGTTCCGGCCTGCAGAACTGCCCATTCGTTTGCCGGATCCGTCAGGAAGAGCCCAACATAATAAAAATTGAAACGGATTTGTATAAGCTTAACAACTTCCCTGATCAAGGCATCTGCATCAGTAATGGATGCAACTGCGCGGCTAATTTCAGCCGAAGTTTGAAGATATTTGGAGCGTTCTTCCAGAGACAGAGTACGTTCAGCGACTCGCTCTTCCAGGGTATGAACAAAACTGCTGACTTGAGCTGCCATACTATTAAAAGCCATTCCAAGTTGGCCAATTTCATCATCACTTCGCACATGAACCTGTCGATCCAATTCTCCTTGTGCCATTATCTGGCTTACTTCCCCAAGTTCCTCCAAGGGCGTTAGAATAACACGCCGCAAGAATTGATACATTATCAAAAACAGCAATCCGATCGCGGACAGAAGAGATACACCTAACCCCAAAGTAACAGTTTGGGAGGTCTCCTGAAAATTACTGAGACTAAGGTCTACAATGCTATCTCCAAGCACTTCAAGCCCGGTACCATGACAAGTTTGGCATCTAGGTTCATTGTATAAAGGGACAACGCTGCGTAACACATCCTGTCCCTCGATTGAAACGATGGACATCACCGGTCGTTCTTCAGGAGGCAGTTGATGGCAACCCCAGCAAGTGGGATCGGAAGCACCTACCTCGTAAATACCTCTGTCGAGATTTCTTCCTCCCGGGAATCCTGTAGCATACGAAGTCAGAACATATTGATCGTCATATATTGCAATGCTATCAAACTGACCACCGATATTTTCTCCCAATTTTTCAAGTGTTGTTTGAATATCGTGTTTATGCCCTTCCATCATTGCATCTGACACCAAACTTGAAGCAATGGAATTCAGGTTCTCTGCCGCTAAAATCTCACGCTTCCAGAGTTCTCCCTGGGCATAGGTGGTGACAGCATAGATGATACCTCCCAGCAATGGCAATAGAATCAAAATGATTATTGAGGAGGCTTTAAAGCGAATACTTCGATTACGCCACCAGTTCATTGCGAGCACCTTATAATTGTGAATATGTTGATTTGCATGCGGGTAATCCTGATTCTTGATTTACGGGCGGGACATCCCGGTAACATCTCCGCCGAGATTATCTATGCTGTCATACAATATTTGTAAGACATAATCGCTATTGTGGGCATATGCACCTGGATCATGGGTCAGATAGTTATAGTTATATGCAGCTCGTAGCAGACGGGGAGTCCAGGCATTGTACGCGTTATCAGAAAGATTCTCTTCCAAATCAATCAGACCATTATTGTTTGTGTCTATGAAATAGTATGGGTGGGTTTCAAGATCATATGCAATCGGGATCCCGACAATTTGCACAGAATAGGCTTTAATTGTCGAATAAAGAGTTTCCTGAAGGGCACTAATTTCGTAGGCAATTCCTTCAGAAATATCACCGTCACCGTCATAATCGGTAGTATCCACACGAATATCCCGGGGGTCAGTTCCTGTAAAAGTATGGCACTCCCCACATGTTTCAAATTTCAGTTCCAGGCTGTGTTGGTTGTGGCAATCAAGACAAGAAAAGAAATCCTCGCCCCGGTTAAAGCGACCTTTATACGTATTTCCTGCGTATTGGTAGGCCCCTTGTACTTCAGTGCCAAATGGTGTTGCGGCTGAGGTGGAGTGGCTATTTATGAACTCAAGCTCAGTACTTGGTACATCAAGATCTACAAGCGCTAATTCGGCAATCGCCTTGTCGACAGTTGATGTTGATGCACGACCTTGGTGACATAATATGCAGCGGACCTCAGGTCCGAGTAGGCGAAGGGTTGACCCCGAAGGAAATACAACACTTGCCAGATCCTCAAATGCCTCATTATGACAAACATAACAGGTAATTGTAGTGCCGGTTTTTGCGGAATTGTCGACCTGATTAATCGTAGTACCGTCAATACCCAGAAAATCTATCAATCCCGGTCTGCTGTGGCATTTGGCGCAGTCGACAGGAATCTCTTGAGGATCATCTTCATTCCAGTGGGTGAAGGCCTCTGCCTCTGCATCTGCATGAGCAGATGTAAACCAAAGATCCTGATAACTCTCTGGCACTGGACAAACCAATGTTTCGCATTCTGGACAGGTAAATGGTTTGGCCGAGGAAGTTGGCACTTCAATTTTTGGACTACAAGCATTCAAAACAGTCACTGCTCCAATCATGAAAGCTAAAACGAGCCACGACATATTCTTGTGGGAAGTTCTTTGTACTCCCATTATTTATCTCCTATCGCATTGTTGTCTTGTGGATCAGCGCTTACCCAAACTTCTGCTTCAGCTATACCTAGCGCTTTTCGAAGCTCAATTGCGGCAGTTTCAAGTACGCTTTCAATATCCAGTGTTTCTCGCATACGGGTAGAAGTTTCGCTGATAATCAATTCACGTTCAGCTCGATGTTGTGAAGCCTGGTAAAGCCGTGCGCTGTCCATCGCTGATTCCAAACGCGATGCCAAAATTCTCAATAACTCCCTTTCCGAGTTTGTCCACGCACGATCTTTTGGTTTATGGGCGTCGATATATCCAACTACCTTGCCACGAATTGTGATCGGTATTTTTTCAGATTCGCGCTGTTTTGCTGAAGGGTCATATGGTTCTGCAGGCACAGAGGTCAAGCCATTTTTATCGCGAAGATAGGCGCCGAATTTTTGAGATTCGATATATTCTCCCCACGCTTTCTGCGTAATTTCTCCATAGGCACGGCGCTCTGCCTCTAACGCGCTCTCCTGTTTTGCGAATAACTCAGCATTCTCAATCAACAGGGCAGTCTGGTCTGCAAGAATCTGTAAAATTGAAACCCTACCATCGCCAAATGCCTCAGATTTTTCACTTTGAATAAGGAGGGCACCCATTACATCGCTCCTCCCTCGTAATGGAATTGCAGCATACGAATTGGTTCCCAGCAATGCTGTTTTCAATCCCCTGTCAGTATCAATGTTGGAATATGCCTGCCCCTCGATAATAGCCAACCCTACAATATCCTCGTTTATGGGAAGAACAAAACTGTCTGGGGGATAAGCTTGCTCATTCCATCCATTGCTGGATGCCAGTCGAAGATCTCTATTTGCATCAAAGAGAAAAACAGCGGCACTATTTAGCATAAAGTCTTCTCGGAGAAGATGAGTTATTTCATTCAATATGTCTTGAGGAGTGACCAGGGCTGCAAGTTTCCGGCTTATCTTTGCTGATGCCTCCAGGGCATTGGATCGTCGCTCAAGAGCATTGTGCTGGGTTTCAAGAAGATGACTCTGCTCCGCAGCTCTGCCAGCAAGCATTGATCTATCCTCAATTGTTTTATTCAGGTTGACCAATAATACGCCTATTGAGAGGATAATAGTGAAGGTAACTATAACAAGTGTTACTGTTGTCCCACCCCAAATCGAAATAGAAAATTGTTCCAATTCTGGTACAGGGATAGCTGAAGATATAAAGAGATACCCGGTAATTGCCCATATCAAAGTAATGGCAATTGTAAAAGCCAATCCAGCACGTCGGCCGAGGAAGATAGCAGCTAAAACGGCTGATAAAATCAACCAAATCCGCCCATCGCCAATCGCAGCTCTTTCAAATGAGCTCAAAAGGCCAATCGACAGTACTATTAAAGTAAAGCTATACGCCCGATATTTTATTGGCACACGTGTGAAAAAGGCCGTAGCCATGACCCATATATATGCAGCAGTATAGCTTAGAAAGAAAACTGGAGTTAAGTTTTTATAAGCTAAAGCAATACCAACAAAATATGCAATCGTACCGAGAATTGCGACCGTTCTAATAACGGTGGCAAATACCGTTGCGCGCCAGGCCTCGAGTACATTCTCTTCATGATTGGTTTTTGGGACGCCTGGGGTGGGGGAAGGAGAAATCATACTGTCTCCTCTCTTTCTTCATCATCAGCTAAAAGGTGGATCGTCACATGGTCTAAATCCAGCAATTTATATAATTCGTCCGCGGCCAATCGGATTACTGATTCAACATTCATCGTTTCTTGCATTCGACTCGCAATTTCACCAACCACGCGTTCTCGATCGGCTTGCTGCCTTGTTTCGTCAAAGAGTCTCGCGCTATCCATTGCCTGGCTAAGTTCTGTTGTTAGCGTTTCTGCCAAGTCCAAATCTTTCTGATCCCACGATCTTGCGTCATCTGGTTTAGAAAGTCGAATGGTACCTATAGATTTTCCACGAACTGTGATTGGAATATTCGCTGTTCGCTTGTTTTCTTCCAAAGTTGATTGACTTTCTAAATAATTTTGATCAGCCTTTTCTTCCAGAGGAAATATACTGCCATCGCTGGCGCTTCGAAAACCGAAATTTTTCCCTTGTCGAATGAGTTCCTGCCATCCAAGATGACTCTGCTCTCCATAGGCCCTGCGAACATTAGCGAGTGCAATTCGACTTTCTTCAAAGAGATGAGCGTTTTCAATGGAAATCGCAATTTGATCTGCTAATACTTGTAATGTAACCATATCCGCTTCCCCAAAGGCTTCCCCTTCCTGACTCTGGATGTCAAGGGCACCGAGAATTTTTCCTCCAGCGATTAGAGGAAGCGCCAATTCGGAGCGCGTATGTGGAAGATCAGGGTTATTGAAGAAAACGGCATCCTGCCCAACATCGAGGGAGATACGGGATTTCCCGGTCGCTGTGACATGGCCGACAATCCCCTCCTCGCCAACCTTTAGTTTATGGGACCTGGCGAGCATCCTTAATCCGCCTAAGCTATGGGCAGCCTTGAGCACTGCATATTTGCCGTGGACATCGATCAGGAAGATGGCGGCATGATAAAAACCAAATTGTTGACTGATCAACTCAGTTGCCTGTGAAAGGAGTTTGTCAAGATCACGCAATGAAGCAGCAGCATGTCCAACGGCGCTTGCCGCACGTAGCTGTTCCGCTCGACGCTCAAGAGCCTGTGTGCGCTCTGCGACCCGATCTTCAAGTGTTGTAATCAGGGAATTTAGCTGCCCTGTCATCATATTGAAGGATTTCCCCAGTGCCCCGATTTCATCTTCTGAGTTGATTATTGCACGTGCGCTGAGATCTCCCTGGGCAACTCTATTTGCAGTTTCGGCCAGCCTTAATACGGGCCTTGTAAGATATTGACTTCCACTAAATGCCAAAAGTGATGCGCCAATTGCGGTTGCAATGGCTATCAATGTGCTTATATCGTTTTGCCTTTGAATAGGGGCGTTAATGGATTCGATGTCTTGAGAGACAATTACAATCCAGGGCAGCGAAGCTTCCTCGATTTCCACAGATGCTATTAAATCCAGAGGCACCTCTGTCTCGGAATCTCTTGGGAAAGCCTGCGCTTCAAAAACAGGAGAAATTAAGCGATTTCGTAAGCCTTTATCTAGACCTGGAACATCCAAAGAGAGTTGAGCTGTACTTCCCACGGGAAGAAAGTGATTCATTTGCAATGGCGTAATAATATTTGTTGTAAGGGGTGTTGCCGACTTAAAATTTAGCTCCGGATTTTTTCCGTTTGAGAGTAATAAATAAACTGAGGACGGATCTTCCGGGTCAATATTATTTACCTCTTCCTCAGTAAGAAGAGCTATAAAAAATTCTCCTATATCTTCTCCCTCTGTTTCCATATAATTGTTGATCTCTTGCTGCAAAATATATGGGTGATATTCAGCTCGAAGAACTCCGACCACTATGCCGCTTTTTAATTTGATAGGTGCGCTAAAGTAAATAGAATATTCACTTGAGGAAAGGATTGTAGAGAATTCACTCAAGGTTCTTGTCCTAATTATATTAGAAACAAATGGTAAATTTGTATTTAGGGGTTGAATGAAATAGTCTGTTTCGTGCTCGTCGTTTCCAATGTTTTCCAAGGTTGTATCAAGGATGTTTTTTCCTGAGATGTCTAATATTGCATACGATCCAACCGCAAGCATATTTTTTTGCCTGAATGATCGCAAGCTTTCAAGAGCTTGATCTTCTAACCTTTCTTTATTTTCCTGGCCACCAATAGTAGTTAGACTGGAAAGATATTCGATAATAGCGGGGGACTGAGCCTCAGCTCGTAATTCACGTTTATTGGTCAGGATCAGGTTCTCAATGCCCTGACCAACAAAAGCTGCTTTAACTTGCAAGATTTTATTCTGACGCGAGCCTAGTGAGCTTCGTAGGGATATTGAGCCTGTAATGGCCAAAATAATAATGGGAATAAGAACAACAATAACCATGGCTATAATTATTTTTGAGGATAAAAGCAGGAAGCGATGCTGTGTTAAAAGAAAGAGCACGAAAAAACCTATCAGAAGAATAGCAACGAAGATAATTGTTCTCGCTAGAGGTTCAACAATTTCTGTCATTTGACGATATGAAGGTAAATAACGCGTTACAAGAAGATCAAAGATGTAGTAGAAAGAGCCTGAAACAAAACCTAAACTCAGCACCCGCCCAAAGGAATCGGGTTTTAATGTCAGCAAGCCTATGATCGGGATTAGGGTAAATGCAATGATTGCAAAAATCAGCCCAAGATCGGCAGTGAAAGCATTGCGTAAGGCCATTGTGAGAATAAAAGAATTGAGCAATAACCAAATCCCTTTATCCTTTTGGCCCTGCCAGATCATTCGTGCGGAAAAGATGGACATGATAAAAAGGGTTAAAACCGAGATTGTGTCTCCAACTGAAATAAGGGTTCTAGTTGATAGGCTAATCCGGACTGAAATAACCAGATTGGCAAATACCGCTATCATGAATATGATAGCAACTAAAAACGCATTGCGCGCTTCTCGACTAATCGATGATCCTGCTATTGAATCGGGGATTGAGTTCTGATTTGTTATGGGCGTTTCCATTGCCTAGTCCTCAATTCTATTCTCATCGGAGATATTTAATCGCACTTCCGCTTCATCAAGGCCAAATGTTTTTTTCATCTCCTCGAGGGCGGTTTTAACAACTGTGTCCATATCAAGGGTTTCGCGCAATCTGGAAGAAAATTGAGTGATAAGTTGATCGCGATATGCTTGTTCACGTGTTTCGTTCACAAGCCTGGAATTTTCGACTGCCAGCGCAACTTGATCGGCCACCTCCGAGGCAAGGGCCTGTTCTTTCTGTGTCCATTTTCTTGTACTTCTTTTCAACGATATATTCCCGATCTTTCTCCCACGAAGTATTATCGGTGAATCAGATAGCTCATCATCTTTTCCTATACTTTCGGACAACCCTTCTGATGCTAGAGGTTTAATTTCAAGGGGCGTATAAAGGAAACCATGAGATTTTTTCTCCAAATGCTCCCTCCAAACACTTCTTGTTTGCTCAGCTGCAAATGCCTCCAATTGGGCAATGTTCACCTGGGCTTCCTCACGTAAGCGTGCATTTTGAATTGCCAGAGCCACCTGATTTGCAAGTGTTAGCAATATCTCGACATCCTGTTGCGCAAAAGCCTGAGATTCTGTAGATTGGATATCCAAAATACCAATAACATCCTCATTAATAAGCAATGGGAGGGCAATCTCTGAGCGAGTTTGTGGCAAATCAGGATTGTCAAAGAAAATTGCGTCTTTACCAACATCCAATGCAATATGCGGACGGCGAGCCACGGCAGTCGTACCCACGATCCCCTCTCTGCCTACTCTGAGTTGGTGGCCCTTCTTCAACATTTGTTGTCCACCCTCAGATGACGCTGCCTGCAATATGGCGTATTCCTTTTTATCGTCAAGGAGAAAAATGCCAGTGTGGTAGTAATTAAAGCGTTCAGTAATAAGATTCGCTACATTTGTCAGTAAAGTTCTAACATCCTGGATGGTGAGGGCATCTTGGGCAACTTGGGCCGCCGCTTGTAATTGTACGGCTCTATACTCAAGATCCTCAGTACGTTCTGACACTCGTTGTTCCAGGCTGCCGACAAGATCTCGAAGTTGAGCGGTCATGGTATTGAAAGAGTTGGCAAGTGTAACCAACTCAGTACCACCAGTGATTTGCACTGACTGGGTCAAATCACCCTGCCCCAGCCTTTGAGCTGTATCACTGAGTTGGTTCAAAGGTCCAATGATGCGTCGCGCTAGCACGAACGCGGCCAAAGACCCTAGCCCCAGTGCCAAAGCTGAAACAACTATCAATGCCAACCTGCTCTGATCACTCACAGTTTGTAGCTGATCGCGAGCACGAGTAAAGCCAGCATCACCTCCCCGGAGTATGTCGCTTGTGACTTGGTTGATATCCACCGTCACTTCTCTGAAAACAGCGGTGTTGATTTCGATATTTCCTTCTAAGGCTACTAACTCTATTAGATGATCTTGATATATCCCGATTAAATCAAGTAGTTCTAAGACAGGTATCTGTACCGTTTCTTCTGGTGGATCGGATGCTGGGTCAGGAATTGCCACTATTTCTTCCGGGAGATCTACCTGAGAGCTGTTTTGTACCAGATCGGTAAACTCGAGTATCAACAATCGAAGGTTGTCATAATATTGCTGCTGTCCTGTGTTTAAATAGGATTGCTCATTGGCCCGAATTTTCAAAACCAGTTGATGGAACTCAGGATTTGGCAAAGGGGAAACGATGGCTTCAAGCTCGTTGAGCTTTGTGTTCAGCGTGTTCTCTTGTCCATCGGGGCGACTGCGCTCTTCGATATCGGTGACAACGGCTTGAAAAGCAGATTCGTAAGTATCAAGCAAAGGAACCAAACTGGCAGTATCCTCCAGAATGAGCTGTAGTTCCGGATCGCCCGAATTTTGAACTAAACTGTCAATTTCGTTTAGCTTACTGCGGGCTTGCTCTAAGTGTAGTTCATTAGTTGATACGTATTTGTCCTGAGCCGTTTCAAACCCCAAGGAACGCCAGGAAGCCAGGAAGTTTGATTCGGCTTGGCGGGCTTGCAGGAACTCGGTCTTGATTTCCAGGCTCAGCTCACGAATTCGATTGGATTCATCAAGTGTAGTTTGAACACTCTTTTGCAAGCTCTGCAAACTCTGATAGCCAATGAGAGCAATCACCAGAGCCAAAACCAATATCAACCCAAACCCAAACACGAGTTGGGATCGAATTGAGCCAATGATACGATTAGGCTTTGATGAGGGTTCAGGTGATGTCATAGATCAAGCCTTTCGGGAAAATTTTGTGAACAAACCAGAAGATTTGTGGGAATACAATTCCATGTCAATAGGGTTTTGCTTTGCGCCATGGAATTTATTTTCAAAATTGAAATATTAATCCGCATCAGATTCGTCCAGAATATTTAGTTCTATCGTAGCTTCGGACGCGCCGAGGGCGCCTCCAAGTTCCTTGAGCGCTGTTTTTAAAATTCCGTCTGTGGTATTGGATGACCATATTTTGCTGGTAATCTCTGCGACGAGCCGTTCTTGCAAGGCGACTTGTTGGCTTTCTTCAAGAAGCCGGGCATTTTCAAGTGCAAGAGCTGTTTGTGTAGCAACCGCTTCAACCCAGCCTCGATCTTCTGTGGTCCAGTCTGATGCCCCATCAAGGGTGATTTCTCCAATGATCTGATCCCTTAAGGCCAATGGAATATTAAGCAAAAATTCATCTGATAGTGGCTTCTCCCCAGCTGAAAATTCAAGGTTAGCATGAGTATCCATTGCTCCAGACCAGGCATCAGATAGCTGTATTTGCTGGCTTGTACGAATTTCTTTCAAAGCTTGCTGTGCTTCCTGAAATAAACGTCCATTTTCGAGAGCAATAGCTACTTGATTTACCATGCCCTGTAATGTTTCAATATTCTCTTCATCAAAAGCATTTTCTTTTGTCGACTGTGCATCAAGCGCACCTAGAACATTCCCGCCAACAATGAGAGGAAGGGCGATCTCAGAGCGGGTGTTTGGGAGCAGGGGATTATCAAAGCGGACGGCTTCGCGTCCAACATCATGTGCGATTCGAGCCTCTCTCAAGTTAATCGCAGATCCCACCATGTTGTTACCCGCTATGGGTAGTCGATGTTTTTTTGCTTGCAGCTCTTTCCCGGCTTCACCTGTTGCACTTCTTAACTCTGCCCAGCGTCCATCCGGAGAGACAATAAAAATGGCAGCGTAATAATAGCCCAGCCTTTCTGTAATAAGATTGACAAATTTTTCAATCAGCTCTTCGGGATTAAGAATTGAACTGACTGCTCGTCCCACTTCCGATGTGGCTTTAAGTTGTTCTGTACGCTCCATGATTTGCTTTTCAAGATTGCCCTGCAATTTATCAAGACGGGAAACCATGTGGTTGAAATATACCGCTAATTCTCCCACCTCGTCAGTTGCAGTCACCCTAGCTCTTTGAGTAAGATCCCCCGCTTCGATTTTCTTAAAAGTATTAATGAGTTGCTGAAGAGGGGAAGATACTGAGGTGGCAAATAAAGCTGAAAGGATGATGCCAAAAATAATCGTTAAAAATGCAACAACCAGAGATTGAATTTGCATTGTTTGCAAAACGGAAGGATCGCCTGTTTCCAGAGCTTTGACTGTCTGATGATAACCAATGGGAGCAACAAGGAGAATACTTGTTAATACCAACGCGAGGGATATGCTTTGTAATTTGACAGATATATTTATGCCTTTAGCACCAGCAATACCCTCTGTAAAACCTTTGGGTAGCAATACTTCCCGCGCTGGAACCAGAAGTAGATCGAGCAGTAGTAACGAAAGGGAAGAGCTTCCCAAAATTGCTGCAAATGCTCCCAACAATGTGTAGATGATTTGATTTGTGCTAACTTCCAAAACAAATGCCTGATATAAGAGCATCGGTATCATTGTGGCCGCGAGTCCCCCGACAAATAGAAATAGGCTAAAACGCCACCCAAGCGAGGTTATTTGATGCCAGGCGGTAAGATCATCCTGTGAGTCACTTGAAAAACTTATTCCAGATCTCCATGAATTTAGTTTTTTGCGCACATCACTATATAAAACAAAGATAACGGCAAAAACAATAATATTGGCAATCAGAAGCCCAAGTAGGGCAAATTTTGCCAAGGCTGCTAGCTCATCTGTTGTAAACTCCGCATTTACTTGAATCGAATATTCTGCTGCAATCGTACTAATGCTTGAGAAAATTTGGGTAAATAATACTGCAATAACCAGATATAACCCACCCGTGCGACGCAGTATTTTATGGAGAACTGTGGTTTTTTCTACTGGATTATTCATTCGTACCCTCAGTTTCGGAGTTATGTTCAACACCTACTTTAACCTGGGTGTGTTGTGCGCCAATTGCTTTGTTCAATTCAGTTGCTGTGGTTGACAGAATGGTTTGAACATTTGTTGAGCTGCGAATTTTACTCGTAATATCATGAAGCGTTCGGTCACGTTCGGCTCTCCGGCGAACCTGCTGAAGCAACCGGGCATTTGCAATAATGGCAGCAAGACTACCGGCGAGAGTTCCGAGCATTTCTTCATCATGCTCATCATAGGCGGCTTCCTGTTCGCTCTCGACATTTAGAACTCCCAGGAGTTCACTCCTGAAAATTAGGGGAATTGCTAATTCAGAGCGTGTATTAGCGCTAACGGCGAAATAGCGTGAATCGGTTGGTGCATCATCAATCCGCAACAGTTTTTTATTTCTTGCCACCCAACCCGTGATGCCACTTCCAAAGGGAATATTAATCTCTGCAATATCCTCTTCAGAGTATCCGATAGCCGCGCCGACGGTCAACTTCTCTTGTTTGTTATTTGCGAGGAGGATGGCTACGCGGTCACCACCTAATGTGACCTGTAGACCCTGCACTGCACCATTTAGAGCCTCTTCAAGTGTTGTTCCGGATGCAGCGGAGGTAGTGATATGATGGATAAGGCGGTGTTGAGATAGATGCTCTTGGGTTTCTGCAAATAGCTCTGTATTATTAATACCAACAGCCAATTGATCAGCGATAATATTGAGAGTTTGTATAATCTCTTGGGAAAATGCGTATGGTTCATTACTGTGCACATCCAATACGCCGAGAATTCGCTCGCCAATTTTGAGCGGAATGGCTGTTTCCGCACGGGTATTTGGTAATAAGGGGTTTTCCTGATAAGTAGGGTCTGTTTCTGTGTTATCGATAGTCAGCGCCTCTCCGTGCCCAGAGACATATCCAACGGGAGAATTTGAGCCAACACCCAGCCTGAAACCGTTCCGCTTAAGTTGGGCTCCGGCTTCACCTGTTGCCTCGCGAATTACCGCGTAATGCTGCAAATGGTCGACAAGAAATATTGCTGCATGGTAAAAACTAAAGCGTTCCTGGATCATGGTGACAGCATTATTGAGCAACTCATCCAAATTGAGAGAGCCACTTATATCACGAGCGATCTCAGCTGCGCTTTCCAATTGGATGGCTCTTTTATGGCTTTCCTCCAGAAGTTGAATATTGTAGATTGCTCCAGATACCTGGGCGGTTAGGGATTTGAGAAAACGGAGAGAATTCTCATCAAAACTGTTTTCATTTTCGAAATCCTGAACAATTATGGCTCCGATTACCTTTTCACTAACCAGGAGTGGACAGCCAAGCCAGGATTTTGGTGGTTTGTCGTCAAGAACTGCACCTAAAGCGGCAGAACGCATTTTGGTTTCTTCAACAATCATAAGGGGTTGTGCTGTGCGGATAATAACGGATGTTAGACCCTCGCCCAGCGAGAAAGAGGGGACACTGGATACTGTTCCTGCTTCATAGTTATAGGGGATATTTATGGTGCTGCTAACCTCGTCATACAGGGCGACGGCGAATGGATAATCTCCCAAGACTTGGCGTGATTGTTCATGCAACGATGGATATAGAGAGTTTAGATCCTTTGCAGCTATGACAGCCTGACTTGTTAGGGAGATCGCTTCGAGCTCAGTCAGGCGTCTGTCTGTCAATTCTGTTGCCTTAATTTTATCAAGTGTAATGGCAATCATTTCGATAAAGTTTGTATAAGGCTGTACCGCCGTTTCGGTCAGGTAATCTTTTTGGCGGGAGCCGATCATGATTAGCGCAGTAAATTTTCCACCCTGGGTCAGGGGTAAAAGCGATATTGCCTGACAGCCAAATTTGCGAGGAATACTGATAAATTCCTTTGGCAAAGTTGTAGGAGACCCTAAATCAATAATTAGGTCTTCTTTATCTTTAATGCGTTCTGTGAGCTCACTGGGCTGGATATCTATATACTCAGGCAGGGCAGCTAAAGTAATAATTTGATCAGGGTCTGATGCAGAGAAAATGCCCAATCCTTTGCCTTTAGGCGTAAAAATAGCGGAAATGAAGGGAGAATTTTGTAAAATTCGGCCAGTTAATTTAAAAGTACCTTCTATCGTATTCTCTTGAGCAATATCTCTGCTGGCCCGATAAAGCCTGTCAAGTTCATAGATGTTGACATCAGAAGATTTGAAAAGGCCAACATTTTGAATTGCGGTAGCTATTTGATTGGAGAGCGTTACAAGGATCTCAATAGTAGCATCGTCGAAGGCTTCGGGATGGGTGCTTTGGACATCCAAAACACCGAGAACTGTATCTCCGATAGCAATTGGGATGCCTGCTTCTGCGCGAGTTTCAGGAAGAAGATCGTTCCTAAAATGAACAGGGTCATCTCCAACATCAGAGGCGGCCCGCGGCTGATTGTTTTTTGTCACCCATCCTACAATGGATGCAGATCCGACATCCAGGCGATGTCCCCGCTCCAGCATTTGTTGTGCCGAAGGACCATAGGCTGATTTGAGGATAGCAGTCGTTCCGGAGCGCTCTACCATGAAAATGCCTGCGTGGTAGTATCCAAAGCGTTCAACAATCAGGCGAGTTGTTTTACCGAAGAGTTCGTCCAAATTGAAGGTTGAAGCAATACTCTGGGCAACCTCAGAAGCCGTGCGGATGTATTCGGTGCGTTCTTCAACTTGAGATTGAAGTGACTGGTATAACGTGCTTAAATCATCGGCCATCTGGTTAAATGAATAAGCTAATTCTCCAATCTCATCATTGCGTTTTACAAAGAAGCGTGCCAGCCAATCTCCTTCAGAAAATTTACGAGCAGTTTCAGATAGATCTTGTATAGGTTGTACAATCCGACTGCTAGCGACCCAAAGAACTACTCCCATTGCAATGAGTGTGATCATAAATAAGATGATAAAGAAGGGGACCAGGTTATCTATTTGTCCGAAAGCGATTTCATTAGGTATTTCAAGGACAACCTGGCTATGAACTGATGTAATTTGGTGAGATTGTGCAACAACCGGTATCTCCAAGTTATTTTCGAAATCTAAAGAGTGGAAGATTTCTTCTGCCTCCTCAAGAGGAGGCTGTTCCAAAAAACTACTGAATACATTTTGCTGCTCCTGCGAGGGATCAAAGGCTACCAATTGTTTTGTATATGGGTCTATCCCAATATAAACACCATTGGAAGAAATGATATATGCGCTTGTACTGGGGTTGAATAAAGTGGTCTCATTGAGAAAGTCTTTTATTGCATCCTTTCCGGTCAGCCCAACTAAAATACCTAGATCTTCCCCTGTTTTTGCTTTTAGGGGTTTGGTTGTAAAGATATAAAATTCATTAGGAAAGAGTGGGGAGAGACCGTAAAGCCCAACAGAGTCTGCTTCTCCGGTAATTTGAGGGTAGTAGGGAGATTCTGCCAATGAAACTCCGTGCCAGGCATAATTTGTAGAAGCGTAAATTACGCCTTCAGGATTCATTATAAAGAAAGAGTGAAAAAGAGGTTGCCCTTCGGGGCGGTTTACGATATCGAATTCTTCCAGTAATTGTTTGCGATAAATACTCGAATCGTTTCTTATAAGATTTTCTGCTGCTTCCTGAAAGCCAGGGCGACGACCGAT
>JACKQG010001233.1_pt1 | contig 35878 bp, 16 predicted proteins | sample 8237621 | NCBI WGS metagenome assembly JACKQG01 (sample SAMN15677084, study PRJNA649215) | marine metagenome | biome: marine; feature: Black Sea; material: saline water; isolation source: suspended particulate matter (SPM) from the Black Sea western gyre | collected 2013-06-09/2013-06-10 | depth...
CTAAAATCGTAAATCGTTAATCCCCCGATAAATCGGGATTTTCAACTTGTTCTGAAATCAAAAGAAGGAACAGCAAAGGTGGTGAACTATTACTGATTTTTATTGTTTGGTAATTTCTATTGATTATTATTAAATAAGTTAACTATTCATTCACTTCCTACTACTCCAAATCCTACCCCTCGTTCAGAATGACATATATTCAACAAATATATGAACAGTTACTAAATAAGTTCATTATTTTGTCGTCCATCCCCGAAAGAAAACTCGGGACAGGCATTTTGTCTTTTATAGAAATCTAAATTTACAAAATAAAGGTTGCCATACTATGCCGTTTTATCCTCTGCCTCAACATCCCTGAATGGTACAAACCACGCTACCAGGAATGATGGAATCGTAGCAATCATAACCCAGAGAAAGAAATTTTTATATCCTAAAAAGTCGCTGACATACCCGCTAACCATTGAAGGCAGCATAAATCCAAGATTCATCATAGCTGTAGCAAACGCATAGTGAGCCATTTTATATTTTCCCGGTGCAATTTGCTGCATCATAAAAAGTATCACACCAACAAATCCAAAACCATATCCAAACCATTCAATAACAATAGCTCCACAAATAACTGCAAAATTTTCGGGGGTTGTAAAAGCCAGGTAGGCATATACTGCATCCGGCACATTAAATATAATACACAAAATAAATATTGAACTTTTCAGTCCTCTTTTTGCAACGAAATACCCGCCGGCTATTGAGCCAAGAATAAATGCAGCAGCGCCAAATATGCCGTAAGCAATTCCAATATCAGCAGTTAACAATCCGAGCCCGCCATCTTCGCGAGCAGCCCGCATAAATAGTGGCACAATTTTAGTTAATTGCCCCTCGGCTGAACGAAACAGAATAATGAAGGCAATCCCCCATAAAATATTTTTTTTCTGGAAGAATGATTTAACAACTTCTCTGAACGTTTCAAAAGCCTCGCCCAGACTTTTTACATTATCTGCTGTTCCGCCAGACGGTAACATTTTTATATGGTACAAACCCATTAAAATAAGAATTCCGCCAAACAGCCCCATCACGATCATCCATGCTTCAACCACACCGATGACCAGTTCAAGTTTTCCCGCAATATAAACGAGCGCGCCTTGTGACAAAACTTTTGCTACATTATAAAAAGCGCCTTGCCAACCCACATACTGTGCCTGCTGTTTCGATGTAAGTGTATTGATATAAACGCCGTCAGCAGCAATATCATGCGTGGCTGAATTGAAAGCAATTATGACGAACATGGCGAGCGAATATTTCAAAAATCCATCGAGCGGTAATGTCAAAGACAATAAACCGAATGCAACACCGCCAATGAATTGCGTTGCCACAACAAAATGTTTTTTCGTTTTGAACATTTCTAACAGGGGTCCCCAGAGCGGTTTGAGCGTCCAGGGCCACATGATGAGCGTTGTGAAGAAGGCTATTTGTGAATCAGTCAATCCGAGGCTTTTGTACATTAATACCGATACAGTGGCGGTCGCAACAAAGGGCAAACCCTCTGAAAAATAAAGAGTAGGAACCCAGGTAGCCGGATGCTTAAAAACACCGTTTTTTTGAGGCATGAAATATCCTTTAATATTTGATTTAGAAGAGCGAGTTTGGTGAATATTAAAGATGCAAAATATAGCTAATAAATTTCAAAATGTCAACAGAATTTAAAAGTATTCTTAATTTGGAAAATATTTTTCTTGCAATTTCAATTTTCAATGATTATTATGGTGCAGTAATGTAGAAAGCAATTAATCAACGTTTCTAATTCTACTTTGTCACATTATCACTGATCGCTTGTCATTCCGGTTGAAGCGAAGCGGAATACCGGAATCTTGTGCATAAAACCATGAGATTCCGGCACAAAAGATCGCCGGAATGACAAAACATGCCTTTTTCGGACAGACACTAATTAATCAACGCTTCCAAATATTCTTAAAAAAATATGGAGAGTAGCTTAACATGGATATTATTAAATATTTAAAAATCTTGTGTATCTTTCTTTTTTCTTTATTACAAAATAGCTGTTTCAAAACCGGTGACGAAAAGGGTTTTATTCCAATGAACTGGCAGCCGGTTGATTCGATTAATGTAAATCTCCCTGAAGGGATAAAACTGTTTGCCGGAGAAAATGACACCCTGCCTTTGCGAGCCTGGTATGTTCTTGTTGATGAAGGAAGAAAAGAAATCCAAACAGAAGTTGTCGTCTCCGATGATACAACAGATAATCGGGAAACGGTTTCGAGCTTTGCAAATGACCTGGGTGCATGTCTTGTTGTTAATGGCGGTTATTTCACAATGAAAAAAACGCCGGCAGATCATGTCGGATTACTTTATATTGATGGAGAAATGATTGCATCTGCTACAAATAAAGTTAAGCGAGATACAATCAATTACCAAATAGCAAGAGCAGCCATTGGTTTCACAGCAGAAGATAAAATTGATGTTTCATGGATTACGTCCAGAAATGATACAATATTTTTCTTGGATAAGCCTTTTGAAAATAGTCCAAATCAGCCTGTTCAGAATTTGGACTATAATCAGTCACAAGTTTGGAAAGTTGAAGATGGATTGAGTGCTGGTCCTAATCTCATTTCTGATGGAAAAATTAATATCACATCGGATCAGGAACTGTTTTTCGGAACATCGATACCAAAAATTCATCCCAGGACAGCAGCCGGATATACTAAAGATGGGAAATTGATTTTAATGGTTGTTGATGGCAGGCAGGATAAAAGTCGCGGCGTAAATCTCCAGGAACTTGCTTTATTGCTGCTTGATCTGGGATGTGTTGAAGCTTTGAATTTGGATGGAGGTGGTTCATCGACTTTGGTTGTGAACAATCAATTGATCAATCTCCCTGCCGGAAAAAATATTCAACGAGAAGTAATGTCGGTGATTGCTGTGTTTTGTAAATAAAATTTAGGTGAACAAAATAAAAAAACAATTTAGCCACAGAGTCACAGAGAGTATAGAGCCAAAAACAGTGACTCGGTATATTATCTTTTCTCTGTGTACTCGGTGCACCCTTCGGGCATAATAAACTCTGCGGCAATTTTTTATTTTCTGAATATGCAATCACAATAAAAAAATATCAACATTTATGAACTATTTTAGAAGTGATAAGTAAAATTGGTTTGGATTTTAAAAAATATTGTCAACAGAAAAAAATGATCAACATGATTGTATGTTGAGTGAGTATTAGAATTGGAGACGGGAAGCATGAAACCTATTCAAACATTTACAATAATTCCTTCATTACCGGAAAAATTATCTTTTTTAAGAACATTGGCTTATAATTTGTGGTGGTCGTGGAATCATAACGCCATTGATTTGTTCCGTAGATTAGACAGGGATTTGTGGGAAAGTACAAATCATAATCCAATTAAAATGTTAGGGCAGATCAACCAGGCAAAACTTGATCTCCGCTCAGAAGAAGATGGCTATTTAGCACAGATGGACAGGGTAAGGCAGGAATTAGAAAATTATTTAAATGAGCAAACATGGTACGAAAAAAGTTTTGGAAAAACAGATTCACCCCAAATTGCCTATTTTTCTGCTGAGTTTGGATTAACTGAATGTGTGCCAATTTATTCAGGTGGTTTGGGAATTTTAGCAGGAGACCATTTTAAATCAGCCAGTGACCTGGGATTACCATTTATCGGCGTTGGTTTGCTTTACCAGCAAGGTTATTTCCACCAGTTTTTGAATGCGGATGGCTGGCAGAGTGAAAAATACCCTAAAAATGATTTTTATAATATGCCGGTGCAGCTGCTTAAGAATGAACATGGTGATCCTTTGATAATTGATGTTGATTTTCCCGGAAGAAAAGTATTTGCACAAATTTGGAAAATTCGGGTTGGCAGGAACGATCTTTTCCTTTTAGATACGAACGTCGATCAAAACGATGATGAAGACAAGCAAATTACCGGGGAACTCTACGGCGGTGATAATGAGAGGCGAATTCAACAAGAGATTGTTTTAGGAATTGGTGGTGTTCGAGCTTTAAAGCTTTTGAATATAAATCCAACAGTATTCCACATGAATGAGGGTCATTCAGCATTTCTCGCTTTGGAAAGAATAAGCATTTGTATGGAAGAAAAGAAATTAAACTTCGATCAGGCAAAGGAACTCACAAAAGCCGGAAATGTTTTTACAACTCATACACCGGTTCCCGCGGGAATCGATCGTTTCCCAATCAAACTAATGGAAAAATATTTCTCAAGCTATTTTCCAAAGTTTAAAATAAGCAAAACAAAATTTTGCAAATTTGGGAAATTACAATCAGGGGATAGTAGTGAAAAATTTTCTATGGCGATTTTAGCTATCAATTTAGCCAGTCATATTAATGGTGTTAGTAAATTGCATGGAAAAGTATCCAAAAAAATGTGGCAGGATCTCTGGAAAGGGGTACCTGAAAATGAAATTCCCATTAGTTCTGTGACCAATGGAATTCATCCTGATTCATATATTTCAAGGGATTTGGCTGGATTGTATGATCGTTATCTTGGCCCTTCCTGGAGAAGAAAACCGGCTGACTTAACAATTTGGAAAAGAGTGGATCAAATTCCCGGGGAAGAGTTATGGAGAACTCACGAAAGAAGACGCGAACGGCTTGTTTCATTTGCACGGATCAGGTTGAATAAACAATTGGCGAACCAGGGCGCTCAAACTTCAGAGATTGAACGGGTTGAAGACATTCTCAATCCTGATGCGTTGACAATTGGATTTGCCAGAAGGTTTGCTACATATAAACGAGCAGATCTATTATTTCACGATCCCGAAAGATTAGCAAAGATACTAAGCCAAAAAGATCGTCCGGTTCAGATTATTTTTGCAGGTAAAGCCCATCCAAAAGATGAACCCGGTAAGAAACTCATTAAAGAAATTGCTCATTACGCGCAACAAGAAGAGTTCAGAACGCACATCGTTTTTATCGAAAATTACGATATCGTTGTTGCCAGGTATTTGGTACAGGGTGTTGATATTTGGCTTAATACACCGAGGCGTTTTATGGAAGCAAGCGGCACAAGCGGCATGAAAGCGGCGGTGAACGGCGTGTTAAACGTAAGTATTTTGGACGGATGGTGGGACGAAGCCTATTCCAGAAACGTGGGCTGGGCAATTGGCAGCGGCGAATCTTACGAAGACCACGAATACCAGGATAAAGTCGAATCGGAAGCGTTATACAATTTATTGGAAAATGAAGTTATTCCACTATTTTATAAACGCGGAAAAAGTAATGTTCCCAGAAGATGGGTTGAGTTAATGAAAAATTCATTGTCGGAAATCTGTCCATTTTTTAATACAAACAGAATGGTTCGGGAATATACCGAATGGTACTATGCGCCGGCTATGAATAAATTTTCCAATCTTTATGAAAATGATTTTCAAAAAGCTAAGGAAATAGCTGAATGGAAAAATAATATTCAAAAGAATTGGAAAAAAGTTCACTTTATTTCTGTTGAACAAAATGGAAAACGAGAATACCAGGTTGGCAAAAAAATGTCAATTACTGCAAAAATAAAATTAGATGGATTAAATCCTGATGATGTAAATGTTGAAATATACCATGGATTTCTTAATTCGGACAATATAATCGAGAACGGAAAAATTGATGGAATGAGTTGCAGCGAGGATAACGGAGATAATGTTTTTACTTTTACCGGTAATATCAGCTGCCAGGTAAGTGGGTTGTATGGCTATACAGTCCGCATTATTCCCAAAATTGAAAACCTGAATCATCCGCATGAGACAGGGCTCATTCATTGGGCTTCTTGATTTCGGATTTACGAATTCGGATTTCGGAATAAAAAGAAAAAACAATTCCGCAATCCGAAATCTAAAATCCAAAATCGAAATGGAAGAGGGCAACTATTATGACGCTTGAGAAAATCGCTTCTGGTGAAAATGTTTTTGTTGATTCAAATATTTTTATCTATCATTATTTTGGCGACAAATGATGCTGCGTTCAACAAAGTAGCAGAGTTTAAAATTTATCAGCCGAATGATATTAATTTGGATAAATAACTTTTCCCACCTTTCATAGTAAATCCAAAAAAAAGAAAAAAATACTTGACAATAATGTAATTATTTTTTATATTCCATACATGTTCTGGAAGGGCTTCCATCAAATAAGTGGACAATTTAAATGCAAACAACTATTTATGATGTTGCAAAAAAAGCAGGGGTAGGAATTGGAACCGTTTCCAGGGTAATCAATAACAGCCCACAGATATCTCCAAAAACGCGTGATAAAGTTAGAAAAGTCATAAAAGAGCTTAAATACCAGCCTTCCATAATGGCAAGAGGATTAGCTCGAAAAAGCACAAACACGATAGCCTGTATTGTACCAAGTTTTACAGGTTATTTTTATTTTGAACTGCTAAATGGCGTTCAAAAAGTGATAAGCAAAAAAGGATATGATTTAATTCTTTACAGTGTTGACCTTTTTGATAAGAAAGAAGAAATTTTCAAAAGAACTATCAGGGAACGACGTGTTGATGGCGTTCTGATAATTTCGATGACGGTTTCTGATACTTCTGCTGAAAAATTTATTCAGTCAAAATTACCTCTTACTCTCATTGATAGTTTCCATAAAAATTTAGATTCCATTACAATTGAAAACAGGGAAGGTGCACTGATTGCCACAAGGCATCTTATAAAATTAGGGCATAAAAAATTAGGAATGATAAACGGCAGCTTGAGTAGTGTTCCTGCCAGAATACGATTGGACGGATTCAAAGAAGCGTTAGCTGAAAGTGATATTACAGCGGATGAGCGATTTATTGTTAATACTGATATTTCCAATAATTCAGAATTTTTGAATAATGACGGGTTTAATAAAGCAGCCGGCTATCGCGCAATGCAAACGATTTTAAACGAAAATAATAACCGTCCGACAGCAGTTTTTATTGCCAGTGACATACAGGCGGTTGGGGCAATAAGAGCCATCAGGGAAAAGGGCTTGCGCATTCCGGATGACATAGCGATAGTTGGATTTGATGATATAGAATTGTCCGAATACTTGGGTTTGACAACAATACATCAACCAATGTTTGAAATGGGAACATTGGCTGCTAATAGGTTGACCTCGAAAATAGCAGGAACAAATTCAAAAGATTTAAAGAAAGTTTTCTCCACAAAGCTTGTTATTAGGGAGACTTGTGGAGCATTAAATAATAATGGCAATGGAATAGAATAATAATAAAATATGCGATCCGTTAGCTACAAATCTCTTTTTCTCAATTTTCTACTTCTTGGAGTCGTAATTTTTTTCGTCTTCAGATGCAAGAATGGGAGCAAAACACCTGCTTCAAATGTACTGGCGATAGTTGGCAAAAAATCAATTGATAAAGAAAATTTTATCAAAAGATTCAAAGATTATCAACAACAAACAGGAATTCCAGACAATGGATTAACACGCAGAAATCTGCTCAGTAACCTGGTTTTAGAAGAGCTGCTAATTGTGGAAGCTTACAACAGGGATTATGACGATGATAAAATTGGGAAACAGGAATTTGAACGCATCAAAGTCCAGGAATTGTTGAACGCCTACCATGATTTATTCATTCGAAAAAACGTTACTACCACAGATAAAGAACTTAAGCAGTTATACGTAAACTTAAACACAAAAATCAATGCTCGCCATATTTACGCACCCACAAAAAACAAAGCTGATTCACTTTATAATTTATTAAAACAAGGAATACCTTTTGAGGAAATTGCCAAATTTTCTTTTGCTGATCCTTTGTTGCAGGAATCAGGTGGATCATTGGGTTATTTTTCTGTCGATGAAATGGAAGCACCGTTTGAGGAAGCTGCTTTTGTATTGAAGATTGGAGAAATTTCAAAACCTGTAAAAACAAATGATGGTTACAGTATCATACGCGTTGACGACCGAATTAGCCAGCCCTTTCCGACGGAGACTGAATTTGCCAAACATCGTCATAAACTGAAAAGATACTGGTTGAAACGAAAAATACACAAAGCAACAAAAAATCATTCTGATTCTCTTAGAAAGGTTCTGAATATCACGTTCAATGAACAGGTCGTAAGTTTGCTGTTCAAATCTTTGAATCAAAAAGAACAAACCCTTAATGAAGCGCTTGAAAATAGCGAACAAGTGCAACCTGACCTAAAGAACGAAGAATTACTTTCCAGTAAAATGGGATTCTGGAGTATTAAAAAATTTCGTGAATATGCAAAATTTACTTCAATGCATTATCGAGACATGATCAGATCTGAAAATAAACTCAAAGATTTTATCGCCGGGTTAGTGATTCGTTCATTCATGTTGGATAAAGCAAAAGAACTAAAATTGCATAAAAAGACGGAATATAAAATTAAAGTTTCTGATGAATTTGATACATGGTTATTAGGGCGAGTCAAAAAAGATGTCAGCAATGAATTTATCATTCCTGAAGATTCATTGAAAAAGTATTTTGATGAAGCCCCGGAGATATTTGTCGAACCAGCTAAAATCAGGTTAAAAGAAATTGTGCTGCGCGGTGAGGAGAATGTGGAAATGATTACTTCAAATTTAAAAAAAGGAGTGTCATTTTCAACTTTGGCGAAAAAATATTCGGTAAATAAAGATAGTGCGGAAAAGGGAGGCGATCTTGGCTTTTGGGAGGCACAGCAGTTGGGTCCGCAGGCCAAAGAAATTTTGGCAATGAAAATTGGGGGGTGGTCTGGTCCTCACGAAATGAATTCTTATTTTGTTTTTTTGAAATGTGCAGACAAAATACCATCGCAGCCTCGAAATTATGCACAAGCGCAATTGGATGTCGAGGAAACAGTAAGAAGTTTATGGCGGGATCGTATTATTGAAGATAAAGTAAAAGAGATCAGCGTCACTACAACTGTTGCATCGTTCCCGAAGAAATTAAGAACCATAAAAATTAACTAGATAAAGGCTTGTTTGTTATGGAAAGAAAATACTTTATTATTTTAATCACACTATTACTTTGTTTGTCTTTTATTCAAAGTGTGTTTGCTCAAACCGGTAAAATTGTGGGAACCGTTCTTGATGCTGATACGGGTACACCGTTACCAGGCGCTAACGTTATCATTGATGGAACAACGTTAGGGGCAGCAACAGATCTGGATGGAAAATTCATCATTATCCGGGTGCCGCCTGGTAAGTTCAATTTAAAAGCATTCTATATCGGATACCAACGGACCACATTGCAGAATGTAGAAGTAATGACTGACTTGACAACTACCGCAGATTTCAACCTGAAATCAGAAGTTATCGAAGGGGAGGAAGTAGTCATTGTTGCTGAAGCCCCGGTTATCAGAAAGGATTTGACTTCTGTTGAAGCCAGGGTGCAGGCAGAAGAGATTGCAAAAATGCCCGTACAGGAATTAGGTGATTTGTTAAATATTCAAGCAGGAGTTACTCGCGATGCCGGCGGTGCAATTCATATTCGCGGCGGTCGATCCAGTGAAGTTTCTTATTTGGTGAACGGCATAAGCATCACTGATGATTTTTCCCGGTCCCAGTCTCTGCAGATTGAAAATGAATCGATCCAGGAACTACAGGTGATCAGCGGAACGTTCAATGCTGAATATGGGAACGCCATGAGCGGCGTTATAAATGTTGTAACAAAAACCGGTGGATCAAAATTTAAGGGGAACCTTGAAGTTTGGAGCGGGGATTATTTTAGTGATCGCAACGATATGTTTTGGAATATTGATGATTTCAATCCAACCCAGAATTATAACATTCAGGGCACAATGAGCGGCCCTATAATAAAAAACAAATTGTCGTTTTTTGCTACCGGGCGCCACTTTTATACTGATGGCTGGCTTTACGGACCAAAGGTTTACTCTCCGCAGGGGAGAGCTACAGTCATCGATGGTGAGTTGGTACCTGTGCGAGGTGATAGCAGCGCTGTAGCGATGAACTTCAGAGATCGATGGAGTGGACAGGCATCCCTGGAATGGCAAATCGCTTCTCCAATAAAATTCAGAATCGATGCATTGGGCAGTCTTGAAGAAAGACGCAATTATAACCATTGGTATAAATGGAATCCAAATGGAGACAAAGGCGATAAAGAACAGGGATTGAGTATAATTGCAAAATTAACTCACTTGTTGGGTAAAACAACTTTTCATGAATTAACATTTGCTTACAAATATAATGATCTTGTGTCCAAACTCTATGAAGAATATGACGATCCAAGATATGTTCATCCCGATTCATCGACTACGGCATCACAACAATTTGCAAGGGCTGGCACAAATTTGGGCTGGTTTGAACGCAATAGTTTAAGCCAAATTGCAAAATGGGAGTTAACAAGCCAGGTAACAAATCGACACCAGGTAAAAATGGGAATTGAAGCCCAATTTGATAAGGTATATTTTAGTGATATCACACTCATTCCTGAAATCGATGAAAATGGAGTTCAAATTGCACCGTTCAAACCCTACATAGATGATGTTTCTACATTTACGCATAATGAATTTACTCGTGAACCTTTCAAATTTGCAGCTTATATCCAGGATAAAATTGAATATGAGAGCTTGATCATCAACCTGGGTTTACGCTATGATTATTTTGATGCCAACGGCAAAATCCCTTATGATCCTGAAGATCCGAATATTTATAATCCGTTCAAAAATCATAATATTTATAGTGATACGGACGGAAGCGGTATTATTGAACTTGCAGAACGAACAGCAGATAACGAGTTAACAGTGGCCGAAAGAGAAAAATTCTGGTATAATGAGACTTCTGTGAAATCTCAATTGAGCCCTCGTTTAGGTGTTGCATATCCGATTACTGAACGCGGTGTCATTCATTTTTCTTACGGTATTTTTCAGCAAATTCCCGTTTATTCTCGATTATATATCGGGGATCAACTGAAAATAGGAAAGTCAGCAGCAACTTATGGACCTTACGGAAATCCGGATTTGAAACCCGAACGTAACACGATGTATGAACTCGGATTAAAACAACAGCTCTCAACAGACCTGGCGATCGATGTAACCGGTTTCTATCGTGACATTAGAAACTGGATATCAACGAGTCCGGTTATTCCAACTATTTTGAGTGGTGTTTCTTATGCTATATATAATAATCGTGATTTTGCCAATGTCAGGGGAATTACTTTGGCGGTGGATAAAAAATTTACCAATAATTATGCATTTACAGTGGACTACACATTCCAAATCGTTGAAGGTACCAACTCTGATCCAACGCAGGAATTTTACTCACAAATGGGAGGTGCAGAACCAACTAAAATATTAACACCAATGGATTGGGATCAAAGGCATACATTGAATGCAAATGTTTTCTATGGCGGAAAATCCTGGGGAGGAAGTGTTATCTCACGTGTTAATTCCGGACAGCCATATACACCGGTGGCTGTTACAGCCACCAGGACCGGGCAAAGTATTTTGGCAGGATTACCAAATAACAGCAGGAGCAAACCTTACCATTTAACTGTTGATTTAAATGTGTACAAAAATCTTGAATACAAAAATTTTTCATTACAGGTTTTTATGAAAGTATTTAACCTGTTAGATTCGGAGAATCCTGTGTTTGTATATGGTGATACAGGAAGACCGGATTATACATTGCTTCTATTAACCCAAGCGGCGCAGGCAGATGATACCTGGTTTGATAATCCAGGATTCTATTCAGAACCACGGAGATTCCAAATTGGAACAAGAATCAGTTTGAAATAATTCTGTTTTCTCAAGATGTATTTTGGCAGACTTTGACGATTAATTTTTTATAATATTAAAAATAAAACCAGGTAAACTATTATGAATTTAAAAAATCATTTTAAAAAAATTACAAGAGTTTTTAGATTAATCTTATTTTTTGTTGTCTTGTTCTCGTTAAGTTTAGCGATAGCTCAAACATCCAACTATACTCCATCAGGTGAAAGAGCAGACGCAAATTACAGGCGTAGATCAAATCTTGATGGCAATGATGTGCGAGTAACTGTGCATAATTTTGGCGTTACCGGATCTGAAGGAAGAGAACCGGGGCAGTGGAATTACGAATGGCCCAAAAATACAAATCGAACTCATATTTGGTTTGTTTCAATTTGGTTAGGCGGTCATGTTAAAAATGATGCCGGAGAAAATTTAACAATCGTGGATATGTCCATATCGCGCAGCAGTCCAGCCGGGAATCCTTGGAGTTTACAACCAGTCCCAGGTTATCTGAATCCTGATCAACCTAGAAAAGAAATAGCCCGCAGTGATGACAAAACTAGCTGGCCAAGAGCTGCAGATGGTGGCTGGCATGATAAGTTGGATGATCCTAATGATCCGGGGTGGATAGATTCATGGAATGGTTTTTTTGGTAAAAATGTCTATAATGCGGATCAGGAAATGTTTTACCGTTGTTCAGACGATCTTTATGATCGCTACAATTATCTTCCTGATGCGACTGATCCCACACGTCATGGATTGGGATTAATGATGGACGTGCGAGCATTTGCCTGGACTCAAATTCTCATAAAGGATGTCGTCTTTTTTATCAACGATATTAAAAATGATGGTACAAAACGAATTGAAAAGACTGTTTTTACAATATGGATTGCAGACTTAGTTGGTGGTGATGCCAACGATGATCAACTATTTGTCGATCTGCAAACCGATATCGCTTTTGTAACCGATTATGACCGTGTGGGAACTGATCCCTGGGCAGGTGACGTGGTTGGTCTTGGCGCTGTCAAATATATTGAAACTCCTGGCAACCAATTCGATGGAATTGATAATGACGGCGATGCTGATTTACATACTGAATTGTTGTCGCGAATTTCAGGGGATTACGAAGAGCGTGTGCCTCTTTTTACTGAAGATGATTTTGTGACCACAAGACTGATCCCCGGTGATAAAATTGTATTAATAGATTCTCTTACTTTTGAAAGACGCGTGGTTGAATATCCCGTAAATGGTGGTACAGTAAAATCTTTGGGTCGGATAATTGAACTGCCAGCTGAAGGAATTTCTGTCACCGAAGATACGTCTTTTAATTCTATAGACGACGATTTGGATGGATTAATTGATGAAATGTTAAGTTTACATTTTGAGCGTTTTGATAGTTACACAGAAACAATCAAACCAGTGAGATATATTAATTACCTTTCCTTTTCCGTGGGTGATACAATTAAAAGAGGATATATCGTTGCCGGTAAATCGGCAGAACAAAACTATGCAAATGTCGCGCCAATGATAGATGAATCCCGTGATGACAATTTTGATAATGACAACGATTGGGACATGTTCCAGGATGACCTTGGACTTGACGGCGCTGAAGATACAGGTGATGATGGAGAAGGGGATGGTTTGGCTTCCAGTGGCGTTGGAACTGAACGCCCGGGAGAACCGAATATTGATAAAACAGATGTAAGTGAAACGGATTTAATCGGTATAACTGGTACAGTAAAGTTTCCGGCAGCAACAGCTAGTATGTCAGCCAGTGATTACTCAATTTTGTACAAGTTTATGAGACCTGGATATTTTCAAATTACAAAGGAACCAGGTGAATTTGATCAATGGGTTTCATCAGGATATTTTCCACTTAATCCTGGCGAAAGGCAAAGAATGGCAATAGCTGTTGCAATGGCTGGCGGCGGTGTTACTAAAAATGATGATATTGAAAGCGCCATTAAAAAACAAAAACAGGCTCAAATTGCTTATGAGTCGGATTATCGATTTGCCCAGGCGCCTATTCAGGTAACGTTAACAGCAGTGCCAGGAGATGGAAAAGTAACCCTTTACTGGGATGATGCAGCAGAACATTCAGTAGATAATTTTATCAAACGTCTTGATCTTCCCGATGCAGAGCAAATGGCTCATGACTTCGAAGGATATCGTATTTACCGGTCAACTGATGCAGCAATGCGTGATCCATTGGTTATTACTGATGGCACTGGTATTCCAATACTAAGAAAACCGATCGCACAGTTCGACATGGATGATGGGATCAAAGGCTATCACCCGATAGATATTTACGGTATAAAATATTGGCTGGGAAATGATACGGGATTACAACATAGTTACGTTGATTCAAACTTAACCAATGGACAGCGTTATTTCTATGCGGTTACAGCTTATGATTACGGCTATGCTGATGCGGAAATTTCCCCAACTGAAACACCAATTCGAATCGATGTTGATGTTCAGGGTAATATCATCACAGGTACCAATGTAGCGGTTGTCCGTCCGCGAAAACCGGTTGCCGGTTATCTCCCGTCAGAAGTTGAAAGCTTTGAACATATAAGTGGAACTTCAACAGGAGAGTTTGAAATCGAAGTAATTGATCCTCGTTGGATAAAAGAAGGGCATGAATACGAATTGACTTTTGAAGATACTTTGATCATCGGAAAAGTGATTGATGAATTTACAACTAAAAATTTTACTTTGACCGATGTTACTGTGGATTCTGTGATAATTGAAAAGAGTACAGAGTTCGATACAGAGACAGAACAACCCATCACGGACGGTTTTCGCTTACATTTTTATAATGAAGAAAAAGTATTAGTGGATCCGGAAAAAGCAAAATGGTCCGATGATAATATTTATGAATTTCAATTCAGCCCTGTACAATTCCTAACAATAAAAGGAGTTCAAAATCCTGCAGACTACAAAGTAATCTTTGGAGAAACTGGTTTATCAACGTCCAAGGATACTTCGATTAGTTTTTTTAAGATGCCGTCACAGGATGTTAATTTTAAAATCATAAACATGTCTGATGGTGATAGACCTGTTGAGTTTGCATTTGCTGAACTCCATGGTACAGATGGTCAATTTACAATTGATCCCAATGATGCCAATACAACTGATGTTATGATGTTTTTAGAACCGGATGATAAGGAGCAGTTAACTTACACCTGGCAACTTATTATGAACCTTCAGCCGCCAAATGGACGAAATCCACAGGCAGGAGATACGTTGATGCTTTATTTACGAAAACCATTCCTGTCAAGAGACATCTACAAATTTAAAATGAAAAAAGAAAACATCTCAAAAGAAATGGCTAAGGATCAACTTAAACAAATTCGTGTTGTACCAAATCCCTATATCGCTGCTGAGAGCTGGGAACCATTTAATACATATTCCAGCGGGCGCGGATCGCGGGAAATTCATTTTATCAATTTGCCATCAGAGTGTACAATTCGAATATTTAATGTGTCAGGAGAACTAATTGATAAAATTGAACATAACAGTGGACAAATTAGTCCATTAGAAATAACCGGTTTAGAACGACTATCAGATGGGGCGGATAACGGTTTTAATAATGGAACTGCGGTCTGGGATTTGCTGAGCAAAGATAACCTGGAAATATCTTATGGTGTTTATCTTTACCATGTAGATGCACCGGGAATTGGTCAGAAGACCGGTACTTTTGCGGTTATTAAATAGTTCTAATTTGCGTAAGCTGTTTCAAATATTTTGAAGACTATCAAAACATCCCCCTTGGTCCCCCTTCAAAAGGGGGAATTATAGTTCTTCCCCCCTTTGAAGGTCGAAGATGCTCGAAGGGTAGGGGACAAAGGGGGGATGTTAAAAGATAAAAATAAATTTAACTAAACTAAAGTTGGGTCAAATGGAAAAAATAACAAAGATACTGAGATTACAAGTATTATTAGGACTGCTAATAGTTGCTTGTTTAATTTGTTTTCATTCTGAAGGCTACGCACAGGAAGTAAAAAAAGTTGGGACATCATCAGCCGCATTTCTAAAAATTCCGGTTGGCGCGCGAGGCTCCTCAATGGGAAGCGCCTTTGTTTCACTTGCCGATGATCCGAGTGCACTTTTCTGGAACCCGGGCGGTTTATCAAGAAATCAGAAATATGCATTTATGGTTGACCACTCGCCCTGGCTGCCTGGTTTGAATTTCAACTTTTTTGGTCTTGTCGTTCCAATGAGAAATTATGGTACACTTGGCATTAGTGTAACTGTATTGGGAACAGAAGAAATGCTGGTTACCACGCCTGCAAATCCAATGGGAACCGGGGAAAAATTTGATGCTGCTTCAATGGCAGTTGGATTTTCTTATGGCAGGAGCTTAACTGATCGATTTTCTATCGGCGCTACGTTTAAATATGTTAACGAACGTATCTTTAATTCAACAGCAACAGCCATTGCCTTTGACATCGGGACTATTTATGACACGCCAATGCCTGGTTTAAGATTGGGAGTTTGCGTGTCAAATTTTGGTACAAAAATGCAAATGGATGGTGAAGATTTAAATATTCGTGTTGATGTAGCACCGGATCAACTGGGTAATAACCAGAGCGTAGTTGGCAGGCTGAAAACGGAACAGTTTGATTTACCATTAATTATGCGTTTGGGGCTTTCTTTTGATACCTGGCAAACTGAAACCAGCCGTCTCACCATTGCTGTTGATGGGATAAATCCAAGTGATAACGCGCAGAGCGTGAATGTAGGCGCAGAGATTTCTTTTTTGAATGAGCTGCTAATTTTAAGAGGCGGGTATAATGAGCTTTTCTTAGAAGATCGAGAAAAAGGATTTGCAGCAGGAGTAGGGTTCAATTTAAAAATGCAGGGCAATTTAGGTGTGTCAGCAAGTTATGGTCACCAGGAATTTATCCATTTGGGTGGTATGAACCGGTTTACCTTGGTTCTTACTTTTTAAAACACATGAGAGGAGGTGAATCTTTTTTTAACTTTGTGTAACTAATTGAGTGTGTCCGAAAAGTTATAATATTAAATAATCATGATCCAGTATCATTTCAGGAAGCGATTAATGGTAAGTGATCACAGGGTAATTAATTGTTAGTGAACTCACCCCCTTTATCCCCCTCTCTTGTAAAGGGGGAAAACAAAGGACCATAATTTAAAAATGGGAAATTTGGCAAAACCCTCTTCTCTTAAAAAGAGAAGGGGATTTACCCATTAAAAAATAATTAACTATTTATAATTTATAGTGTTACTCCCCCTCTCTTTTTAAGAGAGGGGGCCGGGGGTGAGTTCAATAATTACAAAGAATAATTCCTTTTAATTCTTTTAGTGATTATATATTATGCAGACATCGGACAAACAATAATTAGTAATTTGCATCAATATTTTTTAATTAATTTATGCCCTAATAATAGGGCAAACTATTAACCAAAATCATGGAGGTACATGATGGTGAAAAAGTTATTGTTAATCGCCGGTATGATATTTTTATTTGCCGGCCTGGTTGTTGCCCAGGAATATAAAATTCTCTGGGAAGATCATTTTGAAGATGATGATCTACCGGCACTCAAAAATGTCGGCTGGATTTATTATCCTGAACAGGACGTTGCCGGACAGGTTGTAGAGCAACGGGATGGCGCTTTGTTTGTTGAAGCCGGTTCCTATGGCGGTCTTGTTGGTGTAGGATTAGTTGAAACAAATGGTATTCCTGAAATAACCCTTGATGAAGATGGAAATATCACTGATTCAACGATCGCGCTGAGCCTTACCGATCAATGGGGCGATCCAAACCAGATATTGACTTTTCAGATTAATTTTTCTCGTTTTACGACATCGAACTTTTTTGTCGGAACAAGAATGCCGATGGATTCTTCACGCGGCGATGTTGATCCGACTGAATCAGCAGCCTATGCTTTGGTTCTTAGCCCATTGACACAATCTGTGATTTGTGCTAAATATGAGGGACCCATGGCAGCATTAGCTCCGGATACCTGGACATATTTTCATGCTGGTGAAGCCTTTGCTTTTGAACTCGAAGTCTATTATTGGGTCAAATGGTATCTCAACGAAGGCGACCTCAAAGCTAAAATCTGGGAAGGAGACCTGGAAGAAGATGAACCAGCAGATTGGTTGTTTGAAGTTGTTGATCCTGATCCTCGCGTAGAAGGTAATTTTACCATGTTTGCAGCAATGGGTGCGCCACCTGCACCAGGAACGGGCGATCAGTATTACCTTGACGACATTGTAATGACAAGTTCAGTGCCTTCTGCGCCGCCAGTTCCTATTAATGTAACCTTACAACTCAACACCTCCACCAATTTAGATACGCTTGGTGAGGATGCTTTTGTTGAAGTCAGGGGCGCTTTGAATGAATGGCAAACAGGTCCGGTACTACCTGGCGATAAAATCATTGATTGGAACACTGATTCTGACTTAGATATGGTCAATGTTGGCGGCGATTACTGGGAAGTGACATTCCAGATGATGTCTGATGATACATTGAGATATAAATTCTGGACAGGTCACACTTCAGAACTCGGCACCCATCCTGGTGGTGGTTGGGAAGGTCCTTTTGACAATACCATTGCTGATACCCGTATTCTTATAACCGGCACAGAGGATATGGTTGTTCCGGTACAGTATTATAATCCGGATTTAGGTACAGGCGCTCAACCACAGTGGAAAAAACCATTCGTGTCTAAAGCAGATACCGTTGCTATTTATTTCAGAGTAAATATGGGTGGAGAAATGGAAGGCGAGCGTTTTGATCCTACAGCGAATGGACCGATTGGTATGCGTGGTGATCCAACCAACTCCGGCGGCACAATCGATTGGGGAGAGACAAGAGTTATTTTGAACTGGGAAGAAAACAGTATTTATGACGGTTCTTTCTGGTCAGGCGTTGCTTATTTTGATAAAGCGAGCGTTACAGAAGGTGGAACCCAGGAATTCAAATTCTTTGCTGAAAACACACCTGATTTTAGCTGGGAAGATGGCGATAATCATGTTTTCACCTATCCGGTTGGATTGGCAGATACAACTATCCATTGGACCTGGTTCAGTGGTAAAAAGATAACCGGTGTAGTACCGATTGAAAGTATCATTACCTGGCGTGTGAGCACCGAAGCTTTGGAAGCAATTGGCTTGTTTGATCGCGGTGTAGGTGATGAGATTGAGATTCGCGGCGCTCGCGGTTGGGGTGAAGATCAAGCTGTTCAGTTATACTACCAGCCGCTTCTCAAAGAATGGACATCAGCCAATGAAGTTTTCAAATTCCCGGTTGAGACAGAGATATCCTATAAATATTTTGTAGATTGGGATACTTCACGGCATATAGAAACAAGTCCTAATTACATAGCAGGTTTATTAAATGAAGATGAGACAACTCGTGGCTGGGAAGAACCGGCAATCACCGGTGGCGGCAACAGAACCCATGTTTACCAGAACGCAGCAGAGCAAACAGCAGTTGGCGACTTTGGTTTTGATCGACAGTTTTTCAACAGTGTTCCTGCCAATGGCGTATTTGATCACGGGATAACAGTAACCTGGAGTGTTGATATGTCCAATGCAGCAGATGCTGACTCCAATGCAGTGAATGCAGACAATCTTTTCACACCTGGAGTGGATAGTGTTTTTGTTCGCTGGGATGGAGAATTGTTAGCAATTACTCAAGGTCAGGAACCATGGGGAGACGGTGGACAGTTTCTTGAACTGACCGATTCTGATGGTGATATGGTTTACGAGGGCACCTATGAAATACTGGTTTCAGAAAAATTCCCCAATGGCTGGTATCAACTTGGTTATGTTATTGCTTATACAACAGATGAAGCCGGTACTTATGTAACCAATGGCGGTGGATATGATTTTGGTCGTCGTTATATGCAATATATCCATCCAACCGCGATTCAGCAAGACCTCACAACAGTTTGGTCTCGCGGCTATACATTGCCAACAGTACAATGGAGACCAGAGGATCTGTTTGTTGAATTTCCGCCACCAGATATGACTCAACCGATGGCAGTAGAAACAAAACAAAACAAATTCCAAACAGATTTTGCTTTGCACGGAAATTACCCGAATCCATTTAATCCAACTACAACAATCAATTATACAATGGGCAAAAATGTAGATGTTAGCATTAAAGTCTATAGTATAACCGGTGAGTTAGTAGCAACTATAGTCAACGGAATGAAACAACAAGGTAATCATTTTGTTGAATGGAACGGAAAGAATATCGATGGTGATAACGTTGCCTCCGGTATGTACTTTGTAAAAATGGTATCAGGTGATTTCAACCATGTTACGAAGATGATGTTGGTTCGCTAACATTTATTAGCTGAATATTGTTTAAGTACAAAAAAAGGGCGTAAGCTTTGGTGCTTATGCCCTTTTTTTCTATGGATATTATTGTCATTCACAATTATGAATTAGTCGTTCACAATTCTCAATTTATTTTTTGTAATCCATTTATTTCAATTGTGAGTTGAGAATTGTGAACTGCTAATTGTGAATGATGTTAGATAATTATCTGTAAAGTTAATATGATTGTCCAAAATTCAAAACAGTTAACTATTTTTTAACTATATCCTGAAGGGCGCAGTTTGTCATAAAGAAAATATGAAAAAACACAACCACAAAAACTCAAAAAAAAAGAAACGTCCAGCCATAAAATCAAAGCTCGAACTCGATCCAAAACGCAAACGCTTATTTATGGTGATAACACTGCTTATCCCAATAGTTTTTTTACTGATTCTTGAGTCTAGTCTTAGGATAGCTAATTACGGTATAAACACAGACCTTTTCATCCAGGCTCAAGGCGACTATTCGGATTATTTTAAAGTCAATCCACAAGTTGGGCGCCGTTTTTTCATGAACCAGGCAAATGCACCCACACCGCCAAATGACCTTTTTTTAATAAAGAAACCCGAAAATTGTTATCGAATTTTTGTGATGGGAGGCACTACCACTGCTGGCTACCCTTATGGCAATAACCTGATGTTTTCAAGAATTCTTAATCAACGACTGTCAGATGCTTTTCCGGATAAATATATTGAGATAATTAACACAGCAACCGCTGCAATAAACTCTTATGCTCTACTTGATTTTACAGATGAAATATTAGAAAAAGAACCGGATGCAGTTCTAATTTATGCCGGACACAATGAATATTACGGCGCATTGGGTGTTGCTTCAACTGAAACAACGGGGAAATTCAGACCGATTATAAGATTATACTTGAAGCTGAGGAAATTTAAAACATTCCAACTTTTGCAGGATTTAATGTGGAAAATCAAGCAAGGAATAGCAAATTTGTTTTCCAATAGTGATGGAATAAAACCTTCATCAACTTTGATGGAACGTTTGGTAGCAGAGCAAAATATTCCCTTTCACAGTTCAATCTACGATGCTGGAAAAAAACAATTCCGGGAAAATCTCAGAGATATTTTACAGAAAACACAAAAAGCAAAAGTCCCGGTTCTCATTGGCGAACTGGTCAGCAACGTTCGGGATTTTCAGCCGTTTATGTCAAAAGGTACGAATGGTTTTCCTACGGCAAAAAATGTTTATCAAAAGGCGAAAGAACTTGAACGCCAAAAAAAGTTTGAAAAGGCAAAAGAAAGTTACTATCTCGCTAAAGATTTGGATGCACTTCGATTCAGAGCGAGCGAAGAATTCAATGAAGTCATACATGAAGTGTCCTCAGAGTTTAATGCAACTGTTGTACCCATGAAATCATATTTTGAATCTACTCCTTTCAGGGGAGCGCCGGGAAACGGACTTTTTGTAGAGCATCTCCATCCCAATATCGATGGTTACTTTTTGATGGCAAATGCATTTTTTGAAACCATGCGTAAGAACAAGATAATTTCATCCCAATGGCCTGGTTATAAAATATCACCTGCAACCTATTATCGATCCGCCTGGGGATACACGCCACTTGATAGTTTGTATGGTGATCTTCGCATTCGAATTTTAAAAGGAGGCTGGCCGTTTAAACCGAAGACCGTGCCTAATCGGGCAATTCTTGATTATGTACCGGGTACTAAAGCAGAATCGCTTGCAGTAAAAGTCTGGGATGATTTGAATTATTCTCTTGAACGCGGTCATGTTGAATTGGCGGAATATTATCGAACACAGAAGAAGTACAAACAGGCTTATGAAGAATACAGGGCATTAATCTGTTTAACGCCGTTGAACGTCTCGCCTTATTTGAAAGCAGCAGACATGTTGATCAAAGGGAGCAACTTTAGATCTGCTTTTAGTTTACTAAAAAAATCACTGACTCTGGAAGAAACATTATACGCCAATAAGTGGATCGGGCAAATTTTATTGAATTATAATGAAGTCAAACAATCGCTCCCATATTTGGAAAAGGCTTATAAAGAAGATTCAAAAGATCCACAAATACTCTACATGTTGAGTGGTGCTTATGCTTTGAATGCTCAATACAAACAGTCCAAAGATGTCTTGAACAAATTATATAAGATTGCACCGGATTTCAAGGATCCGATGAATTTGAAAGAGCAGTTGGAGCGCATTAAAAACTAAAAACTTTTGAAGAATAAGTTTCACTCAATAATGAAAAAGTGTGTTGTTTTTCCTGACGTAGCGTAGCGGAGATCAGGAATCTCCCAAGTAAACGAAAAATTCATGTGACCATAAATAATTTCTTCAGTTACATATTCAGGAATAAAATTCTCTGCAAAGAGTTGTCAGTGGATGTTGATTGGATTTATTATAATTTTGAGAACTATGAGAATTTACTTTTTATTATATTTTGTAATTTTATTTGTCAAGGCAGTTCCTGCAAGTGAAAATAACAAAGGAACAGGTTGCCAAAATTCGACCAATTTTATCAAAGGCGCTGATGTTTCTTTCATCCCACAAATAGAAGATAATGGCGGAATTTATCAAGATGAAGGAATCCAAACAGATCCGTTAAAAATATTCACAGATCACGGTTTCAATTTTATTCGATTGAAACTATGGCACACGCCGGAAGAGAATTATAATAATTTAGAAAAAATTTTCTTGATGGCGAAACGAATAAAAGAACAGGGATGTGGATTTCTTTTGAATTTTCACTATTCGGATACCTGGGCTGATCCGGGACATCAGACAAAGCCGGCTGCGTGGCAAAATATTTCATTTCAGGCATTAAAAGATAGCGTTTATGATTACACTAAGAGAGTGATTCGATCTTTGTGTGAACAGGGGGCTGCGCCGGAAATGGTGCAAATTGGCAATGAAATTAATTCCGGAATGTTGTGGAATGATGGTCGGGTCGGCGGTAATTATAATTCAAATTGGGGGAATTTCGCCGCTTTGGTGAACGAAGCAATCAGTGGCGTTCGTGAAAGCTGCCAGGCTGGCGATTCAATAAAAATTATGATTCATATTGCCGGCGCTGGAAACAATAGCGGCAATCGCTGGTTCTTTGATAATTTATTTTCACGGGGAGTTAATTTTGACATCATCGGGCTTTCATATTATCCCTGGTGGCATGGCACGTTGAGTCAGGTGAGAAATAATTTGAATGATCTGGCACATCGATATAAAAAAGATATTATTATTGTTGAAACAGCTTATCCCTGGACATTGCAATGGTTCGATGCGAAACATAATAAGGTAGGAAATCAGAGCCAACTACACGAAGGTTATCCTGCCTCGGTGAATGGTCAGGCATCCTTTCTGCGGGACTTGATGCAGATTCTTCGTCAGACAAGAGATGGCAGGGGAAAGGGTATATTTTATTGGGCACCTGAATATATATCAGCACCACCGCTTCTTTCATCCTGGGAAAATAATACTCTATTTGATTTTTATGGAAATAGTCTGAATTCCATGGACGTGTTTTTGGAAGAACCGGATACATTAAATCCGATAAACGTCCGTATGATAGTTAATACTTCTACTCATTGGGACACGGTCGATACTCATCATTTTGTTCAAATTCGGGGTGATGTTCAGGGGGCTTCGTATTTAACATTGCCCGATGGTAAAAAAATCAGCTGGGATGCCAACTCTGATTTAGTGTTAGTGAATATTGGAGGTGATTATTGGGAAGTTGAGTTTCAAGCCTATCCCGGAGATATACTTTCCTATAAAATCTGGACAGGGTACACTCGTGATAAAGGAACATCGCGCCGCGTAGGATGGGAAGGACCAATTATTTCTGTTGGAGCTTCAAATGAAAATACACGGATTTTAGAGGCTAGTCAGCAAGATACATTGTTGCCAGTTCAATACTACAATTCCGAAAGTGAATCAAAAGATCAGTACTGGCAGCCATTTACGCACAAAGAAGATTCAATAGCTCTCTATTTCAAGGTTAATATGGGTGGTGTTATGAATTCTGGTCGTTTTAATCCTGACAGCAATGGACCAGTAGGCATAAGGGGTGAACGTACTGAATCCGGGGGAGTTTTTGATTGGGACAGTACAAAAATAATTCTTCAACGAGAAGAAAACAGTGTCAATAATGGATCGTTTTGGTCAGGGATTTGTTATATCCATAAAAATGAAATTCAGGCTGGAACAAAACTTAGTTATAAATTTTTCATCGAAAATGACACTCAAAACGGCTGGGAAAATAATGTGCCGGATCATGAATTACTATTTACTAATTCGCTGATTGAACAAAATAAGGATACCACTTTACATTGGGTTTATTTTGATAATTTCAGTCCCTTCACCGGGCTGGAAACTCAGGCAGTCAATAAAGAGTTACAGTTTTCTCTGAAACAGAATTTCCCAAATCCATTTAATAATCAGACTAGAATTCATTATAATATTATGCAGCAGGACCACGTTTCCATTTTCATTTTTAATTTACAGGGACAATTGATTACAAGGTTGGTTGATGGAATTAAAAATAGAGGGGCTTATTCTTGTTTATGGAATGGCAAAGATTTAAGCGGAGTGGACGTGTCAACGGGGATATATTTAATCAATATGAAAACTAAAGATAGTATCTCTGTTCGAAAAACTTTGTTAATGAGATAGGAGGAAGAACAAATGAGCCGTAAATTTTACTACATTTTTTTGACGTTGGGTTTTTTTACTGTTTTAACTCTGTTTATTTCCTGCTCAACAAATGATTTGAACCGACGGAAAATTAATTTTAATAGCGGATGGAAATTTTACCGGGGTGAGTTAAACATTGAAACTAACATAAAAGAAGAATTCAAAAACAGCAATTGGGAAATTGTCCATCTGCCACATGCACCCCAAAAAACACCGATGCGGCATCGCTATCCTTTAAAAGACAATCAGGGTTTAAACTGGTATCTAAAAGAGTTTCTATTATCCGAGGATTATAAAGGCAGAAAAATCATCATAGAGTTCGAAGGCGCAGACCAGGTTGCGGATGTCTGGGTAAATGGTGAAAAATTAATATCTCATAAAGGTGCTTTTACACCTTTTATTATTGATATCACGAAAGTTGCCAAATTTGGTAGTAATTCAAATCTATTATGTGTGAGAGTGGATAATTACTATAATAAGGATATTCCTTTTTATGGAAGCTGGATAAGTTATGGCGGAATATATCGTGATGTGTATCTACATATTATGGATCGACTCCATATTACAAATGCTGTAAATGCCAACAAAGTGGCGGGTGGTGGAATATTTGTAACTTATCCTTTTGTTTCGGATTCTCTGGCTGAGGTAAAAATCAAAACACATGTTATAAATGAAAATAATACTAACAAAATTTGTCGATTAAAATCTTCGCTGCTAAATGCTGAAAACCATACTGTCGGATCGGTGTTGGCTGAACAAACCATCGATAATGAAAAGGATTACACTTTTATTCAGACAATAAAAGTTAAAAATCCACAACTTTGGCATCCAAATCATCCGCACCTTTATACTCTGGTGTCTGAAGTTGATAATAAAGTCGAATTAATGGATATTCGAAAAACACGGGTCGGGATTAAATATATCGATTTCAGCAAGGACAATGGATTTTCGATTAATGGAAAAAGAATGATGTTTATGGGCACCAACCGTGTTCAAGATTATCCACACGTTGCCTGGGCATTTTCCAATCAAGCGCAGAAGAGAGATGCCATCCTTCTGAAAGAGGCAGGTTTTCAATATGTTAGATTATCTCATAATCTACATGATCCCTCATTTTTAGATGCGTGCGATGAACTTGGCTTAATGGTTATGGCTTGCATTCCGGGCTTTCAATATGTTGGTGGACAAAAGTTTCGCGACCATTCGTATCAGGATATGCGAGATTTAATTCGTCGCGATAGAAACCATCCTTCGGTGATATTATGGGAGTTATCTCTTAATGAGACAGAATTTGACTCATCGTTTGCTAAAAAAGCAGTGCAGATTGGTCATGAAGAGTATCCTGGCGATCAATGTTTTATTTCCGGATGGAAACACGATAATATTTATGATGTTTTTATTAGAGCAAGCCAGCATGGTGCAAGGGAGTATTCTGGAAATGCACCCTTAGTGATAAGTGAATATGGGCATTGGGACTATGGCGGCAGAAACAGTAGTAGTAAAGTTGAGCGTAGAGATGGTGAAGAAGCCATACTTATCCAGACTAAAAATCATCAGGAGTCGCTTAATGCTAACCGCGCTTTGCGCTTTTTATGCGGGGATGGATTATGGGTTGGAATCGATTTTCAGAGCTATGCATCGGGAATAATTGATTATTTTCGCCGGCCTAAGTTTTCTTTTTATTTTTACCAGAGTCAGCGTGATCCATATTTGAAATTTGAAAACATAAACTCCGGTCCTATGATTTTCATTGCCAATTACTGGACAAAAAATTCACCGAGAGATGTTAAAGTTTTCAGCAATTGTGACAGTGTGCAGCTGCAGTTGAACGGAAAATCGATTGCAACTCAAACGCCCGATAATAATTCTATTTCAGATCATTTGCTCCACCCACCTTTTACATTTAAAAATGCGCTGTGGCAACCAGGGGAATTGAAAGCAGTTGGATTTTTAGACGGGAAACAAACTGTTGAACATATAAGGAATACTCCCGGAAAAGCTCAAGCTATCGAAATTGAGTTCAATATAAAAACTGATCCTGTTGCCGATGGGGAAGACTTGTTTTTTGCCCATGCTAAAATTGTGGATGCAAACGGAACAATTATTCCTACGGCTGATTCGTGGGTAGATTTTGAAGTGCAGGGAGCAGCCAGGTTGGTTGGTCCAAATCGTATTAAAGCCGAAGCTGGCATTGCTTCCGCGTTGGTTCGTGTAACGGTAGAACCAGGTGTAATCGATGTAGAAGCGCAGGCAAAAGATCTTCGAACGGATATTAAAACTTTGAGAAGTTTCAAGTAAGTTTAGTGAGGCTTGAAAGAGCAGTAAATAAAATTGGTGATATCTTAAAACATATTGTTCAATTGATATCATAAACGAGAAATCTGAAGAATAATTGGAGGTTGATTTAGTATGATAAATATAAAGTTGCTGTTAGTTGTTATGGCAGTATTTTTATTTTACTGCACATTGACAGAGGAAAAATCTCAATGGATCGCAGGTGCAGATATTTCCTCTCTGCCGGAAATCGAAAGTAGTGGTGGAAAATTTTATGAGCAAGGGAATGAAAAAGATCTGTTAGAAATTTTAAAAAACCATGGATGTAATTATATTCGGCTGAGGCTGTGGCACACTCCGGAGAATGAATTCCATAATTTGAAGAATGTGGCCTTAATGGCAAAAAGAGCAAAAGAAAAGGGATTTCGCTTTCTCCTTGATTTTCATTATTCTGACTCCTGGGCTGATCCGGGTCAACAAAACAAGCCGTCAGCATGGGAAGGATTACCATTCCATGTTTTAAAGGATAGTGTGTACGCTTACACCCGGAGAGTTATCCAAACTTTGAAAAAGCAAAATACATTACCGGAAATTGTTCAGATAGGGAATGAGATCGATCCGGGAATGTTGTGGGATGACGGTAAAGTAGGTGGTGTCTTTGATACGGATCAACAATGGTCGTCCAATTTACCTGAACTGTTGAAAGCTGGCATTTCAGGTGTAAAGAGTTGTTTGGTCGATGGGGACTCGATCTGCATTATGATACATGTGGCATCTGGTGGAAACAGTGGCAGATGCCAAAAGTTTTTTAACCAATTGTCTGCATTTGATGTTCCTTATGATATTATCGGTGTCTCGTATTATCCTTGGTTTGTTAGACTTTGTGGAACCATGGATGATTTAAAAACTAACATCAACAATCTGGCAGAGATGTTTGATAAGGATATAATCGTAGTGGAAACAGCTTATGCCTGGACCATGGAGAATGCAGATAGAAAAAGAAATCGCGTACGGAGGCAAAACCAGCTTCATGCGGATTATCCTGCTACGGTAGAAGGACAATATCGATTCCTGACCGATCTTCAGCAAATCATTCGAAATGTGAAAAACGGAAAAGGAAAAGGATTTTTTTATTGGGAACCGGGGCACATCACAACGCCCAAAAGAGTAACATTCCGTGATAATCTTGCCCTTTTTGATTTTAATGGGAATGTTTTACAGTCGATTAGGGCTTTTGAACCTCGAGAGTGAATTGGAAAGTAATTAATATCATGAAATACATTTAGAAATAAAAAAGTTTATAGACAGATCTTTGAAACAATAAAAAGATTTGCCTTCATTACTTGAACTTACGGAGTAAAAAAGATGAAAATTAGACGCCTGAAGTTTTACTATTTATTTTTATTTTTATTCCTTTTTGTCAGTTTTGCAGAGAGTAGACAGACAATAAACTTCAATCGAAACTGGAAATTTACTAAAGGAAATCCAGCTAATGCAATGAAAACAAATTTTGATGATTCATCATGGGAGGAAATTCATGTACCACATGATTGGGCAATTTATGGTCCATTTGATTCATTAGGAGAAGGGAGAACCGGTAAACTTCCCTGGCGTGGTGAAGGGTGGTATCGAAAAGAATTTGCACTGAATCGGTCAGATGAAGGAAAAAGGATTTATTTTCTTTTTGACGGTATTATGGCTTTTCCCAAAGTTTACGTGAACGGGGAATTGGCTGGCTTGTGGGATTACGGGTATAATTCCTTCTACCTTGATGTTTCAGAATTTGTGGAATTTAAGAAGAAAAATGTGATTGCGATACATGTTGATACTCGCCAACACGGCAGCAGATGGTATCCTGGAGCCGGAATTTACAGGAAAGTCCAAATGATTATTACTGATCCTGTTCATGTTGGCATTTGGGGGACATATATTACAACACCTGATGTTAGGGATACCTGGGCTGATGTACGTATTCTAACCTCAATAAATAATTATAGCAGTCAGAGTGAAAATGTTGAAATTGTAACTACTATAATAAGCCCTGATGGTACTGAACTAGATTCTAAAAGTATTGAAAAAACAATTGCTACTGAAAAAACTTTTGAATTTGAACAATGGTTCACTTTGATAAGACCTCATCGTTGGGATGTTAACAATCCTAATTTGTATAGAGCAAAAACAGTTGTCATGAAAAATGGAAAAATTTGTGATACCTTCCTGACAAATTTTGGCATCCGTACTTTTAAATTTACTGCTGATGATGGTTTTCATCTAAACGGTCGTCGGTTGCAGGTAAAAGGTGTTAATTTACATCATGACCATGGACCTTTAGGCGCTGCGTTTTACACCCGGGCGATGGAAAGGCAGTTAGAGATCATGATGGAAATGGGATGCAACTCCATCCGGACAAGTCATAATGTATGTGCGCCGGAACTGCTTGATTTGTGTGATAAAATGGGATTGATTGTGTTTGACGAAGTTTTTGACAAATGGGATAATAAGGCTGATATTTTACCGGACACTGATTTCTATGAATTTGGTGAAAGAAATATAAAGAATTTTGTTATCCGCGACCGGAATCATCCTTCAATTGTAATTTGGAGTGTGGGTAATGAGATTCGGGATATTCAACAGAATTTGAACGGCGGTTTAAAAAAATTACACGCAATGGTTGGCTATGTCCGAAAGTATGATCCCACCCGTCCTGTTACCATGGTGTCTGACATGGTACATACTGTAAAATGGCGGCATTTCGATTATTATGATATTCACTGTTGGAATTATGGTCAGCGATATCTTCCGGCTCGCTTAACTGATCCTTCAAAATCGGTGATCATCAGTGAATCAGCTTCAACTGTAAGCACGCGTGGTTTCTATGAATTACCATTGCCAGAGAAAAAGACTGATTTTACTAACTCTTTGCAAATCAGTTCTTATGATCTTCATGCGCCACGCTGGGCAGAAATCAGTGATGATGATTTCATGTGGCAGGAACAAGATCGATACATCTGCGGCGAATATGTATGGACAGGTTTCGATTATTTGGGAGAACCAACCCCTTATACGGATTATGAAGTGGACAATGGAAAATTAACTCAGCAGCAAGTATCCAGAAGCTCATATTTTGGGATAGTGGATTTGTGCGGAATCCCCAAAGATAGGTATTACTTGTATCGCAGCCACTGGGCACCGGAAAAAACAACGGTACATATTCTGCCTCACTGGAACTGGGAGGGAAGCGAAGGAAAAGAAATTCCGGTCTTTGTCTATACAAACGGAGATTGCGCGGAATTATTTTTGAATGGGAAATCGTTAGGTAAAAGAACAAAAAATCCAAAGTCGGAAAATTCTACCGAACGCTACCGTTTGATGTGGCATGAAGTGATTTATCAACCGGGTGAACTGAAAGCTGTTGCCTACAAAGAAGGCAAGGAAATTGGACAGGCTGTTGTCAGAACAGCAGGAGAACCTGAATATTTAACATTAACTCCTGATCGGATTCATATTGAAGCAACAGGAGATGACCTTTCATATATCCTCGTGGAGGTTTTTGATAAAAATAATAATGCCTGTCCAAAGGCGGATAATTTAGTTCGTTTCAATATTGATGGTCCGGCAACTATTGCAGGTGTGGGAAATGGCAATCCTCAATCACTGGAACCGTTTAAGGCGAATCACAGAAAACTTTTTTTTGGCAAAGCTATGTTGATCCTTCGCTCTAAAAAAGGCGAAAAAGGGAAGATTAATATTACCGCCACAAGTGATGGATTAAAAAGAGCTAAAACTTCAATTGTGAGTAAATAAATTCTGGTTGATTGTGTCATAGTTAATATCGAAGAAAAATTTGGCAAAAATTTAGTAATTGTAAATTAATAACTAAATAATAATTCAGCGTCCGTAAAAGTGTCATTCTGAGGGAGCTTGCGACCGAAGAATCTCATCTTTTTTCAGCAGTTGTCTTTTACAATATGAGATTCTTCACTTCCCAATGCCCCCATCCTTTCTCTCGTTCAGAATGACACTCTTTCAACGATTAGTTGAAAATTTAGAAAACTAACAATCTAATGAAAGAACCTTAATCATGATATTAAAAAAGATATTCTCGATTTTTTTTATTTGTTTTTCCATTTTTATTATTAATTGCAATTGTACAAAAGAGCAAAAGTTACAAACTGTACCAGACTGGGCAAAACAAGCAATCTGGTACCAAATTTTCCCGGAAAGGTTTTGCAATGGTGATACAAGCAATGATCCAACAATGAAAGATTTGGAAGGTGGTTGGCCCCATTATACACCTGATGAGTGGCAGATTCACCCATGGACTTCCGATTGGTACAATTTGCAGCCGTGGGAGAAAAAATATAAAAAAGATTTTTACTGGTGTGCCGGATTGCGACGATATGGTGGGGATTTGCAGGGTGTTCTGGATAAGCTCGATTATTTGCAGGAATTGGGAATTAACGCCATTTATTTCAATCCATTATTTGAATCACCTTCGCTTCACAAATATGATGCAACAATGTATCATCACATTGATAATAATTTTGGACCAGCGCCGGAAAAAGATAAAGAGATTTGGAAGAAAGAGAATGCAGCAGATCCAGCTACGTGGCAGTGGACTACCGCTGATAAGTTGTTTCTAAAATTAATTGAGGAATGTCATAATCGCGGTATCAAAGTTATAATTGATGGTGTTTTTAATCACGTTGGCAACACATTTTGGGCATTTATAGATGTAATTGAAAATCAACAAAATTCTATGTTTAAAGATTGGTTCATCATCAAGAACTGGGACGACCCAAATACCCCAGCGAATGAATTTGAATATGAGGGTTGGCTTGGTGTAAAAGAATTACCTGAAATTACAGAGGATGAAAACGGACTGGTTAGTGGGGCAAGAGAACACGTCCATGCAATAGTGAAGCGTTGGATGGATCCCAATGGAGACGGTGATCCATCAGATGGCATTGATGGCTGGCGGCTTGATGTTGCGGAAAAAGTGAATATTAACTTCTGGAAAACATTCCGAACCTGGGTCAGAGATATTAATCCTGACGCTTATATTACCGGTGAAATATGGTGGGAGGATTGGGAAAACAATAAAATGTTTAATGCAGCGCCATGGCTTCAAGGCGATGCTTTCGATGCTGTGATGAATTACAGGGTAGCTAAAGTGATTAAGAATTTTGTGATTGATAAAAAAGGAAAAATATCTTCACAGGAATTTGTTGATGCTATCGGACAAATTCATACTGATTATAACTGGGATAATGTATTGGTTTGTCAAAATCTCATGGACAGTCATGATGTAGATCGGTTAGCGTCACAAATAGTGAATCCGGATCGCTGGTTTGATCACTACGCAAACCCCGGGCAAAATCCTCACTATGAAGTTCGTAAACCAACAAAAACTGAAATGTTAAAATTACAGCTCGTCGTTGCCATGCAAATGACGCTGCCTGGCGCGCCAATGATTTATTATGGAGATGAAGTTGGAATGTGGGGAGGAGATGACCCGGATTGCCGGAAGCCAATGGTATGGAAGGAATTACATTATGAGCCGGAAGTAGCTCATCCGACAGGAAAGTTTCGACCGAAAGATGAAGTCACTTTTGATAATGAATTATTCGCTTGGTATGAAAAATTAATCAGAATTCGGAAAGAGAATCCTGTTCTTTCCCTTGGTAAAATTGATTTTTTTCTATCTGATGTGAAAAATAATATTCTGGGATATAAAAGAAATTATCAGAATGAAACGCTATGGATAATTATAAATAACAATAATGAACCAAAATCAATAAATTTGGATTCCGAAGTTTTTGCTGCGTCGACTGATAAGTTAGTTGATCTGATAACCAATACAGATTTCAGCTCTTTAGTAACAGATAATAAACTATCACTGAAGCCATATCAGGTGTTAGTGTTAAAGTAAGGTTATGGAGTAAAACATCACGCATTAGTTGCATAAGTTTTTAGATAAAAAGATTGAAAGACAAAATGATAGTCGACAAAATAATCCACCCCCTACCATTTTTAAAAATTTATTTGTTTTTAATTGCTATTGTTCTAATGTGAAAAAAACCAGAAGATTACTGACTCTAAAAAAAAAGAGGGGATAGGGATGGATTTATTTTGTCGTCCATTCCCGCAAAAAAACTCGGGACAGGTATTTTGTTTTAATTCAAAACAAAGTAATAATATTTCTTGCTAAACACAGGCAATAATCATTAGAATAATTTTATAGAATTAATGGAGAAGATATGAGTTATCTTGATTATGGAATAGTTATCGTTTATCTCGCTGGAATTGTAATTGTAGGATTTCTACTTCAAAAACGTGCTTCAACCGGTATTGATTCTTATTTTCTTGGCAACCGGAAAATGCCCTGGTGGGCTTTAGGCGCATCCGGGATGGCTTCCAACCTGGATGTAAGTGGGACAATGATCAATACTGCTTTCATTTTTGCTCTCGGCGCAATGGGATTATTCATTGAGATTCGCGGTGGTGTAACACTGATCATGGCTTTCCTCATGATTTTTATGGGTAAATGGAACCGCCGCGCTCAAGTAATGACCATGGCTGAATGGATGCGGTTTCGTTTTGGAAAAGAACGACAGGGAGATATAGCGCGTCTTATGGCGGCTGCCTCGATTATTATCGTTACAATTGCTATGGTAACATATTTTGCTGTTGGATCAGGTAAATTTATCAGTACATTTCTTGGCATCCCGGATATCGGGAAAGTTACTGATCAATTGAATGAGAATGAACAAATTTCCATTGGCAATTACATCGTTGAGATTCAAGCTCAAAAAGAAGAACTTAATTCCACAACTAAAGACATAAATGAAGTTGGGGCAGGAATAAATGGAATAAACAGGGCTTATGATAAGATAAATACGACCTGGAATAATTTGCAGCAGAATGGTGCTAGTGTGTCACAGTTGTCCAGATTCAGAGTTGAGATTAAAGAATTTGAAACGACAGTGAAAGCATTAAAATCATCAACTGTTTTATTATCGGGATCTTATCCGGATTCAACCATAGCCGGGGTAATACATGGCATTAATGGTCTTGAAGAAAATACGGTGAAGTTAAATCAACTATACAAAGAAGCAGCTTCATTTACAATCATAATAAAAGGCGAGTTTCTGGCTTCTTTGCTCATGATTTTTCTTGCCATGATTTATACTGTGGCAAGTGGTTTGTATGGCGTTGTCTGGACTGATGTTTTTCAGGGAATTCTTATCTTCGGTACAATCGTGTATATTTGTGTGATGGCAGTAACAAAATTCCATATACCGGAAGTGTTTTCTGTTTCAATCCCAATGAAGGATGGTACTTTTCAGGCTGTGCAAATGACCCGGGAGGCCTGGACAAATATTGTACCCCCCTGGAAGTTGGATTTTCCAGCTGAATCAGCTTATTCCATTTATAACCTTTTTGGAATTGCGATTATTTTTTACCTGATCAAAGTAACGATTGAAGGAAGCGGTGGTACCTCCGGTTACATGATCCAGCGATATTATGCAGCCAGGAGTGATCGTGAAACCGGTTTGTTATCACTTTTTTGGACTTTCCTGCTCTCTTTCCGCTGGCCTTTTATTGCAGCCATCGCTATAATGGGAATCTCATACGGCGCAAGCAATGGTGTAATTAGTGATCCCGAAAAAGTTCTGCCTGTCGTTGTCAGTGAAATGGTACCCATGGGAATTAAAGGATTGTTAGTTGCGGGACTAATGGCGGCAGCGATGTCCACTTTTGATTCCACGGTAAATGCCGGCGCTGCCTATTGGGTAAAAGATATTTACCAGGCTTACATCAATCCAAAAGCAACCGAAAAAAATCTTTTAGTGCACAGTCGATGGGCTTCTATTATCATTGTTGTTTTTGGCTTACTTTTTAGCCTGGCGATAAAGAATATTAATGAAATCTGGGGGTGGATCACCATGAGCATTGGCGCCGGCATGATCGTTCCCACACTGGTGCGTTGGTACTGGTGGCGCTTAAATGGTTGGGGATTTGCAATTGGCACAGCAGCAGGAATGATCGCAGCAGTTATACAGCGACTTTCTTTCCCAGAAGTACCGGAATATGTTTCTTTTAGTTTTGCCAGTGGTGTTTCTTTTATAGCGATGATTATTGCCACTTATGTTACCAAACCAACAGACGAAAAGACATTGTCTGAATTTTATAAAACAACCCGTCCCTTTGGATTTTGGAAAAACATTAGGGAAAAAATTCCAACAAATGTTATGGAGAAAGTAAATAAAGAAAATCGACGTGATATTATCTCAATTTTTATGGCTGTTCCCTGGCAGGTAATACTTTTTCTCACCATGATGATGATCGTTATGGGAAGATGGGATTTTTTCGGTTATCTATTTGTCGCGTTGGTGGCTTTATCATTTGGATTATATTTTAGTTGGTACAGACATCTTTCTACTGAAGTCAAAGTAGATTCAACAAAAGAAGTGTAAATGTGGTAATTGGGTAATGTGGTAATACGATAAATTAGGTAATACGGTAATTGGGTAATTATGGTGATTAAGTAAAGATAAAAACGATTTTATTTCAAATCTCAAATTCCCTTAATTACCTAATTACAGAACCAGGACAAGCCAGAAGCAAAAAGAAAAAAATGGAACACGGGTCGGACGGATTTAACGGATCATCACGGATTTTTCTAAAAAATATATCTAATCCGTGTAAATCTGTTCGATCCGTTAAATCCGTGTTCTATAAATTTTTTGCTCATTGTATAAGAAATTAACTTTTTAGGCACTAATTAGTGTCCGTCCGAAAAAGCCTGATATTCTGTCATTCCGGCAATCTTTTGAGCCGGAATCTCCTTGTTTTACGGATGAGATTC
>JACKQG010001236.1_pt1 | contig 35842 bp, 35 predicted proteins | sample 8237621 | NCBI WGS metagenome assembly JACKQG01 (sample SAMN15677084, study PRJNA649215) | marine metagenome | biome: marine; feature: Black Sea; material: saline water; isolation source: suspended particulate matter (SPM) from the Black Sea western gyre | collected 2013-06-09/2013-06-10 | depth...
GGGGTGTTAGTGAAAGCGTGGGTGACGGGGAAGGGCTTTGGGGGGTGGAAGCGCGGCGGCGCGGGGCAGCCGTTGCCCGACCCGACCGGCGGGGACCCACCCCCGCCGCAGAGACCCTTTTGCAGGCTTTGCGGGGGGAATTAGCAGACCCGGACGAAGACGAAAACGAGGTCCCAAAAAAAACAAAGGGTAGAAAGGCGGAAGCCTCAGTGCCGAAAACGGAAGAACCGGACGACATGTATCCGACCTCCACCCTTCATTCGATCTTGGGGCAAACCCCCGGGGCGGCGGAGGTCCTGGACCTGCCGGATGAAGGGATCGAATTGACGCCCATGGACATGGAACGTCTTGCCTTGGCCAAGCGGATCAAGGGCAAGAGGTGCCTTCCGGTCGTGCCTGTGGTGGCCCCGCATCAGGATATCCGACATTTTGCCGCCCGCGTGCTGGGCGACCTATCCGTTGTCGCCGTTGCCGATGCCCTGGCTGCGGCCCTGTCCGATGATGACGGGGACGTGCGCCGCACCGCCGCCGATTCCCTGGCCCGGTTCTCCGTTCAAGCTCAGAGCTTGCCGGCCTCCGTGACCGATGCACTTTTGGCGCATGTGAACGATGCCGACAGGGCCTTGCGCCTGTCGGTTGTCCGGGCCCTGGGATCATCCTCGGACACACGTGCCGCGGGTATTCTGACAAGCTGTCTCAACGACGGGGATAGTTTCGTCAGAACCGCAGCGGTCCGGGCCCTTTCCGGAATGGGCGTGGCCGGCGAAGAGATTGCGGCTCTGCTCGGCGATCCCGATCCCGGTGTGCGACTGGCCGTTGCCGAAGCAGTTGCCGCCACAAACGGAAACAGGGCGGTAGAGCTCCTGGTCGATTTTGCCTTTGGCTTCGAAGGCTACCACCGCCGCGAAGCAGGGCGCCTTTTGCGCCGCCTGGATGCGCCCCGGGCCAGCATCGGCTTTCTGGAAGCCTTGGGTGATGATTCCCGGGCCAGAACATGGCCGGTAGCGATCGAGGCTTTGGAAGAATTGAATTGTTTGGATGGCGGTCGTGACGGGCAGGCGGCTATCGCAATGACTTAAGAATGAAGAAAGGACAACAAATGAAATCGAAAAACCTTTTCAAAAGTTTAATCGTCGGCATGGCCTTAGCGGTCGCTTTAGCCGGCCCCGGTGAGGCAGCGAAAAAAAAGACGTATAAGGAAATCGACGTCACCGACGGCGGCTCCATCAAGGGCAAGTTGACGTTCGAGGGGGCGTTGCCCTCTGGTGCGGTTGAAAAGATTCTCATTACCAAGAACCCCGATGTCTGCGGCACCGGCGAACGCGAGGTTGTCTGGATCGACGTCAAGGGCGGCGCCTTGCGCGGTGCTTTCGTGTTTATCGACAAGATCAAGCAAGGCAAGAAATGGGAAAAACCCAAAGGCGGGCAATACTTGATCGACCAAAAGGGCTGCCGTTTCCGCCCGTGGGCCCAGGTCATGCGTCCCGGCCCCGTCACCATCAGAAACAGCGACAAGGGCGTCCTGCATAACATCAATGCTCGTGAAATGATTGGTGTTGAAAAGGGCCGCGTCGTCAAGAAAGGCATCTTCAACTTCGGTCAACCTGAACCCGGTGATATCAAAGACAAACTGAAACCCCGCCGTTCCCACTACATCGGCATCAACTGCGAGGCCCATAACTTCATGTTTGGCTTCATGATGGCGCCGATTCATCCCTACGCTGTGGTGGTCGGGGACGACGGCTCGTTCTCCATCGATAATATTCCGCCCGGGAAATATACCGTGAAGGCCTGGCACCCGACCCTAGGCGTCCAGAAAATGAAATTAACTGTGCCGGCCAAGGGCTCGGTGGACGCCAACTTCAAATTTGCCAAATAACCGCGGGAACGTACGGGAGTGGGTGCCGTGAAATGGGATAACGCCAAGGGTGTTTTTAACCTCGGCCTGATGGCCAGGGTGGGCATTGCGGTCTTGATCCTGTTCATCATGGTCGGCCTGCCGACCCTTGCCCACGCGCTTGAAACCAATGAATATCGCCAGTTCATGGGGTTGGATTCCCGGCGTCTGATCTGGTTTCTGGCTCAGATGCACCTGTTCTTTGGCGCTTTCGTCTTAGGCGTGCCGTTGTTCGCGGTCATCATCGAAATTGTCGGTTGGAAAAACAAAGACCCCAAGTTCGACAAACTGGCCTATGAATTTACTTCCCTGTTAAGCGTCGCTTACGCGACCACGGCGGCCTTCGGTGGCTTGTTGGCGTTCGCGTTATTTACACTCTACCCGACCTTCATGGGCTACATGGCGGGCATCTTCAAAGACGTCATGTTCATGTATGCGCTGTTGTTCTTCGGTGAGACCTTCGCGCTGTACCTGTATTATTACGGTTGGCACTGGCTGAAGAGCGACAAACCTTTCTCCCCAACCGTGCGGTTAATTTTTAAGGTGTTAGGGCTTGCCGTCATCGCCTTTTCTTTGGTGTTCGCCTTCGGCGGCATAGGACCCGAGATGCGGACCGATACCCGGTCATTCATGGTCCTGCTGTACATCTTGCCGACCGGGATTGGCTTGGTAATCATCAAGGATCTGAAATCGTCGCACATCTTTATCGGCATACTCCTGAATGTCTTCGGCACCGCCATTATGCAACTGGCCAATAGCTGGGCCGGTTTCATGATGAGCCCGGCCGGGGTCGATGCCGAAGGCGTCTTGGTCGGGACGGTTTGGCAGGCATTTGAAAATGTGCTGGCGACGCCGATCGCCATTCACCGCATGCTCGGCAATCTGGCCTTCGGCGGACTTGTCGCCGGGTCGTACGCGGCGGTCAAGTTCATCAGCGCCAAGACGCCCGAGGACAGGGCCCATTACGACTGGATGGGCTACATCTCCAACTTCGTGGCCATCGCCGCCCTGATCCCGCTGCCGTTCGCAGGCTACTATCTGGGCCGCGAGGTCTATTCGACCAGCGCCGTCATGGGCAACAACATGATGGGCGGCGATTTTTCCTGGACCTTCATCATTCAGGCGATGTTAGTCGGCTCATTGTTCCTCATCTCGAATTATTACTTGTGGAGCGGCATGACCCGGATTCCGGGGGCCGAGCGCTATTACAAGTTCATCAAATATATCCTGTTCGCGCTGATCCTTTCCTTTGCCATCTGGTTGACGCCGCACAACCTGCCGCTCAGCGCCCAGGAAGTCGGCGAAATGGGCGGCAGCCAATACCATCCCTTGCTCAAGTACTTAGGGCTGATGCCGGCCAAGAACGCGGTTGTGAACCTGATTATCCTGGCAACCTTCTTCAGCTTCCTTTTGTACCGGCGTGGTAACAAACAAGACGTGGTTTCCATCCGTGATCAGGGCAAAACGGCCCGGATCGTCATCTCCGTCGTCGGCCTGGCGGCGATCGCCTTGGTTGCTCAATACGCGATGACGCTGCTGAACCTGAACCCAGCCTCGCTGGACCTGCCGGCGGACCGGGGGAGTTTCATCAGTGTGATGGGCTATCTGCTGTTATTTGAATGCGTTGCCGGGCTGGTGGCGATCGTGTTGGCGCTGACCGACAGGGGCAAGTTGGGACAATACCTCTATCTTGCGGTGACCGCTTTCAATGTCACCATCTTCCTAGGGGTTTGGGGGTTCGTGGTGATGGAAAAGGCCTCGCCGGTTCTGCGCAACGTCGCCGTCGCCCAGTTCTTGCAACTGATAAGCTGCCTGGTGCTGGTTTCGGTCATCGACTTCTTCCTGTTCCGCGACGCCAAGTCGGTCGGCAAGATGCAATGGGGCAAGATGACGGTACGCAGCCAATACGCCCTGCTGCTGCTGACCTTCGTCATCACCATGAACATGGGCCTGATGGGCTTTATCCGGTCCGGGTTGCGTGGCGATTGGCACATCTTCGGCATCATGCGCGACACGTCTGAATGGGCCTACACACCGAGTAATTTCGTCATGACCCAACAGGTCGGCGCCGCCGTGTTGTTGTTCATGATCGGCTGCGCCTTCATGTTCTGGCTGGGCGGTATCGCCTCGGGCGACAAGAAGGACTGAGGGGCTTAGGCGATGACCCATACCATGCCCAAGGTGTTCGGCTTCCTGCTGGTGGTGCTGGGCCTGTACCTGTGGATCGGCTACGCGATCACCGATCTCAGCGGCGGCGAAAAGAAATCCAGCGGGGCCGTCGATATCAGCCCGGAAGGCGGGGAAGCCATTTATTGGGGGCGTGGCCGGTGCTTTACCTGTCACAGCGTTGGCGGTCAGGGCAGCGCCGTGCGTGGTCCCAACCACGGCCAGTTCGGCGAGAAATTCCCGCTGCCCATGGGCGCGAGAGCCGTGGAACGGGCCAAGGTCCGCGCTGAGAAATTGGGCAAACCCTTTACCGCCGTCGATTACATGGTCGAAAGTCTGGCCACGCCGGGCGCCTATGTGGTCGAGGGTTACAAGAACGAAATGGCGGTGGTTTATGCGCCGCCCATATCGCTGAGCCTGAAGGAAATCAAGGCGGTCATCGCCTACCTGATGGCCCAGGGCGGCGACCTGGATATGGAAGCCATCGACACCAAGCCCGGGGAGGTAACCGCGCAATTCTACGCCAAAATTTCGGCCGCCGCCGAGGCCGGTGGCGGCGACCCCGGCAAGGGCGCCGTGGTCTACGAGGAAAATTGCACCGATTGCCATGTTCTTAACGGCGAAGGCGGCGAGACCGGACCTGAGTTGACCGGCATTGCCGGCAAGGGGCTCAAGTTTATCTCGGCCGCCGTCCTGCAACCGGCCAAAGCCATCACCAAGGGTTTTGAGACCCATGTCGTTGTCGACAAAAATGGCCGCCAGACGGTCGGCCTCAAGTCCAGCGACGAGGCTGCCGAAATCGTCATCACCAAGGCTAACGGCGATGAAGTAACGATCGCCAAGGCCGACATTAAGACCATCACCATCGATAAGAACAAAAGCGTGATGCCCGACGATCTGTCCGAGGCCATGACGGTCAAGGATTACCAGGATCTGCTGTCGTTTCTGATGCTGCAAAAGGGTGCGAAAAAAGGCGGGGAGGAAAAGAAATGAAAACCCCCCGGATCGGAAGCTTCTGGACGGCCGTCCTGACCCTGTTGATCGTTTACGGCCTGGTAAAATGGGGTATCCCGGCGGTGTCGCGCGAAGTCACAACTCTGCCGTTCCCGCTGCCGGTGCCCGGCACCTTGATGTTCTTCTACATGATGCTGACGTTGATCGCGCTGTTTTTGATGATCTCGTTTTCCGATGAGGCTTTGGACGATTTCCTACGTCCGATCAAAAAACTGCTTCGCGGCGGTTACGGCAAGGCGTTCCGGGCGGCGTTCCTGTTGGCGGTGCCGTTGCTGGCTGGTTGGCAGGTCTATGAGACGATTGTGCCCAGAGCCGAAGCCCCGGTGTCGCTACGTATCCAGCATCCGTCATCGAACTTCCCGAAAAGTTCCGAAGCCTTGAAAAACCCCTTCGCCAGCCCCACCGAGGCCCAAGTCGCCGCCTTTATCGAACAGGCCAAGGCGAACGAGGTGACGTTCGTTCCGCAAGTCCAGGAGGACGTGGATAATTGGATGAATGAGGCCGATCCCGACCATGTATTGGAGCTTTTCGCCTCGGCACCCGTCAAAAAACTGTTGGCGCAGATCAAGGCCGGCAAGGTCGAGCCTGAGACGGCGAAAGCCGCGTTATTGGAAAAGAACCTGTTCGAGGGCCGCGCTTTGTATGCCATGAACTGCCGGGCGTGCCACGGCGACAGCACCGCCGGCGACGGCCCCATGGCCGACGGCTTCAAACTGCGTCCGATCAATTTCACCGATAACGGCACCATCGAGACCATCGTCGAAGGCTACACCTTCTGGCGCGTTGCCAACGGCGGCCCCGGATTGCCGGTCGAGGCGACGCCGTGGGATTCGGCGATGCCCGAATGGAAGCTGAGCCTGACCGAAGAGGAACGCTGGAAGATCATCCTCGCCGAATACAACCTCGCCCAGAAAACGCCGCGTATACCGGAGAGCCATTGATGCCAGGGCCCCTTAAAAACAAATTCATGGGAATCGCCGTAGCCTTGGCCCTGTTGGCCTATGCCGGAACCGTCCAGGCCGCCAGCAAACCCAGCCAGCCGATGCCCGAGGCGACTGAGGATTTCGTCGAGAAGGGCCGGGGTGTTTATCTCGGGCGGTGTAGCTTCTGTCATGGCCTGCTGGGCGACGGCGAGGGCCCGGCGGCGAAATATCTCGACCCCCGGCCCCGGGATTTCACCCTCGGTACGTTTAAGTTCCGCACCACCCAAAGCGGCCAGCTGCCGACGGACGCGGACCTGTTCCGCACCGTCAGCCGTGGCCTGCCCGGCACCGCCATGCAGTCGTTTGATTCGGACCTGTTCAAGAACGGCCTGAGCGAAACTGAGCGCTGGCAGGTGATCGCCTATATCAAGACCTTCGCCCAGGAATTCAAAGACCCGGAACTGGACCCGGTCAAGTCTGGCAAGGTGGTAACGCTTCCGTCCAACCGACCGCCTTACACGCCTGAGTTGGTGGCGAAGGGCAAGGAGGCGTTCAAGAAGGCCAAATGCTCCAGTTGCCACGGCATGTTGGGGCGCGGCGACGGTAACAAGGAATTCCGCAAGGACGACTGGGGCTTCCCGATCCGTATCCGCAACGTCACCCACCCGTGGAAGATCAAAGCCGGATCCGAGGTCGAGGATATCTACATGCGGTTTTCAACCGGCATCAACGGCACTCCGATGCCGAGCTTCGTTAAGTCCATGAACGAAGATGAACGCTGGGCGCTGGCTAATTACATAAAGTCCTTTCAGTATCAGAGAACCGCCAATCAGGTGCTGAAGGCGAAACCACACGACGGTGGCCTGCCGGATAGCCCCGAAGACGCGACTTGGGACCAGGCGGAACGCATGGACATGCGCCTGGCCGGCCAGGTGATCTCGGCGCCGCGCTGGCAGAACCCATCCATCGAATTGGTCACGGTCCGGGCGCTGTTCAACGATACCGACATCGCCTTTCGTATCGAATGGGATGATCCTTTCAAGGACACGGTCCATAAATCGGACAAAGAGTTCAAACCCACGGCCATCGCCAAGGTCGGCGCCTTCAGCTCCTACGTGGAAGCCAACGGCATGGTACCGAGGGGGCTGGAGACCTTCCGCGATTCCATCGCCCTGCAGTTCCCGGTCAAGCAGCCCGACGGCACCAAGAAACCGCATTTCTACCGCGGCGGCTCATCCGATCAGGTTCATCTGTGGGTGTGGAAGGCCGACCTGGACGCCAAGGGCGAAAAGGCGACCGAGGAAGGCAACGCGCGCGGCTGGAAACAAGCGATCAAGGCTCAGGCCAAGGACGCCCAGCAAATCACCGGAAAGGCCAAGTGGGACCAAGGCCGGTGGAGCGTGGTCATGAAACGTCCCCTGAGCACGCCTGACAAAAACGACGTTCAATTCAGCAAAGGCATCTTCATCCCCATGTCCGTCAACGCCTGGGACGGTTCCAACGGCGAACACGGCCTGATCATGAGCCTCAGTTCTTGGCACTACGTGTTTCTGGAAGCGCCGACCCCGATCGGCATCTACATCTATTCGGTGTTGGCGTTCCTGATCATCGGGGGATTGGGCCTGTGGCTGAAGAGAAAAACAGAACAAGAGGAGACACTTTCATGAGATTTATGATGATAACGGCCATGGGTACGGCACTCGTCCTGGCGGCGGGGCCAACTTGGGCCGACGCCGCTGCCGGCAAGACGGCGTTCGCGGCCAAAAAATGTACTGAATGCCACTACACCGACGGCCCGGCCAAGGAAAAGACCATCGATGATCAGTTGGCCAAGAAAGGGCCGGAGCTGTGGTACGCCGGTTCCAAGTTTCAGAAGAAATGGCTGGGGGCCTGGTTGGCTGATCCGAAACCCATTCGTCCTTTGAAGTACGGAACGCTCAATAAAAAGAACCCCGGTGACCACCCGAAACTGGCCGGCACGGAAGCCGCCAACATGACCGATTTCCTGATGAGCCTGACATCCGATGCGGTCAAGGCCGGGATGGTCAAGGTGAAGAAGAACATCAAGGGCAAACAGATCTTCATCAAGAAGATGCCGTGCAGCGGATGTCATCAATCGCCGGGCCGCAAAGGCAAGATCACGGGTGGCTTCAGCGGGCCGTCCCTGGTTGGCGCCGGAAAGCGGCTCAACCCGGATTGGATATACGCGTACCTGAAGACGCCTTCGGTGTTCAAGCCGGTCAAGGCGATGCCGACGTTCGCCGGCATCCTCAAGGATAAAGACATGAAAAACGTCGCGGCTCATGTCGCTAAAATGAAATGAACCAGGCAGGGAAAGGAGAAACAGACATGCCAAAACGGATTTTGATAGCAGCCGCTATCTTCGCCGCTTCCCTGGCCGGAACCGGGGACGCCAAGGCGACTGAGACGGAAAAGGTGTTCAAATTCTATTGCGCCCAATGCCACGGAGTCGGCGGCAAGGGGGACGGTCCCAACGTGACCGAGGACTTCAAGGTCTCGCCGCGCAACTTCACCAAAGCCAAGGAGATGAACAAGCTCACCGACGCCGACTTGAAGAACGTCATCCTTGATGGCGGCCCGGCGGTCGATAAATCGCCGTTGATGCCGCCCTGGGGCAAGACGCTGACGGGCGAACAGGTGGATGGGCTGATCAAGCACCTGCGCAAGCTGTGTAACTGCAAGGGCAAGCAGGGGTAACCGGGTTCAGAAGACGTAGTAATAGAGGATCAGGACGATGACCACCGCGTTGACCGCCATGCCGATGAAGATGACGACGTCGGACGCGCGTTTTCGGGGAAAGTTCATGGGTAAGAATTTACCCCAAGGACACGGGTATGTCCATTGGTGGCCTGCATGAATGAGAAGTCTGAAAATCAGGAACGCTTCCCTTGGGCGGGCCCGGCCTTGTTCATCGTTGTCCTCGCCTTGATCATCGCGTTTTTCTCATGGTTCGTTCAGGCCTAGGGAGGGAAAAAATGAGAGGTAACGGTTATCTGGTTCCCTTCGTCGCCGCCCTGGTGGTCTCGGGCGCCTTGTTCCTGCTCATGGATATGGCGGTGATGAACATGCAGGGGTTGAGCCTGTTTTTTGAGCCGTAAGCGAAGCCGATGAAAGAATAAGAATGAACCTATGCCGCCTTAAAAACCTGAAAGGGATATCCACCGTCCTTGCGGTCGGGATTTTGTGGTTGTTGGCAGGCGATGCTTTCGGCGCGGAAACCGCGTCTGCAACCGGGGTGACGGGGGGCTATGGCCCGGCGCCGGACCTCAAGCCTTCCGACTATCCCCAGGTCGCCGGCGTCAACAGCCGGGTGACGATTTGGATCGTCGCCCAACTGCATCTGTGGTTCGCCGCCTTCGTCCTGGCGGTGCCGATTTTCGTCTTCATCATCGAAGCCATCGGCATGCGCACGCGCGACAAGCGTTATGACGATATGGCGTATGAGTTCATCAAGGTTTCCATCACCGCTTATTCGCTGACCGCAATCATGGGCGGGTTGCTGTTGTTCTGTCTGGTGCTGTTCTACCCGGACCTGTTCAGGTACATGTCGGTCATTTTCAAGGACAGCATGTTTTACTATGCGCTTCTGTTCTTCGCCGAAAGCGCGGTGCTGTACATTTATTATTACGGCTGGCACTGGTTGCAGGGCGGCTTCAGGAAATGGGTTCATCTGACCCTGGGCTTGCTGCTCAACGCCGTCGGCACCACCTTGATGCTGCTCGCCAATGCCTGGCTGACGTTCATGATGAGCCCCGCCGGCGTCGATCCCGCCGGCGTGTTCAGCGGCGACGCCTGGGCCGCCATTCATAATTTCCTGTGGAACCCCATCAACATCCACCGCTTTATCGCCAACATCGCCTATGGCGGTTCCATCGTCGGCGCCTACGCCGCATTCAAGTTCCTGACCGCAAGCGGCGCGCAGGAAAAGGCCCATTACGACTGGATGGGATACAACGCCAACTTCATCGCCATTTGCGCCCTTCTGCCTTTGCCCTTCGCGGGCTATTACCTAGCCGCCGAAATCTACGCCTACAGCCAGCAGATGGGCATCACCCTGATGGGCGGCCTGTTCGCCTGGCTGTTTATCATTCAAGCGGTTCTCATCGGCACCCTGTTCCTGTCGGCCAACTACTATCTTTGGTGCGGCATGGGCCGCAGCGACGGAGCCAAACGGTATTACAAGTACATCAAATATATCGCCATTGTGCTGATCGGCGCGTTCCTGGTCTGGTTCACGCCGCACACCCTGGTCCTCACCAACGAGGAACTGAAAGCCTTGGGCGGGCCGTATCACAAATACCTCGGGCCTTTGGGTATCATGCCGGCCAAGAACACGGCGGTGAACCTGATGATCCTGTTCACGGCGCTCAGTTTCATGTTTTACCGGCGCGCCAACAAGGTCGCCACCGTCGGCTGGGTCAAGGCCGGTAACGCCATTCAGGTGGCGCTGTTCACAACCGGCATCCTCAACATCTTTTTCCTCGGCGTCTATCACGGCTATTTCACCAACACCGTCTACAAGGTCGCGGCCTCGATCCCGCAGGTGCTGACGACGCTGATCGTCATCGTCGCCAGCGTCGTCATCGATTCGTTCATGTACCGGCGCTCCCAAGAGGCCGGACCGCTGCACTGGGGGCGGGTGCCGCCGCGTTCGCAGTACGCGCTGTTTTTGCTGGCGGTGTCGTTCACCTGGTTGATGGGGCTGATGGGCTATATCCGGTCCGGCATCCGCCAGCACTGGCACATTCTTGACATCATGCGTGACAATTCGCCGGACGCCTTCACGCCGACGCTGGGATACGCGGCCAACGTAGTGTCGCTGGCGACGATCCTGTTCATGGCAATGGTGATTTTCGTGTTCTGGCTGAGCCAGGTCAGCGGTTCCAAGACGCTGCCCGACGGTTACTGGAAGGAGTAGCCGGCCATGCGCCAGTTTTTAATGGTTGTCGCCTTCACGCTGCTGACGGTGGGTCTGTTCGCGGGCTATTCCAACTTTGGCATCCCGCAGATCGAACCGGCCCAGCCGCCGAAACAAGAAAAAATCGACCTCGGTGCCATGACCATGGATAAGTTTATCGCCCTGGGTGAGAAGATCTTCAACGGCAAGGGCACCTGCACGCTTTGTCACAACAATCTAGGCCGGGCGCCGATGCTGGGCGGTACCGCCGGGCTGGTGCCGAAACGTCTGGTCGACCCCCGCTACAAAGGCGAGGCCACCAATGTCGAAGAATATCTGATCGAATCGTTTGTTAAGCCGTCGGCCTTCGTCGTCGCCGGGTTTGGCAAGAAGGGCACCAATGACACCGTAAGCCCGATGCCCGACGTGTCCGCCGGCAGTATCCGTTTGAACGACGCGGAGATTAAGGCGGTGGTCGCTTATTTGCAGGACTCGGGCGGGGCCGAAGTGACGGTAAAAATCCCCACCGATGCGCCCGAGCAAACGGAACAGACGGAAGGCGAGCCGCGTGCGCCCTTCGAGACCCCGGAACAGGCGATTGCGGAACTGGGCTGCGGCGCGTGTCACAAGGTCGCCACTGAAGAAGGCGAGGTCGGACCGGACCTGACCAAAATCGGCGGGCTTCGGGACAAAGCCTACCTGCGCCAGGCAATCCTGGACCCCAATGCCGACATCACCGAGGGGTTTGAGAAGGATCAGATGCCGCCGGATTACGGCGCCCAGATGTATGCGCAGGAGCTGGAAATGATGGTCGATTATCTGGCCGGGTTGAAGTGAGGGGGATGCGGCAATGAAAATCCCCAAACTATTACAGGCCGTCCTTGTTCTGATCGGGGTATACCTCGGCTTCATCCTGGTCTTCGACGTTCTTTTGGACGCCGTGATCCCGTCCAGCGTTCTGGCCATGTACATGTTTTTCGTCGCCGCCGGGGTATTCATGGTCTTCACTTTTGAAGAAGACGGCACCCGCGAACTGGTGGCGCCGATCAAGGCGCTGGTTGAAGAACCGTCCAGGCGATTGATTCGAAACATTGTTTTCGTGGTCGTCCCGGTGCTGGCCGGTGCCGGGACCTATTTTCAGATGGTGCCGAGCCTGGATGCGCCGGTGGAATTGCGTTCCATCCATCCGGCACCGCCGACCGCGATCAAGGTATACGGCAAGCGGGTGAATCTGTTGAAACTGGAAAACCCGTACCGGAAGTTCGAAAAAGAAGACCCGGAAAAATTCAAGGAATTGGTTGCCGGCGGCGCCAAGGTCTACATCCAGAACTGCCAGTACTGCCACGGCGACAAGCTCGACGGCAAAGGCCCTTATGCGGCCGGGCTCAATCCGACTCCGCTAAACTTCCAGGACGTTGGCACAATCGCCCAGTTGCAGGAATCCTATTTGTTCTGGCGTATTGCGACGGGCGGCCCCGGCCTGCCCAAGGAAGCCGCACCCTGGATATCCTCGATGCCGGTGTGGCAGAACTTCCTCTCGGAAGAGGAAATCTGGCAGGTGATCCTGTTCCTCTATGACTACACCGGTCGTCGCCCCCGGTCGTGGGAGCATGACGGATGACCGGCACCATTAGAAAAACCGCGCTTCTGGTTCCAGTGATCGCCGGGATATTGATAGGCGGTCCGGTCTGGGCACAGTCCGAAGGACCGATTAGAGGCGAAGCGGTTTACCAGAAACGCTGCCTGATGTGCCACGGTGAGGAAGGCGACGGCCTAGGTCCCGCCGCCGAGCGCCTCAATCCGCCGCCCCGGGACTTCACGTTGGGCCAATTCAAGATCAAGACCACCGCCTTCAAGGACCCGATCACCAACGACGCCGATCTGATTCGCATGATCGGTGACGGCATGCCGGGAACGGCGATGCCGGGGTGGAGCGATATCCTGTCCGAACAGGAAATCAGCGACGTCATTCATTACATCAAGACCTTCGCCGAGTTGGAGGAGGAAAAACCCTCCGATCAGATCGATTACGGCACCCAGGTTAAATCGAGCCCGGAAAGCATCGCTACTGGTAAAAAAATCTTCCACGACGGCGACCGGTGTTCCGAATGCCACGGCGCTGAAGGCCTTGGCGACGCCGTCAAGAAGCTGAAGAACGACAACGGCGAGCGGACCTGGCCGCGTAACCTGACCAAGCCCTGGACCTATCGGGCCAGCAACGATGCCAAGGACATCTTCGCTCGCGTCACCGCCGGAATCCCGACCACCCAGATGCCGTCTTTTACCAACCCCAAAAGCAAGAAGAAGCTGAGCATCGAGGACCGTTGGCATGTCGCCAACTACGCCGCATCGCTGGCGGACGCCGGGAAAAAAGTACGGGCCGAGAACACTGTCATCAAGGCCGTCAGGGTCGAGGGTGACGTGCCTACATCTCCGGACGACCCGGCCTGGCAACAGAGCACGTCCTCGACGTTCTTCCTGGTGCCGCAGATCATCGCCAAGCCGCGATTCTTCAAGTCCGCCAACGACTCCGTCAGCGTGCGGGCGCTGTATAACGATAAACGCCTCAGCGTTCTTATCGAGTGGGATGACCGCACCAAAAGTATTCCCGGCGATGAGGTGGCCATCAAGATTGCCGATAAGGGTATGAGCCCGGATGCCATCGCCGTTCAGTTCCCCGTCGAAATCCCCGCCGGGATGGAAAAGCCCTATTTCCTGATGGGCAGCGACGCCAAGCCGGTCAACCTGTGGCGGTGGAGTTCAGGCACCACGGAAAAACCCGAAAGCGTAGCGCTGATCGATGCCGCCGGCATTACCAACCAGCAGCCGCGTGACGCCGCCACTAGCGGGCTTTCCGCCAAGGGCGCCTACAAGGACGGTACCTGGCGCGTCGCCATGACCCGGCTGCTTACGACGTCGGAGACGGCTAAGGATATTCAGTTTGCGCCGGGCCGTTTTATCCCCATTGCCTTCTTCAACTGGGACGGAAGCAACTCGGAACAAGGCACCAAGCACACCCTGACCACATGGTATTGGCTGTTACTGCAACCCGAGGCGGGATCGAAACCGCTGATGGCGGCGATTATCGTCGCTCTGCTGATCGGCGGCGCTTTGGTCTGGTGGGGGCGCAGCGCCTCGGCGGCGAATAAGGAAACTGACCTATGAGCACGGTCCCGACAACGCAAGACCACGACCCCAGTCGGGGCGCAATTGTCCGGCTCTTCGGGGTCATCCTGATCATTCTCGGCACGCTCGACAGCATGCTGATGTGGCGGGGCGGGTTCATGCTCAGCTCCGTTTACGTAGGCATGATCGCCACGGGGGTATTTTTGTTTGTGATCGGGACAATCCGGCGCCGCAACGGGTCTTGACTGAGGTCAAAGCGGCCCTTGTTTCCGCCGGATAAAACTAAATTCAACAGGAGGTTTCAAGTATGGGTTCACAAGCAATGCAGGTGGCGACGGAGGCCACCGAAGATACCGCTCCGGTTTCGCTGGCGCGAATTTTGGTGGCGCTGGATGCATCCGAACACGCCAACAAGGCTCTCGAACAGGCGGTTCGATTGGCCAAGTCCGCCGACGGCGTGATTACCGGCATCCACGCCTACGCCGCCGCGCTGCACGACCGGCGCTTCAAGATGATGGAGGGCGGCCTGCCGGAACGTTATCGGGAAGAGGAGGAAATGGGCTATCAGCGCGAAGTCCATGACGACCTGATCGGCCGGGGGCTGGGCATTATCACCGACAGCTATCACGATGCCGGCGGCGAGACCTGCAAGGAAGCAGGGGTGGAATTCCGGCGCCTCAGCCCGGAGGGTAAGAATTATACGAAAGTCGTCGAGGCGACCGAGAGCGGGGATTTCGATGTTCTGGCGATCGGCGCGCTGGGTCTGGGTGCCATGCCCGGCAGCCTGATCGGCACGGTGGCCGAGCGCGTCGTCCGGCGCAGCCCCATCGACACCTTCGTCGTCCGCGACCCCAAGACAGCCATAGGCGACGGCCCCATCGTCGTCGGCATCGACGGTTCACCCAAATCCTACGGCGCGCTGATGACGGCGCTGGATATCGCCGCCCGTATGGGCTCGGAAGTCCATGCCGTCGCGGCTTACGATCCCTATTACCATTACGTCGCCTTCAACAAGATCGCCGGCGTGCTCAGCGAGGAAGCCGGCAAGGTCTTCCGGTTTAAGGAACAGGAACAACTGCACGAAGAACTGATCGATGACGGCATTGCCAAGATCTATCAATCGCACCTGGACGTAGCCCGTACCGTTGCAGACGATCTCGGTGTCGAACTGAAAACGGAGCTACTGGACGGCAAACCCTTCGCCGCCATTCTCAAATATTTGGAAACGGTCAACGCAAGTCTTCTGCTGGTCGGCAAAACTGGCGTTCACGCGGACGACGCGCTGGACATCGGCGGCAACGCTGAAAATTTATTAAGGCTTGCGCCGTGCCATATCTGGCTGACGCAGACGGTTTACACACCGCCTTTGGACGTCATCGCCGATGAAACGGTGCAGTGGAGCGTCGAGGCGGAGCAGAAAATCTCCAAGGCCCCCGAATTCGTTCGCGACATGGCTCGACGCATGGTTCTCCGCCAGGCCCAGAAACAAGGCCATACCTTCATCACCTCCGATATCGTCGATGAAGTGATGAAAGGCGCGATGCCGGGTTTCGGCGGTAACGAAATGGCAACCGACGAGACTCTGGACTGGAGCAAGACCGCCGAAAAGTTGATGGAGACGGTTCCGGATCAGGCCGTCGCCGATAATATCCGCCTGCGGGCCATCAAGCGGGCACGCCGCGACAAAAGCGCCCAGGTCCAGCCGAAGCATGTCCGCCCCTTCCTCGACCTCGCAGACGACGAAGGCCCGGCGTGGTCGGCCGCCGCCCTGGCCAGGGTTGCGCGGGTGCCGGCGATGGTGCGCGACAAGGTCAAGGACGACGTCGCCGATATCGCCCGCGAACGGGAACTGAGCGAGGTTTCCCTGGAACTTGCGGAAGAGGTCATTGTCGAAATCCGCAAATCCATGTGTCCTGTGCCCGAAGGGGAAGAAAAGGAACAAGACGCCGTCAAGGCTCCCGTGGCCGACATTCCCGTCACTTGGGCCAAGGATGCGGAACAACGCCTGGACCGCGTTCCCGAGGGCTTTATGCGCGATATGACGCGCCAGCGGGTCGAAACCTTCGCCCGTAACAACAATGTCGACACCATTACGCCTGAGTTAATCGAGGAAAAGTACGGTGAATGGGGCAAGGGCTCGGCCAAGAAGAAACAGCAAATGCAATGGGATGCTGCCGCCTCTGAGCGGATTTCCAAAATCCCCGACTTCATTCGCGGCATGGTCATGCTTGAGATCGAACGCTGCGCCCGGGAAGCGGGAAGCGACACGGTCACCGAGGACCATATCGACGCCGCCAGCGGGTCTTGGGAAAAAATGGGCGGCTTCCATTCCGAATCCGACCCCGATCAGTACAAGAAGAAGTAAGGAGCTGCCGACCACATGGGACGCGCCGTCAAACCACCGTTTCTTGTCGCGCTGAATTTAACGCGCAAGTGCAACCTCGCCTGCGCCCATTGTTATCTGGATGCGGGAACCCGAAACAAAGGCGGTCCTAAGGAGCTTTCCACCGATGAGGTCCGGGATATCCTGGATGGAATTGCGGACTTGAGCGAGGAAACCATGGTCGTCTTTACCGGTGGTGAGCCGACGCTGAGGCGTGATCTGCCGGACCTGATTTCCTACGCCACCGGCTTAGGGTTAATGCCCGTTCTCGGCACCAACGGAACCCTTTTGGACGATGATCGGCTCAAGGCCTTGAAAGCCGCCGGTCTGCAAGGTGCCGGGATCAGCATCGATTCCCTGGACCCGGACTTTCACGATGATTTTCGCGGTCTCAAGGGGAGCTGGGACAAGGCCATGGCCGGCATCGACGCCTGCCGTCGCAACGGGTTGCGCTTCCAGATTCATTTTTCCGTGACCGAAGAAAACGCCCATGAACTGGACGATATGATCGCCTTCGCAAAATCGGCCAAGGCGTTCGTCCTCAATGTCTTTTTCCTGGTCTGTACCGGGCGCGGCGAGAAATTTTCCGGCATTTCGCCTGAAACCTATGAGTCGGTGTTGAAGCGCGTTACCCGAGCCGCCCATGACGAACAGGGCCTGATCGTCCGCGCCAAGTGTGCGCCTCATTTTAAGCGCATGGCGCTGGAACTCGACCCCGCGTGGCCGGTGACGGCGGCGCATGGTTACGAGGCTGGGGGATGTCTGGCTGGCACCCGGTATTTTCGCGTCACGCCCGAAGGCGGGGTTACGGCGTGCCCTTATATGGAGGAACCAGTCGGCGACTTGCGCCAAACCAATATCGCAACCCTATGGCGGGATGCGCCCGGTTTCCAAAGTTTGCGAGAACCCAAGTTGGAAGGCCGCTGTGGGGTCTGCGAGTACACCAAGCTGTGCGGCGGCTGCCGGGCCAGGCCGTTGGCCAGGGACGGCAACATGATGGGCGAGGATTTCGTCTGCACCTACCAACCCCAAGGCGGCGCCGTTATAGAACCGATGCCCGACAGCGGACCCAAACTGGTGTGGACGGTCGACGCGGAAATCTGGCTGGATCGAATCCCCTCCTTCGTTCGTCGCTTCGTTCGCCAACGGGCAGAGGACAAAGTCCGCGCCAACGGGGGCACCGAAGTCACCGCCGAGATCATCGGCGCCCTGGCGCGCGAGAAGTTCAAAGGCCGCGGCGGCAAACCAAACCAAGGAACAGGCGGATGACCGTGGATGTGGCCATTATCGGCGGCGGCATTTCCGGTCTTGCTACGGCGCACGCCTTGAAACGCCAAGGCCGCAAAGTAGTGGTGCTGGAACGCCAGACCCGACCCGGCGGCAACGCCCAGTCCGAGCGCATCGGCGACTTTCTCATGGAACACGGGCCAAGCACGATCAACGCGGCGTCTACTGCTGCCACCGGGTTATCGACGGACTTGGGCCTGGATGATCAGCGCTGTGATCTCGGCGAGGGGGTGCAAAAACGCTATCTGGTCGCCGACGGAACCCTCTCGGGAATATCCGCCGGGCCCATGGGTTTTCTGACCTCGGGGTATCTTTCCGTGACGGGACGATTGCGGATGATGGCGGAATTCCTGCTTCCCCATCAGTTGGACGGCGAAGACGAAACGGTGATGGCGTTTTGTAGCCGCCGCTTCGGCAGGGAGTTCACCGAGCGCGTCATAGACCCCATGGTCGCCGGGATCTATGCCGGCAAGGCGGCGGACTTATCGGTTTCAGCGGTGTTCCCGAAGCTGGTCGCCCTGGAACGGGAATTCGGCTCGGTGTCGCTGGGCATGTTCCGGCGTTATCAACAGGGCGCCAAGATGCCGGGAAGCCGCCTGTATTCCTGGAGCGACGGTATAGGCGCGCTGCCGAGGGCCCTCTCCGCTCGATTGGGCGGGTGCATTCAAACGGGTATTGCCGTTCAACGCGTTCGGCGGGGTCCATGGGGCTTCAAAATAGACGCGGGATCAGCCGGAAGTTTTGATGCAAGGGCGGTCGTCATCGCTACCCAACCGCACGTGACAGCACAGTTCCTGGACGGACTCGATGATGCCGCCGCTACCGCGGCAGGGGAGATCAAGGCGCCGTCTCTGGCCGTTGTCTTCCTTGGCTTCAAACGAAACCAGGTGGACCATCCCCTGGACGGCCTTGGCTTTCTCGTGCCGCAAGGTGAAGGGCGGCTTATCAATGGCGCCCAATTCGGCTCGACCATGTTCCCGGGGCGTGCGCCCGAGGGGTGCGTGGCGGTGACCGGGTATTTCGGCGGCGCCCGGGCACCCGACCTGGCGCGGCTTCCCGAAGCCGACTTGATTGCCCTGGCACGAAAAGAGTTCAGTGACCTGATCGGGGCGCGAGGTGAGCCGGTTGTCGCGCGGGTCAAATATTGGCCGTTAGGATTGCCGCAATACGAAATTGGCCATATGGAACGCACTGCCTGTCTGCGGGACGCGGAAAAGCACACTCCGGGCCTGTTCGTCACCGGCAATTATTTTGAAGGACCGTCGGTATCCTCCTGTCTTGAACGGGCGATGAAAACGGCCCAGGCGGCCCTTGGTTGCCTTGAACTTTCGGATAGGGGTGTGAAAGCCCAATATGAATTGAGGGCTCAATGAGTATGAAGCAGCGGCCTGAACGGCTGGTGTTTTTATTGAAATGGGGCGGTGCGGCGCTCGCTGTTCTTGCCATTGTTACGGTCATCTATATTCGTTTTGTGCGGGCACCGGCAAACCCGGAAATCTCGATACCGGAAATCCGCTATTGGGTTCTTTTGGTACTGGGTTTGATGATGGCTTTTGCCGGCTGGTTGCGCTCCCGTAAATTGAGCGAATAAGAACATGCCAGCACCTCCTTCCTTCGCGGCCGCAGTGTATGCGCCCAAGACCGGTGACCGGGAGAGCCTGTATAGATTTGTCGACACGCTAAAAGCGGAAGGCGTCAAGGTCGCCGGAATCCTTCAGCAAAAGCGCCCGATGGAAGATAGCGGCATGATGGAAGTGGTTGCCGTCGATATTCAAACGGGTCGAACCTGTTCCCTCAACAGGCCAACGCGTGAAAGCTGGACCAACCGCGAATGTTCGCTGGACCGTGCCGCCCTTACGGAAACGACGGCGATTCTTCATCGCGCAGTAATGGATGGAGCCGACCTGATTGTGGTCGAGAAATTCGGTGACGAAGAAGCGCATGGTGGCGGCCTGAACGATGAAATACTGAACGGTATCGCCTCAGGTATTCCCTTTCTGGTCGCCGTGCCGGAAACAAATCTGGAATCTTGGAGCAACAGAACCGGTGGAAGCGGGACGACTTTAACTTTTGAAGAGACCGCCTTTAAAAATTGGTGGAAATTGTGTTCTGCGGCAGGCGAATAATTTCCCATCCATTTCAGAGATGGCCTGAAGCGGGGTTAATTTGCAAGTCCCCCCCCCAATTCCGATCACCGGCCCCTGCCAATAAAAAAGTTGATATCATAACGAAATCGCCGGATCCTTTGTTAGGATTACTCCCTTTTCAGGCACAATTTTCTTTCCCTGTTAAACTTAACTAAATAGGATTTGAAGGAACGTAGATACCTGCATACGAAATGGTAGAGATCGTGCCCCCGCAACCACTTGCATCGTACAGTTACACATTCCTGATTATTGTAGGGTCTTGAACAAATCCTGCCTCCGCTACCAATGAAAAAGGCCCCTTTACGGGGCCTTTTTCATTGGTCAGGCGGGCAACGACGGACTGAATTCTTCCGCCCTTAGAACGCCCGGTTATTCATAAATTCTTCTAATTCCTTCGCCCATCCCTGCCAATCCACCGATGGGGCGCGGTGCCCATTGTCGCTGTCGAGTTCAAAATAACGGGCGTCCACACCCGCCTCTTTGAGCAGATTCATGGTGTCCGGTGCAATCGATGGCGGGAAGACATCGTCGCTGCGTGACAGCACGTATAGGACCGGCGCCTGGATATTGGCGGCCTTGGCGCGCGCGTCAAATTGAATGGCGGCTTTGCGTAACACGATCAGGGCGTTGGCATCGAACTGCTCGGCCCATGGTTCGGCCAACTCGGCGAGGTGTTTGTCTATAAGGTCCGGCCTGTCGCCGACGTCTTCGCGGATTTTTTTGTCGTAGCCATAATTTTTGAGTGTCTCGATCCGGATTTTTTTCATTTCATCGAAAATACCCGCCTCTTTCTCGTGGCCGTAATATTGGCCGCCGTTCCAGCCGGGACATTGCCTGAAGCGATCTATGAGCATGTCTACGGAGGCAGGGTCTCCCCGTCCCTTTAGCGCGCTGACGACGATAACGAGCGCCCTCATGCGGTCTGGATGGGCCGTGCCCCAGTGAAACGTGAGATGGCCGCCGAAGGAATTGCCGATGACGGCTGCCAGTTGTTTGACGCCGAGATGATCCAACAGGCGGATTTGCGCATTCACCATATCGCCAACCGTGATATCGGGGAAATCGAGGCCATAGGGTTTGCCGGTGGCGGGATTTATGCTGGCAGGGCCGGTGCTGCCGTAAGCCGAGCCCAGCATATTGGTGGTAACGACAAAATAACGGTTGGTATCGACGGCCTTGCCGGGCCCGATGAGACCGGAAAACCAGCCATTTTCATCACCGGCGGCGTGCTGGTTATTGGTGTAGCCATGGCACACCAATACTCCATTATTCCCGGCTTCGTTCAGCGTGCCATAGGTTTCAAAGGCAACATCGAGCCCCTCAAGTTCCCCGCCATTTTCGAGTGGAAAACTTGGGCTGTTGAATAATGCGGACGTTGGTAGCAACACGACGGTTCTCCTCAGTGGTTTCTGGAATCGATCTGTTTCTCTTATGGCGTGCGTGCGCTAAAGTGCCTGTCCGCTGTATGCGGCGCTGGCGTTGGGGTTGCCTGAAATCTATTACAAAAACGGGCCGGATAATCCATGGAAAAAAAGAAACGCAACCTGATCGCGGTGATCACGGTATTGCTGGTGTCGGGGTTTTTGGCGACCAGCCTGATCAGCTATTTCGTCGCCCAGACGTCGCTGCGCAAGCAGATGTCGGAAACTACCCTGCCGTTGACCAGCGACAACATCTATTCGGAAATCCAGCGCGACCTCCTTCGGCCGATCTTTATTTCGTCGCTGATGGCGCAGGACACCTTCCTGCGCGACTGGGTGCTGAATGGTGAAAAGGACGAACAGCAGGTCAACCGCTATCTGGCCTCCATCCAGAAGCGCTACGGCACGGTGACCAGCTATTTCGTTTCGGATAAAACCCGGCGTTATTTCCATCCCACCGGCATCCTCAAAACCGTGAAAGAGGGCGACCCGGGGGATCAATGGTATTTCCGCGTCCGCGCCATGAAGGATGATTACGAAATCAACCTGGACCGGGATACGGCGGACCGGAACCGGCTGACGGTGTTCATCAACTACCGGGTTTACGACTATGCGGGGGAATTCATCGGGTCCGCCGGGGTCGGCCTCGCCATCGATGCGGTCAAGGGTTTGGTGGATGCCTATGAAAAGCGTTACGGGCGGCGCATCCTTTTTGTCGACCGGGAAGGGCAGGTCACCCTGCATGGGGAAACCTACCGTGGTCCTGACAATATCCGCCAGCGTCCGGGCATGGGCGCAATTTCTACGCAGATTCTGACCTCCACCGGCGGCGATTTCACCTACGAGCGTGACGGGCAAACCATGTTCGTCAACAGCCGCGCGGTGCCGGAATTCAAGTGGCTTTTGCTGGTCGAACAGGACGGCGCGGACGGCGAAAAGGGAATCCTAACGACCCTGTTGATCAACGTCCTGGTGGCGGCGGCGATTACCGCGCTGGTGTTGTTTGTCGCCCATCTGACTTTCGGCGCCTATCAGCGCCGCTTGGAGGAAATGGCCTCCAAGGACAAACTGACCGGCGCGCTCAACCGCCAGGTCTTCGACAGCCTTCTGCGCCGGGCGATGACCCTGGCCGATCGGGAAAAAGGGAAATTGTCGCTGGCTATGCTGGACATCGACCATTTCAAAAATATCAACGACACCCACGGCCATCTGGCCGGCGATATCATCCTCAGCGGGGTTGTCGACGTCATCCGCCGCACGGTGCGGGAAAGCGACGTCATCTGCCGCTGGGGCGGCGAGGAATTCCTGCTCCTGTTCGAAAACTGCGATTTGGAACAGGCCCGCGCCCTGGCCGAAAAAATCCGCACCGAGGTCGAAAAGCATTCCTTCCCGCTGCGCGGCGGGCGGGTCACGGTGACGGTGAGCCTCGGCGTCGCCCTGTACGGTCCCGGGGAAAGCGAGCGGGACTTCCTGTCCCGCGTCGATGGCGCCCTGATCACGGCCAAGCGGTCCGGACGCAACCGTTCAGAAGTCGCCGCCTGATTTTCCCGCTTACCCCTAATTTGACGTAAGACGGAAGGTGTACCCTGCCTGCACGGGGTTTCCGTTGTCATCCACTCCAATATAACGGGCCTCCACACCCATTTGCGGCACGCTTTTATCCGCCCACACCCAAGCCGGTTTTTTTAGACGGATGGAACCGCCCGCGGGCACCCGGTCGGTGCCGAACAGGGATTTGAAGTTTGCCCGTACCATTTCGCAGGCGGATTGCCTCGGCCCGACATAGCATTTCGTCCAGCCGGTCAGGGTCACCCCGGCCTGCCCCGTGACCTCCCGGATGGTGACGCCGTAATGCCACCAGTTGGCGTCTTCGGGCGTACCCTTTGGGCGCGGCGGCCGGTTTTGGACTCTGGGCGCAACGGTGACCTCCAGACGCGCCGGCGGTTTGGCGGGGAGCGGATCCGCCTGAACGGCCGGCACACTCCCGAAAAGTATCAGGACGGCGGCCAGGAGGGGAAAGGCGAGGTTCATGGCAAAACCATGCCGCAAGGATTAGGCGATGCCAAGGGGGGACGGCAGGGCGGTTTCCTTTACAAACGGGTCCGATCAGTTGTTCAATCATTGTCAACACGGACAACAGGGAGCCCCCCATGGACGCCATGCCGCCGCCATCCGACAAGGACGGCCTCAAACCCTACGATGGGCCGCAGCCGGTCGATATGCTGCCGGAAATCTTCATCAAGGATGCCTTCGCCGAAGACGACGAACGGCTGTGGGTGCCGCTGGCGCCGGGGCGCTGGTCGCGGCCGCTTTGCCTGAACGCGTCCAATGGCTACTGGATTCACCTGACCCGCGTGCGCGGCGGCGGGTTCCTGTCGCGCCACCGCCATCCGGGGCCGGTGCACGGCCTCGTCATCAAGGGCTCGTGGCGGTATCTGGAGCACGACTGGGTGGCGAAGGCCGGGTCTTACGTTTACGAGCCGCCGGGCGAAATCCATACCCTTGTCGTCGATGATGACTGCGAGGAAATGGTTACGCTGTTCCACAACACCGGGGCGGTGCTCTATTGCGACGAAAACGGCGTCACCACCGGGGCGACGGACGTGTTCGACCGCATCCGGACCGCCCGCGAGCATTTCGAGGCCGTCGGCCTCGGTGCGGATTACGCCGAGCGGTTTATTCGTTAAATCAAAGAATCACTCCACCCGGATCACGATCTTTCCGAAATGCCCGGCTTCGGCCATGGCGTGATAGGCGCCGCGGGCTTGTTCGAAATCGAACACCTGGTCGATGACGGGGTGGAGCCGATGTTCTTCGATGGCGGCGGCCATGGCGCGGAACATCTCCGCCGGGGCGACATAGATCCCCTTGACGGTGATCGATTTACGCATGATATCGACCGGCGCGATCTTGGCCCCGGGGTCGGTCAGCACGCCGATCAACTGGATGCGTCCGCCGACGCGCACAGCGGTAATGGACTTCTGCAAGGTGCCCGGCCCGCCGACTTCGACCACCCGGTCGACGCCAAGCCCGTCCGTCATGTCGAGGACGGTTTTTTCCCAGTCGGGATCGGTTTTGTAGTTGATGGTCTGGGCCGCGCCCAATTCCCGGATGTGGGCCAGCTTATCGTCACTGGAAGACGTGACGATGGTCTGTACTCCCAGCATGGCGCAGAACTGCTGCGCGAACACCGAAACGCCTCCGGTGCCCAGCAACAGGACCGTTTCGCCGGCTTCGACCGGCACGTCGGCGGTCAACGCGTGCCACGCCGTCAGCGCGGCGCAGGGCAGGGTGGAGGCTTCTTCCAGGCTCAGGTGTTCCGGCACCGGGACGACGGCGGCGGTATTCAAAACCACCTCTTCCGCCAGCACCCCGTCGATGGGGCCGCCGAGCGCGGACGCCATGGCCTTCGGGCTGACGCCGCCGGTCTCCCAATCCTGGAAAAAGCAGCCCATGACCCGGTCGCCTACGGCAATATTCGTAACGCCGTCGCCGATGGCGGTGACAACGCCGGCACAGTCGGAATTGGGGATCGTCGGATAGGCCAGCTTGCGCGCCTCCGGGTCGCGGATGGTCGACAGGTCGCGGTAGTTGATCGACGACGCGCCGACGCGAACAAGCACCTGGTTGTGGCCGGGCTGCGGCGTCGGACGCTGCTTCAACTCCAGCGCGTCGATGCCGCCGGCGGATGTGATTTCCCAGGCTTTCATATTTTTCATATTTCCAATCAGGTGACCGGTGTCAGGCCGCCGTCGACGTTGATGGCGGTGCCGGTGATGTAGGATCCCGCGTCGGACGCCAGGAAGCACGCGATGTTGGCGAATTCCTCCGCCTCGCCAACCCGGCCCAAGGGTATGATCTTGCCCATTTCCGCATAGAGCTCGTCGAGGTCGCGATCCTGCCCGTCGGCCCGGCGCACCCATTGGTCGGATTTGATGCGCCCGACGTGCAGCGAATTGACAAGCACGTTGTGGGGCGCAAATTCACCGGCCATGGCCTTGGTCATGGCCAGACCGGCGGCGCGGGTAACGGCGGTCGGCGCGCCTTCCGCCGGCGGCGCTTTGGCCCCGGAATTCAATACGTTGATAATGCGCCCCCATTTCCGCTCCTTCATGTCCCTCAGTACCAGGCGGCTGAACCGGATAGCGGCGAACAGCTTGATGTCCAGATCGGCCTGCCAGATCTCGTCGGTGATCTCTTCGAACGGGCCTTTCTGGGACGATCCCGCGTTATTGACCAGGATATCGATGGACCCGAGGGCGTCCTTGGCCTCGGCAACCGCGCGTTCGCATTCGTCCGCCCGGGTGATGTCGGCGGAAATGGCGACGACGTTGGCCCCGGCATTCTCAGGCTTGGCGTTCTCAAGGATGGCGTCCCGGGCCTGTTCCAGCGCGTCCCGGCGACGCGCGACGATGGCGACATTCCCGCCGGACTTGGCGAAGCGCTCGGCGATGGCGAAGCCGATGCCCAGGCTACCGCCGGTGATCAGCGCGTTGCGTCCGTTTAGGCGTATATCCATGGTCGTTCCCCGTTTTGAGGCGGCGCGGGCTTAGCCGACGCCGCCGGTGATGTGGGTGATGGCGGTGCCGGTTCGGCGCACCACGTCGAAAAGCTCTTCGATCGGGTCGAACAGTTCCCGGTGTTCGCGCTCGTAGCCCTGCTCGGCATCGGTGCGGTAGGTCGCGGCTTCGCCGAAGGCCTCGGGGTCGGGGGCGGCTTCGGACACCGGGAACCCTTTGCGCAGGACATCGACGCCGTATTTGATGTTGAGGTGCAGCAATTCGTTGATGACGTCGTCGGCCGAGCGCGCCAGGTTGGTGAAGCGCGGCATGCGGGCGATGAGCAGGAAAATTTCGTGGATCAGGGCGATGCGAAGCCCGTGCAACAGTTCCAGGTCCGGCAGGAATTCCTCGGCGTAATCGGGCAGCAGGCTTTCCGCGTCCAGGTCTTTTAACGCCTGGTCCAGGTACACCGTATCGTTCAGGAAAATGCGGTAGACCCGGTTCATTTTCTCGTGCCGGGATGAATGGCGCAGGATGTGGGTCAGGTGCTGCATCTGCTTGATCCGTTCCGGATTGGTCTCGACCGTGGAGCGCCGGACCCAGATGGTCGGGTCGAACAACGAAATATAGCCGTGCAGCCGGTCCAGGTCCGAAAGGTGGCGCGCATAGACCGCCATCGACATGAGTCTCCTGAGGCGGTCGGACTTGCGGAAAAATTCGGAAAAGCGTTCCTGGTCCTTGGCGATGGCCTTGCCGAGACCGCTGATGGTATTCGAAAGATACCCCAATTGCTGCAGGATGGCGTTGTGGGGGATGGCGCGCACCTGCGACGGGTGTTCCATATCCACCTGGCTGCCGTCTTCGTGCTGGCGCTTCATGGTCCTGGATCCTGTCGGGTAGAGCAGGTTGAGGCCGAACAGGTCCAGCGTCACCGCGTAATCCGGGTTGTCCATCAGGCGTTCGTTGAAGCCTTTCAGGGACATGAAAAAATCCAGGGAATAGTCGTTGTCTTCGTAGAACGGGTCTGAATCCGCGGCCTCGTCCTGCTCATCTGTGGGGCCGGTGAGGGCGTGATCCAAAAGGCGGCACACGGTGGCGAAGGCCAGTTCCGGGTTGGCAAAATAGGCATAACCGTCGCCGCCCTGAAAGCTGACTTCCTGCTTGATGGAGATGCCGGCCTTGGCGAAGGCGGCACGCGCCGCCGGGGGGTAGATGTAATCCAGCCGGTCGGAAAAGCTCAACGGATGCGCGCCGCGGCCGATGGATTCCCCGTGCGTGTCGAAGATGACAAGTTCGACGTCCGTCAGCCCGCGTTTCTCCATAAGTTGGGCCAGTTTGATGCGGGTGCGCTCCAGCGCCAAGGAGGCCGGAATCTGGCCGATGAAGCGCCCGGCGTCGGAATAGCCGGTCTGAATGCACAAGCGCCCGCGGCGGCGGATGGTGTCGACGTATTGCGGGTTGTCGAGCAATTCGGCGATGATCTCATGGCCCTGTTCGAGGGCTTGCGACGTCTCGAACAACGGCGAGATATCGATCTTGTCCTCGATCCCGAACAGCTTGGCGAAATAGAGCGCGGACAGCACCGTGAAGGCGGTGTTGCATTCGGCGATGAGGAAGCGGACCGGCTCGTCGGCATCAACGAACTTGAGGAACTGCGCCACCAGCATGACCAGACGCTTGGCCGACATGCGTTCGCGCATGATGGAGCCGAAATTGATGGTTTCCGGCTCGACGGTTTCCAGAAGCTCGCTGATGTTGCGCAGATAGCGCCGCCGGTTGGCCGGGTCTTCCGGCGACGAGGTCAGGGAGACATCGTGGCGGATGGCGTTGGCGATCTGGGTCGCGTTGAGTCGGACGTGGGTGTGGGCAAAGGCGAGCCCGTAATTGGCCATCTCGGCCCTGAGCACTGCCAGGTCGGGGGCATTTTTTCCGGCATTGGCGATTTCCTCGCCCAGCCGTTCGATGATCCAGCCCATGTCCACCAGCCGGGTTTCCAGGCTTTCCACCAGCGCCCGGCTGAAGCCACCGACGGCATCGGCGTCGTCCGGGTCGGCGGGCAGACGCTTTAAGTCTTCTACCAGCATTGCCAGAGTGGATTGCAGCCGCCCGCGAACATCGTCGAGCCCGTCCTGACCATCGAGCGCGTCCAGATATTCCTCAAGGGCCAGGCGTTCCACGGACATGCGTTTTCTCAAGGAATCCGCCCAACTGATGTCGGATCGCCCGTCCAGATCATAGCCGACCCAACTGGCGACACTGAGAAGTTGCGGCGTCAGGCGCTGCCAGTCATCGGGATAGATATCACGGGCGACGGCGAACAAAACCCGGTAGGCGCGCCGGAGCGCCCTGCGGATATTGCCGATGGCCATCAGGGCGAAGTCCATCTCGTCGTCGAGCGTGATGGCGTCGGGTGATCCGTGCCGGGTGACGGCAACGTCTTCCATCAGGCCGGCCAAATCCCTGCCGTCGGATGCATCCGCGCCACCGGAACGGGCCGCCAGTTCGGCCAGGGTGCGGGTCAGGTCCTTGGAAATGGAAAAGGTCGGATGCGCGGTGATGACGATGCCGAAGGCTTCGCGTTCGACGGTCGACTGGAAACCCTCGAAGGCGATGGCGTTGCCGTCAGCGTCCCGGCTCAGTGATATAAACAGACTTTCGAGAAGCTTTTCGTTCTCGGTGCCGGAACATTCGCCGACATAATCACCCAGTTTTCGCGCCCGGAAGGAAAAGGCATTGGCCGTCAGCAGGCGTACCAGATCGGACAGCCCGGCGAGGTCCGTGCGGCCGTCCTGCACCAGGCTTGAGACATGGAGCGCGAGGTTGCGCACTGTCGACTGCAGGTGGTTCGATGCCGCCTTGTCTTCCAGTTCGGCCAGTTTTTCCACCAGCTCTCCGCGCAGGCGGCTGGCCTCAGGGAACAGGCGTTCCTTGATTTCCGCTAAGGCGGCGGGTGTCATGGCAGCAGTATCATTTGGCATCTCTGGTGGCGTCCCTGATCCCCGGTTGGGGTTGGTTTCCCTATCCGTTGCCGTTCGGATGGGGCTTAAGCGTTTGATTGAGCACATGAATATAGAAAAGCGTCGCCAAAGTAAAATCCGCCGGGGCAGGGATTCCCCCCACCCGAAAGAACAGGGTCCAAGGAAATCCGGCCGAATTTCCGCTTTTTTGGTGGCGGAGCCGGGCCTAGGGGATTAAATAAAGCCCCGGATAACACCTCAGCCCCCCTGGAACCTATTGTGACCTCTCTCGACAAAGCCGTCGCCAGCCGCCGCACGTTCGCCATTATTTCGCACCCCGATGCGGGTAAGACGACGCTAACGGAAAAATTGCTGCTGTTCGGCGGCGCTATCCAGTTGGCCGGCGCCGTCAAGGCACGCGGCGCCCAGCGCCGTGCCCATTCGGACTGGATGAAGGTCGAGCGCGAGCGCGGCATTTCGGTGACGTCTTCGGTGATGACGTTTGAATACGACGGCCTCACCTTCAACCAGCTCGACACCCCCGGCCACGAAGATTTCAGTGAGGACACCTACCGCACCCTGACGGCGGTGGATTCGGTCATCATGGTCATCGACGCCGCCAAGGGCATCGAGGCGCAAACCCGCAAGTTGTTCGAAGTCTGCCGGCTGCGCGACATGCCGATCATCACCTTTATCAACAAGATGGACCGCGAAGCCCGCGAGCCGTTTGAAATCCTGGACGAGATCGAACAGGCCCTGGCGCTGGAAGTGACACCGGCCAGTTGGCCCATCGGCATGGGGCAGGGGTTTCTCGGCTGTTACGACCTGTTTAAGGATCAACTCGGGCTGCTGTCGCGCTCGAAAGGGGAAATGCCGGAAGAAAGCCTGGCCTGTGAAGGACTGGACGATCCGCGCCTGGACGAAGCACTACCCGAATTCGAGGCCGCGAAGCTGCGTTCGGACGTGGAAATGGCCAAGGGACTTTGCCCTGATTTCGACCTGGATGCCTACCTGTCAGGGCATCAGACGCCGGTTTTTTTCGGCAGCGCCATCAACAATTTCGGAGTCCGCGAATTGTTGCAGGGTTTGGTCGAATTGGCGCCGCCGCCGCGCCCCCAGCCGGCCAAACGGGACGGCGCGGACCAGTCGGTGCAACCCACCGAGAACAAGGTCAGCGGCTTTGTCTTCAAGATCCAGGCCAACATGGACCCGAAGCACCGCGACCGCATCGCCTTCGTGCGCCTGTGCAGCGGGCGTTTCAAGCGCGGCCAGAAACTGAACCATGTGCGCTCCGGCAAGGCGCTGAACGTGCACAACCCGGTGCTGTTTCTGGCCCAGGACCGGGGCCTGGCCGAAGAAGCCTGGGCGGGCGACATCATCGGCATTCCCAACCACGGCAACCTGCGTATCGGCGACAGCCTGACCGAAGGCGAGGTGCTGACCTTTACCGGCATTCCCAGTTTCGCGCCGGAGATGATGCAGAAGGTGCGCCCCGATGATCCGCTGCGCGCCAAGCATCTCGGCAAGGCGTTGCAGCAATTGGCCGAAGAAGGGGCTGCCAGCGTCTTCAAGCCGTCGCACGGGCCGGACTGGGTCGTCGGCGTGGTCGGGCCGTTGCAGTTCGAAGTCATGGCCGACCGCATCCGCACCGAATACGACGTGCCGGTGCACTTCGAGCCGACCGAGCTTTACACCGCGCGATGGATTGAGGCCGAAGACAACCAGATGATCAAGAATTTCGTCGCCGCCAATAAAGCCAGCATGTCCGAAGACCACGACGGCGTCGGCGTGTTCATGGCCCGCAACGCCTGGCATATGAACACCACGGAAGAGGACTGGCCCGAAATCCGGTTCCTGAAAACCAAGGAAACGGTTCCGCAATAGGCGTGTTTCAGGGTTAAACTGCCCCATGATTCGCGTCACCGACACCATCACCCTTGCCGACGACGAGATTGAGGAGCGCTTCATCCGCGCCCCCGGCCCCGGCGGCCAGAACGTCAATAAGGTGGAAACCGCCGTCCAGCTCCGGTTCGATGCCTTAAACAGCCCCGCCTTGAGCCCGTCCGTGTTCCGCCGCCTGAAGTCCCTTGCGGGGCGGCGTATGACGCTGGATGGCGTGCTTGTACTGACCGCGAATAATTTTCGCAGCCAGGATCGAAACCGCAAGGACGCCCAGGACCGGCTGGTGGCGTTGATCCGGGACGCCGCCGTACCGCCGAAACGCCGCCGGGCGACGAAGCCGACGCTGGGCTCGAAAAAGCGCCGCCTGGAAACCAAGCGCAAGCGTTCCGGCATCAAGAAAGGCCGCGGCCAGCCCGGCCTGGATGATTAATACAATGGGGTGTTTCGTCTACATTCTCGGCAGCGAAGGCAAGGGAGGCCCCCGCACCTATGTCGGCTGGACCAACGACCTAGACAAGCGCCTGGCCGCGCACAACACGGGCGCCGGCGCGAAATCGACGCGCGGCCGGCAATGGCGTTTGCTGTATGCGGAACGCTTCGCCACCCGAGGCGAGGCCATGAGCCGGGAATGGCACCTGAAACGGGACCGGGCTTTCAGGAAGGTGCTGGCCGGGGTCTTCTGAGCGTGATTAATCGAACGTCGTTTCGTTATCCCAGACTTCGTTCGGCATCGGCAAGCCGGCGAAAGCGTCGTCGAGCAACGGCCGGTCCGGGACAATGCCGAGCTTTTCCAGGGTCAGCATCAGTTGCCGGGTGTGTTGGCCCGAATGCCAGCCGGTGCGTTCCAGCACCTCGTGCAGGGTCACGTCGCCGTAATAGACGTCGCCGTCCCGGCTGAAATCAGTCTCGCGCCCCGCCGTCTCCCACCAGTCATTGAGCCGTGATTGCACGCGTTCGCCATAGTCCAGCAAGTCCTGTTTGCTGGCCATGTCGTCGGGCAGAATGCTGATAAGCGCCTCATAGGTGTAGGGCGCATCGTGTTCGAGATGGTCGAGAAACACGTCCGGGATATTGAAGATGTGATAGGCCAGTTGCCGGTAGGACCGGGGCCGTCCGGGAAGCATGGTATCGAGGATATCCTCGGGAATTTGTGCGGCAAAGCGCCTGGCGCCCCCGAGAATGCCGTTGATGCGGTCCAGCATGTCGGGCGGCGATAGCATGTCATGGCCGGCCCATTCGAAACCGGCAACCCGGGCGACGTCGCGAAAGACGGCGCCGTTGGCCCAATCCGACCCGCGGGCGACGATGGGAACAAGTTTGACGCCGAAAGCTTCAAGCTCCCGGAATCCGCGTTCGTTTTCCAGGACGTTGATGGACTCGAAGTTCATGCCGTTGGCGATCAGGAATTCCTTGGTCTTGAGGCAACTCGAGCAACCAGGCTGCCAATAGACCTTCAAGGGGGGTTGTTTGTCGGTTCCCATCTTTTTGGCCGACCGGAGTCAGTAGCCGCCCTTGCGCCGGGTTTCCGGCAGACCGGCGATGAGCGTCGCCTGTTTGGAGGGCTGTTTCGGGAACAGGTCGTACAGTTCCTTGGTTGAAATTTTTTCGCCCCACACTTCCGACATGGCCTTGACCATATGGCGTTCGTTGGGCTGGTTGCCGTTGTGATTTTCAAACTGATCGCGAAGGTAATTGAGCAGGTCAAAATGTTTTTCCGTCAGGTCGGCAATGCCATCTCCGGCGGCGATTTCCCGGGCGATTTCCTCGGTCCAGTCGGTGTGGTTGACGAGGTTCCCGTTGTCGGTGGTTTCCAGATCAGAATAACTCATTGCTTTCCTCTTCGGCTTTGACAAAGTTTAAACAAATTCTACGCACCGGACTGCGGTCGTCAACCAGGGCCGGTGTTATATACGGATGTTATGTAATAACGATGCGCAGTCCCGTAAACCCTATGTTTGTAGGTTTTTAAGGACGGCTTTGCCGGGCGCACGATGTTGAAATCCGTGAAAGCGGAATTACCAGGGAGAACGACATGAGCGACCATACAGATTACGGCAGTGACGGCGTCGGGTTTATGGACGGTGAGTACATGCCTTTTTCCCAGCTTCGCATTCCGGTCACGGACATGGGGTTTCAACTGGCCGACATGTGCTATGATGCGGTGCATGTCTGGAAGGGACGTTTTTTCCGCCTCGACGACCACCTTGACCGGTTCCAGCAAGGGCTCGACAAGCGGCGCTATGACTCGCTGGGCTATGACCGTGACGCCATTGCCGAAATCTGCCATGGCTGCGTTGCAAGGCTGGGGCTGGACGACGCTTTCTTGATGCTGGTTGCGACCCGGGGGGTGCCCAAGGGCGCCAACAAGGATCTCAGGACCTGCAAAAACCGCCTGATGGCCTGGGCGACGCCCTATCACGCCATCGTTTCGGATGAGGAAATGACCGAAGGCTGCGACATCGTTGTAGCCAACACCATCCGTATCCCGACCGAGGCCGTTGACCCGACGGTGAAGAACTTCGGACGGCTGGATTTTGTCGGGGCGCTGTTCGAGGCCTACGACCGGGGCGCGGATTACGCCGTGTTGCTGGACGAGGAAGGTTGTGTCACCGAAGGCCGGGGCTGGAACATCTTCGCCCTAAAAGGCGGAATTCTTACGTCGCCGGACAGCGGCGTGCTGGAAGGCATTACCCGCCAAACGGTATTGGAACTTTCCGGAACGTTGAACATCGATGGCCGCCTGGCCCGTCTGCCGGTCGATCAACTTCGCGGCGCCGACGAGGTATTTTTGTCCTCCACGGCGGGCGGTATCATGCCGGTCCGCACCGTTGACGGCGAAGCGGTCGGCGACGGCGCGCCGGGACCGGTAACACAACGGCTTTCTGAACTTTACTGGAAAATGCACGAAGACCCGGCCTGTACTACGCCGGTCAAGCCGTTGTCCCCTCCTAGCTGAGAACCCTCTCCACGGCCTTGAACAGGCGCTCCGCATCAATCGGTTTATCGACAAAGGTATCGCAGCCCGCTTCATGAGCGGCGGTCTGGTCTTCCGTCGTTTTTTGCGCGGTCAGGGCGATAATGGGAATGCCTGCCGTCGCCGCGCCCGGTTTTTTCAGCGCCTTCGCCGCATCCCAGCCGGTCATCACCGGCATGTTCATGTCCATGACAATCAGGTCCGGCATTTCGCTCGCGGCCCGGTCCAGCGCGTCGCGGCCGTTTTCGGCCTCCGACACCTGATAGCCGCCGGTTTCGAAATGCAGCTTGAGGAATTGCCGGATCAGGGGCTCGTCATCGACCAGTAAAACCTTTTTCATGCCTGTTCCTTAAGTTCTTGCTGGCGGTTGTCCCCTTCACCATAGAGGCTATGATTGGATGTCGTCCATACTATGTAGTGTACCGGTACGCTGGAGCAAGGGAGCAATGGGTATGAATTCGCAGGGCGATTACAAAAGAGTGACCTTCGATAAAGGCGATGTCCTGTTGCGCGAAGGCGAGAATGGGGAAAAGGTTTATCTGATCCTCAAGGGCAGCGTCGACGTCTGCAAAGGGTATTTCGGGGATGCGCCCAGGTCCATCGCCAGTCTCGGCAAGGGGAACGTGGTCGGCGAACTGGCGCTGTTCGACGGATCCCCCCACGTCGCCACCGTTGTTGCCGCCGAACCGACGGAAGCCAGCGCCATGTCGCGCAAGGAATTCCAGCAGATGGTGGACGACATGGACCCGGTGATGAAAGGCATCGTCGGGATGATGGTGTTGCGCCTGCGTCAGGTGGTGCAGGAACTGCTGCCGGAAAGAGGCGATGTCGATTGGGCTGACTGGGGCAAATAGGCCGGGGGAAAGTAGCTCCGGCTCTCCAAAATCGCCGGAATCGGTATTTTGTGCCATTATCTCCTGCTTCAGAATCCAGGATTTTGGAAAGTGTCGGGAAAGTATAAGGGCTCGCGTCCATGATTCGTGCCTATGTGTTCATCGCTTTTTTAATAACTACCGGGTTTGCCCCGGCGGTAGAGGCCTTTCATACCCTCGATTGCGGGCCGTTTCGCACCACCTTGACCGACAAGAAGACCGGCACGCGCACCTGTCTGGAGCAGGTCCCGGGCGTGCGCGAACAATACATGCGAACCCAAAAGCTGCAGAAGGACCAGGAACGCCGAACCCGCGATCTTCTGCTGGAGCAGCGCCAGATGGTCAAGGCGCAGGACCTTATCGACAAGCGGGAACGCAATAAGCAACAGCAGTTCGTCCGCCTCCATAGCCGGGACCAGCGTAAACCGGCACTTAGCCTTGAGCGAACCCTGAATCTCCAGGAGGGCCAGACCCGGCAGGATCAGGAAGACAAGCTCCGGCGCGAAAAGGTGCTGGAAAGTACGCTTTCGCGCCAGCAGAACCTTCTCGAACAGAAACTGGTTCTGCCCCGCTCGGATCTGCTGGACGATCAAAAAGCCCTGATCCGGCGGCGCCTGAAGGACCAAACGGGGCAATAAGTTCCGCCCGGCCCATTTCCGGGGCCTATCTCCAATTGCAACGACCGGCGATTCGAGTCATTGTGCCCGGCAACCGAACATAAGGGAAAACCCCCCGGAGGCCTTTCCGTGCCGGGTTTTGTGTGATGTTCGTTGTAAGAGATTAAGGGGGACAAGGGGTGAGACGGAATCTTATCAACGGTTTTTTGGCCGTTCTTGCGACATTTGCCGCATTGCAGCCGGAGTCGGCTCTAGCCGTGGGTTTGAGCGACGGCAACACGGCCTGGATGTTGACGTCGACGGCGCTGGTCCTGTTCATGACGCTTCCGGGGCTGGCGCTTTTCTATGCCGGTCTGGTGCAGTCAAAGAACGTGCTGTCGGTGATGATGCACTGCTTCGCCATCGCGTGTCTGATGTCGCTGTTGTGGCTGGTGGTGGGCTACAGCCTGGCCTTCGGCGAAGGCAACGCGCTCGTCGGTGGCCTGGGTAAGATGTTCCTGACCGGCGTCGGCAAGGAGTCGCTGACGGGAGACATTCCCGAAACCGTGTTCTTCATGTTCCAGATGACGTTCGCCATCATTACCCCGGCGCTGATCGTCGGCGCCTACCCGGAGCGCATCAAATTCGGCGCCGTGCTGATCTTCAGCGGCTTGTGGATGCTGCTGGTCTATGCCCCGGTGACCCATTGGATCTGGGGCGGCGGCTGGCTCGCCGACATGGGCGTGATGGACTTCGC
>JACKQG010001237.1_pt1 | contig 35834 bp, 23 predicted proteins | sample 8237621 | NCBI WGS metagenome assembly JACKQG01 (sample SAMN15677084, study PRJNA649215) | marine metagenome | biome: marine; feature: Black Sea; material: saline water; isolation source: suspended particulate matter (SPM) from the Black Sea western gyre | collected 2013-06-09/2013-06-10 | depth...
TTAACTTCTGAAGTGGAAATGGGAAAGCCTGATTGGTTTAGAGATACGTTGATAGAGGTAGAAACTTCTTTTGTATATTGGTCTAAATTTCCATTACTGTTTATATAATCAGCCGTTAATGTGAGAGAAAGATTAAAATTGCCAAATGAAACAGATTCATTCAATAAAATTGAAAAACTATTACTCACAGTCTCTCCTAAGTTCATATCTCCTAAGTTTAGATAGGCTTCATTTGTTATTGTACCACCATCATCAATTATAAGGGACACCACAACATTTAATGCATCAGCTTGAAATGAATTATTTGAAAAAGTGAATTCAACAGAAAATCCTTCGCCTGGATTTAAAACCCCATCATTGTCAATTTCGTTATCTAGGGTAATTTCAGGGTTGGCTGACATAATTAGAGAATTATATAATTTATCAAGCATGGTATTTATTTGATTATTTGCATTTGATATAAAAGCTGGGCCAGTACTGAATCCAGCTTCTTTATAATGTACAGTCATGGTATGATCAATAAATGCAGAACTAGGGAATGAACTTTCAGTATTCAGAATATTAAAAATAGGATATCCAGAATCATCAATAATCATGGGGATAGCATTGGTGCCCATATTTCCCCACTGTTCACAAGTATAAGGTTGATTTAAATCTGACAAACCAACCAATATTTTAACATTTTCATTATCTTCCCATTCTTCTGCTAAATCATCAAAATATGGTAATAATGAAACACAGGGGCCACACCAGGTTGCAGATAAATCAATTAACATCACATAATATTGACCGCCATTCAAATCGCCATTATATTCAGCAAAACTAAAAATACCATCATTATTGGGGTCCAGTTCAGGTTCATAACAGATTGGAAGCTCATTATACTGATGTGCCAAACTAAGTGTCTCGCCAACCTCATAGGCAAAAATATTAGAAATAAATATTCCCATTATTATATAAATATGTACCATTTCTTCCTCCCTAATTTAACTTTAAACACTCGGGGATATCGTTGGATAATTTTGTTCCACCGATTCCAGCAAAAATGATTTCAGTCATACAGACTTCATCAGTTGATTCACTATAACTAATTTCTGTGAGAATCCCAGTACCCACTGGAATTATTTTTCCCTGCATTGAAAATGCCAATACTCTTGATGCACTGTTGGATGCTTCAAAACCATTTTCTTTTAACAAACCTCCATTAGCGTCAGAAATTCCTACTCCTGGTAAATCGCATTGAAATCCTGCAACCGGTTCATTATTTACCATAAAGATCTCAAAGGATTTATTAGATGGATCATGGTTTCGCAATTGAAGGCAAACTGCTTCATTGCAGGGTTCAACCTTAACTACCAATTCATCTGCAGACGGCTTTGACTCAGATTGTACAGCCTGTGTTGGCTGGGCTGCTAACTCGGAAGCATTTTCTGTTTTCTTACTACTTTTATTTTGAGCCTGACATGCAAATGCTATAATTAATGCAAGTACAATACTAATTCTCATTTTTAATATTTCCTTTCAAAAATACAATAATACTATTAAAATCAATCCTTAAAGGTACATTATTTTTCATATAAATTTTGTGATTTCCTTACAATAATAATAAAATGCCCCATTTTAATTAAACAGGGCATTTTGATTAATTTCATAAATTTTAAATTATCCCTGAGAATTCAATATAGCGTTCACAAGGGTAACAACATCCAAAATATCAAGGGCTCCATCCTGATTCATATCTCCAGGAGCAGAATACTCACCATTTATTACTGCATTTACCAATCCAACAACATCTAAAATATCTAATACTCCATCTTCATTGAAGTCCCCTAAAATAAATTCAGATTCTGTACCAGTAGTAATAAATAAAGCAGAACCATCCTCAAGTGTTGCGGCAGCTTCTGGGTAAGTATTATTAAATGTGTATTGTAATCCCATATCACCTAAATGATTTTCAATTCCAATTGTAGAATAACACCCATGGCTTGGAGTACTACCACTAGGATAGTACCCATCTGAGGCATTATTAAAATCTTGATATTGAATCTTTATTTCACTGGTATTATACAATATTATTTGAAAGGTCTGCCTAGGACCTCCGGAACAATTATTTGCATACCAACCACCAGTAAGGTCACCACATGTTCGCATATTATCCCACTGAATAACAACATACTCATCCGAAGCATAATAATATACATAGCCACTTGAACCTGTCATAAGATCATCCCAAAAAGCAGCCACCATAGGTGAGGGACCACCTGCTCCTGGAATGGGATAATTCCTAAATGCATTCATTTCAAAATTTCCAAAAGAAATCCAACCGTTTGTATTTATCTGAATTGTATTATACTCTTCGCCATAAAATGTAAATGGAAATGGGAGCGTTCTATTATCTGTACTAGCCGTATAACTGCTATTTCCATTCCCTTCATCAGAAATTGAGACTTGATCACCTAAACCATTGGCGATTTCAATCCAATCATAAACTGGTGCAAGCTCATAATCAGTGTCACCTGAATCATAAATATAATATCCATAAGGATCAGGACCCAATGGATCAGACACCCTTACTTCTCCAACCGTTATATTGAGAGTTTCAATTCGTGAATGACCATCATTGCTTGTTATTAATAGCTCCAAAGGTAATACGAAACCATTAATTATATTATCACTAAAAGAAAGTTTAATTTCATCTAAAGTAGTATAATCACCTACAGATAAATTATCGATTAAAAATTCTCCAGAATTCACCATTACAAAATTTTCATATGGAAGTAGTTCAACTAATATATTATTAGCCGATTTTGAGCCTTCATTTTCCAGGTTGATAGAAAATTCTGTATGGGAACCAGGATTGGTATCACCAGTATATTCCGTAATTATTAAATGAGCACCTAATATATTAACAGGAACATGGTTAGTCCAGTTATTTCCTTTATTATCACTTATGGTAATTTGAAATTCCAAGTCTTCCATATCAAAAGCAGTTCCATGAATATATACAGGGATCTTTTTAGTTATAGATGAACCTACAGGGATCAAACCAAAATATGCAATGCTTTCAAAAATAGTAACTTGATCGGATGGAGAGCTTAGTTCAACAATCACATCTTCTGCTACTAATGTTCCATAATTGTACAATTCAATTTCAAATTCAGTTTCTTCACCTGCATTTGCATATATTTCAGGTGAAATTAAAGAAATAGCAGCTCCAAATGATTCGGGTATTTCAATGGTACTTTCATAAGGTCGATAATTGCGTTTTATAGCCAAAATAGACATAGTACCAGATTCTACAGCATCCCAATTCAAGGTAATATCCCCATTTTCATCTGTTAAGCCAGTGGAAAATATTATATCATCTCCCATGAGTAAAGTAACCCTAGCACCTTCAACAAATTCACCATTTTCATCAGTGATGGTTAAATCTAAAGTGGTTGTACCTAATGCAATTGTACCAGGGTGTATAAAGTTAAAGTTTGTTGGAACCCCAGTCCATAGGTGTAATGCAGGGTCACCGATTAAATTACTCCATTTACTGAATGCCTCGGCAGCACTTGCAGCACTACTAGGATTAGGATAAGTTGCATTTATTGCTAGATCACCATAAGCTGTTACAACCCCAGCATACCATAAATTTCTAGAAAAAATAGCATCATAAATCCCCATATTTACAATATTATTATAAGCTGTATGCGTTCCGGTTGTAGCCATTCCTACAGCACCCACCGCACCCTTGGGGTTGTTTACCGACCCCAACCATACAAATTCTTCAGAACTTGCAGTCACATTAAAATCACCTGTGCCACAAGTTATTGTGGTAACAAAAGGGGTATCATAGCCATTATTTATTGCGTTCGTAGGATAACTTCCGTAGCCATAATACCAACCACGATAGTTATAATAGAGAATTCCAGCATTAAATTGCTGCTCCATAAATGTTTGGTTCCCACTACCATCATAATCTGTTTGCACACGATTCATTCCATGATTGACCATTAAATTTTCAATATATTGGTTTGTAAAAATGGTGGAGTTACCAGATGAAGATGGGTCCCCAACAAGCCCCGCTTTTGAAAACCAAATATCTTCTACAAATTCTGCTTTTTCATATCTTATGGTTTTATTAATAATATTTTCAATGTCTGAAGTCCCTCCAGAAATTCTCCCAATAAATACTTCGGGTATCAAATCTCCACCTTGAAGCTGTGTATAATCTAAATCTGTGGAACCGGAGTATCCACCCCAACTATGAGTATAGTTTGGAAGACTATAACTGCCACCGGTGTCACCAATGAGGCCAACAATTTCTGGTGGGTTTTCCCAAGTATTATAGGCGTTGGTTATATAATTTTTAATTTCACTGGTACTGGCACTAGAGCCACCAACTTCAGATTCGGAGGCCGTATAAACAATATACCCCTGCTTATGACGCCATTCTACCAACTGTTGAACATAACTATTGGTTATGGAAGTACCACCACCAATGTATAAAATGGCTGCAACTTGATAATCTTCAGGTCGATCAGAAGATTCAAAATTCACCATAATGTCTTTATAAAACTCATCGAATATATGTGATCGTTTAGGCTGCATTAATTGAGAATCAGGGTTTTCTCCTGTTTCTACAACATGTACTTCCACATCAGTAAAAACTTCTAATTTTTCATATTTTGGGTAATATTTATAGGGAATGACGTTTATGCTTACAAATTCAATTCCCCTACCTTGTGATCGCTCTGATACAGTCAAATTCTGTTCAGGAAATACCGCAAATGAGTTATAAAACTCCTGATTAATAATATTTACATTTTCTACTTCCCAAATATCCATACTTTGATGAGGAAGAATCGTGATATTTTCAATGGTATAAGAATCCAGTATTTCCAGTTGGAAATCGTAGGTCTTTTCGGGATTTAATTGATAAAAGGTGGTAAATATTGGAAGTTCAGGCATTCCTGCTTCAGTTGTATGACCTTCACCCATTTTAGCTAATCGTGTGTATCCACCAGAAATCTCACTAAATTCAGGCGAGTGTTGAAGACTAACCTTGCCTGTATTCCCAGCATCTAAATAACTAAAATTGTTCTCATAAGAGAATAACAGAGACAGAGAAATTGTAACTATTGATAAAATCCAAACCCTTCCGAACATATTTAACCTTTCTTTTATATTAATTATTAATTGTTTTTACCTACGGGAAAATAAACAGTTTATATTAAAAATGGCTAAGGTTAGATTGTTACAAGATGTAAGTAAACTCACTACCCAAGAATTGTATTCACAAGTTGAACAATATCAAGTATATTTAATTGTCCATCTCCATTCATATCACCATTTAATTCAAATTCTTCATCCAGTATCAAATTAGCAAGTGCCACTAAATCCAAAATATCAAGGGAACCATCACTATTTAAGTCACCCATTAAACTGCCACTTACACAATCACCCCATTCCGTTTGTAATGAATTACCATAGATATTTGATATAATATTATTGATTGGGTCCGAGCCAAAACAAATTTCACCCCCATCATAATCCGTAAAAGATACTTGACCTAATAAATGTGTTCCAGATGGGATTACTGTACCTGAGGTTGAAAATCCCAACACCATATTAGAAGAAGCGGATAAAATAAAATCATTTGCTTCTGCTTCACCTCCAGAAATTTCCATCAATGAAATTCCAAATATTTCAAATTGAAATCCTGCAACAGGATCTTCATTTTCAATTCTGATATCCAAAGTGCCATTTGTCAAGTTTATGTTTTCAAGGCTTAAATGGACTCGTGGTTGGCGACCGGTTGTTATAAAAATTGCGGTCCAATCTTGCAAGGATGCAGCAGCTTCAGGGTAGATATTATTAAATGTATATTGGAGCCCTATATCACCTAAATGGTTTTCAATACCTATGGTGGAGTAACAACCATGAATGGGAGTACCTCCATTCGGATAACTTCCATCAGATGTATTGTTAAATTCCCCATATTGAATTTTTATTTCACTATCTCCAGTGATTGTAGGAGAAAAATAGTCTTTATTATATAAAATTATTTCGAATGTTTCATGATATTGACCACTATTATCATATGTTCTGAGATCATCCCATTGAATTACAACCATTTCTTCTGTTTCATAATAATATACATACCCACCGCCACCCGTTTTAAGATCATCCCAAAAGGCTGCAACCATTGGCGATGGACCTCCTGCACCTGGAATTGGATAATTACGAAAAGAGTACATCAAAAAGTCTCCAAATGAAATCCATCCATTTGTATTCACTACAATTTGATCATAATCTATACCATAAAAGGTAAATATGAATGGTAAATCAATAAGGGTAGAACCATTCGTATATGTACCGGCATAATTATTTCCATTTCCATTATCATAAATTGGAAGTTGTTCGCCTAATTCATCTGGTAATTCAATCCAATTAAAATTGGGGGCATAATTACTATCTTCATCTTCTGAATCGTAAATGTAATACCCATAGGCATCTGGTCCTAAAGGATCTGACTCCCTTACTTCACCAACCGTAATATTAAAATTTTCTACCCTTGAATATCCATCACTACTGGTTAATAATAGTTCCATTGGAAAAACTGAGCCATTGATTATATCATTATGGAAACTAAGGTCAAATCCATTTGAATTTAGATTATTTCCTACACCAATATTGTCCAAATTTATCAAACTAGAATTTACCGCAACATCCGTTTCGATTGATATTAGTTCCGCTGTGAACCCATGAGCAATTCGGCTACCATAATTTGCTAAATTTATTGAAATTTCTGCATCCATTCCCGGTAGAAATTCACCATTATAATCGGTCACTTTAAGATGTGGTCCAGAAATAGTAACAGGTAAATGATTAAGCCAATTATTACCCAATTCGTCACTGATAGTAAGTTGAAATTCTAAATCCTCCATATCATGAGCAGTGCCGTGAATATAAACAGGATATAGTTTAGAAACCGTTGACCCAGCAGTGATATTTCCAAAATAATTTATACTTTCAGTGATAGTAACATGTTCAGAAAGTGAACTTAATTCAGCAATGACATTTTCGGATTCCACATTTCCGTAATTGTGTAATGCAATTTCAAATTGATTTGATTCACCCGAATTTACATATATTTGATTCGGTATAATTGAAATTGCAGCACCAAAAGATTCAGGAATTTCTATATTCCCTTCGTAAGGACGAAAATCACTTTTCATTGCCATTATAGATATATTGCCAGCTTCAACAGCATCCCAATTTAAAGTGATTTCTCCATTTTCATCAGTCACTCCAGTTGAAAAAATGACATCTTCGCCCATTAATAAGGTAACTCGCGCATTTTCAACTAAATTTCCATCACTATTATAAACTATAATCTCCATAGTAGTTGTGCCCAATGAAATAGTAGCGGGATGATCTACAATAAAATTATCAGGCTTCCCTGTCCATAGATGTAACGCAGGGTCTCCAATGAGGTTGCTCCATGCAATAAATGTTTGGGTAACATCTGAAGGGTTTTCTGGGTAAGTTGCCAAAATAGCTAAATCGCCATTTGCTACAGATGCACCCGCATACCATAGTTTTTTTGCAAATATTCCATCATAAATGCCCATGTCAACGATGTTATTATATGCGGTATGGGTTCCGGTAGTAGAAATGCCTACAGCTGCAACTGCACCTTCAGGATTATTCACAGAACCCAATTTCACAAAGCCTTCACTCTGAGAATTACCGTTATCATAATCACCCGTACCGCATGTCATGGTAGTGACAAATGGAGTTTCGTATCCATTATTAAATTGGCTACTAGCACCTGTTCCTTCATCCCCATAAATACCTCGGTAATTATAGTAAAGGATTCCATCTTGAAACTGATTGACAACAAAACTACTAATTCCATACCCATCATAGTCAGTGGCAATATCAGTCATACCATGGTTGATCATAAGATTTTCAATATATTGATTGGTAAAAACAGTGGAATTCCCTGATTCAACAGGGTCACCAACCAATGCCGCTTTTGTAAACCAATCATCATCTACATACAATGCTTTTTCATACTGGATGGTTTTATTGATAACATTTTCCATGACTGAAGTTTGTTGACCTGAAATTCTACCAATAAAAACTTCCGGAATCAAATCATCACCGTCTAACTGAGTGAAATCAAAATCGGTAGCCCCATTATAACTATTCCAACCCCCTGGTCCCCAGGATTGATAAAAGCAATCTATTACATCCGTATCGCCAATAAGCCCCACAATTTCAGGTGGGTTTTCCCAAGTTTCGTAGGCATTTTTAATATAGCTTTTGATGGTATTTTCGTTAGAAGTTGGAGTATCATAGGTATAGACTATATAGCCTTGTTTATGGCGCCATTCAAACAAATCTTGAACATAGCTATTATTAATCCAATTTCCACCTGCAATGTAAAGTATGGCAGGCGCCTGGTAATCTTCAGGGCGGTCAGAATACTCAAAATTTACTATTAGATCTTTGTAAAACTCATCAAAAATAAGGGATCGCATCGGCTGGGTTAATTGGGGGTTTGGATTATCGCCTGTTTCAATAACATGAATGTCAATATCGGTAAATACTTCTAATTTTTCATATTTAGGATAATATTTGTACGGTGTGACCTGAATACTCACAAATGCAATTCCTCGCCCCTGTGACCGTTCGGATATTACCATGTTCTGTTCTGGAAAAGCAGCGTATGAATTGTATATTTCCGTGTTAATTATATTTACATTATCTACTTCCCATTTTTCCATACCTTGGTGAGGTAGAATTGTAATATTTTCAATGGTATATGATTCCAATACCTCCAGTTGAAAGTCATAAGTCTTTTCGGGATCTAATTGATAAAATGTTGTAAATCGAGGAAGTTCAGGCATGCCTGCTTCGGTGGTATGTCCCTGTCCGATTTTTGCCAGACGGGTATATCCTCCATTTATTTCGGTGAATTCGATGGAATGCTGAAGGCTTATTTTCCCAGTCCCAGAATTAGAAAAATTATTTTCGTATGAAAATAAAACGGATAGCGAAATTAAAATAAAATATAATCTACGTAATAGTTGCCCCACATTTCTCCTTACAATTATCTGATATGGTTAAAACAATTGGGTAATTTAACAAGAGGTTATTGAAGGGGACTAAAAGAACTTTGTTACAAGATGTAAAAATATTATTCTAAAACAGGACCTTTTAATAACCCATTTTGCTGATATTTAATTTTATATTTTTTATATAACGTCTTATGTCTATCAGTTAAATCAATTTCTCTTCCCTGAATAAATGCCCTTTCAACCTGGGTTCTAATATCTAAAATATCTCCATCGGCAATAAATAATGTGGCTTCCTTCCCAACCTCTAGGGATCCCACTTTTTCATCTACTCCCAATATCTCTGCAGTGGAAAGGGTAATGGACCGTAATGCTTCTTCCCATGGAAGTCCGTATGAAGCGGCTTTGGCAGCATGATAGGGTAAATTTCGAATATGAGGCGTCTGAAAAGGTGACTCACTATTGGAAATACAGAATTTTACTCCTGCTTCAAATAATTGAAATGGGGTTGTAAATGCCTGATCATAATTTTCAAACCTCCGCATGGGTGTTGAATGGGTCTGTGTATAAATGACTGGAATATCTCTATCTTTTAATAGCGTGGTTGTGCGCCATGAATCTTTACCTCCCACCAGAACCATTTCCAGATTTTGGCGGTCAGCCCAGTACACAGCCGCTTCAATTTGCCTAACTTCATTGGCATGAATGAATACTGGAATATCCCCCGTCAAAACAGACAGCATTCCCTCTAATCGTAAATCATGTTTAAAGGATGAACTCCTGGATTCTTTCAGCTTCAAATATGCCCGGGATTCCTGAATCAGATCATCAATTTTCTGGATAGATTTTAGGCGTGACTCTTTGTCAGATTTATCCTTCTTTTCTGCTTTATCCGATTTTGCTACATTCATGGATGGCCAAAATAAATGCAGCCCCACCGGATGTTGTAGTGTGGCATCTTCCCAAGTCCAGCCATCTAACATCATGAGCGACGACATACCTGACATCCGCCCGGACCGAGGCACAGATAATGCTAATAATATTCCATTGGATCGAGAAATGGGTATGATTTCTGAATCGGGGTTATAACTTACATTTGCTCGAACGTTGGGATTTATACTCCCCACTTCTGCATAATCACGAGTAGCCCGCACTGCCCCAATTTCCTGTAATCCTAATGTGGAACCGGCAGAAATAAGTCCTGGGAAAATATGTTTACCAGAGATATCAATTTTTTCAATTTTGTACATTGCAGAAAGGTTGTGACCTACTGAAATAATCTTTCCGCCATCAAATAATATTTCTGCATTTTCTAAGACCCCATGGGATACGGTATGAATGGTAGCTCCTGTAAAAATAATGGGGTGATCTTGAGGAGGTCCCGGGATTTGGTCCGAGGCAAATAATAAACTAAAAAGTAGGGTTATGGAGTAAATCAATTTCATAATTCCTCCAGGCAATTGTGATGATCTACAGATTTCTTTTCTGAATGATTCCATTTTTTTCCCTTAGAATCACTTTTCTTTGATAAAATTTTACCCACCAATTTATCCCGTAATTCTGTATCTCTTGCTTTTAGTTCTGCATCCTTTTCCAGTGAAAAATATTGGACTCCATCTATCCATGTTTGCTCACACTTTGCTCTTGTAGATAGCGGATGATCGCTCCAAATTACAAAATCTGCATCTTTCCCCACTTCCAGAGAGCCCACCCATTTATCAATATTTAACTGAATCGCCGGATTAATTGTCACCAGTTTCAATGCTTCTTCTTCAGATAGATTACCATATTTCATCCCTTTAGCTGCTTCTGTATTCATCCGCCGCGCTAATTCCCGAGAATCTGAATTAAAAGAAACCGTCACACCAACATCCGTCATAAGCGCACCATTGTAAGGGATGGCATCTATGACCTCATATTTATATGCCCACCAATCGGAAAAGGTGGAAGCATTTGCACCATGTTCTTTCAAGCGGTCAGCAACCTTATAACCTTCCAATACATGCTGAAAAGTGCCTACGGTGAATCCAAAATCTTCAGCAACCCGGGTGAGCATAAGAATTTCATCCTGCCGATAAGAATGACAATGAATTTGTCTTTTCCCTTCCAGAATTTCAACCAATGCATCCAATTCTAAATCTTGTCGGGGGGGTATTTTCTTTTTCCATTTTTTATTATTTTTTCTAAAATCAATCCATTCATTTTGATATTCAACAGCCGAAGCAAAAGCGTCTCGGAGAATCTGCTCTACTCCCATACGGGTCTGTGGATATCGGGTGGTATTCTCATCTCCCCAATTGGACTGTTTTACATTCTCACCTAAGGCTAATTTGATTCCAGGCATTGCATTTTCATATAGCAAATATTCAGGAGTGGCACCCCATCGCATTTTGATTACCGCATTTTGTCCACCAATGGTATTTGCCGAACCATGGAGGATATTTGCCATAGTAAGTCCCCCAGCGAGTTGCCTGTAAATGGTTATATCATCACTATTCATTACATCCTGAATTCGAACTTCTGCTGTAATAGATTGAGTTCCTTCATTGATGGAAAAAGCCGCTGAATGTGAGTGACAGTCAATAAGTCCGGGAGTGATATGTTTTCCCGTTCCATCAATTTTGGTGACCCCTTTTGAATTGAGACTATAGCCTATTTTTTTTACTTTTCCACCTTCAAATAAAATATCAACCCCTTCTAATTTTCCCTGTTTTCCACAGGTCCATACGGTGGTATTCTGAATAAGAATTGATTTGGCATCCTGTAGAACATCATTTTCCAATCCATAGGTTCCTTCAGGATAATAAACAGATAATTCTGAACTATTTTCTTTATCTTCCTCCTTCTTTTCTTCTTTTTCCAATCCGCCTATTTTCAATGCACTCCAACTGAGTTGTAAGTCGTGAGCTGTACCTTCCATTCTATTTTCTAAAATGTGACCAGTGAATCGGCTGGGTCCAGCAGTAGAATCTAATGTCACCTGCCAGCTGATAAATCGCCCTCCAATTTTTAATTTGGATAGTTTAAAATTGGTGGTATCTTGAATAACTGATCCACTGTAACTATTGTTTTTTTTCTTCAGCTCTAATTGATACCACTTTTTGCCCATAGTGAGTTTCCACTCTCCGGCAATATCTGTGTCATATTTTGGTAAAACAGGATATTCCTCACCTCCAATCCAGGTAGAAACAATCTTAGATTTATTCTGGAAATAATTCCCATCTACGATGGTGAGATTAGCGAGAAACCCTTGCTCAATTTTGCCTAATTGATTTCCCTTCCCCATTTTCTCAGCAGGAATCGTTGTAAGAGCTGCTAATGCATCAGTTTCTGAAAGACCCCGCTCTATAGAACGGATCAGATTTTTCCGGAATTCATTGCCCTTTAATCCATGAGATGTAAATGCAAAAGAAACACCATGGTCGATTAAAATAGCAGGATTATCTGCTGCTAAATCCCAGTGTTTCAGCTCAGAAGTACTATAGCTCAGCGCTTGGTAGGGGTGAGATAGATCGGGAGTTACAGGAAAATCTAGGGGTAAAATAATAAAGGGATTCACCTTTGCAATTTCTGAAATCCGTCTATATTCATAGCCGCTTCCCCTGATCCAACTATTTAACTGAAATTCATCACTAATATTGAAAGACCGTAATACGGAAAGTTCCTGGTTGGTTTCAAAAATGAAGGGTTTATTTTCCTGACGCCAATTACTGAAAACATCTAAATCTCTATTTCCCTTAAGGGGTTCATTGAACTTAGGAAATTGTTTTGTAATAGCATTGGCTTCTCCGTACCATGTCGCATCCATTAAAGTTTGTCTCAATAAGGCCACCACACCAAGAAGGGAATTCGGATATTTGTCACTACCCCAGCCATCTACCTCGTAGGCAATATCCTGAGCCACCGCCGAAATTAGCACCGTACCTTCATTATTCAGTTGAACTAGGGCGGTCTGTCCTTGAAATATCCCTGAATCGGGTACGATGTGGGCAGCAGTAAATCCCATTTTATGGAGAGATTCCAGTTTTTTCTTAACGGGCTGATACTGACTGTATAATTCCCGGCGGGCATTCACTTTGTGGTTCCAATGTGCATCGTGGGGAATTGTATTTTCTGGCTGAGTTGAAATTTCCACCCAGCTGTCAATGAATCCGGAATAAATGGTTTTGCCGGTTAAATCCAATACTGTGGCATCATTGGGAATTCGGATATCTCTACCCACATTTTCAATAAACCCATCACGAATTACAATAGTGGCATTCCCCAAATAGGTACCTGGTTCAATGTAAACCTTGGCATGGGTCAGCGCCCAAACTCTTGGTGGATTTTCTCTTAATCCATCCACCGGTTCAATTTGATTGAATATTAAGCTCAACAAACAAAAATATAAAAATAATATTCTCATTTATTTTTCCTCGCTACAAAATTAAAATGATTAAAATATTTTTCCCATTGCAGGTCAGTTGAATTAAGATCGTTGTTCCCAAAAAAGGTATCCTTTAATGCTTCCCTCATTCGGGTAAGTTCTCTATAATGAGATTTTATTCTTACACATCCAATCGTTAAAAAAATGAGCTCAAGTGCTCGATTTAAGGCATTATTTGAAAATTCAACATTTTCTTTTTTTTTCCGCCAATGGATTGCCCTGCTTACTTCACTGCCTATATTTGCCATTTGTTCAGAAAGTGTCATCTGCTTCCAGCGATCTAACGAAGGTGCATTTGAACCATATGCCATTAATTATTTCGCTTTATCCATTTATTGGAAATATTAACAATGTTTTTTTGAATGGAAACATCATCAACCGCTTTCAACATATCCCCAAAGCCCTGAACTGCAATTGATTTCAAATCTTCAATTGTAATTTGTTTAGATAGAATTTGCATTTTTTTAATTAAATTTGATGAATAATAAGAGGGAGCAATATAAATATATTAACTAAAATGTTTCTAATGGAAAAAAGTTATATTAAAATACTGCATCTAATTCTTGAACTTCTACCCATACCCCATCTTCTTTCATGAGATCAATGAGGACATCTACAGCGTTTTCCATAGGGAGGTTTGACTGCACTACATTCTGCCCCCTGTATAAACTGATTTTCCCCACACCTGTACCTACATACCCATAATCTGCATCCGCCATTTCACCAGGACCATTTACAATACAGCCCATGATGCCAATTTTAACTCCCTTCAAATGACTGGTTCTTTCCCGGACCAATGCTGTGGTTTCCTGCAGATCAAAGAGTGTCCGACCGCAAGATGGACAGGAAATATACTCTGTTTTACTTATACGGGTTCGGGATGCCTGTAGAATTCCAAATGCAGTTTGGTTTACCTCTTTTAGCGTACCGCATTTTTCTGCAGCAATAAATACACCATCACCTAAACCCTCAATGAGCAAAGCACCCATGTCAGTTGCTGAATAAAGCCGCATGTTTGTAACCGAAAGGTCACAATAATATCTCCCAATGATGACAGGAGTTGAACAGCTTTTAGCAAGGAGTTCTCTAAATATCTCCCGCTGCTCTGACATACCATGTTCATTATAGGTATCAATCAGCAAAACCGCAGTTTGGTCACATTTTAATTTTTTTATTAAGTCTTCAGATAAATCTGATAAAGTGAGGTAAATAAAATTCAAGTGGCTATGAAATGAGTCATTTTCTAAATATTCACTAACATTTATTTGAGGATAATGCTGTGGAAGTTTTTCATCCTTCCAAACAGAGTAAACTTGAACCACTCCCAAAGTCCCAGGGAGATCAAAGTTTATTTTCATCTTATTAATGAAAATATAATCACAGGCAAAATCGCCAATTCCCCATTTATCTTCAACTTCGAAATATTTATAACCTAATTGAGATAGAGTGCTTGGATTTACTTCCGGTTCCAAGGCTAAATCCACCAACACCCGAGGTACATTGTCGCCACCAATATTGAGTACGGAATTGGTCTTATGGGGTTGATATTCAAAGTGACTCAATTCAAAATCAGAATTGACAGCAATTTTTTCATGACCGTTCCGATGGGTATAGCGATCCACCAAAGCTTTAGCTACCGGAATTTCATACTCTGGTTCCTCCGTAAGGGAAACACGGACGGTATCTCCTAATCCATCTTCTAAAAGCGTACCAATTCCCACCGCTGATTTAATTCTGCCGTCCTCTCCGTCACCAGCTTCAGTTACACCCAGATGAAGAGGATAATTCAAGCCTTCTGCACTCATCTTATTTACCAACAAACGATAAGCCTGAACCATGACCCTCGTATTACTGGATTTCATAGACAATATAATTTCATGGTAATTATAACTTTGGCAAATTCGTAAAAATTCCATAGCAGATTCCACCATGCCTAAAGGTGTATCTCCATAACGGCTCAGAATTCGGTCCGACAACGAACCATGGTTAGAGCCGATTCGTAAGGCACAACCCTCTTCTTTGCACACCTTGACCAATGGTGAAAATCGATCATGGATGCGTTCTAATTCCTCATCATAAGATTGATCCGTATATTCAATATCCTGAAATTTTTTACGATCTGCAAAATTGCCAGGGTTAATGCGGACTTTTTCTACAATTCTGGCCGCTTCCAATGCCGCATTGGGTGTGAAATGGATATCTGCAATGAGGGGAGTGTTATATCCTTGTTTCCTAAGTTCTTTTTTTATTTCCGCTAGATTCCTAGCTTCTCTAATACTTGGAGCAGTGATCCGTACATACTCACACCCAGCCTCAATCATACGGATGGACTGTTCAACGGTAGCCTGGGTATCCATGGAATCGGTAGTGGTCATTGACTGCACACGAATAGGATACTCACCACCTAATGGAATATCACCAATATGCACCACGCGGGTTTTAAGCCTTTGATACTGAGTTAAAGATTCACAATATTTAATAGATTCACTCATATCTTTAATAAATGGAATGGTTTAATTTAGGAGTGTATTTATGCGGTAAAGGAATATTATTAAATTTAGTTTTCAATTTTTCCCTATGCTTTTAATAACCTACACCTTATGGATCTTAAGCATATTAGTACTGCCAGTTACTCCAACAGGTACGCCTGCAGTTATAATAAAGGAATCTCCCTTTTTAATAAAATTTCTCTCCTTTAACAATTCACTGGAATCAATTATCATTTTATCTGTTGACTTAACAGGATTTACCAATAATGGTGTAACACCCCAAATCAAAGCCAATTGACGACAAACATTAGAATATGGGCTAAGTGCAAAAATCTGGGCTCTAGGTCGATGCTGAGCCATTTTCATTGCAGTAACTCCGCTTTCAGTCATAATCACAATTGTATTTATAAAAAGATCATTGGATATGGTCATTGCAGCATGACAAATAGACCCTCTACCATCTACATAATGTGTCGATTCATTGAAAATATATCGATTAAAGTTTTGCCTGTCTAAATCTTTTTCAACGGATTGAGCAATGTCTCCCATAATTTGCACTGATTCCACAGGATATTCTCCTACTGCAGTTTCCCCTGAAAGCATAACGGCATCAGCGCCATCATAAATGGCATTGGCAATGTCATTTACCTCAGCACGTGTAGGAGTTGGATTATGTATCATTGTGTCCAGCATTTGAGTGGCAATTATTACCGGTTTTCTATTTTGAAGGCATTCATTAACAATTTTCTTTTGCAGGATGGGTAGCTCCTTCAGAGGCATCTCCACGCCTAAATCCCCTCTTGCGACTAATATACCGTCAAAAGCATTTATAATCTCATTCAGGTTTTCAATCGCTTCAGGTTTTTCAATCTTGGCAATTATCGGAATTTTGACATTTCTTTTTTCCAGTTCATTTCTTAAGAGATTTAAATCATCTGCCGAACGAACAAATGACATGGCAATCCAATCCGCTTTTAAATCTATGGCTAGCTGAATATCTATAAAGTCTTTTTCAGTCACAGATGGCAAGTTTAATTTCACTCCCGGAAAATTAATCCCTTTTCCAGAAGCTATTTCTCCAGAATTTTTTGCCCTAATCTGCAAATAACTTTTATGTACTTCGATTATATCAAAAGATATGCTACCATCATCTATTTTAATTTCTCCGCCCTGAGCATGGTCAGTAAAACTCAATTCCATATTTATAGGGATATCAAAGGATTCACCTCCCAGGCTATATTCCACACCTTCTTTAATTTGAATTACCTTAGCTCCAGTAATTTTTCCTACTCGAATTTTTGGACCGCCTAAATCAAATAGTATGGCAATTGATTTTTCAAATTTCAGCCCCTGTTCTCTTATCAATTGAACTGTTTTTTTTAATTGAGAAGGCGATGCATGATGGGATAAATTTATACGAGCTACATCTAAACCAGCATGAATGAGTTTTTCAATTTTCTCCATTGAATTTGAAGCAGGGCCAATGGTAGCAATAATTTTAGTTTTTCTCATAGTCGATGATAGTCTAATATTTTTCCTGATTAATTTCTACAATCCCCTCATCAAAAAAGAATGCTTTTAAAATTGCAGGGGGATTAAATTACATTTTATATGAAATACCCCATTATAAAAAACCCCGCATATAAAATCTTATATACGGGGTTTCTAATTATTCTTTTTATTATTTTATTTCAATAGCATGAGCTTTTGAGTTTGGACAAATTGCTGTCCATTTCCAGATGCAAAGTCATCAATGACAATAGTTAGAAAATAAAGTCCACTGGAATGGCTATCAGCATTCCAATTAACAACATGGTATCCCGCTGAATATACACCATTAGCAAGCTCTGCAACTTCACGTCCATTAATATCAATCACTTTTGCCATTACTACTGCATCATTTTCTATGCCAAAAGTAATATTGGTTACAGGATTAAATGGATTTGGATATGCGGAAACCAACAGCACTTCGTCTGGCATTTCTCTTGCCGCAAGCTGACCAAGAGTAAATATTTCATTACTTTTCCAAGCTGGGACTACATCCATAATCTGGTAAACTTTTCCAGTGGTATTCTGCTGTACTTTAAATGTGAGCATGCTACCCATATTACTGTAACCCTCAGTCTCAAAAGCTCCATCATATCCCATGGCTGGAATATCAGTAAAAGTACCTTTCCATTGGCGAGCACCTACCAGAGTTTTTCCATTGTAGGTGAGAATCCAATCTCCATTTGAAACAGGCATTCCATCCAGAATAATGTCTTCTATAAAATAGAATGCTTGTTGTGTAGATTGGTAAATATCATTGTTATCTGGAGCTGTTAATCCAACATCTTCATCATATTTTATTCTACTCATAGTACTCACATCAAAGGAAAAAGAGATATTTTCAGTGGTAATCATCCAATATCCATTTCCTCCACTTAGCGCAGATAAACTTCCCTGCCATGGAGGTTGATTATTAGCTGCCACACCTTCTCCAATAATACCACTTACAAAGCCTTCAATATCATCTGGTAAACTGGAACTTATACCTACAGACCCTTCAACGGGGAAAGAAATTAAATTTGCGCCACTATGAAGAGAATATTGAATAGCAGGATCAGTGGGATTCCCATCCTCAATACATAATGAACCCGCCTCACTCACAATTACCCAGTATCCAGATAATGAACTAATATTATTTAAACTACCCATCCATTCTACCCCATTATAGTTGGCGGCCACACCTTCCCCAATAACACCAGTGGCATTACCTTCAATTGAAGACATTACATGGGTTATAGATACATCATCAGGAAGCCCATAAAAACTTATCAGGTTGGCACCGGAATGTAAATCCAGACAGTAGTCAATCGTTGTGCTTTCTTCAGGGCAGTCTGCAGTATCACACACAAATGTGCCATCCCAACATTCAATTTCTCCAGGACCACCGCATACACCACATTCATCAATTTCAGCAGTACCAAAACATTCACCAGCGCAGTCCATATCGGCATTACCACCTTCACAAACACCGCAGTCATCTAACTCTGCGGTTGAACCACATACATCATCACAGCCATCGGTTGGAAGCTCATCATAAACACCACAGCCACAGCCCTGATCATAGTCGGTTCCACCCCATACACCAAAACAGTCTTCTACACAGTCATTAGAGCTGTCATCATCACAAGTGCCACACTCATCTTCAGTAGCGGTTGAACCACATACATCATCACAGCCATCGGTTGGAAGCTCATCATAAACTCCACAGCCACAGCCCTGATCATAATCGGTTCCACCCCATACACCAAAACAGTCTTCTAAACAATCATTAGAGCTGTCATCATCACAGGTGCCACACATATCTTCTACATTTGGACCATTTGGAACGCCAGCACAGTCATCACAGTCATCACCAGAGTTATTACCAGCTACACATCCACAATCACTTTCCCATGAATCGCCATTTGGTACTCCTTCACAATCAGAGCAGGTGGAGTTATCACCACCACATACATCGCAATCATCATTTTCTAAAGTTGACCCACATTCATTATCACAACCAGATGGCCCAGGCTCAAAACATCCACAGCCTAAATCAACAGCATTGTCATTGGATGGATCAGCATCACAGACACCGCAATTATCTTCATACGCAGATCCACCCCATTCACCGGCACAATCCTGCACACAGTCATTTGAGTAGTCATTGTCACAGGTACCGCAGTTATCTACAATATTATCTCCATTTGGAACACCTGCACAATCATCACAATCATCACCAGAATTATCAGCAGCTACACAGCCGCAATCACTTTCCCAACTATCGCCATTGGGTACACCGGCACAGTCCGCGCAGGATGAATTATCACCACCGCAAACACCACAGTCATCATTTTCTAAGGTTGAACCACAAACATTATCACAACCAGATGGTCCAGGTTCAAAACATCCACAGCCTAAATCATCAGAACCATCACCTCCGCATACTCCACAGGCATCTAATTCTGCAGATCCACCGCAATCACCAGCACAATCGTAAAAGTTATCAGCACAATCTGGATATTCATCACTACAATCTAATACCAATTCAGAACCACCAGCATAGTAAATGAATGGGATAGCATTACCAGTTGCATCAGATACAACAATCCCTGATAACCCTGTTGCTGATCCATCTAAATTAACTTGTGTAAGTGTACCGCATCCTGGTCCAAAAGTTGCACCAGTTAATGAAAATCCGATAACCATTGAACCACCTGTACTCACCATAAATCCAGCATCACCTGCATCTCCACCGGAAGCACTACTAGCAGTGGCTCCATCTACATTAAACTGGAAACCACCTATTTCTTCTGACGACTGATAATATACTGAGCCGTCTTCTCCTAAAAACAAGTTTAAATCTGGTAGATCACAGCCATCTGTAATATCTCTGCCACCATCTATACATTCTTGAGATTCTGATCCTGGATTCCCAAGACCATCACCATCAGTATCTTCACACATAGTTGCCCATATAGATGAACCGCCGCAGACATCGGCACAGTCTAATTCATTACCATCACAGTCACAATCCCCGTCCGGAATACCAAATTCTCCAGGAGATCCACAACCACAATCCTGCTGTACTCCGTCACCACCACAGACACCGCATTCATCAATTACAGCACTGCCGCCGCATTCACCGGCGCAGTCAAATTCGTTTGCTGCACAATCTGGATATTCATCACTACAATCTAATACCAATTCAGAACCACCAGCATAGTAAATGAATGGGATAGCATTACCAGTTGCATCAGATACAACAATCCCTGATAACCCTGTTGCTGATCCATCTAAATTAACTTGTGTAAGTGTACCGCATCCTGGTCCAAAAGTTGCACCAGTTAATGAAAATCCGATAACCATTGAACCACCTGTACTCACCATAAATCCAGCATCACCTGCATCTCCACCGGAAGCACTACTAGCAGTGGCTCCATCTACATTAAACTGGAAACCACCTATTTCTTCTGACGACTGATAATATACTGAGCCGTCTTCTCCTAAAAACAAGTTTAAATCTGGTAGATCACAGCCATCTGTAATATCTCTGCCACCATCTATACATTCTTGAGATTCTGATCCTGGATTCCCAAGACCATCACCATCAGTATCTTCACACATAGTTGCCCATACAGAAGATCCTCCACATACTCCAGCACAGTCTTCCACATTTTCGTCACAGTCACATGCACCCTGTGGAATACCATTTCCTCCGCATACTCCACATTCATCTAATTCTAAAGTGGAACCGCATACATTATCACAACCAGATGGCCCAGGTTCAAAACATCCACAGCCTAAATCATCAGAACCATCACCTCCGCATACACCACAGGCATCATTCTCTAAGGTTGACCCACAAACATTATCACAACCAGATGGTCCAGGTTCAAAACATCCACAGCCTAAATCATCAGAACCATCACCTCCGCATACACCACAGGCATCATTCTCTAAGGTTGACCCACAAACATTATCACAACCAGATGGGCCAGGTTCAAAACAACCGCATCCCAAATCATCAGAGCCATCACCACCACATACACCACAGGCATCATTCTCTAAAGTAGAGCCGCATACATTATCACAACCACTGGGACCTGCTTCCCCGCAGCCACAACCTAAATCTACATTATTATTACAATCGCAAGCCCAAGGCGGAATACCATCCCCTCCACATATTCCGCATTCATCAATTTCTGCTGAGCCACCACATTCTCCAGCACAATCTAATTCTAAACAACTACCATCCTCAATAGTAGCATCCGGATTATAGTTACAGGCCGTATCATTCATGCAGCCTTCAATATCACTACCCCCACAATTTCCACATGATTCTGGGCATAGTTCACCAATAGGTGTTCCTCCCCATAAAAAATCACAACCCCAGGTAGTTACAGCATACCCACAGGTAAAGGGTGCTACAGAGGCATCATCATCAAAACAGGGATATTCACAGGTACCATCATCAATAGTTGCGTCTGGGTTATAATTTGCTGCTTCGGAATCCATACAGCCATACACATCAGCTGCTGGACAGGCATCACAAGTGACAGGACATAATTCACTTATAGGTACACCACCCCATAAAAAATCGCATCCCCAATTGGCATATCCCATTGCACAATCAAATGGTGCCAATGCAGCGTCATTGTCAACACATTCTTCAATAATTGAGCCAATATTAAAAATGATTGGATTCATTACATCTCCCAGAATATCATTAATGACAAATTCATAGGTTTCTACAATATCTAATATTGCATCTGCTGATGCATCATAATATTTGTATGAAATAAGATCACCTTCAGCATTACTACGCAATTGAACTTCAAATACAGGGGTTCCCTCATAGGGACCAAAGGGGGGGAATAACAAGAGCCCGACACCGCGAACATTTCCATCTTCATCAAAGGCAGCAAATATGTCCCCATCATCACCCATTTGCTCACCACTCTCGCTTAGTATTATTCCACCTGAAATTGTTGCTGTAAATTCATAGCATCCGGGACAGTCTACCCAATCAGGGGCATTTGTTTCAATTTCTTGAATATTAAAAGTAATAGGATTAATTACATCGCCTAAAATATCATTAATGACAAATTCATAGGTTTCTGCAATGTCTAAAACTGCATCTGCAGATGCATCATAATATTTGAAGGATAAGAGGTCACCTCCAGCATTACTACGCAATTGTACTTCAAAAACAGGTGTTCCTGCATAGGGTCCAAAAGGCGGAAACAACATAAGACCAAGCCCCCTGACATCACCGGCATCATCAAAGGCCGCAAACATATCTCCCTCATCCCCCATCTGCTCACCATTCTCACTTAGTATTATACCACCAGAAATTGTTGCTGTAAATTCATATCCGCCAGGATTATCCACCCAATCTGGTGGACTAGCATTTAGATATTGTGTTGAAATTATTATAAGTACTACTGGTAAGATACTTCGGCTTAAAAACTTCATTAAAATCAATTCTCCTCCATCAGTTAATTAATTATCATCCCTCCTAGGATGCACCTAATAGCAGTTAACAGCTATCACGCTAGTAGTGAATTTATTACATCTACAGCACCATGAACAACGATTTTTCCCGTTACATCTCTCCCATGTGATACAAATCACAATTTTAAGATAAGGATGTAAATAAAAATAACATATTTGTGAGCAAATTCCAATTGTGAGGACTTCATTTTTCTGTTTAAATTTTCTATCCAAATTAATAACTACAAACACCAAATTAGGTCATAAATATTTATGGAAAAAGCGCAGCTCACATTGGATGGTAAAACTATCGATTTACCCATCGTCAAAGGTACCGAGGATGAAAAAGCCGTCGATGTAACACAACTAAGGTCTGAAACAAACTTTATAACCTATGATCCTTCCTACGGAAATACCGGCTCTTGTTCCAGCGAAATCACTTACATCAACGGAGAGAAAGGAATATTGAGATATCGAGGGTATCCAATAGAACAATTAGCTGATAATTCAAGTTTTGTTGAAATTATCTATTTACTACTTTACGGGGAATTGCCTAATAAAACAGAATTGGCATCATTTAATAAGCAAATAACATACCATTCCCTAATTCATGAGGATATGAAGCGATTTTTTGATGGTTACCCTATGAATGCTCATCCAATGGGAGTACTGGCATCAACTGTTGCCGCTCTTTCTACATTTTACCCTGCACGGGTGGATGGAGATATTGAACTAAATATAATTAGACTTCTGGCTAAAGTAAAAACTCTAGCTGCATTTGCTTATAAAAAATCCATAGGACAGCCGCTGATTTATCCGAAAAATGAACTGGGATTTGAAGAAAACTTTCTTCACATGATGTTTGCAGTACCAGCAGAGGAATATACAGTTGACCCTACAATGGCTGAGGCACTGAGATTACTTCTAATACTTCATGCAGATCATGAACAGAATTGTTCCACATCCACTGTACGGATGGTAGGAAGTAGCCATGCCAATTTATTTATTTCCATTGCTGCTGGAATTGGTGCTCTGTGGGGTGCATTGCATGGCGGAGCAAACCAGCGTGTAATTGAAATGCTGAAAATGATTCATGCAGATGGGGACAACTTTGAAAAATATGTTGATATGGCAAAAGATAAAAAATCCAATTTTAAAATGATGGGTTTTGGTCACAGGGTCTATAAAAATTTCGATCCGCGAGCTAAAATATTAAAAAAATCTGCCGATAAACTATTATCAAAAATGGGGATTAATGATCCACTGCTAAAAATTGCAATTGAATTAGAACAAGTGGCATTAAAAGATGAATTTTTTATTTCCCGGAAACTCTACCCAAATGTTGATTTTTACTCGGGTATTATATATAGGGCTCTTGGAATTCCAACCAAAATGTTTACGGTGATGTTTGCTTTGGGAAGACTGCCTGGCTGGATAGCACAATGGAAAGAAATGCGAGGTGCTGAAAAACCTCGAATTTACAGACCAAGACAAATTTATACCGGTGTTGCAAAACGGGAATTTATTCCCATGGCAAAACGATAAATCTCTCCTACTCAATAATTTAATAAAGGAAATACTAATATGGCACGAAAGAAAATAGCCCTAATTGGCGGCGGGCAGATTGGTGGCAATCTCGCTCTTTTAGCTACTCAAAAAGAATTAGGTGACATAGTCATTTATGACATCCCTCAAGCTGAGGGTATGACCAAAGGCAAATCACTGGATATCATGCAGTTACGTCCTCACGATGGTTATGATGCTAATTTAGAAGGGAGTAGTGACCCTGCTTCCCTTACAGATGCAGATGTGGTTATTATTACAGCAGGCATTCCCAGAAAACCTGGGATGGACCGAGAAGATTTATTAGAAATAAATATTAAAATAATTACTGATGTTGCCAATAATGTGAAAAAATATGCACCCAATGCTTTTGTTATAGTTGTGTCTAACCCATTAGATGCCATTGTGTATTCATTTTACAAAGTATCAGGATTTTCAAAAAATAAAGTTATCGGTATGGCAGGTGCTTTGGATAGTGGGCGATTTCGGGCGTTTCTTGCAATGGAAACTGGCTACTCTGCCCAGGATGTAAATTGCATGGTTCTTGGGGGACATGGAGATACAATGGTTCCCATCACCCGCTTGGCAACAATTGGCGGAATTCCAGCAGAAGAACTCATACCTAAAGACAGGCTGGATGCCATTGTAGAGCGGGTACGCTTTGCTGGCGGTGAATTGGTGAAGCTCTTTGGAAATGGTTCTGCATATTACGCCCCTGCAGCTTCCGCGATTGAAATGGCTGAAGCCTACCTGAAAGATAAAAAAAGGGTAATCCCCTCTGCTGCTCTCTGTGAAGGTGAATTTGGCGTTGACGGATATTTTATTGGGGTTCCCACCGTCATTGGTGCAGGTGGTATTGAAAATATTTTGGAATTCAAGCTCTTACCCGAAGAGCAGGAGATGCTGAACAATACACTGATAGCTGTTAAAAAAACTGTTGCTGAAACCAAGCTGTAAATTTCTCAAAATATAGTGACACAGACTGAAATGCTCAATTTTGCTATTGACACGGCAAAGGGAGCTGGCTCCATTCTCATGGAGCATTTTGGTCATATTTCCTCCTACAAGCATAAATCTACACCTATTGATTTACTCACCATTGCCGATATCCAATCGGAAGAGTTTATAATAAATGAAATCAAAACAACCTTTCCTGATCATCATATTATTGCTGAGGAAAGTGCTATCATTGATAATAAATCGGATTATCGCTGGGTTATTGATCCCTTAGATGGTACCACTAATTTTGTACACAACCTCCCCATTTTTGCAGTGTCAATTGGATTGCAATATAAAGAAGAAACAATTGTAGCAGTAGTGTATAACCCTGCGGCTGATAAATGTTTTTGGGCAGAGAAAAATGGGGGTGCCTTTTTAAATGGAATAGCCATCCAAACTACTTTAACTAATACTTTAAGTAGCAGCCTATTAGTTACTGGATTTCCATATAGTCATGATGACAGATGGAATAAAGGATTTGATCTTTTTAAAGCATTGTATGGCAAGACTCAGGGAGTACGAAGGCTGGGTGCTGCAGCACTAGATTTCTGCTTTGTAGCTATGGGGCGTTTTGAGGGGTTCTGGGAGTTTGGACTCCAGCCATGGGATGTCTGTGCTGGTGCTCTCATTGTACAAGAAGCAGGGGGTAAAGTATCCGATTGGGATAGTTCCCCTATGCCCTTTTCAGGGAATCGTGTTCTTGCCACTAATAGCCATATTCATAAGGAATTACTGGAATTATTAAGTGAGGATTTGATTTAGCTTACTTGAGTGAGGAGCATTTCTGAATTGCTTCACACAATTTCATTGAAAATCCAGTCTTTTCTCTCAGTTCAATCAATGAGGCATTTTGTATAGTTTCTAACGACTTAAACTCCTTCCACAATTTCTGAATTCGTTTTTTCCCCATTCCAGGGATTTCCTCAAATATACTTTTGGTCATATCCTTCTTTCGGGCCTTTCGGTGAAAAGTGATGGCAAAACGGTGAACCTCATCTCGAATTGCCCGTAATAAATGTAGTCCCGCTGATGTTTTAGCAATATTCTGTGGCTCGGACATTCCCGGTTTAAATACTTCTTCCAATCGCTTCGCGAGACCAATAACCGGCACATACCCTAAACCCAAAGCATCTAAGGCAGATTTTGCTGCAGAAAGCTGACCCTTCCCTCCATCAATAAGTATGAGATCAGGTAGTGGATTTTTTTCCTCCAATTGCCGTTTATAACGACGGTCTACCACTTCGTGCATGGATGCAAAATCATCAATGCCTTTCACCGTTTTAATATGGAATTTTCGATATTCTGATTTACGGGGTTTTCCATCTACAAAACTAACCATTCCAGCCACAGGATTACTGCCCTGTATATTTGAATTGTCAAAGGCTTCAATTCGCCGGGGAGCCACTTCCATGCCCAAGTCTTCCTGAAGTTGAAGCACCGGTTTTGTAAGGAGTTCCTTGCGTTTGGCTTGTTTGAGACGTAATTCTCCCAGAAGTAAATCAGCATTACGTTTAGAAATTTCTACTAATTTTCGTTTTTCTCCTCTTTCCGGTACCAGAATCTGCACCCGCTTTTTCCGAATACCCTTCAGCCACTTTTCATATTCTATTATTTCATCAAAATTACATTCAACCAATACTTCCTCAGGCAAGTCAATGGTTGAAGAGTAATACTGTAGCATAAATTGTGAGATATTTTTTGCATGAGCGCCGGAGTCATGTACCTTTAAATTAAACTTTTCACGTCCCATTATATGCCCATTACGAATACGCATTACTACCCCTACTCCGTAACTATTTTCAGCTGATACCACCAATACATCCCTGTCTTTAAAATCCTGACTGGCTTTTTTCTGTTTGCGGGTAAATTGGGTGACTGCATTCAACTGGTCTCTATAGCGTACCGCGTCCTCATATTTTTGGTGCTCACTAGCTAAATCCATTTGCTCTTGGAGGTAACCCTTAATTTCCATATTCCTCCCTCTTAGAAATCCCTTTATCTGCTTAATCATCTCCCCATAGTCTTTTTCAGGCACTAAGCCCTCACAGGGACCATCACAGCGTTTGATGTGGTAATCCAGACATATCTTGATCTTCCCTGCTTCAATGGTATTATCATCAATATAATAGGTGCAGGTTCTAAGGGGAAATATTTTATGAATCACCCGCAGAATTTCTCTCAAATACCCAGAATCGGTATAGGGACCAAAATAATTATGGTCATCTTTGGTGAGATTTTTCTGCCGGATTATCTCCACTCGGGGGTAGGGTTCATTTGTAATACGGATATAGGGGAAGGTTTTATCATCCTTCAAAAAGACATTGTAACGGGGTTTATGTTCTTTGATGAGATTCGCCTCCGTAAGCAGTGCCTCTACCTCAGAACGCACCACCAGCCATTCCATATCAGCTATATTTTTCACCATTACTAAAGTTTTGGGGTCTTTACCTGTAGGTGAATTAAAATAAGATCGCACCCGGTTTCTCAGTATTTTTGCCTTGCCAATGTAAATAATCTCCCCCTTACCATCACGGAAGAAATATACTCCCGGTGATTTGGGGATTTGGCTGAGTTTTTGCTGAATATCCATTAGGGTAATTTAGGGAAGAGTTAGAAAATGGGGGGAGTTTCTCTTTTAATTAACCACGCTTGGCTGCCAACAAGAATCAGTGTTAGCGGGTAGGAATTATCACAAATTCACACGAAGAAGTGTATGTTTTGGATTATTGGATTTATGAGTTGGTTGATTTGAAAAAAGAAATTTATATAAACAGAATGAATCTACAAACCAGCCCGCCATTGTTAAAATACTTCAATTTTAAGCCCTTAAACAGACTGGTTTACATTACTTTTTTTCACATAATTCTACCAACACTCCACCAGTGGACTTGGGATGCAGAAAAGCAATTTTAAATCCCTCTGCCCCAATTCGGGGACTCTTATCAATAAGCTCTACATCATTCTCATTTAGATAGTCCAACGCCGACTGAATGTTGTCAACAATAAGGGCTAAATGATGTATTCCTCCACCCTTTTTATCAATAAAGCGGCTAATTGGCGAATTTTCATCAGTGGCCTTTAAAAATTCCAGTTTACCACATCCTGTCTCATAAATATCCGTAATTACCTGCTGATCATCAATCTTTTCTCTACTACGAAGTTCCAAACCAAGAAGATCACCAAAAACATCAGAGATGCCATTTAAATTATCAACAGCAATGCCCACATGTTCAATTCCCAATATTTTAAACGGTAATTCAGGCATGGACTAATCTCTTCGCCGCTAAATCATATTCAAATGCATCGGTGATTTCAACATCATAAAATTCACCAATATTTAGTTTTTCATCTATCCGGACAAAATTATCAACTTCCGGGGCATCACGATAGGAGCGGCCGATAGATGTACCATCTTCACTATGCCTGTCGATGAGCACTCTTTCAATATTCCCAATGAGGGTTTGGTTCTTTTTCCAATTCATATCCTGCTGCAACATCATAATGGCATCCATACGTTCTGTTTTTATTTCTGTGGGAACATCATCTTTAATGGATGCTCCATGGGTACCCTCTTCTTCAGAATATGTAAAAACTCCTAGGCGGTCAAACTCAATCTCTTCTACAAAATCATATAATTCTTTAAAATCAGAATCACTTTCACCGGGGAAACCTACAATGATACTGGTTCGGATAGAAATGTCAGGATTTACCTGCCGTAAATCATCAATCCGTTTTCGAATACCGCTTGACATAAGTCCTCTCCGCATATCTTTTAACATTTTATCAGATCCATGCTGAACAGGCATGTCAATATAGGGTACGAGTTTTTCCAACTGCCCAAATCGTTGAATCATTTCTCTGTGTAGATGAGCCGGATGGGCATAATGGAGGCGAATCCATTCCAATTCATTCACTTTGTCTAGTTCATCCATTAGTTCATGCAGAGAAGATCGAGGGGTTAAGTCCCAGCCATAGGAGGTAGAATCTTGGGCGATGACCAGTAATTCTTTCACTCCTACATCAGCCAGTCGTTGTGCTTCCTGCACATTCCACGCTACCGGCTGACTTTTTTGCTGTCCACGCATAATTGGGATGGAGCAAAAACTGCAGCCATTATCACAACCTTCAGCAATTTTCAGATAGGCATAATGATTGGGGGTTAATAATGAGCGGAAATAATCAGGGTCATCTTTGGTATGGGATTTTCCTGTTAAGTAGCTGAGAACTGCGGCATGGTCATCGGTGCCAAAAAAAGCATCCACTTCAGGGAGTTCATCATGTAGCTCGGAGCCATATCGATCTGAAAAACAGCCCATGACAACTAAGTTTTCCACCTGATTGGACCTTCGCAATTCTCCTGCTTCTAAAATTACATCTACAGATTCCTCTCTGGCAGTATCTAAAAATCCGCAGGTATTCACAATGAGTATATCCGCTTCATCAGATTTTTGTACAATTTCATAGTTTTCCTGCTTGAGTCCACCCAATAATATTTCTGAATCCACCAGATTTTTGGCACATCCCAGGCTAATCATACAGACCCTATTTTGCTTTGAATTATTCATTTACCATTTCTTTTTTATTGGAAATCAATCCGTTAATATAACTTTCCCGGTCAAATGGAACCAAGTCATCTACCTGTTCCCCTACTCCCAAGAAATAAACCGGAAGATTTAACTCTTTCATAATCTGAATCGCAATTCCGCCCCGAGCGGTACCATCCATTTTTGTCAGGATTACCCCTGTTAATGGAATATATTTGGCAAATTCCCGTGCCTGCTGGAGTCCATTTTGACCGGTGTTGGCATCTATTGTAATAAGCACATCAATTTCATCGGTTAGCTTCAAGACAACCCTGTGTATTTTCTCTAATTCTTTCATGAGATTGGCTGATGTGTGCAACCGCCCTGATGTATCTACAATAATTCTATTCAGGTTTTTTGTGATCCCGCTGGAAACACCATCATAGGCGACGGAGGCAGGATCAGCAGATTTATCGTTTGCTGTAAGCTGCAAGTTAAGCCGCTTTGCCCAAATTCGTATTTGCTCAACAGCTGCTGCTCGATATGTATCTGCAGCAACCAGTGAAACTGACTCCCCAGTACTGGAATAATACCCCCCTAATTTAGCGGCTGAAGTAGTTTTACCGGTACCATTGATTCCAACTAGGAGAATTACCTTTTGTAATTCATGTACTTCATTTACATCAGATAGATACTGTTTAATGCACTGCTGAAATCGATCCTCCCGGGTAATTTCTGCTTTATCCGGCGCTTTAAGCTGTTCAATAATAGAGTCCGTAAGCTCCCAACCAATATCGGCACCTAACAATGCTTCTTCTAAATCCTCAATATCTTCTTCAGTGAGAATGGTTTTTCCTGAGAATTTCGCTAAAAGATGAGATAACTTATTGCGAGTTTTCGTTAAACCTGAAATTGTTTTTTTGAGAAATGAAATCATCTCGCTTCTAATTCTTTAAAATAGCGTAAATATCTTCGGATATATTCAAATGTACTAAACGTAAACAAGAGAGTTGAAATCAGGTAGGATGACCACAGAATTAAATTTGGTATATTCAACGGATCTTTTAATAAAAATAATACCATCATGAGTGCGGAAATCCCTATAAACCACTTCCCTGATTTATTCGATTGAAATACCTCCTCTTGAGAAAACATTAAATAAACACCGATAATGATGAGAAAAATGTCCCTTATTGCCAAGATGAGAAAAAATAGCAGAAAGGGTAAATTATAAATTATTATCAAATAAATTAATACTACCATCATACAGACTTTGTCAGCAACGGGATCAATGAGTTTGCCAAAGTTGGTAATTTCCTCAGCTTTTCGTGCCACATATCCATCTAAAAAATCTGTTAATACAATAATGATGATGAGTGATAAAGCCTGCCATAATTTACTTTCCATACCATGTGCGATGTCTTCAAATATTAATACCAATGGTATGGTAAGAAATATTCTACTGATACTAATGGCATTAGCAAGGGTCATTATACGGTCCTGCCGGGTTTGGAGGCGTTTTTTTCGTACCCTTTTTCTGTGCTTAAATCGCATTAGTTATTTCGATGAGAATTAAATTTTAATGCAGCTATTAAGGAGTTTTTATAATCAGAAGCGGGAAATATATTAAGCTCATCCTGCGCTTCTTTGGATAGTCTGTCAATTTGGTTTTCTGCAAATTCTATCCCACCATGCTTTTCGATGAGTTTTCTGATTTCTCTAATTTCTGATTTTTTTACATGATTGTTTAACTGTCTTTTAATAACCTTTGCATCAGCAGGATCTAATTTTTCAAAAAGATAAATGAGTGGTAATGTGAGAATATTTTTTTTCAGATCAAAACCAGCAGGTTTTCCCAATCCTTCAACATTACCGGTAATATCTAACAGATCATCTTTAATCTGGAATACCAGTCCAAATTTTTCACCAAACTTTGCCAATGCTTCGCGTTTATCATTATCTTTTGTTACTGTCATAACCCCTAATTTACAGGCTGCGGAAAATAATGAAGCTGTTTTATCGCTCACCATTTGATAATAGATTTCCTCCGTCATATTTTTTTTGATGGCTTTTTCGATTTGTTGGATTTCACCTTGGCTCAGACGCTCCGCAGTACTGGATAAAATCTCTAAGGCATCAAAGTCTTTCAAGTGAATCATATTTGTAAGAGCTTTTGAAAACATAAAATCGCCTACTAAAATAGAAAGTTTATTTTTCCATACCCGGTTTATAGATGGCCACCTTCGACGAAGATTCGCTTCATCTACCACATCATCATGGATAAGCGTTGCCACATGAATCATTTCAATGAGGGCTGCTGCACGATAGGTGTTTTCATTGGGTTTTCCACATAAACCTGCAGAAAGCAAACAGAGACGGGGTCGAAGCTGTTTCCCCTTTTTCCGGGAAATATATCTTATAATTGTATTTATTAATTTTACATCCGATTGAATCGATTCCCTATAAACTTCCTCAAACTGGATTAGGTTTTCACGAATTGGAGATGTTACAATTTTTTGCAGTTCGACATTCACACTAATGAATCCTTTGGTTTGAAAAGTTTACTAATTAGAATACTGAACTCATAAAGAACAATAAGGGGAACCACAATAAGTATTTGACTAACTGGATCAGGAGGGGTCAGCACGGCTCCAAGAATAAGAAATACAACAACAGCAAACTTTCGATATTCCCGTAAAAATGCAGGGGTGAGGATGCCAATTTTTGTAAAAAATATAGAAATTACCGGAAGCTGAAATAATAATCCACACCCGAAAATTAACCAGAGAATATACATGAGGTATCCTTCTAAAGTGAAATTATAAGCCACATCAATTGTCTCTGCGGTTAATGAAGTAAAGAATGTCAGGCTAAATGGAATAATTACAAAATAGGCAAAACTCATTCCCAGTAGAAAAAATGCAGATGAAAAAATTACCGTAAAAATGACTGCTAACCCATATTTATCTTCAAATGCCGGTGATATAAAACGCCAAAACTGGTACAAAATAACCGGCAAACCCAATATCATGCCTCCAAATAATGCCACAGACAATTTCACCGTGAACATACTTGTAATTTTTAAAACCTGAAGGTTTAAATCAATAGAAAGAGATTCTGTGGGATTGATAAGCCAATACATGATAAAATCCGCATAGCGGTATGTGACAACTGCTCCAAATAAAATAGCAATGATAGATTTAATTAATCGCCAACGGAGTTCTTCCAAATGATCCCAAAATGGCATTTCAGGAGATTGATTATTCATTTTTGTGCTATCAGTTGTTTGGCTAAATTGTATGGAGATTGACGAAGATCAGGTTGTTTTTCTAATTCAGATTGAAGTTCTGAATGGTTTTTATCATTCCAGAAAGAAATCATTAGATCATCTGTTATGAGTTTTGTTACTCTTTTTTTATAGCGATCATCTATTTTTACTTTTTGAATACCCTGGGTCAGATTAAAGGATTTATGGACATCAATGGATTTCATCAGTTCCTCTATGCCCTTACCCTCAGTAGCAACCGTTGCTACAACCTGAGGCATCCATTGGTTATCCTCAATTTTAAGTGTGGAAAGAATATTTTTCAGAGTAATCATCAATTTATTTGAACCAGCTCGGTCAGCTTTATTAATTGCGAAAATATTTCCAATTTCCATCAAACCTGCCTTCAGCATTTGAACCTCATCACCAGACTCAGGAACCAATACTACAACTACAGAATCGGTAGCCTGAATGACATCCAATTCTATTTGCCCCACCCCAACCGTTTCAAAAATGATAATGTCATACCCCGCAGCATCAAATATTTCTCCCACTTCTTGTGTTTTTTGAGCCAAACCACCCCGACTTCCCCTGGTTGCCATACTTCTCACAAAAACATGGGGATCTGAAAAATGGGACGTCATTCGAATTCGGTCTCCTAACACAGCACCTCCGGAAAATGGACTGGTGGGATCAACTGCAATAACCGCAACCCTTTTGTCAATTTTACGAAAGGCTGAAATTAGATTATGGGTGAGTGAACTTTTCCCCGCTCCGGGAGGTCCGGTGATTCCTATTTTATAGGCATTCCCTGTATCTTTGTAAATCTCAGAAAGAAGTTTTGCCCCTTCTTCTCTGCAATCTTCAATTAACGATACAGCCTGGGAAATTGAAAGTCTTGATTGCTCACGTATTCCTTGGATTAACTCTGGTAACACGAAGCAAATTTAAGGATTTAATACTGTCTTTTGTTATATGGTTTAGACGGTTTTATCAAATAGGCGTTTAAAGAAAGCATAATCTGGAATGACCACAGTGTGCCCGACTTTTGTTATCATGAGTCTATCTTCAAACAATTTTAAAACTCTGGAAACAGTTTCCCTTGATGTACCGGACATATTGGCAATATCTTGTTGGAAAGGTAATTTTTCAATAGTAACCTGTCCCTTTCGGATAACCCCCATATCTTCTGCTAAATTTAGGATTGATACACCGATCCTATGCTCAGCATCAGAAAGAGATAATGCTTCAATCTGTTGATCAGATTTCCTGAGTCGTTTTGCTAACTCTCCCATAAGGGCAAAGGAAATTTTAAAATTTCGTCTTAGTAATCGGAGGAATTCGCTTCTTTGAATTGCGATGAGTTCACAATTTTCCTGAGCTAAGGCATTGGCTGATCGCGCTTCGCCATCTAAAATTGCCATTTCACCAAAAATTTCGCCTGGCCCCAATAATGATAAAATCACTTCTTTACCTTCATCATTTACCCGAGTAATTTTTACAGTACCTTTAACAATTATGAAAACTATGTCACCAAATTCTTCTTCAAGAATAATCATACTATTTTTCGGATATTTCCGTGGAGTACAGCTTTCGGAAACATCAGCTAATTCCTCTGCATCTAAATCAATAAAAATTGGAATGGAATTAAGATTGTCAGTTATCATTATTTTTTTCCTTATATAGAATGGTTTCTTTGTAAACAGTAAATACCGAATTCACAGACTAGTAAAATTAGATGGATTATTTTCTAATTACAATAATTTCTAAAATATAAATGATTATTTATTCTTTAGTCTTATAAAATAAATCTTTATTAAATTTATGGGCTAATTTAGAATTAAATAATTAAACATTACTATGGGTGCATCAGGATCAGAGTTAAAAAGAGTACGACAATCACAGAGGAATAACCTTCGAAATCGTCATTATAAGTCAATGGTTAAAACTTCAATTAAAAAGGTGATGGAAGCAGATAAAAAAGATGCTTCTGCACTTTTAGACCAAGCTATATCAACCATTGACCGTGTATGTAGGAAAGGTATTATTCATAAAAATCGTGCTTCCCACCAAAAATCTAGACTCACCAAATACGTTAACAGCCTTTAGGCTGCAGATTTAATATTTCAGTACCCTATCCATGCAATGTGGATGGGGTTTTTTATTGAGGTTTCTGGTAATTTGGTGAATCCTTTGTGATATTAATATCATGAGGATGGCTTTCCTTCATCCCCGCACCTGTAATCTTGATAAATTCGATATTCTTGTGAAATTCCCTAATGGATTTTGTTCCGCAATATCCCATGGAACTGCGGACACCACCCATGAGCTGATGGATGGTTTACATAACCTCACCATGGTACGGAACGAATGCTTTAATCACTGCTGGAACCAGTTACTTGGATTCAGTATTTTGTTGAAAATGGCGGTCTAGACGGCACTCAGTCATGGCTGCAATGGAGCCCATGC
>JACKQG010001238.1_pt1 | contig 35828 bp, 35 predicted proteins | sample 8237621 | NCBI WGS metagenome assembly JACKQG01 (sample SAMN15677084, study PRJNA649215) | marine metagenome | biome: marine; feature: Black Sea; material: saline water; isolation source: suspended particulate matter (SPM) from the Black Sea western gyre | collected 2013-06-09/2013-06-10 | depth...
CCTCGAACAAGCGCGGCGCAGCGCCCCCCAGCGGGCCGGCGCGCAGACCATGGGCCAGTTCCGCAACGCCATGTCCAACGCCTGGTTCTCGCAGCGGGCCGGCGAATTCCGCCGCAACACTCCCCAGCCGGCAAACCAGCCAGAGAGTACCAATGTCCAGTTGCCGGCCGAGCTGACCACCGCTGCGGCGCAGGAGTTGTTCGTCTACAGCCTGAACAAGCTTACGTTGCGCAAAGGCGAGCGGGCCGCGGTACCCGTCTTCACAACGCAGGCACCGTACCGAAACGTCTACACCTGGAACGTACACGTGAAGCGCAACGACATCGCCACCGCGCCCAGCGGTTCGGGCGTCCAGTCGCCGCTTGTGCTATCGAAAAACGAAGTCTGGCGGCAAATCGAACTCACCAATACCACCGACGTGCCATGGACGACGGGTGCAGCCATGATCATGCAGGGCAACCAACCGTTGGCCCAGGAACTGCTCACCTACACTTCGCCCAAGGCCATCTGCCGAGTGCCGGTCACCGTGGCTATCGACATCCGCGGCAACTTCGCGGAGCAGGAAACCGGCCGGCAACTCAAGGCAATGACGTGGAACAGTCATTACTACGCCAAGATCGACCAACGCGCCACCATCGCCTTGCATAATCACAAGCCCGAGGCGGTGAACATGGAAGTGACACTACGCTTTGGCGGCCGAGCCGACGAAGTCAGCCACGATGGCAAGGTGACGCTGATGCCGTACCGGGCCGATGATTGGGAACGCTACCGCGGCGACCCAGCCGTAAACAACAGCTCGACCGTCTTCTGGCGCGTCGCCCTGAAGCCCGACGAGACGTTCCAGCCCACCGTCGATTACCACTTCTACACACGCCACTAAGTGCCACCTCACAAGACATTTGAACACTTGGCGGAGGTTAGAAACCCGGCTTCTCGAAGAAGCCGGGTTTCTGAATGCGCATGCCGACCCTATGATCGTCTGACGGAAGCGGGTTTCGGCGAATTCTGTGGACGGTGGACTCTCCGTTGCAGTTCGACAGGGGAGGGGGGCCCATTTTTCGTTGAGAGGAAGACAATGGGCGACTATGAACCAAACGATCCACCTTGGACCGAAGATCAATGGGAACGGTTCATGCAGCGGAGCGATGCGCGGTCGGCTAGGTTTGGCGATTTACTGGAAACGCTGAGGGACCATCCCGATCGGGATGAGATTATCGCACGCGAAATGGGATGGGACCACATGTTGAAGGATCAGGACTCGGACGAGTCGGGCGATCTGGACGACTCGTTCGACGAACCGGAGCCGGCCACGGACGGCCTGAGCGACGCGGACTGGGAGGAGATCTCGCGTGACCGCGACGAGTTGGATTCGATCGAGGCCTACTCGGCTGGCTACCAATGTGGCCTGAATATCCATGAAGCCCTGAACGACTATTTTGACGCCGAAGACGAAGAACCGGACGAGGACATCGACCGCGTCTTGAGTTGCTTCCAGGTGGCCGCGAAAATCGCCGGCGGGCACGGGATGGGCTACGAAGACGACGTGTTGTGCGCCAACATCGTCTGCTGCAAACGAGCGTTGGCCGCGGCCGACGAGTCTCTGGAGGCACTCGAGGCACTGGAGTCGCTCGAAGGACGCGACGTCGTAGATCCGGAGACACTGAAGAGTCTGGTCGCCGAAGGCAGGCATGTCCGGTATCTGGTGGATTCGAGAATCGCAGAACTCAGAAGCCGCGTATGGTGGGACGGGGCTTGAACCTCAATAAGCTCAAAGACGCTAACAAGGTCCTGACGCGTGGGTTGTGATCGAAGAGAAGGTGACCGGAGGAGGGCAGGGGGGAGGCGGTTGATGACCGGTTGGGCGAGGAGCACGCGTTGCCACGCCTGGATACAAGGCCAGTGCAGGTGGGCACCTGGAAACGTCACGTGGATTGGCTAAAATGCCGGTCGTTGACGTGTTTAACGAGGCGCACTTGTTGAGGACACAAACCGTGAATCCAGAACAACTGCTTTTTGACGAAACTCACGAATGGGTACATGTCGCCGAAGAAGGCGGCGCGAAGGTCGCGACGATTGGCATCTCGGCCTTTGCCGTCGAGCAACTGACCGACTTGGTTTACATGGCTCTGCCCGAAGTTGGCCGCCAAGCGAAGGTGGGCGAGGAGTTCGGCGAGGTCGAGTCGGTCAAGGCCGTCAGTTCGCTGTACTGCCCGGTCACAGGCGAAGTGGTCGCAGTCAATACTGACTTGCCCGACAAACTGGAATTGCTGAACGAAGACCCGTACGGCGCCGGCTGGATCGTCAAGGTGAAAATCACCGACGAGAGTTCCCTGTCGAAGCTCATGGACTACGATGCCTATCAGAAGCAATGCGCGGAAGAAGGGTAGAACGTAAGCCATGCCGTACTCGTTCAACACGCCCGACGATCAACAATCGATGCTGGAAGCGATCGGCGTGGCTTCGGTCGAGGAGTTGTTCGAAGGCATCCCCCAGGAACTCCGGTTGACGGGGCCCTTGAACGTGCCGCCGGCGCTCAGCGAGTTGGAACTGACGGGGCACATGGTGGCCTTGGCGGCCCGGAACGCGCACGCTGGCGACAAGGTCTGCTTTCTTGGCGGCGGTAGCTACGACCACTTCGTGCCGGCCGTGATCGATGCGATTGCCTCGCGCGGCGAGTTTTTCACGTCGTACACGCCGTACCAGCCAGAGGTCAGTCAGGGCAACTTGCAGGCGATGTTCGAGTATCAGACTCTCGTCTGCCAGTTGACCGGGATGGACGTGTCGAATGCGAGCCTGTACGACGGCGGCACGGCGGCCGTGGAAGCCGTGCTGATGTCCATGAGTGTCACTCGGCGAGAGGGCAAAGTCGTAACGGCAGCCAGCGTCCATCCGGAATACCGAGAGATCCTGCGAACCTATCTGGCGAATCTGAACACCGAGTTGATCGCCGTCGGCGCTGATGACGGAACCGTCAACGTTGACGAGTTGAAGGGCGCGGTGGACGATGATACCGCCTGTGTGCTCGTCCAGCATCCCAACTTCTTCGGTTGCCTGGAGGAGGTCCAAGCGATTGCGGACATCGCTCACGGAGCGGGAGCTTTGCTCGTTCAGTTGTTCGATCCCATGAGCCTCGGGCTGCTTAAGCGGCCCGGTGACTTGGGCGCGGATATCGCCGTGGCCGAAGGGCAGTCGCTGGGGACGCCGATGTTGTTTGGGGGTCCGTACCTGGGCATCATGGCTTGCCGCGAAAAATTCGTCCGCCGGTTGCCTGGCCGAATCGCCGGACAGACGACCGATCGGCGCAATCGGCGTTGTTGGGTGCTGACGCTGCAGACGCGCGAACAGCATATCCGGCGTGAGAAGGCGACGAGCAATATCTGTACGAATCAGGGTTTGATCGCCTTGCGGGCGGCCGTCTACTTGGCGGCGCTCGGTCCGCAAGGGCTGCGCGAAACGGCCGAGTTGTGTCTGCAGAAAGCCAACTACGCGCTCGATCGGATTACTGCCAGCGACCGTTTTTCGCCAGCCTTCCAAAAATCCGTTTTCAAGGAATTCGTACTTCGGGACGTACAAGGCGACGTTACCGATCTGTTGGCCGAAGCAGCGGATGCTGGCTATCTGGCTGGCGTGTCTCTTGGACGCTGGTATCCGGAACTGGACGACTGCTTCTTGGTCGCAGTTACCGAGAAACGCACGAAGGGCGAAATCGACGCGTTGGCCGAGTGCCTTGTCGGATTGGGTTGCGAGACTGCTTCAGATTCAGGGCAACGCCCGTCGACACAATAACATGCGGAACCTGAGATCTACACAACTGCTGTTCCAACTCTCCAAACCGGGACGACGCTGCGTACGTCTGCCGGAGCCGGATGTGCCGGTGCGTGCGCTAGACGAGTTGCTTCCGGCGGACGCCGTGGCCGAGACGCCGCCGCCACTGCCCGAGTTGGCCGAACCGGATGTGGTGCGACATTTCACCAATCTGTCCCAACGGAACATGTCCGTGGACACGCATTTCTATCCGCTGGGTTCGTGTACGATGAAGTACAACCCGAAGCGCAACGAGCGGCTCGCGTCGCTGCCGGGGCTTGCGGACGTACACCCCTTCCAGCCAGAGGAGACACTGCAAGGCCTGCTTCGGCTACTGTTCGAACTTCAGCAGTTGCTGGCCGAGATCTCCGGACTACCGGCCGTCACTCTTCAGCCGGCGGCCGGGGCACATGGCGAGCTTACGGCTTTGATGGTGGCGGCGGCCTATTTTCGCGAGTTGGACGAGAAACGCACCAAGGTGTTAGCGCCTGACAGCGCGCACGGGACCAATCCAGCCAGCGCGCGCATGGCCGGTTTCCAATCCGTTACCGTCCGCAGCACCGCGGCCAGCTATGTCGACATGGATGACCTGCGTTCAAAGCTGGACGATTCGATCGCCGTCTTTATGATCACCAATCCCAACACGTTGGGATTGTTCGACGGGCAGGTGGCGGGGATCGCCGAGTTGGTGCACGAACGCGGCGGTCTGATCTACTTGGATGGCGCGAATATGAACGCGATCCTGGGGATCGCCCGGCCCGGTGATTTCGGGGCGGACATGATGCACTTCAATCCCCACAAGACATTCAGCGGGCCTCACGGCGGAGGGGGGCCCGGTGCGGGTCCTGTGTGCGTGACGGAGAAGCTGGGAGTCTACTTGCCTGCGCCGATTGTCGATTGCGATGGCGAAAGGTATTCGCTTTGTTTCGATCGGCCAAAGTCAATCGGCCGCGTCCGCAGCTTCTATGGGAACGTCGGTGTGCTGGTTCGCGCCTACTGTTACATCCTTACTCACGGGCCGGACGGACTGCGCCGAGTTGCCGAAAACGCCGTGTTGAACGCCAACTATTTACTGAGCCGCCTGCGGCACTTCCTGCCGGTGCCTCAGGGCGACCGCTGCATGCACGAGTTCGTGGCGACGGCCGAGTCGTTGAAGAAACAAAGGGGCATCACGGCGATGGACATCGCAAAGCGCCTCTTGGACTACGGGTTTCATGCTCCCACGGTGTACTTTCCATTGACGGTTCCCGAGGCGATCATGGTCGAGCCGACGGAGACCGAGAGCAAGGAAACACTGGATGCCTTTGCCGAGACGATGTTCCGGATCACGGAAGAATCGCTTGAACTCTTACACGAGGCTCCGCACACCACCGTGATTAGCCGCCCCGACGAAGTGAAAGCTGCCCGTACACCGGTGATGAAATGGACTGCCGATTGATCATCGACGGGCATGCGCCCGGTACGTGGAACATGGCCATGGACGAGGCGCTGCTCCAGTCGGCGGGCAGGGCAGGGCAGGGGGGGTGCCTGCGATTCTATCTTTGGGAGCAACCGACCCTTTCGTTGGGATATTTCCAGGAGCATGAGGACCGAGCGCGACACGAGGCCAGCTTGGCATGTCCCATCGTGCGAAGGTCGACCGGCGGCGGGGCCATTGTTCACGACCGGGAGTTGACCTACAGCTTTACGTGTCACGTTCCCCATCGCGGCAAGGTGGATCCGTTTTCGCTGTACGACGCGTTTCACACGACACTGGTTGACGAACTGGCGGGCTTTGGCATCAGCGCGTCGTTGTGCGTGGCAACAATCCAGCCGCGCGACCAAGTGGAGCCATTTTTGTGCTTCGAGCGGCGTTCGCGCGGGGATGTGCTGATCGGCGATGCCAAGATTGCCGGAAGTGCTCAGCGCCGCCACCAGAAGGCACTCCTTCAGCATGGGAGTGTATTGCTACGAAAGTCGGTTGCTTCCCCCGAATTGAAGGGAATTGGGGATCTTGCGGGCGTTTCGATTCAGCCCGCTGACCTTGCGTCCCGTTGGGCGTCGCGCGTCGGCCAGCAGCTTGGCCTGTCCTTGAAGCCAGATAACCCCGCCATCGAGGAGTTCGGCATGGCCAAACGATTGGTCGAAGAAAGATTTGCCAACAGGCATTGGACATGTCGAAAATAACCTAGGTTGCTCAAGTTCTTGCCATCAGGTATTTTGACGGCAGCTAGCGGGTCTGCTATGCTTTTATTGGGCACTTTCATACAAGGATTCATTCGCGCGACTTCGCACGTTTTCAGTTACTCTTCATGCCAGATCGCTGTGTTTATTTCCGGCGTGGCGGAGTCATCTTTGCGTAGGAAAGGCTTTTGATGAAGATCAAGCTCAAGGTGTTGAAAGGTGCGGGTGCAGGCAAGGAAGTAAAGATTCCAACGCCGAAGTGCTTGATTGGGCGCGGCGAAGACTGCCATATGCGGCCGAAGAGCGAGGCGGTCAGCCGAAGGCACTGTGCGATCATCGCGAAACGGGGCAAAGTCTTCATACGCGATCTGGAAAGCAAGAACGGCACTATCGTAAACGGCAAGCCCATCGAAGGAGACTATGTCCTCAAGAACGGGGACAAGGTGCAGGTAGGGCCGCTTGCCTTCGAGATGTTGATCGACCACAGCTTGGGTGGGGAGAAGAAGCCCAAGGTGAAGAGCATCAAAGAGGCTGCTGTGCGTACGACTGCCAGCAACCAGGAAACGACACAGATCGAAGACAGCGATATCAGTGGCTGGCTAGAGGAGGGCGATGACTTGGAGCGCGAACGGCGCTTTAGCGGTGATCCGGATACCCGGCAAATGATGCTGGACGAGACGGACCAAGGCACGCTGCAAAAAGAACTCGAAAGACGGGCCAAGGAAGCGAAGCTGAAGCGAGAGCAAGAGGGAGAAGACACCAAGGAGATGCCGGGCCCCAAGCAGCTACTAGCCAAGAAGGGCGGCTCCAAGAAGAAAAAGCCCGGCAAGTTGCCCCAAGCTGCCGATCCTGAGACTCAAGACTCTGGCGAAGCAGCCGCGCACGTGCTTAGAAAATTCTTCAATAATCGTTAATTTGCGGCGAATAGAGAGAATGGACGTCTCTCCATCTTGCGCCAGGCTTTGAAACCCGCAGCCCCGGCGATAGGTATTACTCCTTGGAACGGACAGGGTATGACTATTGTCTGACGATTTTCGCCGTTTGGTCCACCGCTGTCTTGCAGGCGATCAGGATGCGATGGTCGACCTTGTCGACCGATATCGCAACCAAGTGTTCGGACTTTGTTACCGAATGCTCGGCCATCGCCAGGACGCCGAAGACGCTGCTCAAGAGACTTTTGTTCGAGCCTTGAAGAGCCTTGCCCGGTGGGACCAAGACCGGGACTTCGAGCCCTGGCTGTTAGCGATCGCCGGCAACCGTTGCCGCACGGCTTTGGCCGCTCGCGGACGGCGGCCCGCGATGGCGGGACTAAGCGATGACCAGTACGTTGATGATTCGCCGGACTTCGAGGCGGCCCGGAACCTCGCGGAGGAAATGCATTTGGCACTCGGGAGGATTCGTGCCGAGTACCGCGAGGCGTTTGTCCTGTTCCACGAACATGAGCTTACCTACGAGCACATAGCGGAGATGCTCGAACGTCCGCTGGGCACGATCAAAACGTGGATTCGCCGAGCGCGACACGAATTGGTCGCCTTGCTGCAGAAGCGCGAAGTGGTGTGGGAGTCGCGACATGAAATGCGACGAGTTTGACGACCGAGTTCACAGCCTGCTCGACGATAGGGTTCGTATCGATGCGGACCCAATGCTGCTCGAGCATGCCGACGCATGCGCCAAGTGTCGTGGGATGCTCGGCACGTACGGCGATCTTCTGGCCGGACTGGACTCGTGCGAAATCCCGGAACTCAGTCCCGATTTCACGCGGCGCGTGGTTGATCAGGTCCACGCCGAGCGGGTCGTGACGGTGCGACCGGCAAGACGCACTCGCCGTTGGCTTGCACTGGCTGCGGTGGCGATCGCCGCCGGGCTTCTGATTGCGTTGATACCGTACCTCGGAAGCCGCACCACGCCCAACCAGCCGATCGCGCCGCGAGTAGTCGAAGACGACGGGCAAGAAGACTTGGAGCCATCGCTGGCTGAGCAACCCAAGGACGAGTCACCGCACGATGACGCGACACAGGTGGCTCATGGGGAAGTTGACGCGGAATCTGAGGCCGAGCAGCTTCGGATCGTGTTGAATCAATTGACGCCCAAACTGCCTTACGATCGACTCGTGCCTGTGGACCAGATACGAGGCGGATTGCGCCCGATCACCTCTTCGCTTGCTGTAGCGATCGACGCTCTTCGCAGCACGATTCCCTTGGGCAGACAGGACCACGCCAAAGAGCCGACCGGCGATTCCGCGAATTTCCGGTTCATGTCACCGGGGTGGATTTCGGTGTAGGCCAAACTCGCGCGTGCTGAATGGGCCACATGTGCTGATTGCGCCGACTCCCCGTGTTGGCATGCAGGGGGGTGGGAATGGGTGTCAGGTGTCGGGGAAAACGAGGCCCAGGGAACGCCCGCATCCTGACGCCCGCATCCTGACGCCCGACGCCCGACGCCCGACACCCAACGCCCAACGCCCAACGCCCGACACCCGACACCCGCACCTACCGTCTCCCATACCGCAAAGGTCCGCTTCACTGCAAAAACCCGAATAGATTATCTAGTTTTCCTGGACTGCACATTTTAATGTGCTAACCTTCCGATAGCCAAAATGTCGCCGCGTTAGTGTTCGCTTTTTCAGCAGTTGTGGCAACATCGTTCTTATCGGGAGGAACGCCCCGTGTCAGAGACTCTTCAGCAAGTAGAACAGACCGTACCAGTGGACCGCCGTTCGAGTGACCGACGTGAATGTGGAACCGATCGCCGTCAAGAGGCCATTCCGGTTGCCGTAGAGCGGCGCCAAGATGATCGTCGCAAGACGAGCCGGCGGCGTCAGATCGATCCGACGACCTGCGAGCGGGACTACACCAACGACGAGATCGAGTTCATGCAAGCACTGGACGCGTACAAGCGTCGCAGCGGACGCATGTTCCCGACCTGCAGCGAGATTCTGGAGGTTGTAAGAACGCTGGGATACGTGAAGCTCGGAGATGATGGGGAAGCGGTTCCCGCCGAGATTTCCGGCTCACCGCAGCTCGAAGACGAATCGACGGATCTAAGTGACGAGTAGCACCAGAGTCTGCTAGCACAGAACACCGAGTTCCGGAAAAGGACCGCAAATCGCCGTCCTTTTCCTGCTTTTCGCCACATTGTTTTGCGGCGCTCCCCTGCGGCAATTATCGAATCTGCTCTTGCCTCATTAGGCCAATGGCACTACCCTCTCGCCGCTTCTCGTAGCGCCGCCAGCCGATAATCTGGGTGGGCGGCCGGTTTCCCCTTTCTATTCGAAGGAAAGCGTGGCCCAAGTGAGTACATCAGCGTCATCGGCAACGGTGTTTTCCGGGCGGTTGTTCATAGTGGCTTTTGGCGTTCTTGCGTTGGCCGTCTCGACCGGCTGCAAGATGGCGGCCGATGGCCAGAATCTGCAGGGCGTGCGGTTCTACCAGCAGGGGCAGTACGACGCGGCAATGCAACGTTTTCAGCAGGCCGTGGCCGCTGACCCGAAGAACCCGGATGCATATTACAACATGGCCGCGACAGTGCATCGCATGGGCACCGCCCGCAGCGATCAGACGCTGCTGAACCAAGCTGAAACGCTTTACAATCGGTGCCTGGACGAGGAGAAGGACCACGCGGATTGCCACCGCGGGTTGGCGGTTTTGCTGGCCGAGACGGGTCGTTCGGATCGCGCATTCAACCTGCTCAGAAACTGGGCGGTCCGCAGTCCGAAGGTCGCGGACGCGCGGATCGAACTGGCGCGGTTGCACGAGGAATTCGGCGAACCGGACACGGCCAAAGTCCATCTGACCGAGGCTTTGAAGATCGACCAGCATAATGCACGCGCATGGACCGCCCTGGGGCGTCTGCGCGAACAATCGGGCGAGTATGCCCAGGCCCTGGCGAACTACGATCAATCCTACCGTCTGAATCGCTTCCAACCGCAAGTTGCCGAGCGAATTGCCGCGCTGAACCACACCCTGAGCGGCGGCGGGATTCCAACTCGGCCCGGTGGCACGCGGATGGTGGACTCGAGTTCCTCCGCCACGCGGTGATCAGCGGGCGTGTCAGAAATCGAACACCTTCTCGCCCAAGAATCGGTCAAAACGGGCATCGCCAAGCAAACAGCGAGCCAGGTAGATCAGCTTCGCCTGGATACCAACCAAGTAACGCGTCTTTGGCTTCCGGCTCGTCAATGCATGTTCGATGACTCTTGCGACTTCGTCGGGACGATGCAGCCAGCCTTGTCCGTTTAGCAGCCGTCTGAGTTTTGACCACCTGTTCCGTGGCGGCGTCCTTAACCTTTCCACAAACGCGGTGACGTTCTGAACGGTCGCTGCGTAATCGGGGAAGTACATCGCGAGTTCATCCTCCGGATACCGCGACATCTTTTGCGTGAATTCTTCCACGGTCTTTTCTACCATTAGCGGAGTGTCGGTTGGCCCCGGTTCGACAATGGCAACATGCATTCCCCACGGTTTCAGTTCCATGCGCAAAGCGTCGGAAAATGCCTCCACCGCATACTTGGTGGCGCAGGTTGTCGCATGGTACTTGAACGTACACCTGCCGTTGACGGAACTCATGTTGACGATCCGTCCGTTGCCTTCGCGCAACAATGGTAGAAAGGCCTTGGTTACGGCCACCATTCCGAAATAGCCCACCTCCATTTCGTTACGAAACACCTCCAAGGGCAACACTTCGACGGGGCCGAGGTTCTCATCCGCCGCATTATTCACCAATCCGCTGAGCTGCGTACCGCGATTAGCCAGGACCTGCTTCACCTGCTCTCGAGCCACCGCAATAGCGTCCCCGTCCGTCACGTCGAGGAGTAACGGAATAAGATTGTCCGGATGCTTGGCTGTCGCCTTCAGGGCCTCGCCTTGATCCGATTTCCTGACACCGGCAAAGACGAGACAACCCCTCTCGTTCAGCCATGAGGCGGTCGCCGCGCCAATTCCAGAGCCCGAGCCCGTAATGATAACGGCGCGGATGTCGATCGCTTCATCGCGTTTCGATTTCCTGAGAGTGCGCACTGAAACCACCGTAAGGGTCAAAGAAGCCTATGGTTCAGAACCACCGACAGGTAGACGGCCTGCTGCGGGACGAAGGTCTATTCCATGGTGAATTTCAGGCCCATCACGCCAGCGACGATCATGACGACGCAGACGATTCGGAACGGGTGTGCGGACTCGTTGAACAACATGATACCGAAGATCACCGCGCCCGCAGTTCCCGCGCCGTTCAGTACCGAATACCCGGTGCCGACCGGCACACTGCGATCGCCGCCAACCGCCTGCGCGAGCAACACAAAACTGACCACACTGGTCACCAACGTGATGACCGTAGGCCACAAGCGAGTGAATCCTTCGCTGTATTTCATGGCAACGATCCAGACGATCTCAAACACGCACGCCGCCGATAGGTACAACCAAGCCATTGATTAGGTCCTTAGAAGGAACATCGTGCCGTGGCACGTTGGAAACGTGCCCCACAAGATGCACGCGCGGCGCACAGATGTCAACGCGCAAAGACCCTAACGCGAATTTGGGACGCAGCGAAGTAGGGAAACCTGAATCTTCGCGGCCCACCAAAATGTACGGCAACCGGCCGGTTGGCCGCGAAGATCTGGCCACCCCACGAGCTTCAAATCTGCTCCCCGTTCTTCTCATCCACACCTTGGATGCATAAAATACGCGATTCCCAGTTAGTCAATCTTCCTTTAGAGCCACGGAACCAAGACGATGACGGATCGTGTTTTCAATTTCTCCGCTGGCCCAGCCGTGCTGCCCTTGCCGGTTTTGGAGCAAGCCCAGCAGGAACTCCTTGCGCTGCCAGAAGTTGGAGCGTCCGTATTGGAGATTAGTCACCGGAGCAAGGCATTTTCGGGGATTCACGAGTCGGCCAAAGAGAGCCTGAAGAGTCTGTTGTCGATACCCGACGACTACCACATTCTGTTCCTACAGGGGGGGGCCAGGCTGCAATTCTCGATGATTCCCATGAATCTGTTACGCGGTTCCGATTCGCCGGCTGATTTCGTTCTGACTGGCACTTGGGGAAAGAAGGCTCGTGAGGAGGCCGAAAAGGAAGGTGCCGTGCGAGTCGTATGGGATGGAAAGAAAACGAATTACGACCGGCTGCCGACGGCCGACCAGTTGGATTTGGCCCCCAATTCAGCCTACGTATACATTGCCTCGAACGAGACAATCCAGGGGGTTCAGTTCTCGACCGAGCCCGATACGGGCGATGTCCCGCTGGTGTGTGATGCGTCGTCGGACTTCCTGCACCGACCGGTGGACATCACTCGGTATGGCATCTTGTTCGCATGCGCCCAGAAAAACGCCGGACCGGCCGGTGTCACCGTAGTGATCATCCGGGACGACTTGCTCAAGCGGAGTCAAGATTCGCTGCCCGGATACATGAATTACCGCATTCATGCCGACAATGATTCGCTGTGGAACACGCCGCCGGCATTCGGCATTTACATGGTCGGTTTGGTCGCCCGCTGGCTGCAGGACGAGATCGGTGGGCTGGAGAAGATGTACGAACAGAATCGCGACAAGGCGGGCATGTTGTACCAAGTGATCGACGAATGCGATGGCTTCTATCGCGGTCACGCTCAGCCGGGATGCCGGTCCGTCATGAACGTCACGTTCCGGTTGCCTACGGAGGAGCTGGAGAAGAAGTTCCTGGCCGAGGCGGAGACAAACGGACTCTGCACGCTCAAGGGGCATCGCAGCGTTGGTGGCATTCGGGCTTCGATCTACAACGCCATGCCCGTGGAAGGCGTCCGGGCGTTACGGGGCTACATGCGTGACTTTCTCGCGAAGAATGCGGGCTAGTGGCTTCATTGAGGAAATCGGAAGCAAATTATGTCCAAGGTCATCGTACTGGATAACATCGCCCGAGAAGGCCTCGATATGCTGGAGGCTGCCGAGGGCATCGAATACGAGGTTCGCACGGGGCTCAAAGGCGACGATTTGCGGCAGGCGCTGACGGAATACGACGGCGCCGTCTGCCGGAGCGGCGTGAAGATCACGGCCGAGGCCTTGGAGGGCAATCGGCGTTTGAAAGCGATCGTTCGAGCGGGTGTCGGCACGGATAATATCGACAAGCCCATGGCAACGCGGCAGGGCATCGTGGTGATGAACACGCCCGCGGGGAATACGCTCAGCACGGCCGAGCACGCCTTCGCTTTGATGTTGGCTCTGTCGCGAAACATCGCGCCGGCTTACCAGAGCCTGGTCGAAGGCCGTTGGGACAAGAAGGCCTACATGGGAACCCAACTGGCGGACAAGACGCTGGGCGTTGTCGGACTGGGCCGGATCGGCAAAGAGGTAGCAAAGCGTGCTTTGGCGTTCGAGATGCGCGTACTGGGCTACGATCCTTTCCTTTCGGCCGAAGCGGCGGAAAAGATGGGGATCGAGTTGGTGGAAAACGTTCGCGACATGTTGCCCCGTGTCGACTACCTGACCGTGCACACGCCGCTGACGCCGGAGACCAAGAACCTGATCGGCGCAGAAGAAATCGACATGATGAAACCCGGCGTGCGGCTGGTCAACGCCGCTCGCGGCGGGATTTACGACGAGGGGGCGCTGGCCGAGGGACTGAAGAGCGGCAAGCTGGGCGGCGTAGCGTTGGACGTCTATGCCAGCGAACCGTGCAAGGAAAGCCCTTTGTACGGCATGCCCAATGTTGTCTGCACGCCGCACTTGGGTGCCAGCACCGGAGAGGCTCAAACGAACGTGGCGGTCGAGGCCGTTCAACTGCTGGTGAATTTCCTCACCACGGGCGAGATTCGCCACGCGGTGAACGTGGCGGCAGTGGATCCGAAAACGCTGGCGGCCTTGCGCGGGCACCTCGACGTCGCCTACCGTCTCGGTCGCCTGCTGGCACAGTGGCACGAGGGCACCATTGAATCGTGCTCGCTCAGCTACCTTGGCGAAGTGGCTGACAAGGACACGCGTCTTTTGACTTCGGCGTTTTGTGCGGGCTTATTGGAAAAGGCCATGGAAGAAGAAGTCAACATCATCAACGCCGAAGTGCTATTGCGCGAAAATGGGATACGGATTAGCGAAGAGACGCAGAGTACAGCGGGCATTTTCAGTTCCGCGATCACGGCCGAACTTGCCTGCGAAGGCCAGACGTTTACGGCCGGCGGGACGTTGTTTGGGAATAACATGCCGCGTCTGACTCGCCTGGGCGACTTCTGGCTGGAAGCCTATCTGGACGGCAACATGCTGGTGTTCACGCACGAGGATATTCCCGGCATCATCGGAGGTGTGGGCACGATTTTCGGATCGCACGGGACCAATATCGCTCAAATGTCCGTCGGGAGAAGTAGCGAGGAGCCCGGCGGCGGCGCGGTCGGCGTGTTGAACCTGGACAGTCTCCCATCGCAAGAAGCGATTGACGAAGTGGCGGACTATCAAGGCATCCACAGCGTCAAGGTCATTCAGTTGCCCGGCGTCGGCGAGACGCCGCCATGGCTGCAGTGACGGGGCAGGGCAGGGGGGGCGATCGTTGCAGACAACTCGCGACCCACTGGAAACGGTTACCGTCATCATTCCGGCGTTGGACGAAGAGGAATCGCTTCCGCTGGTGCTGAACGACTTGCCTGACGTGGGGCAAGTGATCGTTGTGGACAACGGAAGTCGCGACGCAACGGCCGACGTGGCGACTCGGCATGGCGCCACGGTGGTGCGAGAACCGCAACGAGGCTACGGTGCCGCATGCTTGCGAGGCTTGGCTGCCGTCCGCGAAACGGTGGAAAAGGGACATCCCGCGCCGCAAGTCATCGTGTTTGTCGATGCCGACTTCAGCGATCATCCCGACATGCTGCCGCAGCTCGTCGCGCCGATCATGGACGGTCGATCGGATTTCGTGTTGGGATCGCGATTGCTTGGCCGGCGCGAGCCGGGCGCTATGCCACCGCAAAGCGTCTACGGCAATCGCTTTGCGTGCCTGCTGATGCGAGTGCTGTTCCGCGCCCGATATACCGACCTGGGCCCATTTCGAGCCATTAGCTATGCTCGGTTGTGCGAGTTGGGAATGTCGGATCAGGATTTCGGTTGGACAATCGAAATGCAGATCAAAGCTGTGCGCGCGGGGTTTCGCATTCAGGAGATCCCCGTGCCGTACCGGCGGCGAGTTGGCACGAGCAAAATCAGCGGAACGCTCGGCGGGACGATCAAGGCAGGCTCGAAGATACTGTACACGATTGCCAAGTATGGTTTCCGCCGCTGGAAGCCAACTCGGACCGATGCCGGATAAGGCAGTCACGTGGAATCTTCAAACGCTAGTAAAACACCGTCAGCGTCCAAGTGGAATCGGCCGCGGACAATGCTGAGTGTTCTGGTCCTGCTTGCCGTGATCTCTTGCGCGCTGTATGGCACCGTCGCTGCACTAAGCAGACGTTTCCACTACGACGCACCGGAAACCGAACGGCCAATCGTCTGGGTCGTGGCTCTGTTTGGCGCAGCGTTCCTCGTCTATCTGATCGCGATTTGGGTTGCCGTCAGGGCAAAGCAGGATCGTTGGCTTCTTGCCGCCATCCTCGTTTCCTCGCTGGCGTACCGCGTTACGCTGTTGCCGTCGACCCCGATTCAGGAAATCGACATCTACCGCTATTTGTGGGACGGAGCCGTGTTAAGCGTAGGCGTTAGTCCGTTTCGCTACAGCCCGCAGCAAGTGCGGGACGCATTCGCTGAAGAACGACTCGAAAAAGATCTCGCGCGACTGGTTCGACTGCGCGACTCCGATCGTTCCTTGGTGACGATTTTGGATCGCATCCACTATCCCCAAGTGCCAACGGTGTATCCGCCGGTCAGCCAAGTGGTATTTGCGACTGCGGCGCTGACCACGCCCGACAGCGCGACGGTCGAATGTCGTCTGATCGTCATAAAAGTCTGGCTGGTTGCGTTCGACATGCTTACGTTGGTGCTTGTCGTTGGGCTGCTTCGTTTGACCGGCCGGCCGACTGGTCTATCGGTTGTCTACGGCTGGTGCCCCTTGTTGATGAAGGAGTTTGCCAATAGCGGGCACTTGGACGCCATCGCCGTTTTCCTGGTAACGCTTTTTGCGTACTTGCTGGCTCGGCTTTGTCTGTCAAAAGGAAGAAATGGGACTAAGATCGCGATTGCGTCAGGTGTCTGTCTTGCATTGGGCGTCGGAGCAAAACTGTACCCCATCGTACTAGCACCGCTGCTGGCTGTGTGTGTGGCACGGCATGTTGGTTGGTGGATGTCGGCCGCGATGATGTTGGTGTTCGTTGCCATCGTGATGGTGGTTTTGTGGCCAATGGCGCCGCCCATGCTGCAGAGCGACACCCACCAAGCAGCTTCGGCACCGATCGAAGACGGCGGAGCAGCGATTGCGACACATGCCGACGCCGGCGATCCGAGCTTGGGGCTGAAGACGTTTCTGCGCCGCTGGGAGATGAACGATTTCATCTTCCTGTTGTTGATCGAAAACCTGAAGCCGGCGGATGCGATACCGCCAAACCAGACCGCTTGGTTTTCGGTGGCGCCTGAATCGTTTCGGGAGGAAGTTATCTCGTTAGTTACCACCGGTCCGGACGGTGATCGCTGGCAAGCGTCATTCTATGTCGCGCGCGGAGCGACGGCGTTAGCGTTTCTTGTATTGGCGGGCTGGTTTTCCTGGCGAGCCTATCCGGCTACTGACACTTCGGTTTGGCTGCGGTACTTGTTCCTCACATTGGCATGGTTCTGGCTGCTTTCTCCCACACAGAACCCATGGTACTGGACATGGGTGTTGCCGCTGCTGCCGTTTGCACGCAGCCGGGTTTGGCTGGCCATGAGCGGACTTGTGTTGCTGTACTATCTGAGGTTCTGGCTGGGGTACCATTTTTCAGACGAACCAGTGCTGGGCACCGCGTATCACGGCACAGTTTTCTTTGACCTCGTGGTCACATGGTTCGAGTACGCACCGTGGTTTGTCTGTTTGACGGTCGCGTGCATCTGGTCAAGGTGGAAACGAGCGGGGCAGGGCAGGGGGGCGAATTGAGGGCAGCGTCAATCTTCCGCAACGCAATCCTCAATACCGTTACGACTGTGACCGACGTGCCATTTTATCTCGTTTGCGCAACACAAAATCCAAAGGTCATCGACAAAGTCCGCCGATGTTCAGGGCATATGTCAGCAACATCACCCCGGAACGTGAAGCTTGATTCAGACGCGCTTGCGAGGAAACCTGTTATGACGACCGCTGCCGCTACCTTAGAGGACCGTGTCGACTCGGCCATCAGTCGTGTCTCTCACTTGATGGACAAAGTCGTGCGAATCGAGACGCACGCAGGGCACGTGGTGCTTCGCGGCGTGGTCGGCTCGTACTATCAGAAACAACTGGCTCAGGAGGCGGTACGTACGGTGGACGGCGTGGCTGGGGTGGAGAACCAACTGGAGGTCTGTTGGCCGTCAATGGTTTGACAAAAGAAAAACCCGGAGTCGTCCGTCGAACGAAACGACTCCGGGCATGTGCGAGTTGGTCGCGCGCATCACCGGTCAACGAGGCTTTCCGGGCCGGTAGAATCCCAAGACCGCCTCCTCGCGATCGCGAAAAGGGCTCAAGCGATGACGGCCGTCGTTCTCTTGCAGCACTTGGCGGTGTTCGTCACATAGGCCACACAATCGCAAGACGCATCCTCGGCTGTCGAGCGACTCCTGCAACAGTGTCACCTCGTTGACGAAATCCTGCGGCATGTCCAGCAACTCGTCCAATTCCAGGACCATGCGTCGCTTGAACTCCTGCTGCAACATCATGCCAAGCGTCTCGGCCAAGCCCGTCGCGTCGGCCGCGTTGCCGTCCGGCCCGTACAATTTGACGAACAGCCAATCAGGACCGCGATCCAACTCCGTCTTCCAACCGGGGGCTAGAATGACTTTCATGAGATCCCTCCTCCATAAGCGAGCGCCGCATTGCGGCGTTTCCTGAAACCTACCCGGTCTTGCGCGAAGTAGTATCAGCATTTGTCGATACAAAGGCAAGACCTTTACCTGCAAGATAGGGGGGCACGGCGGAAGGCTGGAATTCACGCCTCAGCGTGCTTTTCTGGAATCGGGGCAGGAAAAAACACGCTGAAGCGTGAACTCCAACGGTCGGTGGCAGAGAGAGCCGACATCTTGACTCAACGTCAACTGCGATGCCGTGCTAGCATCGCCGCCACTCGTATCGCTTCCACCATGCCGGTGGTTTGCGCGCGGCCTTGCCAGGCCAGATCGAAGGCGGTGCCGTGAGCGACGCTGGTGCGCACGATCGGCAATCCAAGTGTGATGTTCACCGCTCGATGCATGCCCAAGAGCTTCAAAGCAATATGCCCCTGGTCGTGGTACATAGCGACGACCGCGTCGAACTCGCCAGTGGCTGCGCGCGTCATTAGCGTATCGCAGGGCAGGGGGCCATCCAGCATCAGCCCGTCGGCCCTTCCCTGTTCGACGGCCGGCCGGATGATGCGCTGTTCCTCGTCACCAAACAGTCCTTGTTCGCCCGCGTGAGGATTCAGCGCGGCAACGCCGATCCGCGGGGCGTCATCAATCTGCCGAGCGGCAAGTAGCGACCTGACGAACGTATCAGCCAGCCTCGCTTTGGCGAGGATGTTGTCGACGGTCACTTGGTCCAAAGCGCGGCGCATTGCCGTGTGCAACGTGACGTGGACGACGCCCAAACCGACGCGTCCGCGGACGGCCTCGCCTCGTGCCAGATAGAGCATCATGGCGAAGTCGTCGACGCCACACTGTTCGGCCAGCAACTCCGTATGTCCAGGATAGTGGTGCCCGGCAGCCCACAATGCCGCTTTGTTCAACGGCGCCGTTACGATCCCATCGACTTGTCCCGAATGCGCAAGTTGAGCGGCCCGCACCAACGCATCGTAAGCCGCTTGTCCGCCACGCGCGTCGATCATGGCCGGCGTTACCGCGTCAGCGTCCTGCGAGCCGCAAGCGAGGCAGGGCAGGGCAGTGGGGGTCGAACAAGCGGCCTCGAGCGACGACACGTGAGTCACCTCGATCGCGCAATTCAGCAACGCCGCCGCCCGACGAAGAATTGCCGGACGCCCCACGACCACCATACGGCAAGCGTCGTGCAGCGCCGGATCGGCCCACGCGCCCACGATCGTCTCCGGTCCCACGCCAGCCGGATCGCCCATAGTCACCGCAAGCAACCGTTTTTCTGATGTCTGATTCTGGTTTTCCATTCCAGAAATTCTACATCGTCCCGGCATTTCTTGCAGGGGACCGGCTGGCGACGGGAGAGGCACAGGCATACACTGCGGGGGAGAATGACCAATGACCAATCACCAATGACCAATGAGGAAAGGACAGCGAAGCGACCAGGGCCCCAGGCGTAGCTTATCGTTGGTCATTGGGATTTGGTCATTGGTCATTTCTTCGCGGGGCAGGGCAGAGCAGGGTAGGGGACTGGAGGTAAGCAGACCGTGCGAGCTTGTGTGCAACGAGTCAGTGAAGCGAGTGTTACCGTCGATGGCGAGATGGTCGGACAAATCGGCCGCGGGATGCTGGTGTTACTTGGCATCACGCAGGACGATACCCAGCGCGACGTTCAGTTCATGGCTGAAAAGACGACGGGACTGCGGATCTTCGAGGATGCCGAAGGCAAGATGAACCGTTCGCTAATCGACGTCGGCGGTGGGATGTTGGTGGTCAGCCAGTTCACGCTGCTGGGCGACTGCCGAAAAGGCCGTCGGCCGAGCTTCATCACGGCAGCCGAACCCGAATTGGCCGAACGGCTTTATGAGGAGTTTGTCGCCGAAGTCCAACAACGCAACGTGACGGTAGGCACCGGACGGTTCCGCGCTCACATGGACGTGGCGCTGGTCAACGACGGACCGGTGACTCTGTTGTTGGATAGTAGAAAATCCTTCTAGCCGTCTCGGCATCCGGCTGTTCTGCAGCGCGCGGGGCATCGGTGATGCCCGGAGCCGCTTCGTCCTCGGCGCTCGGTGCGGGCACCTCGGTGGCATCTTCTGCGGCTCCCAAGAAAACTTCAGCGCTACGGTCGACGAACTGCTCGAACCACTCCTGGGGCGACTGAGGCAAATTGGGCCTTCTGGCGCCGAGCTGCTGCATGAGGTATGGGTCGCCGATCACGGCGGCAATCAGGACGATCAACTTGCCGTAGGCGGAAACATTGGCCCACACGCTTCTTCTGGTCCACAGCTTGATTGCGGTGCCAAACGACTTTTTGATCTTCAATCGTCCGCGGCGGACGTTGACGCTCCAGAATTCGTCGAGCACCAAATGAGTGATGAAACCCAAAACAACCGCACCGGTCTTGAAAAGTCGGATTTCCGCGCTGTCCCCCGACACAATCAGGAAGGCGAGCAGACCAACGGTGGCCGCTGCGGGAAGACTGTGCCACATGCCGCGATGTACCGTGTACCGCCTGAACAGTTCGGCCACACCGAAACGAATCGCAAGGTAGATGCCGGCGGCGGCCAGAGCGATCTGTTCGGGGCCCCATCCCATTAGCATGAAACGGGGGAGCATCAGTGCCGGCACCACGGCGGCCATAAAGGCCATCATTTCGCGTACCGGAACGCCCGAGTCGCTGTCCAGGTCCGGCAGCATGCCGGAGACGCTGCACAGACCGCCGGCAACCAGGCAGGTGGAGGTGGGGACTCCGGCAAGGTAGCCCGCGGCACCGTACCCGATGCCTACGAGCGTGCTTGTACCGATGTGCGTCTTGAAATCTGCCATGACGACGGGATGGAGAGGGAGGAGGTGTTCGGCGCGGGTCTCCCGACCCCGCCGAGCGCGCGACCGACAGGTCTCTTCCGACCGAACAATCCCCGCCAAATCAGGAGACCTAGCGGTCGGCGGCTGTGCAGGGTCGGAGACCCGCGCACAACTTCTGGAGGCCAACGATCGGAGGGGGACTATATCCGAAAACGCCTCGACGGGCCAAGGTCAATAATCGATTGCTATTCGGCGAATCGGCAAGCGCCGCTATACTCCTGGTACCGTATCAAGGGAAGTCGGAAGAGATGGAAGTGTACGATGTGATCATGTTCGCTGTCGTGGCGATCGGCACACTCTTCGGTGCTTGGAAAGGGCTGGCCTGGCAAGTGGCGTCGTTGTGTTCGATCTTTGCTAGCTACTTCATCGCCTACCGTTTCCGTGGCCCTCTGTCCGAGGTGATCAATGCCTCGCCGCCCTGGAATACGTTCCTGGCCATGCTGATCCTGTATCTGGGTGCCTCGCTAGCGATCTGGCTGGTTTTTCGGTTTGTATCGGATGTCATCGACCGGGTGAAACTGAAGGAATTCGATCGCCACGCCGGGGCAGCCGTGGGCTTCTGTCGAGGCGTCCTGTGGTGCGTGATCATTACCCTGTTCGCCGTCGCCCTGCTGGGGGAAGCGCAGAAGAAGGCCATCGTCCAGTCGCATTCCGGCTACTACATCGCCCTGCTGCTGGATCGGTCGCACGTGGTCATGCCGGAAGAGATCCATGGCATCCTCGGACCCTACATTCACTCGCTGGACGAACGCCTGGCGGACGAAGAACGGACTTCGCATCAGCACGACGACAGCACGACGGGCTTATCCGACGCCGAGCATCCCGCCCACGACGGCGAGACTCTGGCCCCAGCGAACATCTCCGACGAAGCGACCAGCCACAGCGACGATCCGGACGAAGCAATCGAACGATGGCTACAGAAGCTGCCTGAAGTGCGATTCAACAGCCGAGACTAACGGCGACCAAGAATCGCCTTGATTGCCTGGAAAAACCCCATTCGTAACCGAACATAAGAAACATTATCGGACGTTGGGGAACGTCCAATTTGCCACCTCTGGCACATCGGTGCCTTCCGCAGGCGATTACGTCGGGGAACGCGGGAAGATCGTCTTGAGCCGTCCAGCATCTGTTTCGATCGAAAGATGCCGTTGTTGATCGCGGCTCTGACAGAGCACTTGCGCGAGTGTGCCACCCGGTCGTTTCATTCGCGGCCCCACACTCTTTCGATCGCACGATCCACGCGGCGCGTCCGCGCCGAATCAAATTTTCACACAAGTTTCTGCGCTGGCCTCAATCGAAGAACTCGGTGACTTCGCAAGCCTCTTCGGTTCGGCGTCCACAATGAGGACAGACGACGAAGTCATTGCGAATGAACCGTTCGCATGCAGGACAGCGGGATTTTGGTGGCAAGTACTGCATTATGGCAGCGGCGATCCAGGCGCCGATGGGATGCAGGCCAAACAGCATCCAGAGAGGTGAATACCCCTTTCGCTTGGCCCACCTCAGTCCCAGCCAAACCGGCAACGCCCACAACAGAAGAACGCCTAGGGTCACAACTACGAGAGGCAATAAGATACCGAATATCAGGTCATAGGCTCCGTCGGCCATTATCACTGATTCCTCGGTAAATCTCCTAGTTTCTATCGAATTTGGCTACGACTGGTCGGACTCGCCGGGCACAGCGCCCAGCTCTTCCAGAAAGACGCCCATACGACGGAACTTCTCGTAGCGGTCTTCGAGCAGGCGGTCGGTGGGGAGGGCCAGCAATTCACGTAGCGTTTTCATCAAATAGATCTTCAGACGCGTTGCCATCTGATGATGGTCGCGGTGGGCGCCGCCGAGTGGTTCGGGAATGACGGTGTCCACGATGCCGAAGTCCAGGAGATCCTTGGATGTAAATCGCAATGCTTGTGCGGCTTTCTCCGCGTGTTCGTGTCCTTTCCACAGGATGCCAGCGCAGCCTTCCGGACTGATTACCGAGTAGTAGGCGTGCTGGAGCATGGCTACTCGGTCGCCCACGCCAATTCCCACGGCGCCGCCGCTTCCGCCTTCGCCGATCACTACGCAGATGATCGGCGTCTTCAGACGCGACATTTCGTACATGTTCTCGGCGATGACCCACGCCTGGCCGCGTTCCTCGGCACCCACGCCCGGATAGGCACCGGGGGTGTCGATGAACGTGATCACCGGCAGGCCGTACTTGGCCGCCATGTTCATCTTTGCCATGGCCTTGCGATAGCCTTCGGGGTGGGCACAGCCGAAGTAGCAAGTGGTACGCTCCTTGTACGTTCGCCCCTTCTGGTGACCGATGACCATCACCTTGTACTGATCCAGTTTGGCAAAGCCAGTCAGAATCGCGCGGTCGTCGCCAAAGTGCCGATCGCCGTGCAGTTCCACAAACTCTTCGAACACCAATGACAGGTAGTCGGCCGTGTAGGGACGGTTCTTGTGACGAGCGATTTGGACCGTCTGCCATGGGTCCAGGTTCTCGTAGATCCGTTTTGTCACGTCGACCAACTCGCGGCGTAGACGCCGGATCTCGCTCTCGGTTTCCGGCCGACCGTCGGCGGATCGTTCCAGTTGGTGTAGGCGAGTTTCCAGTTCGTAGATCGGTTGTTCGAACTCCAACCCTGGGGCGGGTGCTTCCATCGACCGTTATCCTAGCTCTAGGCGAGCGGCGGTTAGTTCGGTACCGTGGCGTAAGCTTCTAGCTTGCGATTTGCGACAAAAGGCAAGCTGGAAGCTCGCCCCACGGGTAAATTCCTATCTGCCGCTCGCCTTATTCCTCTGGTTCCTCGTCGAGCCTTCTTTGTGGCATTTGCTTCAACTGATCGGCATCGGTCACCGGCCCCACGTCCAACTCCGAGAGCTTCTTCTTTGGAGGTTGTGGCTTGCGGTTGAAAACCTGAATGTTGCGAAACTCCTGCAGCACTTCCCACATCGATTTCGGCCGGATGTCGCGTGTCTTCGACATCATGCGTCTGAGCAAATCGGCGCAGTCGCGAGAGACGTTCTTGTTGTAGACGATGGCCGAAGGTACAGAGGATTTCAAGTGCCGCTCGAGCAGTTCGTTGGGGCTCGATCCGGTGAACGGTGGTCGCCCGGCAAGCAATTCAAATACCACGCAGGCGAAGCTATAAACGTCGCTGCGGCCGTCCAGCGTCTCTCCGCGAATCTGCTCGGGCGACATGTAGGTGCGCGTGCCCTTGACTTTGCTCTTGATGCCCAGGAACTTCAGCCAATTGCGTTTCGGCCGTTGCGAAATTGTGAAGTCGATCACCTTGACATCGCCGTCGTCGTTCACCAGGAAGTTGTCCGGTTTGACGTCGCAATGGATCCAGCCCTTTTCGTGCATGTAGTGCAAGCCGTGCGTCGACTGGTGGATGATTCTCTCGGCCACATGCGCTATCGCGTCGGGGCCTTCGCGCAATACCTGTTTCAGATTCAATGCACTGTACAGTTCGAGTGCCAGGAAAGGCGCCTGGTATTGCGTCTCCAGGCTGTAGATCCGAATGATGTTTGGGTGACGCAGGTCCTTGCCCACCTCGAATTCGTGCCGCAAGTCTCCGATTTCCCCGCGATCCGTGGCCTTCTCCGGTTTGAGCATCTTCAGCGCGTACCGCTCGTCGCCGCCGTCCTTCAGCGCTTCCCACACTTGGCAAGAGGTGCCTACGCGAATGAGTCGAGAAAGTCGATACGGCCCGACATAGTCACGGATTCTCGTCACGACAACACCTTGTTTCTCGAAGGGATCTACCAAACGGCTTAGTTTAGAACAACCTCCTGGGGCCTGCTACCCCAACAGCCGTTCGTACAACTCACGCAATTGCCTCGTCATGGTCTCGTGGCGGAACTGTTCGGTGAACCGCCCTCTGCCCTCTTGGCCCATGCGCTCGCGTAATTGCACGTCGCTGGCCAGTTCAATCAGAGCATCTGCTAGCGGGCCGACCTGCTTGGGTGGGATCAAAAACCCGGTCTCCCCCGTGATGGCCACTTCGCGAGTCCCGTCCACATCGTAACTGACCACCGGTTTGCCCGCGATCAATGCCTGCGGCAAGGCGCGAGCAAGCCCCTCGCGCAAACTGACGTGTACCAGCACGTCCATGGCACCTAGCATGGCTGGAATCTGCTCCGGCGGCACCAGCCCCACGAAACGGAAATACTCCGACAAATCGGCTTCCGCGATCTGCCGCTGGAGTTTCTCGCGCAGCAGTCCATCACCCACCAGCAGGAATCGGGCGTTGGGACACTGCTGAACGACCCGCCGAGCCGCCTGGACCAGATACTCGTGCCCCTTCAAGTGGAACAGCCTTGCGATCTTGCCGATCACGACATGCTGGTCCGAAAATCCAAGCTCGTCGCGCACCCTCTGGCGATGGTCGTTTGCCGCCAGAAACGGTTCGACGTCCATTCCGCTGTAGATCGTGGTGAACTTGTCTCGCGGAGCAACACCCGCATCGACCATCAACTCGGTCATGGCATCGGCCACACTGACCATGGCGTGGCACCGCCGCGCGGCATACGACTCGCACCAACGAAACAGCCGCCGCGCCGCCCCGCCCTGGTACGGATGAAACGGAGCTCCGTGAACCGTGTGAACGATCGCAGGAACCCGCAGTGCGTGCGCGGCCATACGTCCCAGCACACCGCCCTTGGCGCTGTGCGAGTGGACGACGTCGGGTTTGAACTCGCGAAGGATGCGTTTGATCGCAAAGTAGCTGTGCGAATCTCGCCACGGATGAATCGCTCGCCGCAGTTCGGGCACGGGGGCCAGCGGCACGTCGCCCCCCCTGCCCTGCCCCAGCAAATCGCCCTCCGGTCCCAGCGACGGCCCGGTGACCAGCAACACGTCATCGTCGTACAGACGAATCAGATCCTGGCAGCACAAGAGCGTGTTTTCTTGTGCCCCGCCAACGATCATTCTGGTGATAACGTGAGCGATGCGCATGAGGCCCCAACGTCCGATAATGTTAGGCAGGCGATAGCCTTGTCTGACCTACTTATCCAATTCGTAATCCACGCGTACCAGGAACAATCCCTGCGGCGGCGCGGTCATGCCAGCGACGTTCCGATCTTTGGCTGCCAGTACTTCGGCTACCCACTCGGTCGGCCGCTTGCCTCGGCCGACTTCGACCAGAGTGCCGACAATGTTCCTAACCATATTGTACAAGAACCCGTCCGCCTCGACCTCGATGACCACGCGATCCATGAAATCGCCGGCCCTTCGCTCCACCACCAAATCAGTGATCGTCCTTACGCTCGTGGCTCGTTCGGAACCGGAGGCTTCGAAGCTGGAGAAGTCATGCGTGCCCACCAATGACTGCGCCGCGGTACGCATCGCCTCGACATCCAGCCGCCCGAAGATGTACCACGCGTAGGCTCGGGCAAATACGTCGACGATCGGTCCGTCTTGAATGACGTAGCGATATCGTTTGCGTACGGAGTCCCGAATGGCATGAAAGCCATCCGGGGCTTCGCGCACCTCCAGCACCACGATGTCTCTGGGCAGGTTGGCGCCAATTGCCCTGGCCAGCACCTCTGCGGACAGATGCGTGCCGCTGGAAAAGCTGACCACTTGTCCCAGCGCGTGCACACCGGCGTCGGTGCGCCCGCTGGCAACGGCGCGGATCTGCTCGCCGGTCACTTCGCATAACGCGCGTTCAAGCTCCGCCTGGACGGTGTTGGCGTTGACCTGCACTTGCCAGCCGGCGTACGCGGTCCCGTCGTAGGAAAGTGTCAGTTTGAAGAAGCGCATAACGAACCCGCAGTCAGTGCTCAGTACCCTACCGTTGCGCAATCTAGGACAACGAATTCATAGAAAGCAACGAATAGTCTTTCGTGTGAAGTTTCCCCGAGGATTCGTTGCTTTGTATGAATTCGCTGCTGCTCTTTCATCCAATGTATGCAACGTCGGGAACTACTCGACGCGACGCGTCACGGCCGCCGCGCCCTTCCAGCCGTCCGCCCCCTGCCCTGCCCCGTCCAGGCGCGTCAGGATTTGCCTGCCACCAACAGTTCGGCGATCTGCACGGCGTTGGTAGCGGCGCCCTTCCGCAGGTTGTCGCTAACGCACCAGAAAGTCAGACCGTTTTCGCAGGACAGATCCTGGCGGATGCGGCCGATGAACACGTCGTCCTTGCCGTCGCCGTTGATTGGCATGGGATACTGGCCGGCCGCCAAGTCGTCGATTACCGTGATCCCCTCGGCCTCGTCGAACAACCGGCGAGCTTCCTCGGCCGTGATTGTTCGCTCGGTCTCTACCAATATGCTCTCGCTGTGGCAGTTCGACACTGCGGCTCGCACACACGTCGGGCAGACTCGGATCGAATCGTCGTCGAAAATCTTATGAGTCTCCCAGACCATCTTCATTTCCTCGGACGTGTAGCCCTCGTGTTTGAGCGAGCCGATCTGCGGGATCAGATTGAAGGCGATCGGATGGGCAAAAGCCTTGTATTCGTACTCGCGCCCTGCTTGAGCCGCGCGCGTGCCTTCTTCCAGATCTTCTTGGCCGTTGACGCCTGCCCCGCTGGTCGCTTGATACGTGCTGACGATCACACGAGTGATCCGGCCGGCGTCGTGCAGCGGCTTCATGGCCACGACCATTTGCGTTGTCGAACAATTGGGGCTGGAAATGATCCCCTTGTGCTTGAAGGCCGCCTCGGGGTTGACCTCTGGCACGACCAACGGCACTTTCGGATCCATGCGCCAATAGCCGCTTTCGTCCACGACCACTGCGCCGCGTTCGACCGCCCCGGGGACGAAATCGCGAGCCACGTCATCCGGCGTGCTGGCGATCACCAGATCGACGCCGTCGAACACCCCGGGCTGCAATTCCTCGATCGTGTGTTGTTTACCCTTGAATTCAATCGGTTTACCGGCCGAACGAGCCGAAGCCACAAACTTGATCGTCTTATAAGGAAAGTCTCGCTCCACCAACAGTTGCTGGACCAGTCTCCCCACCGCCCCGGTGGCACCCACGACAGCCAAGTTCTCGTACACCGATCGAATCCTCCAAGGTCTACAGGTAACAGAAAACGAAAACGCCGAACACAGGAGTATAGTCGGACTACCCACGTTTCTCCAATGGGGCTACTTAGCGGGTAATGCGTGATGTTCTGTCACTCGCCACGGACGCAGCCAGCGCAATGAAATCAGCGACGCAGCATCCAAGCCAGCAATTCGGGAAGCAGAGTAACGCCTGCCGCAATGGAGAGATCCACTGCCAAATCAGGGTCTCTTCGCCACACGGCCGCCCATAACGCCACAACTGCCGTCGCAACGAACAGCGCTCGCAGGCTGTATTGCCACGGCTTCGCTTTGTGCCTCTTGTCGGTCATCTCAGCCTAGCAACTGTATCGTGCACTTCTCCGACCAATAATAAGAAGACGATTTCGTCCTTTGCCGCCTACCGAGCCGTTGGCTCTATCTGCACGTCGTCGAACGACACCTCGCCTGTGGCTCCGAACAGTCCCAGACGCAGGATCCCTTCGCGGGCTTGGGATGGCACGCGGACGGTTCGGCTTGCTTTGTGCCAATCCACCGTGCCCAGGAACGGACCCATGATGGCTAGTCCGACATCGCGCCGATTATCGTCGTAAAACGATATTCCGGCCATCGGCAGTGCCTCTCGCCCCGGCCCGCGTTGCGTGTTTGTGGTTTTTACCCACAGAGACAACTCGAAGCGACTGACCGCGCGTCCGTCAATTGGAAATCCCTGCAACACGTGGGCGGCTCGTCCGGGTTCCTGATTGCGAAGCGTGACGAAATGATCGCCTTCCGGTGCGCTGGCATCCGTTTCCCACGTGAGTTGACGTTGATAGTACCAGCCGGACACGAAGTCGTCGGCTATCGGTGGTTGTTCAAAGTTGCCGTTTGCCGCACGGGGTTTCGCCGGATCGGGCTTCACTTCGCGACGGTCTTCCGCCGCGCCGGTCATGGGGACGAACAGCGTCGGGCGCATCGCTTCGGCTTCCAGCTTGCCGTCTTTCTTTCGCATCACGTACAGCGTTTGCTGGTATCGTTCGCCGACGGGGATGACCAGCATACCGCCGTCGCGCAGTTGCTCGACCAGCGGTTCCGGCACCTTCTCCGGCGAGCAAGTGACGATGATCTTGTCGAACGGCGCGTGCTCGGGCCAACCCTTGAAGCCATCGCCGACCTTGGTGAAGACGTTTTCGTAGTCCAGTCGCTGCAAGGTACGTGCCGCGTTTCGTCCCAGCGACTCGACGATCTCGATCGAGTACACTTCCTTGACCAGCGGACTGAGCACCGCCGCCTGGAACCCACTGCCGGTGCCGATCTCCAGAACCTTGTCGGTAGGCTGGGTGTCGAGGCATTCGGTCATGTAAGCCACGATGAACGGTGACGAAATCGTCTGCTTGGCACCAATCGGCAAGGCCATATCGTAATAGGCGTTCTTGCGCAGCGGCAGAGGCACGAATTCGTGTCGCGGTGTACTCAGCATCGCCTTAATCACACGCGGATCTTTGACCCCGGCGCCGATGATCACATCATCGACCATCCGCCGCCGCGCCTGGTCGAACTGCGATTGGGTTTGGGCGTTAAGGCAAGACGCGCAGACAAGCAGGAGCGCGAGAGCGTGACAGAATCGGGCCGTGCGATGTAGTCTCATGGCATCTCCTTAACGATACTTCCCTAGGGCTTGCGTGCTTCTCGCAAATCTGCCAACAGTTGGGCTACGGGCTGATGGACGCCGAAACTCTGCCGCACATCCAATGTACCGCGAATGCCCAGCCGAATGCTGCCTGGGCCGCCAACCTGGTCCCAAGCGGCTGGAGCCACGCAAGAAGTGACGGCTTCGATCAGATGGTCTGTTTGGCCGCCTTGCACCAGAGCGTTGACCGGGTAGTGGACCAGTTCGATTTTCCCCTCCGCAACCTCCGGGATCGTGATGCGGATTCCATTCTGGTCAGCCGTCCATGTCAGCTCCAGCGGTCTCAGTATCAACGACAAGGCCGAAGCGAGTCTGACGCCCCTCACGTTTATGGTAATGGGCGTATCGGTACCCAGGCCGACGTCGTCGAGCGCTCGGGTATCGAGCGTGACCTCCACGTCGTGACTGCTTTCGAGGAAGGCTACAACATCTTTCAACGGCGCCTCGATGAACTCCAGTCTGGTATCTGTTGATAGGACTTTGGCTACAGCCGGACCAATCAGTTCGGGAACCGTTGCGGGAACGGGCGATCGGACCCGCTTGAGCACGCCCTGATAGTGTTTTTCGATTTGCCGATGATTCGCCTGCGTCTGTGCCACCACCAGCGCACCAGAAGGCACGGGGCTGAGCGATCCCGGACCGCCGACGGTATCCCAGCTCTTCGGAGCGATGTTGCCAGTAATGTCTCTGATCAGCTCGTCGAATGTAACTTGACGCATCAACCTGTAGACGCGCGCATCGCACATCGCCTCGGCCTCCGCCTTCGTGGTAATCAGCAGCACGCTGTGCCGAATGACCCACGTGAGGTCCAATGGTTCGAGGATTGTGTCAAGCGTCGTTGCCAAATCGCCTTGTCGATGCCTGGCCGTGATCGGAACGTCGGAGCCGATCCCCACGTCGTCCAGCGAGCGACGGTCCAAACCGAATGGAATGGCGTGATGGTCCGAGAAATAATCCAAAACGTCGCTAAGCGGCGTTTCGACAAACTCGCACTGTGTTGGCTGATTCAACGCGGTCTCGATTGCCGCTTCGGCTGCGCCGGGCGTGGTTTTCCTTGCCTCGGAAGGCTTCTGGTCGAGGGACTTCAGGTATTGCTGATCGGCGACACTCAACCGCCCGAGGGGAACGGCGACAATCGTTCCGTCCGTCTTCTTCAAGCGAACCGTAGCCCCAGCGACTTCGACCAGTTCGGCTTCCACCCGGAAGACTCCCGTGCTGTCGGTCCATTCACGGGCGTGCAGAGTGAAGGAGATCAAGAAACACAACAGCGACATCAAAGCCAATTTCGATTTCATACAACACGCTCCTTGCCGTCCGGCGGCCATATCTTGGCGATTGTCTCAACGAGGCAAACGGACCCACACATGATCTAATTTACCACTTCCATACGCGACTTGTCACCTGTTTCATTGGGGGCCAAGAGTCTATAATTGCGCCCGTGGTAGATGCCCCGCCAGCCTTCAAGACAGTAGGCACGCCATGCAAAACCAGCCAAACACGCTCCGCTTTACGTTGCGGGCATTGTTCATCTGTACTGCATTTGTGGGCCTTGGGCTGGCGGCCCTATTGCGTCCGTTTGCTTGGGTACTCATGATCGTCCAAGTGGTCGTTCTGCTCTTGGTTGTCTACGCTTTCGTTTCCGCACTGGTGAGCACGGGCAACCGACGTCTGTTCTGGGCAGCGTTTGCCGCTACTGCAACAGCGGCTGGCTTCCTTCATTTCCTTGGTGTGCCGCATCAATACGGCAAATGGCTTTGGTGGGTGTTGCACGGCGAAGATCCCCACCCCGCTGCAACAGGGCAAGGCGCTCCTTCGTCAGCATTCCGCCTCATTCTTCAGGATTTCTACGTCATTGCAGTTTCCACAGCCGCCGCGTACATCATCCCGTGGTTGGTTCAGCGGAGGCAGGAATCGTCGAGTGATCAAAACCGTGTTCCCCCGCTTTGACACCCGTGAGAGTCAAATCGCGTTCCGAACAATCAAATTCTGAATTTCAAAACGAGCCACTACCCCTGTTTCGAGTCGGTCGCGTTCATGTTGCCGAATCTTGTCCGTTGGCTTATCCTTCACCGTGGGCACTAAATACAAAGGCAACATCATGCGTTCCATGCTTCCGTTTCTTCTCGTGTTGATACTGCCGATCGTTTCCACGGCAGAGGAACCGAAGGCGACACGGCCGGTAATGGTGTTGAAAATGCCGGGTAAGAGTTACCACGGGGAACTCCCGGAGCTGACGGCAGAAGAAATGGCCCTGGCAAAGACGCTTCGCAATGATGTTCTGTGGCTGGCCACGGAAATCGGTGAACGGAATGTCCACAAGTACGAGAATCTGGTCAAGGCAGCACGATACATCGAGCAGTCGTTTGCCAATTGCGGCTACACCGTCGAAAGAAATGCGTACCAGGTTCGCGGTCGCGAATGTTGGAATGTGATTGCCGAACGCAAAGGCCAGACGCGTCCCAATGAGATCGTTGTCGTCGGTGCCCACTACGACTCGGTGACCGGTTCGCCCGGCGCCAATGATAACGTGTCCGGCGTTGCTGGCGTCTTGGCCTTGGCCAGATCCTTCTCGCGAAAACCGACGGCTCGCACATTGCGTCTTGTCGCCTTTACGAACGAGGAGCCGCCGTATTTCCAGACAGATTTGATGGGATCACGCGTTTACGCTCAACACTGCAAGAAAGCCGGCGACAATATTGTGGGCATGCTGTGCCTGGAGACGATCGGCTACTTTAGCGACGAGGAAGACAGTCAGAAGTACCCCCTGCCCTTCAGCTTGTACTATCCGTCCACCGGCAACTTCATCGCCTTTGTGGCAAATGCGGACTCGGCCTCCCTGGTCAAGAATGTAGCCGAATCGTTCCGCCGGCACGCCAAGTTCCCGTCGGAGGGCTGTGCCTTGCCCGAGCGTGTCACCGGTGTCGGCTGGTCGGATCACTGGTCGTTCTGGCAGGAAGGCTATCAAGCGTTGATGGTCACAGACACGGCCCCGTTTCGATATCCGTACTACCACAGGAAAGAAGACACGCCCGACAAGTTGGATTACGAACGAATGGCGCGTGTTGTGTCAGGAATGCAACACGTGATCGAGGAATTCGCGGCGGCGTCTTGGGCAGCGCAGGCGAAGTAGTTGGGCGTTTAACCCCGAGCCGAAGGCGACGGTCGTTGTGGGCGGCTGGATGTGTGACGACCGTCGCCTTCGGCTCGGGGTTAAACGGTGCGATGGCACCGCCCTACTTGATCCGCAGGCCCTGCGGCAGTGCTTCTCCGAAAACGCGTCCTTGCTCTTCGCTGTCCAGCGTTCCACCTTCCGTGACGAGTTCGATGAAGTGTTCCGGAGCGTCGTGACCTTGCATCCAATCCACCACCTCGCGGCGCTGTTTGTCATTCACATCCCGGTAACGGTCTCCGGTACGACGGGCCATCTGCATGACGGCTAGTTTGTCCGCGTCGGTTGGCTCGCGAACCCGCATCATTCTGTCCAGCCAGCGGCCAACGACATCTTTGGGGGCTACTGTGTTCAGAGGCCCATAGAACGGTGTGCGCGAACCGATGCGGCCAAGCGACCACACAATGGCTTGGCGTGCCGGCTTCAGTGACTTCTTCGACATGAACTGGATCATCGCGTTGCCCAAGTCGGCTTTCACTCCCACTGCCAGCAACTCCAACGACCCCAGCAGCCGCCACATTTCGACAGATTGTTGGGGAGTAACGCCCAAATCGCCGCCACCCCTTCCCGTGGTGAAGCGGCGCTCGAGAGCGCGGACGGATGAGAGAAACGGCTCGGCGATCGCTCGATGGTGTCCAGCCGACAAGCCACCTGCGATTCTCCGCCAAAGGATCCACGATTCCGTGCGACAATTGGCCGCACCGTGCGCCAACTTGCCGTGGACGATCCGCCAAGTCTCCGCAACTCGCCAATCATCCACGCCCAATCCGTAGCCGGGTCGCAGCGAGAAACCCAGCAGATTCAGCCAGCGAGCTTCGTGCATGGGGCTCTTTCGGCGGCCCGGTTCCAAGTCCATCAACGCTTCCCAGATCCGACGCAACAGCGACATGGGCCAATCCCACCGGTCGGCTCCCAACGCGGATACAAGTTGCTTGACAAGGGGCTTCGGATCGCCTTTCCCTTCAAGACCAAACGTATTCTCCAATAAGCTCTGACATGCCTGCCAGGACGCTTCTTCGACGATCCCTTCCGCCTCGCCAACCGTTTCGCTTGCTTGGATGTCTGTCTGGGTGGCGGAACGGACATCGAACTGCAGACGCCAATTGCGTTGCGAATCCTCTTCGCTGCACCACAGATCCAACGTGCCGATTTCGGTCAGACGCGCATGCACATTGACGGAGATCGAGCCAGCCTGCTTCTTGCCGCGCGTTTTCAACACGGTTCGGATCGGCGGTAACGGCGTCATCTGTTCGCGGTCGATGGGAAACAACTCGCCGGGTTGATCCGCCAGACGCGTGCTGGAGACATACAACGGGAACTCTACCGGTTGGTGAACCAGCAACTCGAAACGCCGTTCGGTCAGATGGATTTCCTGCCCCGGTTCGGCACTGCCTGGCACCAAGCAGACCGCCATGGGCACATCGCCCTCGACGCCCATGTAATAGGTTCGAGCCAACCCGGCCGCGATCCGCACTCCCCTGCCCCGCCGTACGCTGCCGTAATAGGCTGCCCCGCGAGACACGGCCAGATCCAGACGTTCATTGTCTAACACCAACGGTGACCAATCCGCGTCGTCCTCGCGAAACCAAGACCGCAAGACGTCAAGCAACTGCTGCTGGATCAAAGACGAAGCGAACACGCCACCGTTGAACAACACAATGTCCGGGCGCGCCGGGTCGTGCCCCCCTGCCCTGCCCCGCTGCGGCGGCGCGTCCTCTTTCATCTCTTCGCCAACGTGGCGATGCGCTGTGAGGAACGCGGCCAGGTATCGTGTGATTGCTGGGTCCGGTGCGTATGGCAAGCCGAATTCTTGAAAGCCCGATTGCTGCTTTCGTGGTTTCTCGTTCAGGTCGACGCAAGGAAAAAAACCGTCCAACAGAATCTGCCGAGCTTCCTTGCGATCGACCTCGACGCGCACACCGCCACCGATCAGCTTCGACCCCGCGCCGGGCAAATTGAAGCTGACCGCCTCCGCGCCACCTTCGGCCAACGCGTCCTCCTTCGCACGCCGACACGTGCGAACGAGCACATGCCACTGATGCGACTGGAGGTTACCGCCCAGCTTCTCTTCCAAGTGCTTGGCCAAGGCTAAGTCCAGGTTGTCGCCCCCCAGAATAAGGTGATCGCCAACCGCAACTCGATGAAACTGCACCTTATCGTCTTCGCCGCGACGCACGCGGATCAACGTAAAGTCGGATGTGCCGCCGCCGATGTCGCAGACCAGGATCTTCTGTCCGGCTTCAACTCGTTGGTGCCAGTCATCCGCATGCGCGTCGATCCACGCATAGAACGCCGCCTGCGGTTCTTCGATCAGCACGACGCGTGGCAAACCAGCCGTGGCTGCCGCCTGGACCGTCAGTTCGCGAGCCACTTCGTCAAACGAAGCGGGAAGCGTGAGCACCACGTCTTGCTCGGCCAACGGGTCGTTCTTGAACTTCGCATTCCAAGCGTCGCGAATGTGACGCAGGTAGCAGGCACTGGCTTCCACCGGCGAGAGCCGTTCGACATCATCCGCACCCTGCCAAGGGAGAACTTCTGCAGTGCGATCCACGCCCGAATGGCACAGCCACGACTTGGCCGAGGCGATCAGCCGGCCTGGGGCACGTCCCCCCTGCTCCTGCGCGAAGACGCCCACAGCGTAGCCCGTGGCCTTCCGAGTCCACGGCAGACGCAGAGCATCCGGGGACATCTCGCCCGCTGCCGGCTGATAATGAAACGACGGGAACGTTTCGCGGGCTTCGACTTGCCCAGCATCGACCAACTGAGCGACAAGAAAGGTGCGCACCTTCCATGGTTCTCGGCTGGTGTCGACGTAGCTGACGGCTGAATTGGTCGGCCCAGGTCCTCACTTTCTTGCTGCGCCTTCTGGGAACGGAGGTCAGTGTGTACGGGAGGACCCTCTCGGTGACCTACGGCGGACGGGTGCATTCGATGCTTATCGGCTACGGCTGCGACGGCGTGCTGGCGTACCTCATGCTGGCAAGCGCCATTCTGCCGTTCCCGACCGCGTGGCGTACGAGGTGGATCGGTCTCGGCGCGGGCCTGGCTTATGTCGCTGTCATCAACCAAGTCCGCTTGCTCGGGCTCACGGCTATCCTCGTGTTCATGAAGGATCCCAGCAAGTTCGACTTCTACCACCTGGCGGTGGGACAGGTATTCGTCTTGGTGCTGCTGTTCGTCTTCCTTGACCAGTGGATCCTGCGCATGGCCATGCCCCGCCGGACCGCGGCCGCGGTGGTCAGGACCAGGGACGGGCCGGGCGTCGGCA
>JACKQG010001239.1_pt1 | contig 35805 bp, 28 predicted proteins | sample 8237621 | NCBI WGS metagenome assembly JACKQG01 (sample SAMN15677084, study PRJNA649215) | marine metagenome | biome: marine; feature: Black Sea; material: saline water; isolation source: suspended particulate matter (SPM) from the Black Sea western gyre | collected 2013-06-09/2013-06-10 | depth...
CAAAAGGGGACATTTTAACTTGTCGGAAATAGGACATTACTACTTATCGCTAACAAATTGCTCTAATTGCTGTTCAATTATCAGTTTTCGCATTATTCTTCCCTTCTGTTTAATCTGGATTATTGGTGTCCGTCAATTCCCAAACACGCAGCACTTCTGCCACACTCCAGGCTTGTGCAAAACAGCCGCGCGGCGTAAAGGGAGGATTCCCATCGAAAATTTCGCTGAGGCTGCCCACGCCGTGATTCTTCAAATGATGAAGCAGAGGGGATAAGAAAGAACGTGCCAGATCAGCATCGCCATAAACACGTAAGTGTGCCTGCACGAAGGGACCAATCAGCCAACCCCAGACTATGCCCTGATGATAGGAGGCATCCCGCCGGTGTTGGTCGCCGCCATAATGCCCAATATAATCTTTATCATCAGGAGCCAAGCTACGCAGCCCATGCGATGTGAGCAAATGGCGGGCGCAGACATCTACGACAGCACGTTGCTGTTTTGGGGTTAGCGGGGAGTGGTGAAGCGAAACTGCGAATAGCTGGTTGGGTCTTAGGGATGGGTCATCTCCCTGGGGTCCAGCAAGCACGTCTAGGCAGTGGTTCGTTTCGTTATTCCAAAAACGGGAAAAACTCTGGGATACGTGTTCCGCCATTTTAACGAAATTCTCCGCAGGCTCATCCAATCGCTTTGAAAAATCGGCCATAATACGCAGGGCGTTGTACCAGAGGGCGTTAATCTCAACCGGCTTTCCGATGCGCGGAGTTACTACCCAATCACCTACTTTGGCATCCATCCAGGTCAGTTGCACACCCTCTTCTCCAGCATAGAGTAAACCATCTTCTGGGTCTACATGAATCTGATATCGGGTACCACGTTGATGCCAAGCGATGATCTCTTGCAAGACAGGGAAGAGTTCCCGCAGGAGATCGTCGTCATTTGTCTGCGCATGATAAGCCCGTAAGGCTTCGAAATACCACAAGCTAGCATCGACGGTATTGTATTCGGGCTGCTCGCCGACTTCGGGGAAACGGTTGGGGATCATGCCGCGATCTACATGACGCGCAAAGGTACGCAGGATACTGCGGGCGACTTCCGGGCGACCGGTGGTGAGCGTCAAGCCAGATAGGGCAATCATCGTATCGCGTCCCCAATCGCCGAACCACGGGTAACCGGCAATGATGCTTTTCCCGTTGGGATCATCGGCAGAGGGCCGATCTACAATAAATTGGTCAGCCGCCAAAACCAATTGCTGGATTTCTGGAGATTCTGCGGATGCGCTGCTCTTGGAGAGAAGCTCTCGCTCGTAGTTTTGTCGTACCTGAAAAGCAGCGGCTCCATCTGGATTTGGGTTTGCTTCCGTGCTAACGAGAAACGTCAAACTCTCGCCAGCCTGGAGTGTGGCACGAAACTCCCCGGCGCAAAGGAGGTATTGAATAGGATCCAATCCTCGATAAGCCTCTGCTCTTAAATAATAATCCCGATACCATTCGTGTTTGGCAGTGGCTTCAGCACGGTCGCTTAAAAGGTAGAAAGGCGTGGCATTCTCGAACGCCGTGATGGACAGCCCCTTTTCTAGGGGAGTAATCTGCATCTGCCGCCGATTGGTTTGCATGGTGGCATGGTGTCCGCGATAATCAACCAGCGCTTTTAAGCTGATCGTTAGGGGATACGTGCCTCGTTTCAAATCATAGCGGATATAGGTGGTGTTTTCGCCAGGTTGCATCCAGATGCGTTTTTCAAGCAAAGCATCAGCGAGAGCATAGGTCCAGACAGGGGTTGTTCCTTCCAGGTGAAAGCGTTCAAGGTGTAAGAACCCTTTTGGGTCAACCGCACCACTGCGCCAATGATTTGAGGACAAAGGGAATACCCCGTCATCATAATGAGCAGTTTCATCTAGTTTTGCTAATAGAAAGGTGCGCTCCAGCGGTGGCTTGAGTGCCGCAACCAGCAAACCATGATAGCGGCGAGTCAATGTGCCAGCGATGGTGCCAGAGGCATAGCTACCAATCCCGTTTGTGATCAGCCATTCGCGCGATGTTGCTGATTCACAGTGATTTAAAATAGCGCGTCCAAATTCAATTGTCATGCCAAATCTCCTCCGCTTTGTTGGATCAATTTTGCCACCAACGCCGTCCAGCCTGTTTGATGACTGGCGCCAATACCTTGACCGCTATCGCCATGAAAATATTCATAGAAAAGGATATGATCGCGCCAGTGGGGATCATTCTGGAAGATGGACTCGTTGCCATTGAATCTGCGCTGACCCTTTTCATCACGCAGGAAAATACTTACCAGGCGACGAGACAATTCGGCAGCGACGTTGCCAAGATCGGTATTCTGACCCTCCCCGGATGGGAATTTGACTTCTAAAGAGTCTCCGTAGTAATGATGATATTTTTGCAGCGATTCGATCATCAAATAGTTGACCGGGAACCAGATCGGTCCCCGCCAATTGGAATTGCCCCCAAACATCCCACTTGTGGACTCGCCTGGCTGATAGCTGACCTTATGTTCCTGTCCATCTACCGAGAAGACGAAAGGGTTATCTTCATGTTCTTTAGAGAGAGAGCGGAGACCGTAATCCGACAAGAATTTATTTTCATCGAGCATGTGTTCCATGACTTGCTCTACTTGCTTTTGGTTGACAAGAGAAAGTAAAAGGCGACCATCTGTCCCGGGTTTGGTCAAAGAGGCGATATTCTCTACCAGATGGGGACGATGCTTGATGAACCAATCCATGCGCTTTTTGAAGCGGGGTAGTTTGTCCAGCAATGCCGGTTCCAGTACCTCAACTGCATATAGCGGAATCAAGCCGACAAAAGAGCGTATCTTCAGCGGGAGATGGCGATCATCGGGTGTGTGGATAATATCGTAATAAAATCCATCTTCTTCATCCCATAAACCTTTAGCACCGCATTTATGACTAATTGCCTCAGCAATATAAACAAAATGCTCAAAGAACTTGGTTGCCATATCTTCATATTCCGGGCGCGTGCGGGATAACTCTAACGCCATCGCCAACATATTCAGGCAATACATCCCCATCCAGGCGGTGCCATCGGCTTGTTCCAGATGTCCACCCGTTGGGAGGGGCGCGCTGCGGTCGAAAACACCAATATTATCCAGACCTAAAAATCCACCTTGAAAAACATTATTCCCGTCAGCATCTTTACGGTTGACCCACCAATTAAAGTTGAGTAGCAATTTTTGAAAAACACGCGCCAAAAAATCTCTATCGGCAACCCCGGTCACTTTGCGGCTAATTTTGTAGACACGCCAGGCAGCCCAAGCATGGACGGGCGGATTGACATCACCCAACGCCCACTCGTAAGCTGGGATCTGTCCGTTGGGATGCATATACCATTCACGCAGCATCAGAATAATCTGGCGTTTTGCCCATTCAGGATCAATCATAGCGATAGGTAGAGTGTGGAAGGCTAAATCCCAGACAGCGTACCACGGGTATTCCCATTTATCGGGCATGGAAATCACATCCAAGTTATAAAGATGACTCCAATCACTATTACGACCATTTTTGCGTGTTTCCGGAGGAGGCGGACCGGCAGGATCGCCCTGCAACCATTGCTCTATGCCGTAATGGTAAAACTGCTTGCTCCACATCAGCCCCGCGAAGGCTTGGCGTTGGATATTCCGTTCATCGTCATTTAGCTTCGGAGATTGCACCGCGGCATAGAATTGATCGGCTTCCTGGATACGCTGTTCAAAAACGGATGCAAAATCGGAAAAAGGTGCCTGATTTTCCTGATTGGTAAACCGAGTGCGAATGATAAAGGTCTCACCCGGCTCAAGCATGGTCTGAAAGTGGACGGCGGCTTTCGTCCCGTGTTTTTCAGGATTGACACCCTCGGAACGCCCGTGGACAACGGCTTGGTCAATGCCATCCTTGACGTGGGTACCGGTATTGGACGTGTTAAAAAGACGCTCGTAGTTGGTCTCGTTTTCGGTAAAAAGGAAGGGGGCGCCATTTGTATCTGCGTACCACCAACGCTCCCCTAAATGGCGATGGTTCGTATAGAGAGTCATCTCATCCAAAGCGCGCAACTCCGGTTTGGGGCGATCATAGCCCCACGACCAGGTGTTGCGAAACCAAATATGAGGCAGCACATGGATGGGAGCAGACTCTGCCCCACGATTGGTCACCGAAATTCGACAGAGAATATCTTCCTGATCGGCTTTGGCATATTCGATATACACGTCAAAGTAGCGAGTTTCGGTGAACGCTGCCTTTAATGCATCGACAAGTTCATACTCTGGAGCAAGACGGTCGCGTTTCCCGTTTTCATCCACTAGTTGGCTATAAGGGTATTCCACCTGAGGGTATTTGTAGAGCATTTTGGCATAGGAATGCGTTGGGGTGCTGTCCAGATAATAATAATATTCTTTGACATCCTCACCGTGGTTACCCTGATTGCCCGTCAAACCAAAGAGCCGTTCTTTTAGAATAGGATCTTTTTCATTCCAAAGTGCCACTGATAAGCATATATTTTGGAAACGGTTAGAGAATCCCCCCAAGCCATCTTCGTTCCAGCGGTACGCACGACTGCGGGCATGATCGTGAGGAAAATGCTCCCAGGCTTCACCCATTGCGCTGTAATCTTCACGCACTGTGCCCCAAGCGCGTTCACTAAGATAGGGCCCCCAGTTTTTCCAGTCTGCTTTGCGGGATTCAGAATCTCTCAGGCGTCGATCTTCGGCTCTTTCAAATTTAGACATGTGGAGACTCCAAGCCATGACAGGCTGCGCCCAACAAGGCGACTTTAGGGTTGCAGATTACATAGACAGGGATATTCGTAAGCAAGTCTGAAAAGCGACCTTTATTTGTAAACGCTCGAATAAAACGGGGTTCTTTTAATGCAGTCAAAATGCGCGGAGGGATGCCACCACCCAAGAAAATGCCGCCTGTAGCCATTACTTTTAATGCCATATTGCCAGCCTCAGCACCCAAGATAGAGACAAAGATATCGAGGGTTTTACTGCAAAGTATGCAGTTTTTTTCTTCATCCAAGGCGGTGTTAACGATAATTGGCGTAGGGTCATCAGCATCAGCTAATTCTCTAGCCAGCCATACTGGTTCATCGGCATAGCCGCTATCTTTGAGAAAATTATAGATATTGGGAATGCCTTTTCCGGAACAAACTCGCTCATAACTGACGTGACCGTATCGATCTTGCAGATAGCGGAGCAGGTCAAGTTGGAGGGGTGTTGTTGATGCAAAATCAGCGTGTCCCCCCTCAGATGCGTAGGTTTGATAGCGCACCCCAGCCCAAGTCAAGAACGCTTCGCCCAAGCCGGTTCCCGGTGCGACCACAGCCAGATTCCCTTCTACTTCTGGCTGCCCTGCGTTGAGCGTATTCAAGTCATCCGAATCTAAAAAGGGAATAGAATGGGCAATCGCATCCAAATCATTGAGCAGACGAATTGAGGGAATCTTTAGTTTCTTCTCAAGTTGTCTTTCTTCCATCACCCAGGACAAATTGGTGACTGTGGCGCGGGTGCCGATAACGGGTCCCGCCACGCCGATGCTGGCATGATCTATGGGAAAGTTGTTTTTCTCAAGGAATTCACCAACGAGGGCTTCCAGGCTTGGGTAATCTCCACTGGCAAAGGTTGCCTCTACCAAAGGCCCGCGCAACCCATCGTTAGACGTAAAAATAGCCAAATTTGTTTTTGTTCCGCCAATATCACCGGCAAGTAGCATTGTAGACTCTCTTTTGATATTTATAAAAACAAGTGGGATTGCCCCTGCCTGCGCAAGATAGCATCTTAGCCAACTTGCGCAGGTCTTTAGATACGAAAAAAGGTGAAATACTAAGCGGCTCCAGATGGTGTTACGACAACGCAGTTATCTCCATCCAAATTATTAGGCTCATAAGAGTCAGCCTGCCAATCATTACACCAGTGCTCACCGTTGACCAGATAACGGAATTTGTATGCACGATCCGGCTCTAACTCAAGCGTAGCGCAATACGCACCTTTTGCGTTAGCCTTCATAGGTGTGGCGGTCAAATCCCAATCGTTGAATTCGCCTACCAAGTGGATATTTTCTATATCAATGTCCTCTGGTCGTTCAGATTTGAGTAACTCAAAAGTAACTTTAACTACCTTGCGTGATTTGACGTACTGTTTCTTTAACATGAATACCTCTCTTCGCTGCCAGAGCAGCATATATTAACTTCTTTAGCGTTTTAGCTACCTACAGATTTCCTTCGGGCCCGTTCAAGTACGTCTGTAGTAATTCACTTGCCATTCAATCTATAGCCGAGATAACAAATCGTTTTTCTTTACTTTCTTCATTTTCAATATGATTGCGCTATTTTTGAAATTCTTACTATATTCCCGCCTTGCTTTACATCTATATAGCTGTATCAGTAAAGAAGAACTCTGCTTAGCAATATGTTTCTTTGAAACCGGATATGCAAAAGATAACTTTGGTAAGAGAAAGAACCCAGTTGACATCTAAGTCATCACAAGGCTCAAAAGCCTAAATTCTTTCAACTACAAAAGTGAGGTAATAAAATGAACGTTCTCAATGCAATCATTGCAGGTTTGGTAGGTACAGCGGCTCTCAGTATGGTCATGGCAATGGCACCGAAAATGGGTATGCCCAAGATGGATATCGTCGGAATGCTTGGTTCAATGTTTGGCAAAGCCAATCGCCAGTTAGGGATGATGCTCCACTTTATGATGGGCATCGTCTTTGCCTTAATTTACAATTACCTTTGGACACTTGGTGTAGGAAGCGCAACCCTGCTCAACGGCTTATTCTTCGGCGCAGCCCATTGGCTGGTCGTCGGAATGATGATGGGAATGATCCCAATGATGCATGCCGGAATAAAAAGCGGTGAAGTTGAAGCTCCTGGACTCTGGATGACCAATAATGGCGGCTTGAAAGCCTTTGTTGGTGGTCTAATGGGACATATGGTCTTTGGTCTAGTTGTCGTGTTGGTCTATAACGTTTTCTAAATTTTCTTTCTTCTCCTCCCCTTTCTATAAGCGCTCCCATATAATTTCAGAGAGCGTTTGTAGATTTAATGGAGCGTTCCCTTATTATGATTATTTTTTTGTTGCGCTTATGATTTGCATCTAATCTTTTATTAGATGCGCTATAATTGCGCCATGCAAACTTCTCGTGATAATGATGCTTGGCTAAAAGATTTACACTCTACGGGTGAGGAAAAAGAAGCTGCGTTGGCAGACTTACACGCAATTCTTTTACGGATCTTGCCCGCGGCTTTATCTCGCTGGCTTCCTTCTACTTCAAGCCACTTTGAAATCTTCATTGAAGATACAGCGCAAGAAACAATGTTGCGCGTGATGGACAAATTGGACCGCTTTGAAGGCAGAAGCAAATTTACAACTTGGGTCTACAAAATTGGCGTCCACATTGGCTTAGGTGAATTACGCCTGCGCAAATGGAAAGAGGTCTCGCTCGATAAACTCGAAGAAGGCAACGAGCTAGATGAAATGCCCTCAGAGCGTTTTTCGTCGGAAACCCCAAGCCCAGAGGCAATGTTAGAGCGCAAAAACGTAATGGAAATGGTGCAGCGGATTATGAAAGAGGAATTGACACCCCGCCAACACGAGGTGATGATTGCTGTCGCAATACAGGGGATACCGCTAGACGTTGTTGCCGAACAAGTTGGCAGTAACCGTAATGCACTCTACAAATTGATGCACGATGCCCGCTTGCGCCTCAAACAACGTCTGGAACGTGATGGTGCTTCACCCTCTGATTTATTGGCAGTGTTTAACCAATGATTGGAATAATCGAGAAGTTTATGAACTGGATACGACCTAAAAAAGACCTTTCGGCAGAATCTTCCGCAATGACGGTGCAGCTGCTCCAAACTTTGGCAATGACAAAGGAAGATGAGTATTCATGCGATGACGCACATCATCTCATAGATCAATATGTCGAGATAAAAACACGCGGAGAAGATGTTGAGAAATTGATGCCAATGGTGAAGCACCATCTGGATATGTGCAGAGATTGCTTTGAAGAATACGAAGCGTTGATGGATGTTTTGGAGCTTGAAGATGTGCAATAAGAGGACAGAAAAGGGCGTATCACGCGTAATTTGGGCTTGATAACCTCTAATTGGCTTAATTTTGAAAAAAGAAAGTAATTCTATTAGAGCAAACTCAGGGGGGTTTTTATTATCTATATTCTCTCAGCATCTTGCTCTTTTCACTGACTCTGTAAATCTTTCCCTTTAGATATATTTATTTACCGAAATTGAATTAATGCTTGGACGATAATTTGAAAAAATGTTCTTGCAATACATCCAGACTCTTTCAAGTGCCCCTTTCTTCGCGAAGAAAGGGGCACTTTTCATATACGTAAAGTATAGAATTGTAAGAAGCGTGTCAATTAGCTCATCTAGGGGATAAGGTTTAAACCAAAATACTAATTAATCAGATGATAATAGGAGAATTATTATGGACAAAATGATTGGAAAAATGGCGAAGATGTTCCCAATGATGATTGCCTTGGGGTTCATGATCGTCCTTGCGGCTTTCGTTGTGGGATATAACAATTCCCAAACTGCTGCGGCCTATTTCGCTCAGCCTAAGGCTCTGCGGGAGACCACAATGATGGCACAACGGGCCTCTATGGAGAGCGTTGGCTTATGGATGCCACCCTTCAAATTCCTCGGGCTTGGTTTTATTCTGGCCGGGATCGTGATGGCTTTACGGATCATCATCGACAATCTTAAGGGTGCTGGTGAAGAAGTTCTCTCAAATTTGCCTGCAAATGCCCGTCCGCAATTGCCCGAAGCCCCCTGGTATGGACGGATAATGCCGATGGCCATGATGCTCGGTGAGATGTTCTTTTTCATTGCTTTTGGTGTCGGAGTATGGCTTTCGGGGATTGCTCGAACAGTTTTCGCAAATCCGCTTCCAGCAATTGACGCAGCAAGACCTGGATCAGCATTGTTGACTGGTATTCAGACTATCCACATTGTGGAAGGTTGGTTGGTTCCTTTCAAGTTTTTCGCGATCTCAACTGAATTCCTCGCCATCACAATGGGCTTGGCGACGATTATCTTCATTCTCAGCGCACAGACCAAAATGCTCTCAGGCGTTTTAGTCTCTGGCAAATAAAAGGAGTATTTGATATGAAACCCGAAAATAAAATTTGGCAAATGAAAGCATTTCCTCTCTTTACCCTGATGGGATGGGCTTTTATTCTCACCGCATTCCTCGTTGGTCTCTTCGTTATGTTGCCGACCGCCGCCAATTACTGGGGCGGGAACGCCAAAGCCCTCCGTGATACCGCCGAAGTCGGCTCTGCGCTACTCGGACAATTGGGCACGCTAGCAACGACTCCCCGCTGGCTTGAGCCGCTCGCTTTCTTGGGCGTAGCCTCTTTCATGGTCGGGATTGCGTTAGAATTTTCGACCATCCCCGCTTTGCTTAACAATCGTGGCAAGATAATGAGTGCTTGCTTCCCCTATTTGAAAAAGGAAAATTAGACATGAATAAAAAATCACCTTTTCCCTTTGGCATGATCGAAGGCATGATGCCCATGTATCCCCGCATCGCATTTATGGGCTGGATGCTCTTACTGATCGCCTTTTTTATCGGATTATTCTCTCTCAGCCCTGCTTGGGGAACCTTTCTCTCGGATGCGAAATCCGTCCGTGAAGGTGCTGCCGCTGGATCAGCTTTTGTGCAGGCGAATACGACAATTCACGTGACCGAGGCTTGGGTGCCGCAGTTGAAATTCTTTGGTCTCGGGCTGGGTCTAATGGCAATTACGATGGCATTGGGTACGATTGCGATGAAATTGCGTGCAATGGGCGATGTCATTCTTAGCCACATGCCCGAAAATCAACGTCCCGCAATGCCTGCCCCGCCAAAAGCTGTCCGAATCTTTCAGCTGAGCACCCTAATGGGCGTTATGATCCTCATGATTGTGCTAATCATTGGCATCCTTTTAGCAACGGGCGTAGTCCCCTCTTACTGGGCACACTCCATTATGGGTGACCTAAATCCAGCAGTATCTGGTTCAGCCTTACTTGCTCAGTTGGGCGTCGTCAGCAGCTTTGCAACTTGGCTTAACCCGCTACGCATGGTTGGGATGGCTTTCCTCTTCACCAGCATCATATTGGCTCTCAAGGTCATTATCGGTACACTGCAATTGCAGTCAGGATTGCTCTCTAATTTCTATCAGCAGGCCAGCAGTAAGTAAAAAAAAGGCGTCTGACTAAAAAGCTCATCCGTATTTGCGGATGAGCTTTTTTTGTCAATAATTTCTGCAAGCGTGTAATTGAAGTGAAATTTCTTTGACGAAATCAGGGCAGATATTCGGGGGTGCAGGAGCACCGACCTTAGCTGATGGGATGGGACTCACTCAAAAAAATGCTAGACAGCTAGAAATTAAGTCTGTTGACCTGCTTGATGATGGAGGGGTCATACTCAAATACCGAATTCAATAGGTAACAGGTACAATGATTACCTGTTACCTATTGCTAAATATGAACAAGGAGCTTTTATGTCTTTATCTCAAATGAAAATCAAAGAATTATTAGATGAAAACCGCGCTCATGAATGCGAAGGTTTTGGTGAGAGCAATGTATGTGTTCGAATTGCCGCTATTGCAGACTTACCCTCGCGCTTTGGAGATTTTCAAGTGGTCGCGTTTTACAATAACCGCGACAATAAAGAACACGCGGCCTTTGTTAAGGGCGATATTTGCGGAGCGGAAGATGTCCCCGTGCGTGTTCATTCGGAATGTCTCACCGGTGATGCTATTGGATCATTACGATGCGATTGCCGCGATCAATTGGAATCCGCATTGACTAAGATAGGCCGGATGGATAAGGGGATTTTGCTCTATATGCGTCAAGAAGGACGCGGGATTGGATTCACCAATAAGGCGCGGGCTTATGGCTTACAAGACCATGGCTACGATACAGTAGATGCTAACTTGGCCTTGGGATTCCGCGATGATGAGCGCGAATACAGTGTCGCTGCGCATATGCTTTTTTCGTTGAAGGTCAAATCGATTCAGTTGATGACGAACAATCCCAACAAAATTAATAATTTGACCCAACTTGGAGTGGTGGTTTCAAAACGCATTCCTCATATAATTCCCCCCAACGAGCACAATCAGTTTTATCTGGAAACCAAGGCCACTAAATCAGGCCATCTGATGGATTTCCAAGGCAAAGAACGTTTGTTGGAGCAGGGAGATCGCCCAATTGTGGAGGGGATGACCCCTGAGCAAATCGCGGCGCTACAGAATTAAGGAAGGTGTTTTAAAATGGTACTTGAAAATCGAGTGGTTGTAATCACTGGGGCAACAGGCGGTTTGGGCCGTGTAGTTGCCCACAGCATGGCAAAACAAGGCGCGCGATTAGCCCTTCTTGGACGTAGCACTGAACGGCTGGAGCAGTTAGCGAGTGAAATCGGTCTGACAGAAGACCATTATCTGGCACAGGAGGTCAATCTCAGCAATGCGGAAGCGGTCGAGGCCGTTGCCCAAGCTGTTGCTGGTAAATTTGGAAAAATGGATGTGCTCCTGAATCTCGTTGGTGGGTGGACCGGTGGAAAATCGGTGGTCGAGGCTAACCCCGATGATGTATCTACCATGCTTCAGCAGCATGTCTGGACAACATTCTTTATGGCTCAGGCTTTTGTCCCACATTTAGTGGATAATGAATGGGGGCGAGTCATTATCGTTTCTTCACCGTTTGCAGCCTCGCCACGCGCCAAGGGAGCACCGTATGCTATGGGCAAAGCTGCCCAAGAGGCTTTAATGTTGACGCTAGCTCAAGAGTTAAAAGGGACGGGTGTTACATCTAATGTCCTATTGGTTAAGACTATCGACGTGAAACATGTCCGTGAAAACGACTCGTCTGCCAAAAATGCATTTTGGACGACTCCTGAAGAAATTGCCAACGCGATCCTGTACCTATGCTCAGACGAAGCCAAAATGGTAAATGGAGCTCGCCTTCCTCTCTATGGAAGTCCGTGATTTTCTTATCCATTTTCGTTGATTACTTCAATTACACCATTTCACAATCTAAGAACCGATCTGTAAAATGCTCGTAGGGACAAGCAACCCTACGCGCGGATTCAGTAACTATCGAAAGAAGCTCAACTTTTAACAAAAGTTGAGCTTCTCGAACTTTGGATAGTGCTCCTTAGCAATTGAAATGAATGCCGAGACAACGAAGCAAATCAGCTTTAATTTAGATGCGATTGCCCTCGGGTATCCATGGGTTGCTCCTGTCCATTGATGGTTGGGATACCTCAAATGTACTGGAAACTCATGGATTTTTCTACCCCTTCATCTCAAGGTAGCAACTTGGGTTAATATTACTGTATTTATAGAGGAAAAAATACGGATGAGGTTTTTAAAGGGTACGGGTGTTTTGATCGTCAGGTAGCATTTGTTATTCCCAAAAAACAGAAATTACTTTACTACCGAACAAAATGGTGCCCCCACGGGGACTCGAACCCCGGCTTTCACCTAATTTGATAGTCCAAAATAGCTTATGTAAATCCAAGTTTATGCTCAAGTAGGAATATTTTTTATCTCAAACAAAAGCATTTTCTCTGAATCTACTTAAAGGAGATAGAGAGCTGCAAATCAATATCACTCCAAGACCAGGATTACTTGCAAACCAGCACCCAAAAATGACGATGGTATCCTCCATCGTCATTCCTAACTATACTGTAGTAGACTTTCAATAAGCTTCTATGAATTCTCAGTCAATTTTTCCAGAATCAATTGATTTAAGCTTTTGTTGCGAGCCGCAGCCTCTACTGCTAAATCAGCATGAACAGGAGGAGGAACACGCAAGTTGAATTTACCAGAATATTCCCTGCGTGGCTCTACGCCATCCTCTTTACACATTTCAAGAAAAACGCGTAATGATATTTCGCCTTCCTTGCGTAACCCATCTATATCTTTAGCATAAAAATCAGCCCCACCATTGAGACCAACAAACTCACCACGAAACATTTCAATTTCTGGGTCGTATTGAATAGTGGCTCGATAACCGTTAAGTTCCATTATATTCAACATCATCCTGCTCCTGTCCTCAAGTCTCTTCTCCAAGATAACTGACCATTTTCTAATAAAGATCCTATCGTTTTATTTCCTATGGTTTTACTTCATTTTGATCTAACCATTTTCGGATACTAGCTATAGCACCTTTATCTGTATTCGGTGAAGGGTGTGGTCTGTGAAAAACTCGTCGCTCACCAAATAATCGCACGCCAACTCGTGACCCTTCCCGCTCGCTTATCTCAGCACCTAATTCAAGAAAAAGTGCTTCAACTGCGCGCCATTTGATATTACCGCTTATTGGCCGTGCAAATATCAGTTGCAGTGTCTTCTCATGTTTTCGTTTCATGATGCAATAACCTGTTTCTGTGTATAGTAAAGTCCTGCGCTTACAAAATATAGTACCATATAACGGTACTGAGCGCAAGTAACAAACTGTAAACCAAGCTAGTTATTTGGGAGATATAAATTGCTAAATCTCCGCTGCTGCGCCTAACACATCGTCAGTAGTTACAGCGTCATATTTTCGCATGGTCGCTTCACTATGTCCCATCTGAGCAGCGACAGTGCGATCATCACCTATCTTTTTGCGCCAAAGCCGGAGAGCTGTGTGCCTGAGAATATGCGGGGACAACTCAATCTCCAGCTTGGCACGTTTTCCAACTTCCTGTACCATCTGTTGCACAGAACGAACACCCAAAGGCTTGTAACCCTTCTTTATCTGCGCAAAAACAAAATTGTGCTCACAGATTAATGCCTCTCTAGCTGTCAACCATTCAGCTAATGCCAGGCGTGCTTTAAGCGGCACGCCTGCTACTCGATCTCGACCACCTTTTCCTTGGCGAACCAAGATCGACCCGGAGCGCTCCCCCAAGCGAAGATCACTTAACTTTAGATTCACCAGTTTATCCACCCGTAAACCGACATACATCATGGTTTCTACAATTGCTCGATCCCGGATCAATCGCAGGCGGGCAGCATCAGTTTCCTTCCAAGGCACATTGAAAACCCGTTCCACAGCCCGGCGTTCAAGGCGACGTAGGCCGCGCTTGGTCATAGGTGTTTGGCGCGGCAAACGAATGCCCTCTGTGAGGTCACGCATGATACGCGGATCTGTTTTTTGCAGGTAAAGACAATAAGCTCGGATTGCAGCGAAGTAACGCAGTACAGTATTAGGCTTGCGCCCTTGGATAGTTTGTAACTGGCTGATGAAATCTTGGATGTCATCTGATGTGAGATTTTCAGCGGAAGGCGATAATCCAGTGCTCTGCTTGAACCAACGCGCAAAACGATCCAGATCACCTATGTAGCTCTGAATGGTCTTCTCGCTACCGCGCCGGTGTTTACCTGGTAAAGGATTACTCTTAAGCCATTGGGCAAATTCAATAACTGTTTGATGGTTGGATTCCATGTTCTTTTCCTGTTCCTGATAAATCTGCGAAGTATTTTTTCGGGTTTAGCACCCTAAAAACAAGTACTTTTGTGTAGTATTTTAGCATTCTACTGCGCTAAATGCACATTTTGCGAAGTTCTTTTGCAGTGATTTCTGAGGATATAATACTTATGCTGAAACTGAATTTGCAGACAAAAGAGGTCTACATGAGATACTTTTTTACAGGCTCTGGGCGCATTTATACTTTCTCTATCAGATGAACTTCAATCCAAATTGGCAAAAGCCGCTACCGCCTATTCCCTGCAACTACTGCGGAAAAACAGATCATGGGAAAGATACTGCCCCAATGCAAAGGGTCTGGGCTTTCTGGATTAAAGAAAAAAGTCGAGATGCTGGGTGAGGGGGGCACCCAACGCTCTCGACTACCCCCATTCTAAAAGAAAAGAAATTTCTTTTCAAGTGCATTTTAGGGGGTACCGCACTCACTTCCACCAATCGGACAAGGCAATACCCAATCTGATACGCCATCTCCTTCGGCTGTCCATCCGCTTAGACCGGTCTTCTTCGAGGTAATCTGCCACCAAACCCAGCCTCCTGAGCATTGGGGACCGTCCACAACCTCCACTGGTTCGTTTGGCTGGATCAAGCCCATCTGCGGGCTGGCATTATCTGGAGCACTGCGGACTAAATTCGGCTCAGGCGGAAAAGGATTCACAAAAGCATAGCCGCCCTTGAATAAATGCGTTTCATAACCGCCTTCGCAGGGTGTCCAAGGTGTAGGGGCAACAGGTTTCATGGGTAGCGCGGGGGGGATTGTGGCGGTTGTTTCCGCCGAGACAGCTACGTCGATGGCAGGAACTGCCGCCGCTGATCCTTCGCGCCCGAAGACAGCAAACGGTGTCCCGTCTGCCAGCAAAAAGCGCAAAGTATCCCCTTCAGTCTGCACAGCAAAGATATAGAAAAAACCTTCTGTTACTGAGCCGAAGCCCACCACAACACCATCCACGCGAATGCGCTGATCGTCGATCCAGGAGTAGGTATGCCCAAAGTTTCTGAAGATCAAATACTCCTTCATGATTTCCATCCCGGCAGCTTCGTAGACCTCTGCTTCAAGGGGATCAAGCATGGCCGAGCCTGCACCGGTAGACTGCACCGTGTCCAAGACCCACCTGCCCAGAATATCTTGTGGTGCTGCTGGTGCTGTACTGAGTGCTTCTATTGTTGCTTCAGCAGGCTCCGTAATCATAGGAGCTTCTGTAAGAGCTTCTCCCGTCCCCTTACATGCGGCGAGCAGGAAAACTATCGCTAAAATTAATAGAGACCCTTTCTTCATCGTCATTCTCCTCATCGTATGCCTTGCAATTCACATAAAGCCTGGCGGAGATCGTTCTCCACGCCCTTGATCTGGAAACCGTAGGTCACGGCCATATTCCTTGCAAAGACTTCTTCTACCTCTTCGCGCGGCAGTAAACTGGTTACAAAATGCCACTGTCCATAAGGCAGATCGTCATCCAGTGCAGCCAGGATCATCTTGGCGATCACGATCCGCAAAGGTAAATTAAGCGGGCTGTTGATAAGTTCAGGCAAAGGCACTTGCACAAGTGGCGCTCGCTTGAGCGCGTCATCATAGCTGCGCTCGATGATATACGTCCCCTGATCATCTTCGCTCCCAAAGAACAAGGTCCCTACCAGCTCTGTGTGCACCTGGCCCGGTTCCCTGAGCATGATCTTTTGTGTCCAGGCCGAGCCAAATGCCCAATCTGAGATATCCGGGAAATCATCCAGGAAGCGCAGGTTGTAGTAGTAATCGTGCGGGGCAAGCGCATCTGTCAAGATACCCTGAACGATCTTCTTGTTATTCAGCCAAAGGGTACGTGTTCCGTCCTCGGGATCATAAAGGATCCCACTTGACTTATTCTCTTTCTTGATTTGGGCAAAGCCCATTAACTCTGTTTTTGTCGTTTTCATAATCGTCCTCCAGAAAAAATTCTAATTCAGCGGGGGGTTCTTTTCTAATTAACTTTTTAGCGCGTCGCCAGCAAACGTCGGTAAATACGCTCTATACGCCCGGCAGCTACTTTGGGGAGATCATCCAAATGCTCAATGGAGACCCAATTCCCTTGTCCATAAACACTGTCAAAGGAGCTATTTACCCGCGGATTAGGGCTGCCGAGAAAAACCCCGAAAGGCAAAATGCCTTGCTGACGTGCTTTTGCCACCTCTGCCTGCATATCTTCTGTATCATTAAACTGCCCGTCTGAAAGCACAAATTGCAGTTTATTCGCTGCCTGAGATTGGGAAAGACCGATGGTGTTCACAACCATCGAAGGCGCGCCCCTGGTTCCGCCCAAAGACATCGTGCTCAACTTTCCCCTCTCCTTGAGAGGGTATTCATCGTCTCCAATTGTTTTCAGGAGCACGGTAGAGGATCCAAAAGCGCTGACCATATAATCCGCGCCCATTTTATCCATCGCGGCTGAGATCGTTGAGACCGAACCAAAGAGCTTACCTTCGCCGATCTCTGTCGCCATTGAGCCAGACATATCCACACTGATCCCCACCGCCAGCGAGGTGATGTCCTTATCCTGAGTTTGTTGGTATACAGATCTGCTCCCGGCTACAGCACGCTTGAAACGTCGCCTGTCAATCTTCCCGTGCGTTTTATGCCGGGCACGCTGGCGAATGCTGGCCCGCAGCCTCTCCAGACGCTGGGCAAAGCGTTTTCCCGTTTCCTGGGCCTGCTTGTCCAAGGGTTCCAATTGAGCTAAATTGGCTTTCCCAACACGGATGCGACTTCTATCTATGGCCGTATAAATGGAAACTGTGCTCCCGTCGTTTTTTTGTATCTCCATCGTTTCGCCCAGTTTACTCAAGGGCTCCCGTAGTTTCTTGGCGGCCAGCTTATTTGCCCCGGCAGCCTTTCTGCGGGAGATACCGGAAATAATCTCCTGCGCTGTTGCCCCCAAGACCTCCGATGTGCTGGTGCGTTCTGAAATACCAAAGAAGAAATCTGCATCAGGTTCGGGGGAGACTTCCGTAATCTCCAAATCATCTCCGCCCCCAGCACCATCTCCAGCATCTCCTATTTTGGCCTGATCGGCTTTCTTATCGCCTTTTTCCTGACTCTCATCTTCAGGCTTCTTGCCAGATCGCCCCTTGCCAGACTCTTCGTCCTCGGCTTTCTTTTCCCTCACACCCTTCTTCTGACCCGCATCTTCAGGCTTTTTCTCATGCTTCGCTTCTCCTGCCTGATCGTTTTCATTTGTCTTGGGACGCCCAACCTTCCCCTTTTCCTCATCTTCAGATTTTTTCTCGCGTGGACCTGAGCTTGCTTGCTGCTCATCTTCTTTTGCTCTGCCCCACTGTCCGGGTGCAGGCAATTTGGCATCATTAACATCCTGTCCAGAGAGTCTAGGCGTTGCCGAAGAGATGATGAAATGCCCACTACTTGAACCGCTCCCACCAGGTTGTGGTTGCCCTTGTCCAGTTCCACCGCTTTGCGGTTGCCCTTGGCCGCCCTGAGATTGCTGCTGCTGTTGCTCTTTCTTGTACTCCTCATTCTGCGCCAGAAGGCGGGAAACCTCCACGGCTGCAAAGAGCCCATCTTCGCAGCTGCCACTCGTGCCCCTGTCCACCAGCGGTGTGATCTCATCAAAGAGCTTCCTGGCACGCGGGCTGGCTTGCTCAAAAACTTGCTGCCGTACCCTGAAGAAAGGCAGGGAGCGATAGAGCATCATCCCCGTGACCTGATGTGTCAGGGGAATATCCTCCCCCACAGTCTCATCCCAACGCGGGTTGATCTTCGCATCAGCCGCCAGAATGGATGCGATCCCCCGTCTGCGCTGGGCCTGAAGCCTCTCCATGCGCCCATCTTCGATGATATTAAAAACCTCGGCCACCATCCCGGCTTGCCCCTTAGGTAATCCTTCCACTTCTTCCTCGCCCCTGGCGATCTTCAAGACCCGGGCCCAGACCGCAGGTTCTGTATCTTCTTCATGGCCCAGCTCGTGATAAACACCGGCTTTCATCGCCAATAGATTCTCAGCAGTAAAGGCATCTTTCCCCAAAGGGTAACGCTCGGCATTGATCCGCCCTTTCATATTGGTGCTGAACATGCCGTTTCTGGGGCCGCCTTTCTCTTCCAGGACCACGCGCCTGGGCGCACCAGCCATGGCACTGGCGATCCGGCTGTAGGTTTCCACCAGCACAGCCGAGCCAGGGTCTCTTCCGCGGTCATCCATTTGACGCCTTAACGTCTCGTCTGCAGTAGCGATCGCAATGGTGGATGGGAGATCATCCCCTTTTTCATTCAAGCCTGTCAGCGGGTTGAAGCCGCGCAAATCTCGCCCCTCCTGATCCAGACCGGTCTTATAGCTGTATCCGGGCATGGGGCCGCCCTGGAATTCAGAATCGAAATCTTCCCTGAAGGGAGTCTCCAAGACCACCAGGCTGGCATCTTCCTCTGGCCTGATCCAGGAGCCAAGACTCGTTTGGTTGCCGATAAAGCCCTCTCCTGCACGAAGTTCATCCGCTTGGATGGGCATGGAGACTGTGTCGCCGCTAAGGTCTTTGTGCAGATCAAGCCCTCTGCCCAGAACGCCCATCTTGGGCTTCCAGGCTGCCACGATCCCATTATTGAATTGGATCACTTCCTGATCCCCAAAACTGGGGCATTGATGCGCCCTGGCTCCAGTATATTGTCCACATTTAGAGCAGCGCAGGCGCACGCCTAGGTAGGCCGCATCCAGATTCTTCCGGGCACGCATCTCGGAGCGCAAGTAACGAGCTGAGAGAGTCGTATGAGGGGCTGTGACGGTGTATCCATCGAAATATGCATTGTGGTTTCGCATCCTTAGACTGGCAAAACGATGGAGGTCGCTACCCGCCTTCACTTCTGCCAGACGAATGCGCGGATCCGCCAGGCGTTTGGCAAGTTCCTGCTCCTGCGGGACATAGCTGCGGACCATAATGGCCTTTTTATATTTGCCGCTATAACGCCAGGAGCCTTCGTGCTTCAGTTTTTGAGCCGGGTTTTCCGGGTTGAAGCAATGGTCTGTCTTGGGATCGTATTCCCAGCCGAGCAGATTATATTGCCTGCCTTTCTGATCTGGTTCGGTCAGGCCCGTCTTGCGACTGTAGCCCCAGGCATCATGCCAGGGGACTTTGGGGTAGGGCTTGCCCTTTTTGTCCAGGCCCTGCTGATCGTAGCCTGTCCAGGAGCGCCCCTGCCTGAAGCCTTTCATCGTATAGCCCAGGCGATCCTTATCTTCGAGTTCATCTTCGTAGCGCGGCATAAAGCCATTGTCGGAGAAGCCTTCCAGGTCGATCTCATATCTTTTAGGGTTCTTCAATCCTGCCCGGCTTACATCCAGCTCAACACGCTGCCTGGCCGCTGTCTGGTAATCTACCTGCGCATTGCCCTTGAAGCCGTAATGATCCAGCCCCTGATCGTTATAGCCATCTGCATCGAAGCCAAAGCGGTCGTAGCCGTCTGGGTATATGCCCTTTTGGGCAGCAGTAAAAAAGTCCTTTCGCTGCTCTGTGTCCACACCATCTATTTCGAAGACCCCGAAATGATGCGCAAAGCCACCGGGATAATTGGGATTGGGGAAGACTGCATTTGCATAGCTGTCTCCATACCAGACGTGTTGACCCTTTTTACTAACGTAGCCTCTGGCATCATAGCCCTGTCTATTTCTCCCGCTTTCTTTATGGAGGCCATTCTTCAGATAATAGCCTTCTCCATCGGTGAGATAGCGCGCGCTTTCATCCATTAATGCGTGAAGCTGTTGTGCTTCTGCCTGGGCTCTCGCACTGAGAAGATCGGTGATCTCTGCATAGCCGCTGCAAGAATTGGCTTTAGGCAAGCCACTGGCGGAATGTGTTGGCGGTGTGATCCCCAAAGAGCGCATCACACCAAAGAGCGCCCGTGTCTTATGCGCCTGGATGATCTTCTCTGCATCATCCTGTGGACCACGTGCTCTGGCAGTCTGGTAGCTTTTTTCCAGGGACTTCTCGTCCAGTTGGTATTTCTGCCCCGCCCACTGTAAGAATTGATGTCTGTTGCCTTCGCAGGACATCTTAGAGTACCTGCCCGAAATAGGCCTCGAAGCGATCTCGCAGGATTTCCTGCTGGGCTGGGAAGAGGTCTTCATCCTGATCGCAGATAATTTCCACCGTTCTGAGGGCGTCGCTCCAGCCAATTTGCTGTCCCAGGGTCAGGAAGCGACTCAGCTCGCGCGGGCCTGGGGTGGTTGCGGTCGGGGAGATCGTCCCCACCTGTGGCTCCTGACCTGTACCACCGGTTAGGACGCGCAGTTCATTCCAATAATCCACCGCGGCTGTGATGGTGGCCTCATCCGGTAATTCATCCTTATTTGTCCTGAAGAAGGAGCGCACGCGCTCGGCCTGTTCTTTCTTGCTGGGGTAATCCAGTTTGAAGGTTGTCATCCGCGAGAGAGGGGCTTGGGCGGGTCGATCTGCATCGCCTTCATAGCCTGGATTCCAGGTGGATATAAAAATGGCTGAGGGATGGACGGGGATTTTCATCGAGCCCCCTTCAGGAGTGGCGATGCTCAATTCCCCGTCTTCAATGATGGATTGCAAGGCAGTCGCCAGCTTGGGAGAACGGACGATCTCGTTCACTGCTGCCACACCACCGCTGGCAGCCAGCAGGCCCAGCGGACCCAGGCGCACCCTTGAGACCGTGGCCCCGTTCTCGTCCGTGGTCAGGACCACTTCCCCAATGGCCTGGGCAATATCCATATCGGGAGTGACGTTCACTTCAAAATAGGGCAGGCCCTGTTTGCCATCATCTGTTTTCAGGGAGGCGGCGATCTGTCTGGCGATGGTATTCTTGCCCGTCCCTGCGGGTCCATAGAGACCGAAGCTCCTGTTCCAGGGGCTGTCTCCAGGCTTACCCCCTTCGCTGCGTTTGAGCATAGTGCCGATCACATTGAAGATGGTCTTTTCCTGTTTGCCCATCTCGTATTCAGGGTTGAGGCTAGGGAGATTTTCATCGAGGGGATCGAAACGCTGGCCGCCCCAGTCTTTGGGGACATTATCCAGAAAAAGATCGGGAGCGGGCATGGTCACAGCAGCCAGGGCTTTTTCCTGCTCCAGTGTCTTCATCCCAGCGGGACGCTGTAGGCCCTGGCGTTCCTGCCTGGGTGGACAGGTGTGATCTTCGCTCATAAATTGACCGCATTTCGGGCATTTCTCCGGGCCGCCGGTGATTGCGGCTTGCTGCACCGCCGCGCCGCTGGATGCTGCACTGACTGCTGAGGTGATGGCGGCGCTCAAGCCCTGCATATCTCCGGAGGAAAAACCACTATTTCCCTTGCCGCCTGTAGACATTTTTGTGAGGCGATCCAGTGTCGCTTGTTGGGCAGCCATGATCGCGGCCAGCTCTTTCATCGCCGCTCCGACCGCAGGATCAGCGGCAGGAGCTGGTGCAGCGGTCGCCACCGGTGCGGGTTGGCTTTGGAGCATGGCAGCTACTGCTCCAGCCAGGCTCTTGGCAAAATCATCTGGCATGACCACTTGCACCGGCGCAGGGATGTCTGTCTGTGCAGGATCGGGAGCGGGGAGGGGAACTGCGGGCATGGCTACGGGTGCTTTTTTCACAGGAGCAGGCTTCTGAGCAGGCTTTTGTGCCTTACCAGGGCAATTATGCCCGCTCTGGCCCACGAATTGCCCACATTGCCCGCACCGTTGCGCGGTGAGCTGTCCGCCCAGGGTTAGTTTGCCACTGGTGAATTCATCCGGGCGCAGGATGCCTGTGCGCAGGGAGAGATAGGCAGAATCTGCTGCGGCAAGCGGGCTGCCACTCCCGCCCTGGAAGGAGGCAAAGTCCTGGATCAGGGCGTAGTCAAAGGCATTCTCCGGGTGCAGCATTCTGGAAGCCAGAACCGCTGCCATTTGTGCCCCGGATGCGCTTCTTTCGCCAGCCAGATCAGCAGCGATCTGTTTATTGGTGTCGTAGGCTGAAAGCAACTGTCCATTGGCAGCGTAGACTTCGATCTGTCCATTGCCACTATCTGCTATGCTGCCTTCATCCAGAATGCGGATCGCATCGGGCAGGGTTCGACCGACGACGATATTCTTGGCTTCAGGGGCAAATTTGCCGCGTGCTGAAGAAGCATCCTCCGGGCGTTTTGTGCGGGAATAGACAGGATAGTCTTTGCCCCGGATGGTAACTGAGGACCCGCGTGCAGAATGCTTGCGAAACTCAGTTCCTACAAAATGCCCCATATCGTATTCCTGGCCGCCACTGATCTCAACTTCCGCGCCCTGTTGTACAGTCTGGGCCATAGAGCTGCTTGTGGCCGTGGCGCGCATGATGGGAGCATCTTGAGGGATTTGGATACCGTAGGCGGCGGCTGTTTGCTGAACCAGATTTTCACCAGGTAAAGCCTGCTTTAATCCAGCAGCATCGACAACGGCGATCAGGCGGCCATCATCTGTGGAGACGGTGCTGGTTTGTCCGGCCCAATTTACAGGAGTGAAGCCGCTCATCATGGCCTGGGGAATCCCATCCAGGGTGACATCCACTTCTTCACAGCTGAGCTGGTGGATCATCCTGGTGCTGCCGCCATCCTGCGCTGCCTTCAGGAGACTCTCCAGGGCTTCGTTGTTATAGCCGCGAAAGGCTTGGGCAGGTAATCCCAGGCGTCTTTCCAGCATGGCCGCAAGGTCATCTGCACTGGCTGTTGCCGGGCAGGTATGCCCCTTTAGCTGGGAGGCAAAACGACCGCAGTTTCCACAGCGATAATAGCCGCCTTTATCGAAGGAGACTGCCGAGACCTGGCGCGGCCCACCACCTTGCACCAGCCCGTGTTTGGCTTTGACCTGATCCACCACAGCCTGGCTATCTGAAGAGAGGGCTTTTCCCTTCTCCAAAGCATCCAGTGTGTTCAGGATTTCTGCATAGCCAAAACGGGAAGACATCTTTGGGAGGCCGTCTTTGGCATGGGTTGGTGGTTTCAGACCGCTGGAGCGCATTGTGTCGAAGAGTTTTTGGGTCTTGGCAGTTGCGGTGAGTTGGGCGGCTTCGCCTGGCTTCTTTCTAACAGCCGCGCTTTTATTCACCTGGAAGATGCGTTCCAGGGCTTCGATGGCCGCTCCTTCTTTATTACTGAAAGCGGCTATGAGCGGATTATTCACGCTCTGGGCTTGGTGAATGAAGTATTTATGGCGGTTGCCTCCACAGGACATATTTTCTCCTTGGTTAAAGCAAAAGGGACAGGGAACAAGGTCCCCTGCCCCTCGCAGGTGAGATAAGGTGGTGCTATTTTATTGTGTTGAGGAGTTTACTGGGGAAGGTGAGGTTCTGCTAGAGGAATATGTTCTCTCTGTGGGTCATTTTTTTAAGAGTTTAAGCAGTGCACTTAGAGGGACTCGTTTTTATGGCGTGTTACCTTGCAAAATGGTAATTTGTTTTGATAGTATAAGTGTCCCAGATACGAGCATCACCAAATATTTATCTCTTGAGAAAAAGGATCACTAACATCAAATGTTTGCTGCTCTTTTTATTCTAGGAGTGCTCATCTTGACCTTTGCCGGTTGAGCACATTGCGTATACCCCATAAGTGCGGGGCACAGGCTGTTGTCAAGGAGACCTGGAAGCCCAATTTGAGGTGTTCACCCACAATCCTGCCATAACCCATGCGGGAGTTCTCTCGAGCGAGACGGAGAATGAAGCTTTCAATTTCCATACTGATTGGTGGTCGTCCACCCTTGTTTTTGTTTGGATAGGTCCATTTCCGACGAACCAATTCCCGATGCCAGCGCAGCACGGTTTCAGGCTGAAAGATACGGATGATACCCCGGAGTTGATTTGCAGTTTGATGAGTGGTCCGCTTGAATTTGGTGGACAGAACGCCAAGGGTCAGTTTCTCAACCCTGCTGGGTTTGATTGGATGTTTATGTTTGCGCTGCAGGATGGACAGTTGTTGACGAAGAATAAGAATCTCCAGGTCTTTTTCCTGGTCGGATAATCGTCTGATATTGATGAAGCTAAATAGGGTGGTGAAAATATGTTTGAGAATGAACCAACCCATCTGTTTTTATGCTCCAATTTGAGAGATGGCTCCATTCTACCAACAAATGATGATCGGAGGAAAGTTGCTGTTTTCTAGAGTAAAATATTTGGGATGAGGTTTTTGCACGATACGGGGATAATTTAAGATAGGGGGGAGCGCGAATACAACCCCAACAAAACAGAAACCCTTCAGCTCTCCCTTGTCGGTATTTTCAAAGCTTTATTCAGCTTACTCCTCGCCCAGGTCCTCAGCAATTGATTCAAACTGGAGCAGTGCTGCTTCTAAATTCCCTACGATTTCTTTGGCCAGCACATCGGGATTGGGGAGATTCTCTGTATCTTCCAATGAGTCGTCCTTCAGCCAGAAAATATCCAGGCTGACTTTATCTCGTTGCATGATTTCATCATAAGTGAATGACTTGAAGCGCTCAGTCTCTTCTCGCTGATGGCGATTTTCAGGGTTATAACAGTCAATAAAATCTTTCAGGTCTTCCGTCCTAAGCGGATTGGTCTTGAGCGTGAAATGTTTATTCGTTCGCAAATCATAGATCCAAACTTTCTCTGTCCAGGCTTTCTCCCGACCAGGTTTTTTCTTGAAAAAGATGACATTCGCTTTGACGCCCTGGGCATAGAAAAGACCAGTGGGTAACCGAAGCAATGTATGGACATCGAATCCCGCCAACAAACGGCGACGCACTGTTTCGCCCGCACCACCCTCGAAGAGCACATTATCGGGAACGACAACTGCGGATTCACCGTTGATCTCCAAAAGAGTTGCGATATGCTGAACAAAATTGAGCTGTTTATTGCTTGTCGTCGCCCAAAAATCGTCACGCTCATAACTCAAAGCGGACTTATCCGCCTTACCTTCCCCATTGACAATCGTCACACTGCTCTTCTTGCCAAATGGCGGATTAGTCAACACCATATTGAAACGCTGGCCAGGGTCGGAGATAATCGCGTCATTCACTTCCACTGGTGACTCTTCTCCGCCGATGCCGTGCAGGTACAAGTTCATTACACACAAACGGGCGGTGTTGTCTACAATCTCCCAGCCTTTGAAGGTTTGGTTGCGAAGTATTTGTTTCTGTTCTCTGTCCAGCTTGTAATTTTCAGAAATGTAATCATGAGCGGACAGGAAGAACCCACCCGTCCCACATGCGGGATCACAAATGGTCATCCCCGGTTCGGGGCGCATGACTTCAACCATCGCTTTGATCAGCGGACGCGGCGTGAAATATTGCCCGGCGCCGCTTTTGGTATCTTCAGCGTTTTTCTGGAGCAAGCCTTCGTAAATCTCACCCTTGATATCAATATCCAGACCCATCCAGGTTTCTTCGTCAATCAGTCCTATCAGGCGTTTGAGCTTCGCCGGGTCCTGAATGCGATTTTGCGCCTTCCGGAAGATGATTCCCAGCATGCCACTTTCTTTGCCCAATTCAATGAGTGTTTTGCGGTAATGCGTTTCCAATTCGCTGCCATCTTGAGTTTTAAAAGAAGGCCAAGAGTAATCCTTTGGGATGATGGACGGTTTTTTGTAGGGTGGTTTGGTCTGCTCATCGGCCATTTTCAGGAAGAGCAGGTAGGTAAGTTGCTCGACGTAATCACCATAGCTAACACCATCATCGCGCAGAACGTTGCAGTAATTCCAGAGACGTTGGACGATAGTTGCGGATTCGGTAGACAATAGTTTATTCTCCGTTTTTTATTTATTTCTATGCATTAGGGTGGATAAGTATGAGCTTGTTTGCTGCGTATTATTGGCAATGTCAGTTAGAAGCCAGATGCCTTGCCCGATAGCTGCAAGAAAGAATCCCTGCAAGCTAAAGATTCCCCCACCAAATAAACGCAGGAGAATAATCATGCCTTGAAGATCTGGAATAATACCAGACATAGATGATGCAGGTTCTTGCTCTTCCAAAAAACCCGATGCTGCAAAAAAGATTCCACCTAATATGACGAGAATCCCAAGTGTTATAAAGACAATGGCTGTAATGCGTGCAAATGCTTTCATGTATTATCTCCTTTTCGGTCGATATATTTAAACACCATCTTTCAATCGGACTTCAACACCGCGCCCCGCAGCCTCTCCAAACGGATCAGTGCCCCAGCGCGGTCTTTCCTAATTTCATCAATTATCTTGATTTCTTACAAACAAGCCCAAAAAGAATGAAAGGATTCCAGTTAGGATTGCAGTAAGAACAGGTATCGCCAATGATCTGAAATTATCCGAATCCTCGTTCTTGTCTGATATCAATGATTCATTATTTATGGAAATATCTTCTGAATTGCCTCGTGCTTGAATTGTATAAGCATTTTGTTGATTGTCCGGAACATAAATTGCGTAATTAATATTACTCATTAGACTGGTGATATCTCTAATATACAGCTTAGAATAAGGTGGAACTAGAAATTCATTTCTTCCATATATCAAACTACCCATAAGATTATCTGTCATAATACTAGCTTTTGGCAATGAAAGTGCACCGTTCGAAGTCAGGCTTTCAACGTAACCAATCGTATAAAAATCAATCATATTGTTAAAAGCAGTTACTGTGGTTCTATCCGCTGAATCCAATACGATAAGATACTTTTTGCGATCGCCGCTATCGGAAACGCCGTTGCTTGGTAAAGCATAACCCACATTATTTGTCTCAATAATTACAGGTTTATTCACTGCAAATGTTAGATTAAGTTTCAACAGATCTGTGGAGCGCCCTTGTGGGCAGCTCTCATGGACACTTGTTGTATGTCGGGCAACAAAATAAGGAGAAGCACTGCGATGCGTAAAATTTAAAATAACTTTGCACTTGGAATACAAACCTTTTTGATAGAACCCCATATAGTTAGAGTACAAATTTATGTGATAATTTCTATTTGAATCCTCCAGGGTTGACAGTCGAAGTGATGTAGGCAATGTTTCATTTGCGATGAGAAATATGTGTAAATAGTCTTCCAAAGAAGATATGGAAGTAAATTCGCTTGTGTATTGATCATTTTTGGTGTTGTAAATGCGAAAGCGTATTTCGCCATTTTGATACTCATCAGAAATTGAAAATTCTCCTTTGGTTACATCATATATCTTGAAAACAGCATTAGTAAAATCTATTGTAATATTCTCTGGTACATTTGGACTTGGACATTCTTCATAATTGCAGATTGATGTGTCTATTGAATTGCTAAAAGATAAGTTTTGCATGTCATTGATGTGAAAATTCGATTCATTCTCCTCTTCTGTGGATACAGATCCAGTTTCATAGGAAATCGAATATTGTTGGTTTTTCGAAGCGTCAGACGTAAAGATAAAGGGTAGAACTTGTTTGCCTCCTTCAAAGAACAAAAGATAGATCACAAATAACAGACAAACTATGAATATAGTAATGCATGTAATATAGATTTTTCTCATTCTTGTCATATCTTCATCCTGTTCCTTTCTCTTGACAATCATCTCGCGAGGACCAGCCTTACACCCTCCGCGGACTCGTCATACCCGCGATGCGTAGCTGTAGTGATTACACCAAACTCCCCTCATACGCGGACTTCAACACCGACGCCCGCAGCCTTTCCGCACGGATCAGCGCCCCATCGAGCTCTTTCTCGATTTTGGTAAATATGTGCAGCACTTTACAGTGGTTCCAAGTAGTTTGTAGAATATTGAAAAAGTCGTTAAGAATATTCATCTTATGAAGTTTTAGGAGATTTTGCGTTTTTGACTAAAGCTTGCAATTCTTGGAAACCATCCAAAACCACTGGAAAGGCTCCCTGGACACTTTCACCTAATATTTTCACTCCTTTCACCTGCTTTATAAAGCCAATATGTTTTTCATATCTTGTCTCTTTATTAAAAAACAACTGATAAATAGGATACAAACTTAGACTTTGATTATCTTGATCCAACAAAACAAGATGCTCCTTGTCTGGAAGAGAAGGGATAATTTCTTGTTCAACAGGAATCTCTTCAATTTCAGGAACTGGTCCACGATACAATTCCATTCTTTGAATTATGGATTTTTTGTGGGAATAAATTTCTGTAATTCTTGCCATCCTATAATTCGACAAAAACTTTAACTCTACAAGCAATTCTTCAACCATAGGCCAAAATTTATTAATACTATTTTTTACAACTATTTCTGTGCCAAGACCATGATGGGAGAAAAAATTACGAAACTCACTTTGAAGCAAAAATGCCAAAGATGAATATTCTGCTTCCTGCAATTCTGATAAAAAGAGCTCGTTTTTTTTTCTAGTTTTTGCAGCCTTAATTATTTCGTCGACAAATTTTATTCGAGCATGCATAGAATGCTGTGAGTAAGCTTTTGAAGCACCCTTGTCTTTTATTGAATAATTGTTTCCTAACCTATATATCCAGTCCGCAAAAATTGTATTGTATATAAAAAATGCAATAGCTTCATACAAATCTCTCAATCTCACAAGTTGTTCGTATACATTGAAACGCGCATCATGATATCTTCGATATGCTATTGCAATAGGGGTTGGAAAGGAATCTAGAACAATATCATGAATGCTAGGGGGCGTTAGGTTTGTAACAACAGATAATATTTTTTCGGTAACTAATGACAAATGCTCATTAATTACTTCTGGGTTATCTTCATCATTATCTATTTCTACTTGATCTATAATGTCTGTTATTTTTTCCCTAATGGTTTCAAAAATGTCTTCTCCTTTTTTATATTCATCAATTTGCAATTCGGGGTTTGGCAACAGGATTGGAAAATTCATCAAATCTCTGGGGCTTATTCTTGGAATTGTAGTACCTCGAATTTCAAGCCTTTTCAACATTTGTTGGCCTTCGGTTGATCGGAGATAGGCATACACATCCTTTGGAAGGGCAATGTTTGGATTATTAATCCGAATTCTTATTAGAGAACTTGAGAATGTTGCGGGTGTATCTGGTTCTTCCCTAACAAGAGATACATTTCGAAATTTACCCGAAGTAATTGCTTGAAGGAGAATATCACCTTTATGCAATTGATATTTGTCTCGGATTTGTTTATCTTCAATAAAATAAGTTTCAATATCTGGATTAATTTTCACCGCTGACTCAAAAGCTGTATTGCCATCAACATCAATATCTTTTCCTCTAAGCAATATAAACGCTTTGGTATCTGAAGCATTTTCTAAGAAGTTCTCTTTTCTATATGAGACACCCGATGTTATTTCTCCTATATCTGATAATTGAACTCTACTAAATCCCTCTTTGGGAGTTATTTCCTCAACTGATAAGGTATCTTTGATTGAAAATGTATAAACAGGTTCCCCATAAAAATTTAGAGCTTTATGAGAAGAAAGATTAAGGGAAGAGAAACCTATTATGGCTGCATTCGGAAAAATCTCATCAAAAGAATTAATCCTAAGTGCAACATTTGCGTTGTCAAAAATTACTAAATCATACATACTCTTATCCGGTTTTTCTATTTCACGAGTTAAGCTTTGAACAGATTGAAAGTGAATTTCTGTTTTGTTAGGCTTAGCTCTATTTTCAATTATTTGGGTTGAAAAGCCATGCTCCTTAAATATGTTTTGAGATTGTTTTAGCAAAACTATTCGATCACTAATATAAAGAGCGCGATTATACTTTTTGCTCCGAATAAGCTTACCGATAACTTGCATGATTACATAAGAGGAACCACTACCCACCACCATCAAAACTAGAACTCTTTTTTTGCCCTCTTGAATAGCCTGGATTGTGTTTCTTATCGCAAACGCTTGAAACAACCGAGAAGGTCTTTTTTTAGTTTGTGGTAGTGGAAGTACTAAAGGGTTGTCCTTTTCAATGCCTAGTTTTTTTAGAATGTCTTCAGGACTTGGGAACTTTCTAAGTTTAATAGGGGTATCTAGGATTGGTTGAATTTCGATTATTTGATCATGTCCAATTACATATGCAAGAGGTACATCTATATTTTCTAAATAATAACTTGCTTGAGCTTGAGCTTTGGTCAAATCTTTATCTGTCACGTTCGCAATTTCAATAATTGCAATTGGATAGTTGTTTAATAAAATTATGAAGTCTGGGCGATAGAGTTTCCCATCAACTGTATGTGATGGTTCAATTAAAATATCATTATCTTTCCACCCTCTCTCTTTGAATAGTTGTATTGCCTGCTCTCGAATATTTGTACTCTCAGCAAAAGTCATCTTTTTACTCCAAAAATATATTGAAAGATCCCTATCATTACACCAACCTCCCCTCAAACGCGGACTTCAACACCGACCCCCGCAGCCTCTCCGCACAGACCAGCGCCTGATCAAGTAAACTGTTACAACTCATTCAACTGACCTCCAAGTAGTAATACCCCAAATCGTCTCGTCAGTTTGAATATAAGCAATATCGCCATCCTTAGTATTGCATACTATTCTAAATTCAAGTATTGCGTCAACTTCCCCATCATTTTTCTCTAGTTTCACTTTGACTTTAGCATCAGCGACGGCAGATGTAATTTCAGCAATTTCTAACAACTCATATTGAACCAAAATTCTGTGTTCAAATTCTTCTCTAACAGTAACCGGTTTCATTTCCAGCATTGGAGCGTAACAATTGGCCATATATCCATAATTATTCCTTTCCCAATAATTCAAAAACTCCACCATCTTTTGTTCTGGTGTATTTGGTGGGTACTCATCTGTATTTCCATGCGTTGGAATATCTTGACCAATAATCACCACTCTCGGTTGCCACTGTCTTAATTGCTCAGTTTGTTCACGGACTTTTTGATAGCTTTCAATACTTTCCCAAAGTGTCTTTTCTATTTTTGGTTTTAGCTCTGGTGGCTTTAATTCGTCTCTTGCCGCTTTGATTACCCAATCTCTAACAGCAAATAAAGTTGCCCAGCATTTAGCGGCAACGTATTTATTGTTGTATCCCAAATCCATACCATGCACAATCCCATGACGATAAGGAAGCCTAATTTCATCTGATCTCGTCATCATACGGGCTTTACCAAAAATTTCTTTCAGTTTCGCTAATCCTTTGGGATGAGCAGAAATTGAATCCCAGGCCACAAGCTGGCTCTTTTCTGAGAAGAACCCATGACGCTGAAAATCAATAATATTTAGTTCACATACCCAACCATCTATCAGAGACAATGTAACAAGAACAGAAGCATAATATCGTCCGGTTTTGTAATCTTCAAGTGCTAGTTGAGCGATTTCAAAACGTTCTCGAAATCCTTCAATATACTTTAGCCAACTCATCCTTTGTTCTACCCAATCAGGCGAAAAGTAATTTGCAAGATATTCATCCGCTGTATCAATTCCATCGGTTTCCGCTATCTCGATGGCTTGTTTTGCCACATCCAAACTCATGCTATCAAAAAGAATCCACCCTTTATCGGAAAACATGTCATTGAACTTGTCAGGTATTGCCGTCATTTCATCAACTTGTTTCGCTAATTCATCAGCTTTTTCAAGGGTTTCATCAATAGTTTTTGTATCAGCGCCAAACATCTTAGCAAACGGTCTCAAGATAGGCCAAACTTTTCTAAATGCCCTAAATTGTTCGGCCTCTTTTTTTAGCTTGCTCAAGCTAGGATTATTTTTGATTTCGTCATTACTCATTGTGACCTCTCTAAGGGCCGGGGTGAGGGTACAACATCACACCAACCTCCCTTCAAACGCGGACTTCAACACCGACCCTCGCAACCTCTCCGCACGGACCAGCGCCTCATCAAGTTCGTTCCCGATTTCGCCAGAGCCTCCCCTCGCGAAGCACCCTGTAAGGGTAAATCCGAAATTAGATTTGGTGGAGGTGCCCGATAGGGCGGTGGGGGCCATCACTCCAACTTCCCAATAAATGCGGGCTTGAGTTCCAACCGCACCAACCGCTCCGGCTATGATGAGTAAAAATAACTGATCAAAACCCCTGCAAAAGTGTACAGCACCCCAAAGACCAATAATAATTTAATTGCATGAAGCCGTTTCTTCCGCTTCAGATAAGGACCGGCTTTACTTTGCAAGTCCACCGTAGTGAGACCATTTCTCTCCATTTCTTCCAGGCGTGACCGAAGGTACTCGGTGAAGTCATTGAAACGCAGATAAAGTGCGTAAGCAAACCAGTAGATCGCAATTGCTACCGAAGTTGTGACGTAAAGCGGCAGGGGCGAATTCTCAACCTGTATGGATAGCCCGAATATAGCAAAGCTAATGCTAAAAAAGAAAGTCGATACAGTCCAGCGCGTGGTTACGTGCCTTTGCTCCATTTCCCAAACTTTGATGTACAGGTCGTCTTTATTTCCCAACTCTTTTTTTGTTTCTTCAGGCATTATTTATTCCTCTCTTTATCAAATTTTTTGTTTCTCACACCAACCTCCCCTCAAAAGCGGACTTCAACACCGCCGACCGCAACCTCTCCGAGCGGACCAGTACCTGATCGAGTTCTTTCTTGATCTCGTCAGCTATTGATGATTTCAGGACAAATTTTGAAAAAGTCAATCCAATTATTCCTTTTTGATTGAATCTAAATATGTAACGATATCATAAAGTATAGTAGTGATTACTGATGTGATAATTCCTATCCAGATCCCAAGTAAAAACAACTTGAATTGAGACCTGTTTACTTCTTTTCTATTTACCCCTTGAAAGGTTATACCTGATAATTGATTTGATTCAATGAACAAATCTGGTTTGTATTCCAAAGTATATGGTGTTCTATAACTTGGTTCAGGATAAACCCAGTTTAGATCAACATCTTTAAGTCCTACAATCAAAATATGTACAGGAACTGTAGTGTATTGTGACGCGCCAATTGTTATTGACAGATTAAAGTTGATATCCGTAGGATTTTCTCCAAAGAAAGAACCAGTAAATTGGAGAGTTACTGAATTTAATTCGTCTACATGGACTCTGTATTGACTCTCATCAATAATGTCTGCTTGATTTTGAAAGCTGTAATCATTGTCGATTTCTAAATTGTCTGACGTGGTAATAAGTACACTTTTTTGCAACAATGAACTGTCTTCAGGAAGATAGTTCAAACGTAATCTTAAGATCTGCTTTTCTTGTTCGATATACTCAATCCAGATATCAACATTAGACAGATTCTCTTTAGGGTGAATATTCAATTGAATAGCTTCACTGTTGCTTGTAAAAATGTTTCTAACAGATATCAATCCTATAGAAAGTAAAATAGTCGCCAGCACAAAAAACACAAATAAAAACCTTCTTCGTTCAAAATATCCCAATATGCTTTTAACAAGCCATGAGTTTATTATTCTATTTTGGGTCATGCTGTTATCTCCCCTGTCACACCAACCTCCCCTCAAAAGCGGACTTCAACACCGCCGACCGCAATCTCTCCGAGCGGACCAACGACTCTTCGAGTTCTTTCTCGATTTTGTCGGCCACCGACAGCCGCCGCTCAAGTTTTTCAATGATTCGTTTTTGTTCTTCCAAAGGTGGAAGTGGTACAGCTAGGGCAGATACTTTTGACAAGCTGAGTGTATAAAGCCCCGATGTTGAACTTGCCACTAACATGATTTGAGAACGTCCGCCATTCGAAAGTAGCCAATAAAGAACGAATTCTCCAATTTCAACAGGATTGAATCGAACTTTAATTAGGTGATTCTGATGAGCGCAAGGATCAATGCTCCTATCCCAAAGTGCAACTCTGCCAATTTGGTTGCGACTCCCATTGCCTTCAACAACTAGTAAATCTCCTTCGGCAAGCAATACACGATCTAATTCAGTTTCCTTTACATTAATATTTTTTATTTCATCCAGGACTAGTTCATTGGCGTAGACATTTGCAACTCGTAAATAAGGAATTTCAATTGGATATGATTTTCGCTTACTCCCATGCTTGGTGAGTCCACCAGTAATTTCACCTAATTGACTCGTTGTTGTCCAAAGCCAACCATCTGGAATTTCAGGCAAATCATCAACATTTGGTAATACTGGTTCTTTGTACTTCTCTTTCCATTTATCGTTCTTTGGTTCTTTGCCTTTGGCTTGCATCTTAGCCAATTCATCTGCTTCCCACTTCTCCCGCCGCTCGGACAGGATGCGCGCTAGCAATCTCTCGGCAGGTTCGACTTCGCCATGGTGTGATTCGCGCCACTCGCGCGTCAACTCCCCTTCCACCGCGGACTTGAGCACCGCCGCCCGGTAGCGTTTCAATTGGGCTTTGGCATTTTGCAGTTCGGCCACGCCGACTTCCAGTTGCGTGAAGGTTTCTTCGAGTTTGGCGACGATGCGTTCTTGTTCGGGGCGGGGAGCGAGAATGAAAGGATATGCTTTAATAATGGTTTGACTAATATTTTTTTGTGCTACTCCAATACCCTGTTTATGGAAATTATCTCTTTCTTTTAGAAGGTAATAGAATAAATACTTAGGATTGACTACTTCGGGTTTCGTAAACGCAATAGCTTGATTAGTTGTTAGGCGTTTACCTGCAATACCCAATTTCCCAATCGAGCCATACATTGCAATTAGTATCGAGCCCTCTTCTACCCATTTGGCAGAACTGTTATCTAATCCAGCTTTGGTTATCTTTGTTTGTGAATCTGTTACCACGCCATCATTTAAATCGCCAATAATCAGCCACGGTATGTCACCCCCATAATATTGTGGTCGACTTTTAAGTGGCGTTCCGCCACTTCCCCACTTGAAAACTTCACCAAGAGTTGTTTCAACCCAACCTTGTGGAAAACCGTTTTTTTTCGTCATCCTATCCCACCAAGACCTGACTCATCTCATTCAGGATGCCGTCCAGTTCGGCCCCGAACAACTGCGAGACGCGGATGGCCCCGCCTTTCTGGTTGAAGGGCACATCCTCGAAATCCTCCATCTCAATCGTCACGCTGGCCGCGATGTGATTCCGTATCATCACCAGCCACTCCAACTGCTCCTCGTTGAACGTCCGCCCGGCTTCCTCTTGATCTAGGATCCAGTGTTTGTAACGCTCCTCCACCGTCAGCGAGAAGGGCTCCAACCTCTCGCGCTGAGCCAGTGCATAGCGCACCAGCGAGATCACTTCGGTCAGCAGCTTCGAAGGTCCCGCCCCGCGCACCCGCGATTTATCCAAGCGCTCATAGGCCCGCCACAGGCCTTCCGGCGTCAGGTTGTAAGGCGGCAGCTTGATCGCCTGCGCCAGTTCCTTCACCGCCCCATACGTCAGCCGCCGCGCCCCGTAGGGCTGGCTGTACAGGATTTGCAGCGCGCTCAGCTCATCCTTGTTGGCCTCGATGAACGCCCGGAACGACTCCACCTTGCCCTGCGCTTCATCCGTCACAAATTCAGATACCACCAACTCGTCCTTGCTGATCGTATCGATCACCTGCTCGTTCTTCTTCTGGATTTCGACCAGCGTCTCCA
>JACKQG010001240.1_pt1 | contig 35799 bp, 39 predicted proteins | sample 8237621 | NCBI WGS metagenome assembly JACKQG01 (sample SAMN15677084, study PRJNA649215) | marine metagenome | biome: marine; feature: Black Sea; material: saline water; isolation source: suspended particulate matter (SPM) from the Black Sea western gyre | collected 2013-06-09/2013-06-10 | depth...
TGAACCTCCAAGATATTAAAGCTATACCTCGGCCCTTGGGGGTCATGGCGGCGAGGCTGAAGCCTCGCCGCCACATTGGTAAACAATTTAAGAAGCCTAGCGGTTGGCAATTTGATAGTAGATACTGCCGCTGTAAGTATCAGGGACAATGCCTGCGGCACTGAGTGATAGCCACAAGGTGTTGGTGTTAACGGTATCGCCGGCTTCTGCGGTTATTAGTCCGGTGTTATCTATAGCATTATAGGTGTTGGTGGCAGTAATTGCAGTAACATTGTCGCTGGTGTCATTAGCCTCGAGGGCAAACTGACTGTCGGCAGGGCAGCGGGTGGATTACCACCGGTCACATCAAGGGTTACGGTATCAAGGCTGACAGCGCCGACCCAGTCTGTTGACTTGATATCTTCCTCGTAGTCGCCGTTGGCGATGTAGTTAACGTCTATGCCGGTCTCTGGATTGTAAGTAGCATTCTCGAAGACCAAGCCCAGAGGCACTGCACCCCAGTTAACTGAGGCGGTATTCACAGTGATTTCGCCAAACCAGTTCATTGCCGTATCGCGGTCGTATAGTTCACCTGTTTGGGCGGTCTTATTGGTTGCCAGACCCTGAGCATCCCAATAAGCCGGCGCGATGCTCTCGGTGGCTACCTTGCCTGGCGTGAAGGCGAATATCCAGTCGCCGGTGGTGGCGTTCAGGTCTGCTGGTTGAGAACAGTCGCCTGAGTCTATCGACCAGGTGGTGCTGCCGCCGGTGGGTAACATCGCCCAGGCTAGCGGGTCGACGGTGCAGGTGAGTATGGCGCAGGTCTGAGTATCGGGTATGATCGGTGCAACAGGGTCGCCGCCGCTATCGTAGAATAGGGTTACCTTGACCGTGCTGAGGTGCTTCAGTTTATTTATGGAGCCAACCGTTACCTTGCAGTAGTATTCGGTTTGCGGATTCATGTCGGTGGCTGGTAAGGTGCACCCAATGTCGGTATAGATTCCTATTGCGTCCACGGTTGGTGGTAGGCCGGATGCGCCGAAGCTCCCGGTGGTTGTTCCTTCAGCGGCATAAGCTGCTGGCGCCAGCAGCAAAGCTGCCACTAAGGCAATTGCGATAGATAACTTCGTTTTGAACATTTTTCCTATTTTAACCTCCTTATATGTTAATTTGGTATTTTATTGCAGGTACTTTAACAGCGCCTTTCGTCATTCTGAGGGAGCAAAGCGACCGAAGAATCTGGAGACTCTTCGCTCCGCTCGAAGTGACGAATTACTAAACACTCTTTGTTATTTTAGTGAATCAACTCCTTATTTGTCTGAAACAAAAACCGACCCATTTTTGGGTCGGTTTCACTATTGGCTCGGCACCGGCCAAGTGGCCAAATTACGGCCGGTGCTTCATCGCCTCCCAATAAAAGTTGTATTTAAATTATATCTAGGCGATATATTCGCATATAGTCCTGTTGTTGTCAAGTATCTTATCCTATCAGGACTTTACCATAGCGGGACTATTTTACTACGGAATGTGGTACCTTTGGGGGATTGTCTGGTGGGATGAGCAACGTAGCGGTGAGGTTTTAGCCCCGCCGGAAGTCAGGACTATTTTACTACGGAATGTGGTACCTTTGGGGGATTGTCTGGTGGGATGAGTGACGTAGCGGCGAGACTTTAACCTCGCCGGCGCGACTTTTTCTCTGTCATTGCATCTTTTTACCTGTCATTGCGACCTCTTTCATCCTGTCATTGCGAGCGAAGCGTGGCAATCTCAGTGGCAGGGAAGACGTGAGATTCTTCAGTCACGGAGTTTACCCTGAGTCAGATTCTTCGGTCGCTTCGCTCCCTCAGAATGACAGGATGTAGAATGAGATCGCCACGTCGCTCTGCTCCTCGCGATGACAGGAAAAAGAAACACCCCTCGCGATGACAGTTTACCTACGTGTCACCCGCCTACGGGTGACCGTAGCGGTTTGAATTGCATGGTGGGTCACCTGTGGGCAGGTGACACCTAAAAATCACTCTAACTCTCTCCCGCCGGGGGAGAGAGAACAAGGGTGAAACTCTTTTCTGCCAGGAGAGAGAACCTTGGGCGACCTTAAAAGGTCGCGGCTACATGTTTTATTGTTGTCTATACGACTAGGTCTAGCGTTCGGCAATCTGGAAGTATATGGTGCCGCTATAAATCACCGGGACGATGCTCGTCTCACCGAGCGATAGCCACAAGCTGTTGGTGGTAACGGTAACGCCGTCTTCGCCGGTGAGGCTTCCGCTGGCGTTTATATGTTTGTAGAGCGTGGTGACAACAACTGCATCACCCAGGACAGCGGTGTTGTCTGCCATGAGGGAAAACATGCTTGCGGGGGGTGGGTTGCCGTCGGTCACATCGAGCGTTACGCTCTCACCACTGCCGGTCCAGGTGCCTAATGACCTGATATCCTCAAAGTAGTCGCCGTTGGCGATGTATGTAATGCTTGCGGTCTCTGGATTCTCAGGCACAGTTTCGAAGGTCAAGCCCAGAGGCACTTCGCCCCAGTCCACTGACGCGGGCACAGTAATCTCGCCGTACCAGTTCATTGCCTTATCGCGGACATACAGTTCACCCCATTGGTCGGCCTTATTGGTTGCCAGACCCTGAGCATCCCAATAAGCCGGCGCGATGCTCTCGGTGGCTACCTTACCTGGTACGAAGGCGAATATCCAGTCGCCGCTGGTGACATCAAGATTTGCTGGCTGGACACACTCACCAGGCACTATTTCCCAGGTGGTAAGAGGATTAGGAGGAGTATTGTTGGGTTCAATGGTCCAGCTTGGTGGTGGGCCGACAGTGCAGGTGAGTATGGCGCAGGTCTGGGTACCGGATGTTGCCGGTGCGATGGGGTCGTTGCCGGCGCTGTCATAGAAGAGGGTTACCTGGATTGTTTGAAGGTAGCTCAGATTATCGTCGCAAGTAATTGATGCCTTGGCGTAGTAGGTGGTTTGTGGGTCCATTGAAGTAACGGGAGGTCCGAGGCAGTCTTGGGTGGCATAGATTTCTATGGCATCTACAGTTGGTGCCGTCGCTAAAGTGTTGGTGAAGGTGACGGTGCGACTGGGCTGAGCTGCTGATAATACTACACTGATAGTGTCACTCGGCGAACAAATATAGTATGCCTTTGTGGTCTCGGTTATGGTGTAGCTACCAAAGGGCAGGTTGCTAAGTATTTGTTGTCCGCCGCCAGCCGCGATATTGAAATTGCCTGAAACGGTGCCCGGGCCGGTGTAGTTGAACTGCCAGTTACTGCCTGGTGACGGTCCTACCACCGCCTTTTCCACCGTGATGGAGCCCTTTGCAATTATAGGAATGGCCGTGGTAGAGTCTTGCGAGTCTAATCTAGGTGACTGGTCATAGTTTGGATTTTTAGGGTCAGTTGACCATCCTATCCAATAATTGGCCAGGTCAGCGATGTCGTAGAGTCTTATATAAAGGTCTGCATAGTTACCGCCTGAATTTAACCTGTAGCCGGCTATGTCCGTGTCGGTGATAAGGTCGCCAGCAGGGTTTGAAGGTGTTCCCAGGTAAACTTCCCCAATGCCATCCCCATTTGTATCCTCTACGTAAAACAAGTATTCCCAATTATAGACGGTGCCACCTGAACTCCCCGGCAAGGTCATATCATTATTCGTATCAAAAAACCATTTGTATCTACCATATTTGTTAGTAGTTTTGAGAGCCGCAGGCTCGACGGTCCTAAGTCTCAGATAAAGGTAGTCACTGTCCGCTTGGTAGTATGACTCCAGTACATCGCGGAAATCGTCCCCTCCGCCTTCGTTGACATCTGTACTGATGCTTATCCAGCCGGTGGGCCAAGTTGGTTGGGCAAATGCGGCAATCGGGCTCAAACAAGGAAATAGGAATGACATTGCCAGCACTAAGGCTACCAAGCCGCGAAAGACGTTATTCAGTGTAATCAACCTGTTCCTTTTGTTCATAGTTACCATGAAATCCGTTGCCTCCAGCACTCCCACTTAAGCAAAAACCGACCTTATGGGGGTTTCACTACTAGCTCGGCACCAGCCAAGTGGCCAAATTGCGACCGGTGCTTCATCGCTCCCCATTTGATGTACTCGCTGGCTCGCTGGTTTGTTGCGAGCTTTCGTTCGTATTGTATTTAGCTGAAGCATAATCGCATATAACGTAGTAGGTGTCAAGTAACTTATCCTAACAAAACCTCACTTTATAGTACCCTTTTCCTAGAATCGTTCAAGGCTAATCTACTACATCGTTCGGTACCTTTAGGTGATTGTATAGTGAGCTAAGTTGAGTTAAAGTTTATATAGGATAACCTAGAGTTGTTATGAGGAGTTTTGGTATGGCGCGGCATAGTCGAAAGAATGGAATGTTGACAGCACGGCAGGTAGCCCAGATGCTCAACGTGCACATTAATACGGTGCGACGGTGGGATGTGAGGGGAGTACTGAAGGCTTACCGCATCGGTCCGCGAGGCGACCGTAGATTCAGCAGGGAAGATGTTGCCCTGTTCCTTGCCAATAAGTAGCTAGCTGAAAGGCTGGACGAGTAAGCATTTCCTGAACACGGCAGCGAATAAGTCCGTACCACGCAGATTGATTCCCCCCATTTAAGCCACGACCCTTATGGTCATGTCCTATTTAAGTTAACAGTGTGCGTTGTTCATATATAGGCTATCTTGAGACCCTTCGCTATCGCTCAGGGTGACAATGACGAAACTGTCATTCTGAGCGTAGCGCAAGCGGAGTCGAAGAATCTCTACCAAGAGTATGTAGTGTAAACATATTTTGTCAATGCCCATTAAGGTCGTGCCCACGAGACTAAAGCCTCGTGGGCACATCTATTCAGGATAGCTCTCTCCTCCAAAGAAAAGCCTGAATAGATGTGCCATTAACGTGTACATCTCCTTGAAGGCTGTTATAGGACTCTAATACTGGTTTGAAAGGCGACTAAATGCTACATGAGAACGTTACCTACAGGTGATTCGCAAACGGGCTGGGCCATGTAAACTAGCTCTGGTATGACTAGAACGAAGTTTAAATGGTTCCCAGTTTTTTTCCTCCTCTTCTGTTTAGCGGCAAGTTTCCTGTCCTTTCAAACTTTCCCAGGCAGCCCTGAGGCTGAGCGAGGCTCTGTGGCTGTCATCACTTCCGAGCCCGAGCCTGCCAGCTATGAATCGTTTGCGGTAGCTTCTAATGATGATTATTCTGGCAGGCAATGGGCTATTCCGAAGACTATGGTGCCTCAGGCATGGGAAGTTACATCGGGAGAGGCAAGCGTTGTTATCGCTGTCTTAGACACTGGGATCGATAGTGAGCATGAGGACCTGGTCGGCAAGGTGATAGCTGAAGTCAATTTCACTGATAGCCCGACCGCTGATGACATATATGGGCATGGTACGCATGTTGCCGGCATTATTGCCGCTGCGGCAAATAATGGTGCAGGTATTGCCGGCGTGGCGTGTGACTGTCGTTTGATGAATGTCAAAGTGGCTGATGATTACGGTATATTTTATGGTTCCGTAGCGGCTAAAGGTGTTAGGTGGGCGGTGGAGCATGGTGCTAAGGTTATAAATATGAGTCTGTTCAGCACTGAACCATCACGGGACCTGGAAGAAGCAATTAACTATGCCTGGAGCAAAGGAGTTGTTGTGATAGCTGCATCCGGTAACTGTATAGGTACAAAGATAGCCTATCCAGCTTATTACTCCAGTTGTCTTGCTGTGGCAGCTACTGACAGTAATGATTGTTTGGCCTCGTGGTCGAGCTGGGGTGATTGGGTAGATTTAGCCGCTCCCGGTGTGGACATCTATTCCACATTGCCTGGTGATCGATATGGCAGTAAAAGTGGCACTTCAATGGCTGCAGCTCATGTGTCTGGGTTGGCTGGTCTTCTTTTCGCCCTGAGAAGTGATAAGAATAGTAAGGGTTTTATCAGTGATGAGGTGAGAGCAGCCATTGAGGGTAGCTGTGATGCGGTTGACACCAGTGCAGTTAAAGGACGTATCAACGCTTTTCATGCAGTAAACAAGGCATTAACCTCAAAATAGCCTTTACAATTTCATTGCCCCAGAGTATAATCTGGGGCAATGTCCGACATCAATCAAGACCTGCTCGGTTTTCTGACCAAGGTATCCGCTATTCTCACCCAGCAAAACTGCCCAGCTTATGTAGTCGGCGGCTTTGTCCGCGACTGGTTGCTGGACAGGCAGACAGCAGATGTTGACATTGCCGTATGTGGCGACGCCTTGAGTATAGCTCAGGATGTAGCAGAAGCTGTTGACGGCAGGTATGTTTTGCTGGATGAAGCCAATAGGGTGGCCAGGGTGGTTGTTGCGGATGAACAGATGTGGCACTTGGACTTCTCTTCTTTCTCAGACGGTATCCAAAGTGACCTGGCACGGCGAGATTTCACCATTGATGCCATGGCGGTGGAGCTTCAAGGCGTCATTTCGGGGTCTGCACAGCTTATTGACCCTTTCTCTGGAGAAAGCGACTTGAAGGAGAGGCTGGTGCGGGCGGTGAACCAGAGGATTTTCGTGGAGGATGGGGCAAGGCTGCTTCGGGGTGTCAGGCTGGCTGGTGAGCTTGGTTTCAGGATTGAGCCTGGAACCGAAAGTTTAATTCGAAGAGACTGTCGAAAGGCTAAGCTGGTTTCTGGCGAGCGACTGCGAGAGGAGATGGTGAGGATACTGGCTTTGCCCGGCTCCGGTGAAATGGTGCGCTATCTGGATGAGTTAGGCTTGCTCACCGAGATAGTCCCTGAGCTCAAAGAGCTTAAGGGGGCGGAGCAGCCGAAAGAGCATTATTGGGACGTTTTTGACCATTCAGTGGAGGCGATGGCTGCTGCCGAGTTTTTGCTCCGGGAGAGCTTGTGGAAATATGGTAAAGAGGATTTGTTGAAGGTGACCCCGTGGTCGGAGGAGATAAGTCGGCATTTTGATGAGGAGGTGTCCAGCGGCAGCAATCGAAGGCTGATGCTTAAGCTGGGGGCATTATTGCATGATATTGCCAAACCAGCTACCAGGACAGTCGATGAAACAGGCAGAACACGTTTTTTAGGACATGCCAAGCAGGGGGCAGCTATGGCAGTCGGAGTTTTGGAGAGGCTGCGGTTCAGCAGTCGGGAGATAAGATTGGTGGAGAATCTGGTTTATCACCACCTCCGCCCCGCCCAGATGTCTAACGAAGGTTTGCCTACAAGTCGGGCTGTTTATCGGTATTTTCGTGATACTGAGGATGCTGGTATCGACGTTTTGTTTGTAGCCCTGGCTGATTATCTGGCTACTCATGGACCTCGGCTTGACATTGAGGAATGGCAGCAGCATAATCAGTTGATTGGCTATATATTGGCTGAGCATGTGAAGCAGGAGGCTGAGATTTTGCCGGTCAGGCTAATCGATGGGCATGATTTAATGGATATCTTTGGCTTGAGTCCAGGGCGTCTGATTGGTGAGCTTCTGACCGAGGTACGTGAGGCTCAAGTGGCTGGTGAATTGAGCACACGGGAGGAAGCCATAGCCCTGGTGCGCAAGGAATTGGGGAAACGACAGTGCGGCATGGCCTGTTAATGGCTCACTAACGATTTTTGTTATTCTGCGCTCTTCGCTTCGCTCAGAGTGACAATTGGAGACAATTAATGCTATTAGGAACAGGTGGTTAGTTGAAAAGAGGAAATACCCCTCTACTCATTTTCATACTGATTCTATTTGGCTTCTGCCTGTGGGTGATATTGCCAGGTAGCGGAATATTTGGCAGAGATGAGTTTAAATTAGGACTTGACCTTAAGGGAGGCAGTCATTTAATTTACAGCATCGACTTAAGCAAGAAAGACCCGGCACAGACAGATGCTGATGTTATCGAGGGTGTGAAAAGCAAAATTGAACGTCGAGTTAATGCCTATGGTGTGACCGAGCCTATAGTCCAGACGATTCGGAACGAACGAGGTAGCTTCGTTCTTGTCCAGCTTCCCGGAGTCAAGGATATTGACGAGGCGATGAAGCTTATCGGCCAGACGGCTGAGCTTGATTTCAGAGAGATTGTGCTTGATGTGGACGGCAAGCCGGTGCTTGATGAGGAAGGCAGAGAGCAGTGGGTCAAGGCTACAGCCCGTGGCAGCGACGAGCAGGAAAGGGAGCTTACCGGCAAGTATCTGAAGCCGAATGCCCAGGTAGATTTAACGCCGCAGACAAATGAGCCCGAGGTGGCTTTCGAGTGGAATTCTGAAGGCGCCATCCTTTTTGAGCAGATTACCCAGCGCAACTTGCAGAAGCCTCTGGGTATATTCTTGGACGACCAGCTTATCTCGGCGCCAACGGTACAAGCCGTGATTAAGGAGAGAGGGGTTATTACCGGTCTGAATCTAGACGAAGCCAGGACGCTAGCTATACAGCTTAACTCGGGCTCTTTGGATGTACCCCTGACTGTAGTTGAACGCAGAGATATCGGTGCCACCTTGGGGGAGGATTCTCTGAGGAAAAGCCTGATGGCAGGGATAATCGGGGCAGCCATGGTGGTTCTGTTTATGATTGCCTATTACCGCTTCTCCGGTTTTGTGACCTGCCTGGCGCTGGTGGTTTTCGTGGCATTGAACCTGGCTATTTTTAAGCTGCTCCCCGTTGTTTTGACGCTCCCGGGTATTGCTGGCTTTATTGTATCCATAGGTATGGGAGTAGATGGTAATGTTCTTGTGGCTGAGCGTTTGAAAGAGGAATTGAGACGTGGGCGTACGCTTGGGGCAGCGATAGAGGAGAGCTTCCGCCAATCATGGTCAGCTATTTTTGATGCTAATGTAACCGTCTTCATCGTCTGTGCCGTCCTTTACTGGCTCGGAAATACATTCGGCAATTTTTTGGTCGTAGGTTTTGCCACCACTCTGTTCATCGGCACGGCTTTGAGTATGTTTACACAGGTTGTTGTTACTAGAACTTTTATGCGTACATTTGTAGGGCTTGGCGTGGCAAAAAGCCCGGCTGCTTATGGAGTATTGAGGCAATGATTGATTTGGTTGGTAAAAGAAACTGGTTTTTTCTCATCTCGGCTATTGTAATCATCCTAGGCATAATATCGCTGGCTGTTTTCGGACTTAAGCCAGGGGTTGATTTCAGCAGTGGCACCGCCATGACCTTGACTTTCGATAAGGAAGTAGAGCTAAGCCAACTGCGTCAGGAGTTAACTGAACTGGGTTATGATGAGGCTGTGGTTCAGCCTGCTGGCGGAGGTGATTTCTTTGTTCGTCTCCCTGAGATATCTGCCGAGGAAACCACAAAGCTAAAAGAAAGTCTGGAGACGGGGCTAGATACTACGATTACAACCAGCAGCCTTTACAGCGTTTCGCCGATGGTAGCCAAGGGAACGGTGCGTAACACTATTATCGCTGTCGTGGTGGCTTCAATAGGCATTTTGCTATATATCTCTTGGGCATTCCGCAAGATGCCCAAGCCCATCCGTTGGGGTACCTGTGCCATTATTGCCCTGGTACACGACTTGGTGATAGTTATTGCCGTGTTCTCCATTCTGGGTTGGGTGGCTGGTGTGGAGATTGATGCCTTGTTTGTTACCGGCGTGTTAGCGGTTGTCGGCATAAGTGTGAATAACATCGTGGTTGTCTTTGACCGTATTAGAGAGAACTTGAAGCGAGGGGTGAGCCGCGACTTTGAAGTGATAGTAAATTACGGTATCGTCGAGTCCCTGGGGCGCTCTCTAAATACAGGGCTAGCTACTCTATTCGTTATAGTAGCGCTCTATCTGCTCGGTGGAGTGACTACGCATAGTTTGGTGTTGGCGCTTCTCATCGGCATTGCTACTGGGATCTATTGTTCTCTGTGCATTGCCGGGCAGCTTTTGGTAGTTTGGGAAAAAGGCTTTACTTCTCGGCAAAAGGCAGCTACAAGTACCGCCTAAGTGGAATCGCTGCGAGGCTTCAGCCTCGTCGAATTGTCTCAAACGCTATATCAAGACTCTATCTGGTGGATTTTCCTCGCCATTTTTATGAAGTTATCAAAGTTGACCGGGCTTGAGTTCGCCTCTTGTTTGCCCAGAGGGTCAGAGATTTGACGGTTTCCCCTAAGCATGTCAAGAGTGGCGGCTATAGATAGAGATAGCGCCTCAAGGTTGTAGCCGCCTTCCAGAGTAAAGACCATACGTCCTTGACATAACATATCAGCCAGAGTCTTTGTGATTTCTGCCAGGCGGGCGAAGCCGGAGACACTCATCTGCATCATGGCCAGGCTGTCAGCCCAGTGGGCGTCATAGCCGGCGGAGACCAGGATTAGTTGTGGCTCGAAACGCTCGGCTACCGGTGCCAGGATGTCTTCGAAGACTGCCTGATATTCGTCATCTCCCCAACCAGCCAGCAGCGGCACATTAACGTTAAATCCTTCGCCATCCCTGGCTCCGGTCTCATCGATACTTCCGGTTCCCGGGTAGAAGGGATATTCGTGGACAGAGAAGTAGAGGACATGGGGATCGGCATAGAAGGTGTCCTGTGTGCCGTTGCCGTGGTGGACATCGAAATCGATGATGAGGATTCGCTTGATATCGAAGTTGGCCAGGGCATACTTGGCGGCTATGGCAATATTATTGAATATACAGAAGCCCATTGCCTGCCAGCATGTGGCGTGGTGTCCCGGTGGTCTGACTAAAGCGAAGGCGCTGTTAACCTGCCTGTTCATCACTGCGTCAACTGCTGTCAAAGCGCCACCGGCAGCATAGATAGCCGCATTGTATGAGCCAGGTGACGTCACGGTATCAGGGTCAAGCCAGCCGCCGCCTCCTTCCGCTTGACTTCGGATTCGGGAGATGTATTCGGGGGCATGCACTGTCGCTAATTCGTCAATTGTGGCGGCGCGTGGTGATAGTAAAGAAAGCTTGTCTTTCAGGTGGTTCTCCTCGAGGTGGGATATTGTGTCTACCAGTCTCTGGGCGTTTTCGACATGGGTGCCAGTATCATGCTCGAGATAAACTGGGTCGTAAATCAGGCCAACTATCATTATGGCTCTGTCTCTTAATTAGCTGTTCAGCAGGACATCCGTCAGGGAAGAATACCCATATAATATCAAAGCTGGCTCAGGTGAGCAATATATACTGTACCTTTTGTCATTGCGAGCGAAGCGTGGCAATCTCTGAGATTGCTTCGGGGCTTAATGCCCCTCGCAATGACAAACGAGCACTCTCATTCAGGATTTGTTTTGTACCTACGTGTCACCCGCCTACGGGTGACCGTCGTGGTTTGTATTGCATGGTGGGTCACCTGAGGGCAGGTGACACCTAACGAATGGGGTTACATCATGAACGAGATTTTCCGGTCGAGATCCTTCGCTTCGATCAGGATGACAATAAGGTGAAAGGCTCATAGTGACAGTTTACTGATTGTGAGCGGCCTATTATTTCGAATTTGTTTTACCGGGGCATAAGTGTTAAACTCGTAGCCCGAAAAGCGAACTATTGCAAGGAAAAGTTGCCTGATGTTTTCAACTGAAAAAGGCGCTGCTAATCTCTTAATCGGGGTTGTTGTCAGCCTGATACTGCTCAAGGTTGTCGCTGGCTGGATTAGCGGCAGCATTAGTGTGTTTGCCCAGTCGGCGGATAGCTTCCTTGACCTCTTTGCTGGACTGGTCACATTTTTTGCTGTTCGCGTTGCCACTAAGCCGGCCGATGAGGAGCATCCCTTCGGACACGGTAAGGTGGAAGATATGGCCGGTGTGGTGCAGGGGATACTTATCTTTATTGCTGCCGTACTGATAGTCTGTTCGTCAGTTTGGCGCATAATAAACAGGACTCCTGTTGAACTGGCCGAAGCAGGTATGGTAGCGATGGCAGTTTCTATGATTGCCAGTATTCTGCTTTCGCGCCACCTGCTAAAGGTTTCCCGAGCTACTGGCTCGGTGGTACTGGAGGCTAACGCCCGCAATATAACTGCTGATATATACTCGACTGCAGCGGTGCTGGTTGGACTGCTGGTGGTGCGTTTCACGGGTCTCAATATTCTTGACCCGGTAATTGCTATAGGGATTGCCATTTACATTGCAAAGATAGCCTATGATGCCATAAACAAACCGCTTCTCGGGCTGGTGGATGCCAGCCTTCCTCATACGGAGCAGACGGTGATAAAATCTTGCTTGGCCGAGCAAGGCAACCAGATAGTTGGTTTCCATGAGTTGCGCACCCGCCGCTCTGGAAACCAGCGCTATATCGATCTCCATCTGGTAATGGCCAAGAATATCAGTCTGGAGCAGACGCATCGGGTATGTGATTTGTTAGAGCACGATATACAGGCGAGATTGCCCCGAACCAATGTTACCATTCATGTTGAGCCCTGTGACGGCAAATGCGAGTATTGCTCCGCGAATCCCTCTGCCTGCCAGACCAAGTAGATAGCTTATAGGATTTATGGATCTCTTAGTCTGGCTATTCTTCCAGGTAGACTTCGCTTAAAGTGGGGATGCCCTGGACATCTAGCTTATAGTTCTTGACATAAGGTTTAACCAGGAGATAGGTCTTGCCGAACCACAGAGGCAAGCAAGCGGCTTCATCCACCAGTATCTGCTCGGCTTGCTGGTACAGGTTAAATCTCTTGGTCTGATCCGGTTCTACGCCTGCCTGGTCGAGCAGAGTGTCTACATATGAGTTGCTGTAGTTGCCGGTGTTATACTCAGCACCCGTGTGGAATAGCACGTCCAGGAAGTTCTGTGGGTCAGGGTAGTCAGCGATCCAACCGGTAACAAACATTTCATCGGCTTCCTCTTTTATGAAATAGGAGAATATCTCTGGCTCAAGCTGTCTTACGGTTACTTCAACTCCAAGGTTTTCTCGCCAGTCTTGGATAATGGCACCTAAATATTCTGGTATATTGCCTCCCCAGCCGGAGGTGGTAAGCGTAATAGGTGGTAGGTTGGCAGCATTGCCGTATTTTGAGCTGGTGATAAGGCTTTTTGCCTTAGCTATATCGTAGCTAAGCTCATTCAGATTTTCGTTATAACCGGGCATGTTCAGCGGCAGAATGCCATCGGCTTCGGTCATCATCCCTTTGAGGATTAGCCTGATAATTTTCTCTTTGTTTACCGCGTGGCAAAAAGCTTGGCGGATGTTGACATCATCGAAGGGCGGCTTCTGGGTATTGAAGCCTACGTAAAAGAGGCTTAGCTCGGGAAATATAGCCAATTCTTTGTAGAAAGGGCCGTTTTCATCCGTCGCCCTATCGATGTAATATTCGTTGACCTCGGCCACGTCGATCGCACCCATTTCATACATTGCCATAGGCAAACCAGCCAGAAGGTGATAGGCGGCTTTTTTGATGGTGGGGGGCTGACCATAATAAAGCTCATTTGGCTCCAGCACTAACATCTCATCCTCTTTCCATTCTTTAAGCTTGAAGGGGCCGGTACCGTTTGGCTTTAGCCACCATTTTTTGTCTGTTTCTACATTAGCTATATCAACTACAAAAGCGGTAGGATAGGTCATCTTAGCTAGGAAGTAAGCCTTAGGAGCGTCAATAGTGACCTTCAGGGTGTAATTGTCAATGACTTCAACGCCGCTGATTTCTGTAGCTTTGCCTTTCAGTACATCTTTCACACCGACGATATCACCTAAATAAGTGGCTGCTGTCTGCGAGCCGGTTTCAGGATGGCAGGCTCTTTCCCAGGAATACTTAAAGTCCTGGGCAGTAACCTCCTTTCCATCGTGGAACTTTACTCCTTTGCGTAAATAGAAAGTGTAGGTCTTACCATCATCGCTTCTTTGCCAGCTTTCGGCGATGTCAGGCACTGGCTTTGCCTCGTCACCGAGGCGGACCAGGCCACTGAAGATTTGCAGGATGTAGGTATGTGAGGTCATCTCACCGGAGATAGCCGGGTCAAGTGTCATGGGGCCGGAATCCCATAGGTTGAGAACTCCCTTTTCTTGAAAGGGAGTGGGTATTTCCGTCGGTGGGCAGTTAATGACGAAAGGCAAGGTAACTAGAGCACAAATAAGAGCACCTAGTAATGTAAATTGCCAGGCTTTTTTCATTTGTTTTTAGACCTCAAAATAGATTTTTGGCTTTCATGCTTAAATGGTCTCTGTCGCAGACAATTATGTGGTCGAGGACTTCGATACCTATGATTTCACCGGCTTCGACAAGGCGTTTAGTTAGCTTGATGTCATCTTCTGATGGTGTAGGATCACCGGAAGGGTGGTTGTGGACGAAGATGACCGAGGCGGCAGTGGAGGAGATGGCCTCTTTGAATACCTCGCGGGGATGCACGATGCTGCAATCAAGGCTGCCGATAGAGACCTTGTGAGTGTTTATCAAATGATTTCTAGTGTTCAGGCAGAGCACCAGGAAGTGCTCTTTCCTCTTGCCCTTTAGGCTTTTGGCCGCTTTTATGGCATCTTCTGGAGATTTAACCGTGATTTTTGGGCCTTCGTTGGAGGAGTCTTCCAGCCGTTTGCTTAATTCAAAGGTGGCTTTGATCTGAGCGGCTTTGGCCGGACCGATGCCTTTTATCTGCGTTAGCTCTTCCACAGAGGCAGAGGCGAGGTTCTTAAGATTTCCGAATCTGCTCAGCAGTTTCTGGGCGGTGACAATTACCGATTCGCCTTTGATTCCTCGTCCGAGAATCAAGGCTAGAATCTCCTGGCTGGAAAGAGCTTCACTGCCAAGTTTCAAGAGTCTCTCCCGAGGCCGCTCAGAAAGAGGCAGGTCGTGAACGGTAAAGGAGTTCTTCAATCAATGCACCCTAATAGAATATTTGCCTTTACCAATTTGGCGAGCACATCTTCCCAGAGAATCGCTTCTGCATTGACTTTCTGCAGGGAGGCATACTCAAATACAGATTGGGAATGGTTTTGCCCGGTTATATATTCTCGCCATAGCTTATCAAGCCCGTCCTGGTCGAAGCCGTAAACCTCGGTCAGAGCTTCATCGCAGGAGTTACCTTCTTTTAATAAACTTAGCAGGCGAAGCATTTTATCCTTGCCGTAGTTTTGGATGAGGAACTCGACCAGACTTTGACTTTCAGCATAGGAGATGTAGGCTTCTTCAGGTTTGGCTGAAAACGGGCTGGACAGGCTGCGTACGGAAATAAGCTTTTGCTGAGATATTGCCTTTTTGAGCCATGACTGGAGATAGGTGTCTGGCTCACCTTCGGCGTGCATAGCCAGGCCTTCATCTAGCCAAATGGGTAAAAAGGCTCCGTAAGGGCTGAAAGTTATTTGGTGAGTTACCATGTGGCCCAGCTCATGAGCTAAAGCCCTTTTCCCCCAGGCTAGTTCATCTGGAGGAACACCGATGGCGATAATGCCGTGTTCAGTAAAAGCCACACCGCCTGTCCATTCTTGTGGGAAAATCATGGCTCCCTGGAGGTCTCTGGTGCTGGCATAGATGTATAAACTTATGGGCTTTTCAAGATAAACACCAGTGTCTTCGACCAGCCTTTCCAGTGCCTGTTGACAAGCAGCCATCAACTCTTCGGCAAAGGACTGACTGCCTTTATACCAGAAGAGGCTTAGTTGTCCTACAGTTAGCCTTTTCCAGGAATAGCGGAGGTCGTCAAATTGAATGATGTCGGAGTAAGTTACGAGCTTATCGCCGGCTTTGGTTTCGATTGTCCACCAGTATTCGACTTTGACTCCGGCGGGCAGGCTGACTTTCCTCATATCGCACACCCATTCTGTTTCCACTTCTGGAGATGGAATGAAATCAGGCCAGGCTTCACTAGTAACTTGAGCATAGTTCATTTTATCAACCTGATAGTGAAGGCGTATTTTAGTGATGTCGCTCTGGCTTGCAGCCTTGACCTTGAAGACCAAGGCAGAAGGGAAGTATACCTCGACAGTGTTATCAAGTAGCGAGATTTGTTCCTGAGCATGGGTAAAATTCGGCGCAGTGAATAGAATGGCAGCTAGGATTAGCAAAATTAACCGTTTAATCATTTTCCCTCTCCAAGTTTATGACGTAGATAGGCGGTGATGAAATCGTCGAGCTCTCCATCAAGGACAGCGGTGGTATCGCTAGTTTCGTAGTCAGTACGATGGTCTTTGACCATTCTGTATGGGTGGAGAACGTAGCTTCGGATCTGGTTACCCCAGCCAGCTTCAATTCGTTCGCCTTTAAGCTTGGCTTTTTCTGCTTCCCTCTTGGCACGCTCGAGTTGAAGAAGGCGAGCGTAAAGTACTTTCAAGGCGCTCTCTTTATTCTTATGCTGGGAACGTTGGCTTTGACAGTTAACCACTAAGCCGGTGGGGAGGTGAGTTATTCTGACAGCACTGCTGGTTTTTTGCATGTGCTGTCCCCCGGGTCCGCTTGACCTGAAGGTATCTATTTTCAAGTCATCAGGATTTATCTTGATATCTATCTCCTCTTTGGCTTCAGGGAGGACTTCAGTAAGAACAAACGATGTATGGCGGGCGTGGTCGGCATTGAAGGGAGACAAGCGAACTAGACGATGGACGCCGTGTTCTGATTTCAGATAGCCATAAACATGATCCCCCCTAATTTCCACGGTGGCATTCCTTATGCCAGCTTCGTCACCAACGGAGGTGTCTAGTATTTCGGTTTTGTATTTGTGCCGCTCTGCCCAACGCAAATACATCCTCAGTAGCATTTCTGCCCAGTCCTGTGATTCGGTGCCGCCAGCACCTGCATGGACAGTCAAGATAGCATCTCTGTCGTCATATTCATCGCTCAAGATTAGTCTTGTTTCCAGCTCATTGAGATGAGAGGCTATTTTCTCTATGTCGCGCTGAATTTCCTCTCTGAGGGATTGGTCGTTCTCTTCAATAGCCAGAGTTGTCACATCAAGGAGTTCAGTGATTTCCTTCTGCATCTGGTGCCAGGTCTGGGCTACGCCCTTTGCAGCTACTAATTGACGCATGATGGACTGTGCTTTAGCCGGGTCGAGCCAGAAGTCTGGTTTGGTGGTCTTAGCCTCTAACCTGTCGATTTCCTTTTCTTTAGCAGAAATGTCAAAGACGCACCATTATGTCAGAGATTCGGTGGTGCAGAGCTTCTAGTTTTTCTTTTTCCTCTTGCATTATTAACTCCTATTTCACATATAGATTTATTAAGTCAAAAGACTAGATTAATAACTTCTGTTGATGAGTATGGAGTACGGTTATTTGTTTGCCGCCAGCAGCGAGGTGGGCTAAGCGAGATGGCTCGGGAAGCCGCCGGCCGCGACAACATTCTAATACCCAATGGATGGCCGTGGGTAAATCAATTTTATGGCCGATTGAAACGTAAATTGGGCTCACATCAGCTTTAGTCCGCAGAGCAACACCGATAATTTCGCCGTTGTCAGTAAGTTCGGCGTAAGCGCCAGCCTCGGCAGTTACTGGTGCGTGTTTGCCGCACAGACGTGATTTAGCACAGCCTATGGTGGGTATATTGAGGAGCAAACCTAGATGTGAGGCGATTCCGAAGCGTCTGGGGTGAGCAATTCCTTGGCCATCTGCTAGAAGAAGGTCGGGGTCCGTAGATAGTTTTTGACAAGCAGCCAATACCAATGGGGTCTCTCTGAAAGATAGAAAGCCGGGTATATAAGGGAAATTGAGTTTATCCTCAGCGGTTTTGACCTCAATCACCTCGAGCTCGGGGTAGTCGAGGATGACCGCCGCAGCGCGGGCAATCCCTCTGGAATCTGGGGCTGATATATCAATACCGGCGATAAAGCGAGGCTTAATAGGTTCGCTTTTGGATGACACCTGGCTGGCTAACTCCTGTTGTATCTGTTTAGCCTGAGCAATGCTCATTTGCCAACTGTGCAACTGCTGTATTTTCACATCCTTGATTATAACGTCTGTGTTCACTGGTGGCAACATTGGCAGTAGTGCCATATTGACAGGTGAAGCAAGTTAGTGCATAATAGCCTATAAAAATGCGCGAGGAGGCTTGATTTAAACATATAACTCATGGTAAAGATAAGATTACGACGAGTAGGCACCAGAAATAAACCTATGTATCGAGTGGTAGTGGCTGATCGCCGGTCACCACGGGATGGTGCTTTTATTGAAGTCATCGGACACTATAATCCATTGACTGAGCCAGAGACTTTTGTTGTTGATGAAGAAAAAGCGCTGAAGTGGCTTAGGTATGGTGCCAAACCAACAGATACCACATTAAGGTTGCTTTCTAAAGCAGGGGTAATGGATAAGTTTAAGCCAACTGTTACAAAAAAGACACGAGTAGCAAGACCGAGAAAGACGAAAACCACATCCGGAACCAAAACTAAATCAACTGCTGAGGAGTCATCATGATGAAGGAGCTAATAGAGTATATCGCCAAATCCATTGTTAGCACACCTGACGATGTAAAGGTGACTGAGGAAACTGATGACGAGAGTGTTGTGGTGGTGAAGTTGGAAGTTGCTACAGATGATAAAGGGAGAGTGATTGGCAGGCAGGGCCGTGTTGCTGAGGCGATGCGAACCCTGCTTCGTGTGGTGGCGACTAAGGAGGGCGTGCGGGTTAGGCTTGAGATAGTATAGTTGATCCGTTAGGTCCGCCGCAAGTTCGCAATCCTGTTATTATAAACTTCTGTATCTCTAATAGATAGTGAGATGCTTAGCTGAACGGTAGCTGCTAGCTTGGTCTCGATTTTCGACGTCTCCTCTCAGCTATTCTAAGGCGAATAAGAGAACGGAGGAGAGCAGCTTGTGCTCGTGCCATGTCTACTCCTTGTGGATGAGTTTTGAGTCCTTCTTCAGCTCGGCGTTTGGCTTCTTCAGCGCGGGTGATATCGATTTCTTCGGCGCGTTCACAAGCATCGGCAAGGATTATAACCTTGTCGGGGCGTATTTCGAGGAAACCACCAGAGACAGCCAGGTACGTTTCTTCGCCATCTTTTCTAATGAGCAACTCTCCGGGTTTGAGGGTGGTCATTAAGGGAGCGTGATGGGGCAGGATGCCCAGCTCTCCTTCAATGCCCGGGGCGACCACCACATTAACGTCATCAGCGAAGACTTGACGTTCAGCGGTTATAATCTCAAGTCTTAGGGTTGCCATTGTCATTCCTCGAGTTTCCTGGCTTTGGCTACTGCTTCCTCAATCGTTCCAACCATGAAAAAGGCTGCTTCTGGAAGCTGGTCATGCTTGCCTTCTAGAATTTCTTTGAAACCTCGGACAGTTTCTTTGATGGGGACATATTTGCCTTCAGTGTCGGTGAAAGCTTCGGCAACGAACATGGGTTGGGAGAGGAACCTTTGAATACGGCGGGCCCTGGCTACGGTAATCTTGTCCTCGTCGCTTAATTCTTCCAGGCCCAATATAGCGATTACGTCTTGAAGGTCTTTGTAGCGTTGCAAAACTCGCTGTACCCCTCGGGCAACCTCGTAGTGCTCTTCACCGACAACTTGCGGGTCTAGGATACGAGAAGTCGAAGTCAAAGGATCAACCGCAGGATAGATGCCAAGTTCGGATATAGAGCGATCCAACGAAATTACTCCATCAAGGTGACCGAAGGTGGTTACGATTCCGGGGTCTGTATAGTCATCAGCAGGCACATATATGGCTTGAAATGAAGTGATGGAACCTCTCTTGGTAGAAGTAATCCTTTCTTCTAGTTCACCGACATCAGTAGCCAGTGTGGGTTGATAACCAACTGCAGAGGGCATACGCCCAAGAAGCGCTGACACTTCCATATTGGCAAGGATGTGGCGGTAAATGTTGTCGATGAACAAAAGTACATCCTGTCCTTCTGCTTCACGGAAATATTCTGCCATGGTTACGCCAGTCAAGCCGATTCGTGCTCGAACTCCAGGAGGTTCGTTCATTTGTCCGAAGACCATTATGGTTTTTTCTATGACGCCAGATTCTTTCATCTCTCGCCAAAGGTCGTTACCTTCTCTTGATCTTTCACCTACGCCGGCGAATACAGAGAAGCCGCCGTGTGCAGTAGCAATGTTATGAATCAGCTCCATTATGATAACGGTCTTGCCTACTCCAGCGCCGCCATAAGCGCCGATCTTACCGCCTCTAGTAAAAGGAGTAATTAAGTCAATTACTTTAAGCCCCGTTTCCAGCATTTGAGTGGTTGTTTCTTGCTCTTCCAGCGGAGGTGGGGGACGATGGATTGGAAGTCTCTCTTTAGCTTCTACGGGTCCGAGGTTATCTAACGTTTCGCCGAAGACGTTAAATAATCTTCCTAAGGTGGCTTTTCCTACAGGCACAGATACTGGTGCTCCGGTGTCAATCGCCTCGGCTCCTCTTTGCAGCCCGTCGGTGGGGCATAAGGCGAGACAGCGAACCCAATTATTGCCTGCGTGTTGCTGAACTTCAAGAATAATCTTGGTGCCATCTTGATTAATCTCTATAGCATTATAGATTGCTGGCAATGCTTCTTGAGGGAATTCGACGTCAACTACTGTTCCGATTACTTGAACTACTTTGCCTTTTGCCAAAGTTTCACCTCCTCTAGTGTAGGACTTCGACGCCTCCAGTAATGTCAAGGAGTTCTTTGGTAATCATCTCCTGGCGGGCTTTGTTTAAAGTCAGCGTGAGATCTGAAACAACCTCGTTGGCATTGTCGGTGGCGTTTCGCATAGCGACCATTCGAGCCGATTGCTCGCTGGCGATAGCCTCGCGAATAGCATGGTAGACCTTCATTTCCACAAAGCGTGGTAGAAGCTCACCCAGAACAAACACGGGGTCTGGTTCGTAAATATATTCTGTAGTTTCCGTCTTGGGTATTGTTGCCGGTTCTACGGGAAGCAGCGGCTCTAATGTTGGTCTTTGGGTCATCGTAGTGATGAATTGAGTGTAGGCTAGATAGACCATGTCGATATAGCCGCTAGTGTAGTCATCGATAATAATATGAGAAATAGGCAGTGTTTCAAGCAAGGTAGGACGGTCACTGATCTTCGTAAACTCAGCCCGGACATCATGTTTATAGCGCATCATGAAATCTCGCCCTTTGCGACCAATAGCAACGAGCGTAACCGGCACACTCTGCTCCAGGATAAAATTAGCTGTTAAGCGATTCATGTTGGCATTAAGCCCACCGCATAAGCCTCTATCTGTAGTGATGTGTACTATGGCTATTCTCTTTATGTCTCTTTTCTCCAACAAAGGATGCAGGGAACCAGCCCTTTCAGACTCGATGGCGAGGTCAGAGATTATCTGACCAATTTTGTCGCTGTATGGCCGTCCAGCTAAGGCCTGTTCTTGAGCGCGTTTCATCTTGGCAGTGGCAATCATTTCCATTGCCTTGGTGATTTTAGCTGTGCTCTCGACGCTACGAATACGTCGACGAAGAAGGCGTGGACTAATCATTTCGTTTCTTTAATAGCTTGCGCTTTGTTTAAACTCCGATATTGCTTTCTTTAAAACATCTTCAGTTTCTGGCTTGATTTCCTTATCGGTCACGATACGCTGATTTATTTCAGGGTGATTCGTTTCCATAAACCGATGAAGACTCTGCTCAAAGGCAGCAATTTTTTCCAGTGGCACATCATCCAGATAGCCGTTCGTCACAGCATAGAGGATGGTTACCTCCTTTTCCAGCGGCATGGGAGCATATTGAGGTTGTTTCAATATCTCGGTGATGCGTTGCCCACGCTCCAGTTGGGCTCGGGTGGCTTTGTCTAAATCGGCAGTGCCGAATTGAGCGAAGGTAGCCAGCTCACGATATTGAGCCATATCTATCCTTAATCTACCGGCTACCTGCCTCATGGCTCTGGTCTGAGCATTGCCACCAACTCGGGATACCGATAGGCCGGCGTTTAATGCCGGACGGACACCGCTATTAAATATATCTGTTTCGAGATAAATCTGCCCGTCGGTAATGGAGATAACGTTGGTTGGAATATAAGCAGCTAAATCACCGGCTTGGATTTCTATGATGGGAAGGGCGGTGAGTGAGCCGCCACCATGTTCTTGGTCCAGCTTAGCAGCTCGTTCCAAAAGACGGCTGTGAAGATAGAAAACGTCACCCGGGTAAGCTTCCCGACCTGGCGGGCGTCTGAGTATCAAGGATATCTGTCGGTAAGCCCAGGCGTGCTTGGTTAAATCATCATAGACGATTAGAGCATCCCTCCCTTGTTCCATGAATTCTTCGCCGATAGCGCAGCCAGAGTAAGGGGCTAGGTATTGCAGAGGTGCTGGGTCAGAAGCGTTGGCTGCGACCACTATGGTATGTTCCATAGCCCCGTATTTTTTAAATATGTCTATTACTTGTGCTACCTTGGACGTTTTCTGTCCGATAGCTACATAGATGCAGATAAGGTTGCCGCCTTTCTGGCTGATGATAGTGTCTATGGCTATGGCTGATTTGCCTATGGACCGGTCGCCTATAATTAACTCACGTTGACCTCTCCCGATTGGAATCAAAGCGTCTATCGTTTTTATGCCGGTATGTACTGGTGTGTTCACTCGCTGTCTCATTACAACGTTTGGCGCGATCCTTTCCACAGGTCGAGTCTTAGCCCTATTGATCGAGCCTAGGGCATCCAGGGGGTTGCCTAATGGGTCGACCACGCGGCCGATAAGCTTATCACCTACGGGCACTTCAACTACTCTTCCAGTGGAGCGGACTTCGTCTCCTTCTTTGATATGGCTGTAATCGCCAAGGACAACGGCAGCGACGTTGTCCTCCTCTAAGTTGAGAGCCAGCCCCATGATGCCGTTGGGGAATTCCAGCAACTCGTTGTATTTGGCACCATTAAGCCCGTGAATTCGAGCAATGCCATCACCTACTTCGATTACAGTTCCTACGTCTACCATAGTCACAGTAGCCCCAAACTGTTTGATTTGCTCTTTAATCACTGAGACTATGTCTCGTCCTCCTGTTGTCATTTTGTTCACCCCCTTATGGGTAGTTATTTTCTGGTTTCAGCAAGACTTTTCTTTAGCATCTCTAATTTGTTGCGGATGCTACCATCAATAAGGCTATCATCTATTCTGGCGATAAAACCACCTAGAATATCTGGGTCGATTTGAGTTTTAATACTGATTTTATTTCCGATAATTGTTTCGATATGGTGACTAAGCCTTTCTCTTTCTGTATCATCAATTGCAATAGCAGTGGTAACCTCGGCACTTTTTATACCGTAGTGGTCGTTTAATAAACGTTCATATTCGTCTGCAAGTTGCCTGGCGTTTTTGAGTTTGCCTTTAGTCATGAGAAGATAAATGAGATTAAGAGCCATAGGATTTATCTTCCCCAGTCTTTCCTGTACTAGCTTTGCCTTCGGTTCAAACGGTAATTTAGGGTTTTCTACAAGGGCTGTAAATTCAGCATCTTGTACTAGTTGAGCAATTTTTCCCAGGTTAGACTGCCACTCTTTCAGCTTATTGCTTTCCAGGGCAATCTCGAAGACTGCTTGAGCATAGCGCTTGACAGAAGTTGTTATCGACATTTGATTACTAGCCTTCTATTTTTGTTTAAAAGGAGTGCTCTCCTTGAGCACTTCATCAATAAGTTTGCGGTGCTTCTTTTTATCCACTGTTTCTTTGATTACCTTTTCTGCAGCCAAAATGGCTATATCGGCAAATTCGGTGCGCAGCTCCTCGATGGCTTTATCCCTCTCTCGCTGTATTTCGGTGCGTGCTTTGGAAATTACGGACTCAGCCTCCTGGCGGGCACTGTCTTTAGCCTCTTCCTTCAGCCTTTCTCCTATTTGTGTCGCCTGGGCTATTACAGCCTGTCCCTCTTTGCGGGCCTTTTCCAAGTGAGCTTTAATTTCCTCTTCACTGCGTTCTGTTTCCTGTCTGATTTTTTCGGCTTGCTCCATGCTCTCTTTTATCCTAGCTTGCCTCTCATCGAGCGTCTTGAGCACCGGCTTGTATAAGAATATGCCGAGTAATCCAAACAAAATAATGAAGTTTATGACGAACACTATTAACAGCGGTAGGTTAATTCCAATACCTTCCATATATTCACCCCGATCTTTTTGAGCGACTATCTATGGCATGTGTGGCCGATTATGAGTTGCTCCGGCTTAGAGTTTTTGAGTCTAGGCGAGCATGAAGGCGATAATGATAAAGCCCATGCAAATAATGACTCCGCTTACTATGGCTGCTCCAATAAGAGCTCCTATGAAGGCCGGCAGATTGCCATCTTCCATTTCTTTCTATCCTCCTTACACTACTAGGGCAAGCAGAATAGCTACTATCAGAGCATAGATTCCAATAGCTTCTGCTAGAGCGCCTATCAAAATCATGTTGGTCAGGATTGGCCCCCTGGCTTCAGGGTTACGTCCTAAAGCTTGCATAGCTCCGAAGCCAATGAGCCCCAGTCCTATACCAGGACCGAGCATGCCCAGTCCACCGGCTATCCCCGCAGCTAGCATTTTCATAGTTTCTGGTTCCATCTGTATCCTCCTTTTAAGATGTATGAGCTGGCTCCTCGGCGTGGGGAGCCAATGCGATGACGCCAAATACGAGTGTCAGACCAGCAAAAATCATGGCTTGAAGAAAGCCAACAAGCAGTTCTAACCCGTAGAAGGGAATAGATGCTATTAACGGTACAAGGAATGTGACAACCAGCAGTAATATTTCACCGGCTGTCATGTTGCCAAAGAGACGGAAAGTGAAGCTGATAATGCGAATAAAGTGGCTCAGTACTTCTAGTCCGCCTACAAATATATTGATGAATCCGAACATTATCCCGCTGATGGCAGGTCGGATTTTTCCCTTAAACAAGCTTATAAAACCGTCACGTAATTGACCAAAATTGAAGAAAGTGTTGAGGTAACGGAAGAAACCGAGTGACCGTAGCCCCCAAAATTCAACGCAGACAAAGGAGATTATGGCGATGGAAAGGGGGAGGTTGATATCAGTATTTGCCGCTCGGAACAAAGGTATAAAAGTGCCGTCGTGCCCAGTAATACCTATAGTTCCAAAGAATGGTAGAAGAGCCAGATAGGCATTGGTCAAGACGTAAAGGAAGATAGTGGCTACCACGGGGAAAATGGTACGAGCATGCTTTTCTCCGGCTACGCCTTTAACGAAGTTCAATAGCGTTTCTACAATCAATTCGGCTAGGCTTTGAAGCCTTCCTGGTATCAGTTTCATTTTGCGAGTACAGACATAAAGTAAGCCGATTAACACGATTATGGTAAGCCAGGAAGCAATGAGAGTATTAGTGATACTGAAGCCAGAAACATGAAATATCCCTTCTGACGGGAGTTCGACATGGGGTTTGGTGACATTTAAGAAGCTAGGGGTTTTAATGCCTAGCAGGCTGGAGCCCAATGGGCCGAGAATCAGTCCGGTTAAAAGTAGTACCAAAAGGATAATAGTTACACCGGCCAATATCTTGATTGAGCAGCCACAGCCCATTTTCATCGTGCTATTTCAATTCCTTGTCTTTTTCTCGCTCTCTTTGTTCTGTATGGAAGCGGCGAAGCATTCGATAAAGACCGTAGAAGGCAATCACTGTGCCTATGCCAAATCCAACAAGAGTATATAGAGGGTGGGTGTCAAATCCCTGTGGGCGGTCAAGCCAGTAACCGATGCCAGTTGGTATGATGAGGCTCAAAGCTACATACCAGCCGACGGTAAAAAGGAACCCCAGGGGACGTGCCCATTCCTTTGACGTTGGTTTCTCAGGTTTGATTTGCCCCACTATAGTGTAGGTTTCCTCTTGAATTAAGGTCATATAGTATTTAACATTCTATTTTTTAGTATATGCAGCTTTCGAGTGATAGTGCTTCTTGGACCATAAAAGGCCTCCACATTTTGGCACTCCTCGGCCGGCCGCATGCAGTCTGTCAGATAATAAACAGTTGTCATTGGCCTTAAGACTGACTTTCGTTTATACTAAAAGCGATCGTCTAGCCGACCCCGGTTGATTTTAGCAGCCGGGCATTCGATTTTAGGATTTATGCTTGCCTATGTCGTCCAGGTCAAGCGTATTAATAAAATCGTAGTAAGCTGACAGTTTCTTTAACTCTTGCTCATCAACCTTATCTTTACCGCCTGGCTTATCGGCACCTTTGTCTATAGATATAGGTTTTCCTGTTTCTCGGTCGAGTATGATGCCAGCCTTATCCAGAATTGCTTCGTCAACGTATATTGGGACTGTTACTCTTACTGCTAAGGCAATGGCGTCGCTGGGACGGGAATCAAGCTTTATCTTGGTTAATAGCCACTGCTCGGTTTTCTTGTCAAGGCTAAGTTCAAACATCAGACCGTCATCATTCATTGCCTCGATGAATCTGTTGCCTGATTCTTGCCATTCACTGACTATTTTAAGTTTATGTTCTTTCTCCTGCCAGGTGAGAGATATCTGTGATCCATTATCGTATCCTCGATGCGAGCTGCTGTCTTGGGGGAACTTTACGCTGACCGGCTTTGGCCCCTCGGTAGATTCAAAAATAATTTGGGCGTAGAATGTGTCAGCACGTAGGTCATTTACAACAATTTTACTTACTACGGTTCCCGAAGTGGATTCCAGCGCGAAGACTGCATTTTTCAGCAGATCGTGGGTCATCGGTCGTGCCAAATCAACATTCTGCAATTTTATTGATATAGCGTCTGCCTCTGCGGGACCGATCCAGATAGGCAGGTAGCGGTCTGATTCTTTCTCTCTTAGGATTACTACGTGCTGATAATTCATCAGGCTTACTCGAATGCTGTCAATCGTCATTTCTATCATTAACATTCCTCCAGCCATATGCAAAAATTATTGTACTCTATCGAATTTTGGCTGTCAATTTGTCTTAAGTAGGCTACTTTCGTAAAATAGCGAGGTAGGCTTTTACTAGTTGGATTATGGGATTGGAGTGTTTTGAAAGCGTTAGTGCAGCGGGTCAGCAAAGCATCGGTAAGTGTGGGTGGTGAAGTGGTTGGAAAGATAGGACGGGGTTTAGTTGTCCTCGTTGGTGTAGCTCGGGGGGATACGGAGAGAGACGCTCTTTATTTAGCCGATAAGATAATAAATCTCCGCATCTTCACTGATGAAGCCGGCAAGTTCAATCTTTCGGCACTGGAAACCGAAGGCGAGATTTTGATTATCAGCCAATTTACCCTTCTTGCCGACACGCGGAAGGGTCGGCGGCCTAGTTTTGAGGAGGCAGCACCACCGGAGCAGGCTGAAACTTTAGTTTGCTTTTTTGTTGACCGTGTTCGGGAGAGTAGATTGAAAATAGAAACAGGACGCTTTCAGCAGCATATGCTCGTGGAACTCCACAATGATGGCCCAGTTACCATAGCCCTTGACAGCAAAGACAAGTTTTTGTGATTTTCAATTAGTTGCTGATGCAACCGATTGCATTTTTGTCCCTCCTTTGCTATACTTTCAATGATATGAGCTGTGGTCAGGCGCTTAGAGGTATGGGCTACAGGTTGACGCCGCAGCGGATGATGGTGGTGGAAGCCCTACATGGTGCTGATAAGCATGTTAGTGCTGAGGAGATTTATACTCAAGTCCGCACCAAGTATCCTTATGCCAACATTTCTACGGTTTACCGGACGTTGGAATTGTTGAAGGAACTCGGGCTGGTTACAGAGATAGCCTTGGGAGACGGGTGTGTGCGCTTTCATCCTGCGGAGAAGGGGCATCACCACCATCTTGTTTGCCAGAAGTGCGGTCGAATAATTGATTTGCCTGAATCGGCACTGACTCCGTTAGAAGGAGTTTTATCCGACATGTATCAGTTTAAAGCTGATTTGAAGCATATGGCTGTTTTCGGTCTGTGTTCTCAATGTCAGGGTGGCTAGAAGCTTTTTGTTTTGAGGTTTAATGCAATTAGTTGCAGTTGCATTTAATTGAATAGCTTTGTTAAGGAGATATTTCGATGCATATTCCCGATGGTTTCATCAGTATGCCGGTAGCAGCAGTCGGGATTGCCCTGGCTGCGGGCAGTGTTGCCTATGCAGTAAAGGCGACGAATAAGAAAATGGGGGAGAAGCAAATACCACTGATGGGAGTGCTGGCGGCTTTTATCTTTGCCGCCCAGATGTTGAATTTCCCTGTGGCTGGGGGTACCTCGGGGCATCTTATCGGTGCCGCTTTAGCTGCTATATTGCTAGGCCCATGGTCGGGAGTGCTGGTAATGACTTGTGTACTGATTGTGCAGAGCCTAGTTTTTCAAGATGGAGGACTCCTTGCTCTAGGGGCTAACATTTTCAATATGGGCATTGTCCCTTGCTTTGTAGGTTATTATCTCTATAGAGGTATTGCTTCACTTTTCCCTAAGCGCAAGTTAGGCGTAATGGTCGGCAGTGGTCTGGCTGCCTGGTTTACAGTGGTGATGGCATCAGTTGCTTGTGCGGTTGAGTTGGCAATATCAGGTACTGTGCCCTTGCGTGTAGCTTTGCCGGCGATGGCAGGTGTTCATGCTCTTATTGGCATCGGTGAAGGTCTGATAACTGCAGCAGTGCTCGCCTTGGTGCTAGCTACCAGGGCTGATCTATTGGAACTACAGAAGGCTTGATGGAGGTGAAATCAGAAATGAAATTCAAATGGTGGCATGGAGCTCTGATTTTAGCTTTGTTGTTGGCGATATTGTCTCCTTTAGCTTCTTCGTCGCCAGACGGTCTGGAGAAAGTGGCTGAGGATAAGGGTTTTATTAGCACAGCTCTTGAGCCTTTTTTTGAAATTGTGCCTGACTATGTGATACCCGGCGTGCCGAATGAAGCTGTGGCCACAATTCTGGCTGGAATAATGGGCACTCTTATCCTCTTTGGCATCGGTTATGGATTAGCCAAACTGTTGAGGGCAAGAGGTGAAGCATAGTTTTATTGACGAATATAGCGGCTTAGACAGCTTTATCCACAGGCTTGACCCGCGGACTAAGCTCATCGCTAGCCTGGCTTTCATCGTAGCGGTGGTATTGACACCGGCTAGCAACTGGCGAGTTTTTGCTTTCTACTTCTGTATCATCGTTGCTTTGCTAATCTTTTCCAAGTTGCCGCCCATTTATGTCATGAAGAGGTCTCTTGTTATTTTCCCCTTTGTTTTGCTGACCGCTATTTTTATTCCCTTTTTCAAAGAAGGAGAAGTGGCTGGTAGCTATAACGTCTGGATGTGGCAGGTCTCGGTAACTTACAGCGGCTTGTTTATTCTGGCAAATGTGGTGGTGAAAGCCTGGCTATGTATTTTAGCTCTGATTCTGCTGTCATCGACGACAAGGCTTGCCGACCTGCTAAAAAGCTTGAAGCAATTAGGCGTGCCACAGGTGATGATATTAATTCTCTCATTTATGTATCGCTATATTTTTGTTCTTGTGGATGAAGTAATGCGGATGCAGCAAGCGCGCGATAGCCGTAACTTTGGAGGCCGCCGACTGCATCAACTTAAGACCATAGGCAACATGGTTGGCACCCTTTTTATAAGGAGCTATGAGAGAGGTGAGAGAATTTATGCTGCCATGTTAGCCAGAGGTTTTGATGGTCAAGTTCGCACGTTGCATAAACTAAGCTTCAAACAAGCTGACGCTTATTTCGGTGCAGTCTTTTGTCTCGTGCTCATTTTCCCGTGTGTTATCTGGTGGTAGAATTGTAGACTATGGATAAAGTTATAGAAATCAAAAACCTTTCTTTTAACTATCCTGATGGGCATCAGGGGCTGATAAGCGTTAACTTGGTTGTCTATCCAGGTGAGAATGTGGCGGTGATTGGCCCCAATGGCGCTGGAAAATCAACGCTTTTGCTTCACCTTAATGGCATCCTCCGTGGCAATAGCACTGTGAAGATTTGCGGCTTAGCCGTGGAAGAAAAGAAGCTGAAGGAGATAAGGAAAAAAGTTGGCCTGGTATTTCAGAATCCTGAAGACCAGCTTTTCTCGCTGAACGTCTTTGATGATGTAGCCTTTGGCCCTATAAACATGGGCTATGCCGAGTCTGAGGTGGGACAGCGTGTGGCACAAGCTCTGGAATGGGTGGAGATGGGGGGATATGAGCAGCGTTCACCACATCATCTCAGCGTTGGTGAGAAAAAACGTATTGCTATTGCCACTGTTCTGTCTTTGGCCCCGGAGGTTCTGGTCATTGATGAACCTACTAGCAACCTCGACCCGAGAAGCAAATGGTCTTTAATTGAGCTACTGAAACAGCTTCCCATGACCAAGATCATTGCCACTCATGACCTGGAATTGGTAAGGGCTTTGTGTGGTAGGATTGTGGTGATGGATGAAGGCAAGATAGTGGCTGATGGTGATAAAGGAGACATCTTGGATGATATTAGGTTGCTTAAAACTTATGGACTAGCCCATTAATAGGTTGCCAGGAGGTTAGTCTAGTTCTAGGCTTATATCTAAGGCTTTGGCGGAGTGGGTAAGGGCCCCTATTGAGATAAGGTCAACGCCTGTTTCAGCAACTGCTCTAACTTTATCTAGAGTAATTCCTCCGGATGCTTCGATTAAAGCTCGACCTTTGATTAGCTGGGCAGCCTGGCGCATATCCTCAAGGCCCATGTTATCCAGCATGATAATATCGGCTCCGGCTCCGGCAGCTTCAACAGCTTCCCGCGGGGTCTTGACTTCAACCTCGATTTTTAGCTTCGGCGATGCTTTCTGGCGGGTTTTGGTCACAATTTCCTTTATACTTAGCCCTTGGTGACGAAGTGCTGCCAGGTGGTTGTCCTTGATTAAAATACCATCTCCGAGGTGCATGCGGTGGTTTTTACCGCCGCCAACTCGTACAGCATATTTTTCCAGTGTTCTTAAACCAGGTGTAGTTTTCCTGGTGTCAGTGATTTGAACGGGTAGTCCCTTGACGGCTTGGACGTAGTGATTTGTTTCTGAGGCAATGCCGCTGAGACGTTGCAGGAGGTTTAAGGCTACACGCTCGGCTTTTAATATGCTGGCGACCCTGCCTTCTATTTTTGCTACTATATCCCCAGGCTTAACCTCAGTCCCATCTTCAATAAGGATGGCTAGCTTTAATTCAGGGTCGACTTTGAGGAAAACCTGTTTGGCTACCTCGACCCCGGCTATGATTCCACTCGCCTTGGCTACGATTGATGCTCTTCCTTGCTGGGTCTTAGGTATTAGCGCCTCGGTAGTCACATCTCCTTGGACTAGGTCTTCGGCCATAGCCTGGGCAATAAATTGTTTAACTTGCGGGGTGTTTGACAATCCCATTTTTCTGTCCTGTTTTTACCATAGGCGGTATAAAATTACTGTGATATAAGCGAAAGGAACTTCGCTTCAGAATACAGCAGGATGGGTCTCTCTATCAAGTTTGGATCGGTGCTTTGGCAATCACAATTGTGCCTTTGCCTGGCTCGGATTTTATCTGTATGTTACCTCCAATAAGACGTGCTCGTTCTTCCATTCCCAAGATGCCAAGTTTTCCTTCTTTTGCCAGATTCCCGGTCAATCTGGATGTTAAGAAACCCTTGCCGTTGTCTGTGACAATCATTCTCATATTACTTGAGCTCGACTCCACTACGAATTTGACTTTGGAAGCTTGAGCATGCTTCCGGACATTGTTCAATGCCTCCTGAGCAATGCGGAACATGGCTAGCTCTGTTTCTGATGGTAGTGGGGGCAATTTATCTGCTTTCACCGTAGTTTTGATACCCAGCTCTTTGCCAAGCTCCTCAGCTAACCAATTCAGTGCTGCTATCAGTCCCATCTGGTCCAAAATGCTTGGCCTCAAATCACGTGCGTAGCGCTGCAAGCTCTTATAGGCCCCATTGGCTATGGCCTGTATGTCTTCCAGCTCGTTTACTGAGGCTTTTGGTGGCTTATGGGTACCTCCTGCTATAAGGATGTCCAGCCGGCGCGATAATAGCAATATTGATTGAGCAACGTCATCATGGAGCTCCCGAGCAATGCGCTTTCGTTCCTCTTCCTGTGCCATTAGAGTTTTGTGAATTTGAAGGCGGAGATTGTCCCTCAGCCTTCTTTCCTCGGTCACATCCCGCGCAATATTCTGAAAAGCGGAGGGCTTGCCATCGACTCTGATTAGGCGAGTAAATAACTCTACAATTGCTTCTGAGCCATCTTTTTTAATAAATCTTTGATCATAGCGCTGGTCTATGGATTGGCCTTTCATGAGCTTGGTTTTGATCTCTCGAGCTATGCTCAGTGCATCGGGGGACATAATTTCGGAAACATTTTTGCCTGTTAATTCGTCTGGCGGATAGCCAGTGACTTTCTCGCAAGCTTTGTTGGCTATCACCATCTTGCCATCCATGTCATGAACCCAGATAGCATCACTGGCATTAGTAAAGAGCTCCTCGTAACTCTCTTTGGATGTTCTTAAGGCTACTTTGATTCCACGCAGCTTTTGCTTTTGCCAGTACCATCCGCGGTGCATTTGAATTAGTGAAATACTTAAGCCGCTGATAGTAAGCGCAGCGATGCTCTCAGTTATGGCGTCTATGGGATTGGTGGAGGCAAATAGTGCTCGAGGAAGCATAACGAGAGCAGAGGCCAACAATATCGCAATGCCGAACTTTGTTCCTAGTGACCAGCCAGCATAGATTATTATTAAGATATAAAGGAATCGCTCTATGGCATGCCTTGATAAACCAAGGAGCGAAGTGATAGATACATCGGCTATTACAGGTATGCCAACTAAAAGCTCATCGTAGTGGGACAGAGTCAGAAGTAGAAAGAGGAGGGTTATGAAACAAATATTGAAGATTCGCCATCTATCAGCCATTGTCCCGGATCTTTGTTTTTAATTACTTGTGAGGAATATTAGTTCAAGTATCAATCTATTCTAGTCTTCTGGGGTACCAGCTTGTTTGATATCTTCCAAGGTAAGTAGTCCCTTTCTTAGGGCTTCAACAAGAGCTTCACTTCTCGAAGCGACATTCATCTTGGTGAAGATATTGGACATGTGAGCCTTAACAGTACGCAGGCTCAGGCATAGTTTTTCGGCTATCTTTTTGTTGCTCATTCCGGTAGCCAGCAACTTCAGCATTTCCATCTCCCGGTCGCTCAGAAGGTTCTTTATCTTATGCTCTGCAGTTTCGACTGGTTTAACCATGGCTTGTTTGAGCAGCTTCTCGATAATCTTAGGGTGCAGTACTGACTCTCCGGCTCGTACAGCCCGCACAGCTTCTACTAAGTCCTGTCCCTTAGCACTCTTCATCAAGTAACCAGTCGCTCCGGCCTCGAGCAGTCCAAGTACATAGTTATCATCGTCATAGGCGGTGAGAATCAATATGGCTGTATTGGGAGCAATCTTCTTAATCTGTCGGCTAGCTTCAAGGCCATCAAATTTGGGCATCATAATATCCATAACCAGGATATCTGGCTTCAATTGGGAGGCTAGGTCAATAGCTTCCTCGCCATTGCCTGCCTGGCCAACTATCTCCATGTCTTTTTGGCTGGAAAATACCTGGCATAGCGCTTCGCGCAACAAAGGATGGTCATCGGCGATTAAGATTCTAGTCCTCGGTTTCACCTTTTATGGCTCCAGGCAGATTCAACACCAATTATAAGCTATATCAGCCAAAAGAAACAATAATTATGGTCAAGCATGTCGAATACCTCGTATTGGGATATGGGCCAAAGTACTATTTAAATTAGAGCTAAAGACCGATGAGAGTCAAACTACTAATTGCTACAGTTAGAACAGAGAAGCAAGTTAAAAGATAATGGAGCGACAGGAATGGATAAGCTGGTTAATGGGAAGATTGAAGAAACTACCGAGGCAACCGATAGACTGATCAAGGCACCTATTGTCGTTCCGAGAGATGGCTTGGCCGGAAGTTGGGCGATATTATCTGTGCTGGCTAGGGCAGCTGATGAGCCTGAATTCATGTCCCGCTTGGCAGATGACCCGCATGGAGCCCTTAAGGAGTACTACACATTGACCCAGGGGGAAAAGGCGGCTTTAGCCAGTGGTGATATCCAAAAGATTGAGAGTTGGGTGGGCAAGCTTGACAAGCGTTTGTCAACCTGGCTGTGGCATCGACTATCTCAAGAGAAGTGGTAAAGGAGACAGAAACAATGCAATGGCAGCTCATCGTGGTTCTGGGCCTGGCAATCTCCGCTGGTCTGTTTCTAGCAGCAATCGTTTTGTATTCGAATATGCATAGTATTAGCAGTGCTGTTCAGAGAGTGCTGAGGTTGCGACTTGACACCACAAGATATAGGTCGACAACCCAAGATGACTGCCGGGGTTGAGGCTAGTAACACACAGCTGTGGTAGCAGCTGAGGAGCGATTGGTTTTTTGATGTACAGGCAAATAAAAGTAAAGGGGGACGAAAAAATGGAGAAATTTGATGTACTGAGGAAGTGTGACATGTTTCGAGCCTTGGATGATAAGCAGCTTCGCGAAGTGGAGAAGATGTGCAATCCTGAAGAATTTGGGGCCGGTGTAATTGTCTGCAAGCAGGGTTGCAAGGAAGAGAGACTTTGTGTAATTGAGTATGGTGCGGTGGGAATTATCCTGGAAGTTGGGCCGCTTGCCCAGCGCCAAGTTCAAGCCGTAACTGACTATGAGGTGTTTGGTTGGTCAGCCATGCTCGACCCATATATCTGTACTGCTACAGTGAAAGCTCTAGAGAAGACAAAGGTGTTAGCCTTTGACGGTCAGGAATTATCCTCTTTGTGTGTCACCAAGCCTGAGATAGGCTGTAGGGTATCCAGGGGAATTGCACGTGTGGTATCAATGCGGCTGCGCCAGGCATACGCTCAATTGCTAGGTGTTACTTCGCAGGTGTGAGTCAGATATCCGAAATTGCCCAAATTTAGAAAGGAGTTTAGCAATGGCAGATGTTAAAGCAATTAGCTCAATGATGGAAGAGAAAAGAGTTTTCAGTCCTCCGAAGGAGCTAGGTGATAGGGCGTATATCAGGAGTTTGGTCGAGTATAAAGATATCTATCAGTGGTCTATTGATGATCCAGAGGGATTCTGGGGAGAGATGGCTGGGCAGTTAGATTGGTATAAGAGATGGGATAAAGTACTTGTTGAGGATTTCAAGGAGGGCAACCATGAGTGGTTTGTGGGGGGTAAACTCAATGTTTGCCACAATTGCTTGGATAGGCATGTGAGGACATGGAGAAGGAATAAGGCAGCATTGATTTGGGAAGGTGACGTTGGTGATAGAAAGATACTCACCTATCAACAGCTGTATCGAGAGGTGTGCAAATTCGCTAATGTGCTGAAAAAGCATGGCGTTAAGAAGGGGGATAGGGTATCTATTTACCTTCCTATGCTTGTCGAGTTGCCGATTGCTATGCTGGCTTGTGCCAGGATTGGTGCTATACACAGTGTTGTTTTTGGCGGTTTCAGTGCTGATGCGTTGGGGGATAGGATGCTTGACTGCGGGTCTACGTTGCTCGTTTGTGTAGATGGTTACTATCGCGGCGGCAAGATTATTCGCAGTAAGGACAATGCAGATGAAGCTCTCCAGGCCTGTCCTGAGCTAAAAGACGTGATAGTGGTCAAGAGGGCTAATATTGAAGTAGCTATGAAGGAAGGGCGTGACTACTGGTGGGATGATGAGATGGCTGCTGATGGCGTTAAGGCACAGTGTGAGCCCGAGGTTATGGATGCTGAGGACCCTCTGTTTATATTGTATACCAGTGGCAGCACTGGGAAGCCCAAAGGAGTTCTCCATACTCAAGCAGGTTATCTGCTGTACTGCTATCAGACCTTTAAGTGGATTTTTGACATGAAGGAAGAAGATACTTTCTGGTGTACTGCAGACATTGGCTGGGTGACAGGACATTCCTATATAGTTTATGGCCCTCTGGCTTACGGAGCAACAGTCCTTATGTTTGAAGGGGTGCCAACGTATCCCCACGCCGATAGATTCTGGGACATTGTGGAAAAGTACCAGGTCAGTATTTTCTACACTGCTCCCACTGCTATAAGAGCGATAATGAGGGAAGGGGATGACTGGCCAGATAAGCATGATTTGAGCTCTTTGCGAATCTTGGGTGTAGTAGGCGAACCCATAGATCCTGAGGCCTGGATGGGGTATTAC